>JACDJA010000341.1_pt1 | contig 55951 bp, 45 predicted proteins | sample 7449241 | NCBI WGS metagenome assembly JACDJA01 (sample SAMN14253289, study PRJNA609438) | sludge metagenome | isolation source: initial anaerobic sludge | collected 2018-12-20 | reverse complement strand
GGCGGTCTCCACGGCTACGGCCCGGAGGGAGCCACGGCCCCGCTGGGCGGCGCGGTGAGCGGCTTCACCAAGGCTTACAAACGTGAGCGCGGTGACGCCCTGGTTAAGGTCGTCGACTTTGAGCCGGGGCGCAAGACTGCGCCGCCGGCCGACGCCCTGTTGGCCGAAACGCTGCTCGATCCCGGCGTCGTCGAGGTCGGCTACTATCAGGACAATCGCTATACAGTGACCCTCGTGGAAGAACCGGCGGCCGACGGGCAACCCGGCCTGGCGCTCGGCCCCGATAGCGTCTACCTGGTCACCGGCGCGGCCGGCGGCATCACCAGCGCCATCATTGGCGACCTGGCGGCCACGGGCGATGGCGGCTCGTTCTACCTGCTCGATCTCGTGCCCGAACCGGCCCGTGACGACCGGCAGATCGCTCTGCTTCGGCAAGGTAAGGATGCGCTCAAACAGCATCTGATCACCACAGCCAAGGCCGCCGGCGAAAAAGTGACTCCGGCGCAAATCGACAAGCAGTTGATGGTCGTGGAGCGAAACGAGGCGGCATTGCGAGCCATCGAATCGGTAGAGGCGGCGGGCGGTAAAGCCTATTACCGCAGCGTGAACCTGCTCGATGGCCCGGCCCTGACGGCCGTCGTCGACGAAATTCGCCGCCAACATGGCCGGATCGATGTGATTGTCCATGCCGGCGGCATCGAGATCAGCCGGTCGCTGGCCGACAAGGATTACGACCAGTTCAGCCTGGTCTATGATATCAAGGCGGACGGATTCTTCAGCCTCTTGCGGGCGGCGAAGGATTTGCCCATCGGTGCGACAGTGGCGTTCAGTTCGGTGGCCGGACGCTTCGGCAACAACGGCCAGACCGACTACAGCGCGGCCAATGACCTGCTGTGCAAGCTGACGAGCAGCCTGCGCCGCCGCCGGCCCGATACAAAGAGCATCGTCATCGACTGGACGGCCTGGGGCGAGATCGGCATGGCGACGCGCGGTTCAATCCCCAAAATCATGGAGATGGCCGGCATCGACATGCTGCCGCCGTCGGCAGGCATTCCCACAGTGCGCCGCGAACTTGTAGCCGGGTCCTATCGGGGCGAGATCGTCGTTGGCGGACGGCTGGGCATTTTGGTCGACGAATGGGATGAGACCGGCGGCCTGGACACGGCAAAGGCCAACGAATGGCTGGCCGCGCAACAACCGCCCCTGCACATGCTCGGCAAAATAAAGGCGGCCAAACTCTATGGCGGATTGGAGGTTGAAACCACGCTTGACCCCAACGAGCAGCCATTCCTCTACGATCACGCCATGGACGGCACGCCGCTCCTGCCCGGCGTCATGGGAACGGAAGCGTTCGGTCAACTGGCAACGGCGCTGGCCCCCGGCTATCGGGTCGCGGCAGTGTGCGACGAGACGTTCCACGCACCGTTCAAGTTCTATCGCATGGAGAGCCAGACGCTGCATCTGAGCGCAATCGCCGCACCTCTGGGGGACGAAAATAGCTTGATGATTCAGGCGAGTTTGCGCTCAGTGCGCGATCTGGGCAAGCCGGGGTTGCCGCCTCAGGAGAAGCTCCACTTCACGGCGAAAGTAATGCTGGCGCGTGATGTGGCACAGCCGGTCATCGACTTCACCCCGCCCGCATGCGAGACATTACCCATCCCCGCTGAGGCAGTCTATCGGGTCTACTTCCACGGTCCGGCCTACCAGGTTCTGGAGAGCGTCGACGTGCAGGGAGACACAGCCGTTGGGTTGATGGCGGCAGGGTTGCCGCCCAACACCAGCCCGGCCGACGCAGCGTCAATCATGGCCCCGCGTTTGATCGAGTTGTGCTTCCAGACAGCGGGCGTATGGGACATCCGAACGACCGGCACGATGGCACTACCACTGGGGCTCAAATCGGTATCGGTCTACAAGCAACCGGCCGAAGCCAACGGCAGCCGCCTGTATGCGCTGGTCACTGCTCTGGACGGAGGTGAGGCTTATCACGCACGGGTGGTGGATGAATCCGGTGCGGTCTACCTTGACTTGAAGGGGTATCGCACAGTCGAACTACCTGGAAACGTGACACTGTAATGAAATTGAACCTTGGGCAACGCCATACTTTGTAATCCGGCGCCCAAACCCAACGTAACCGACGAGCATGAGCGATAATGCTCGATAGCGTCGGCATCTCTTCCTCCCTTGAGCAGATCGCCCGTGGCTTCACCTCCGCGGGCGATCTGCGTTCTCGCCTGGAATAGATATAATGCAAACGATGGTTACGCACAAGTCAAGCGATATTGTTCCCGCAAAAGGAGGCCGGATTCGCTGGCTCAGGCTTCGCGCCGCGGGGTCTGACCTGACGTGGCAAGACCCCCCACTATCTTTTCTGAACGCCGTCGAACTCATCTATCGAGAGGGTCTTAAGATCAACAAGCGTCGCCGCGATTGGACGCTCGGTCGTCTGGCGGCCAAGGAGTTGGCGGCAGCACTCGTTCGGGATGTCGGTGGTCCGCCCATCACACTCGATCGGATCGTGGTCATGCCCCACGCCGACGGTTGGCCTGTTATCACGTTACCGGAAATACCCGGCCTGCCCGTAATGACTCTCTCGCTCAGTCACTCTCGTGATGTGGCTTTTTGCGCCGCGATTGAGGGCGCGGATCGGCTCGTTGGCGCCGACATTGAGGCGGCCGAACCGCGCGCGGCCGGGTTTGCGGAGGAGTACTTCACCCCACTGGAAAATCAATTTCTCTCCATCGCCCCACCCACGCAGCGCACAAGCCTGATAAACGCCATCTGGAGCGGCAAGGAGGCAGCCCTGAAGGCTATTCGCCGTGGGTTGGCGGAGGACACACGGATCGTCTCCTGCCTGCCCCACCCGCGGATGAATGGCAAGTCGAATTGGCTGCCTATGCGAATCACGTGGGCCGAGGAGCGAACCGCCCGGCCGTTGCCGCTCCTGATTGGGCTTTGGCGGCAGGAAGGTGACTTTGTCGAGACGCTGGCATTTGCCTCCTGACCTACTTAAGGAACGTCAAGCACCACAACGACATAAAGCCCATGGCAACAGGAGTGAAATTTAGTTCAATTGCGCGGCCGATGAAGGTCGATCGGAGCGAACCCTCATCATCACGATCAGAGCCAGCGCCATGAAAAAGGCGCTGAAAGGGAACATCCAGCGGTATTGATCGCCCATGAGATCGACGACCACGCCGCCCAGCGTGGGGCCGAGCACGGCCGCGAGTTGGGAGGAGAAATAGTACAACCCCGTGAACGCGCCGATCTGCCGTTCGTCGCCGAAATCATAGACCAACGGCAGGCTATTGACGTTGACCATCGCCCAGAACATGCCCGCAACCACAAGAACAGCGATGAACGCGGCCACGCCCTGGATCAGGAAATAGGCCAGACCCAGGAGGAGCGTCAATCCCGCCAGCCCGATCATGATAACCTTACGGCGGCCAACCGAGGTGCCGAGCATGCCCGCCGGCAGCGAGAAGAGAATGAACGACAGGCTGATGGATGCCGCGTAGATAGAAGCCGAACCGGGGGCAATGCCCAGCGAGAACACGGCGAACGAGGACAGAGCCGCCTCCAGTGCATTAAAGGCGATGAACCACAGGAGGATACCCAGCAGCACGTACAGGCCGCTGCGATCCGCTCGCCCCGCCAGCAGGCGCAAATTCTCGCCGATTGAGCGAACCGGCTCCAGGTCGGCGCCTTCCACCAACTCGCGCGGCTCCCGCACGCGCCACAGTGCGACCGACAGCGCGACAACCATCAGGATAGCCCCGGCGATGAACGGCGCGGCCCGGCCATAGTTATTGAACAGGTAACCGCCGCCCAGAAAGGCAAGCAGGCTGCCGATGCCGCCCATCAGATTGATGATGCCGTTGGCCTTGCTGCGGTCGTCGGGCAGGAAAAGATCACCCAGCCAGGACACGGTCGGCGAGCGGAAGAGAGCCATACCAAAGTTGGTGATCAGAATGAAGGTTGCCAGGGCCAAAGCTGTTGGCGCAAAAGGCAGCAACACGAAGCCCAGCACGGCAATGGGCAATCCGAGCATAATCCATGGTTTGCGGCGGCCGAACCGATTCCACGTCCGATCGCTCCGCGCCCCCACCCAGGGCTGGAGGAAGATATTAATCAGGTTGTCCCAGGTCATGATGAATAGCGCCAGCGACGGCGCAAGGCCGAACCCGGAGATCGCCGGAATTGCTCGCCCCTCAGCCAGCAATTGCGCCTCGAACTGGGGATTACCCGCCTGCAGGAACAGGGGGATGTACTGGTTGAAAATGGGCCAGATGATGCTGATGCCTAGAAAGCCAAAGCCGACGATAAATGTCTTGCTGTACGTAAAACGACGCAGTCCGTCCTGAGCCACAAGAACCTCCTGTTACTGAATGTCGCCGCCGGAAGTATAGCGCGAGCAAGCGGGAACTGCCTATAATCATCGGAATGCCGAACGTTTATCGCGAGCAGGCAAGATGTCCATAACCAAGAAACAACCCCGCCCTCTGGACTCCTCCCTCACCCCTCTCTACCGGCAATGGTTGGTCGTCGCCTTGCTATGGGCTGTGGGTTGGCTGGCTTTCCATGCCGCACTAAGCTCCCTATGGCCGACCGCCGACCGCCGGCCGGCGCTGTCCGGCAGCGTGTTGGCTTATGAGTTGTGGTTTTTGTGGCGCAACCTCTCGAGCAACCATCGCTACGGCGAAAGCGAGTTACTGCCGACAATCGGTCTCGGCAATGCATTAACGCTCACGCGCGGCCTATGCATCGGCCTGCTGGCCGGCTTTTTGTTTGGCCCCTGGCCGCAAGGGTCCCTGGCGTGGGTTATCGTTCTCCTCTACACAATTACCGACGTCGCCGACTACTTCGACGGCTATCTGGCCCGTCGCGCCGACCACGTGACGCCTCTTGGCAGCGCGCTGGACATGGAATTCGATGGGCTGGGCACGCTGGTCGTCATCCTGCTGGCGGTGTCGTTCGGCCAACTGCCGTGGTGGTATCTGGGGCTGGGTCTGGCGCGCTATCTGTTCGTCTTTGGCCTATGGGCGCGGCGTCGCCTGGGACGTGCCATCCACGACATGACGCCCAGCGCCCACCGCCGCGTCTTCGCCGGGTTACAGATGGGCTTTCTGAGTGTGGTTCTCTGGCCCATTCTGCCCCGGCCAATGGCCGTCATCGCGGGCACAATTTTCGCCGCTGCCACCGGCCTGGGTTTTCTGCGCGACTGGCTGATCGTCAGCGGAGCGCTCAATCCGACCGATCCAGGCTATCTCCACGTTCAACGCCGCCTCTATTGGCTGTTCGCCGTCATGCTACCGCCCATATGGCGACTATTGCTGCTCGTCGCCATGTTCAGCGTCCTGCGCGCCGCCGCACCGTTGTTGCCTCCGGCGGCGTGGCAAGGCTTGCTGGCCGGTTGGGACGCGCCCGCCCCGGCGTTCCTGGCCGCGTTGGTCGCGCTGATCGCCTTATTAGCAACGCCGCTGGTGAGCCTGGGCGTCCTGGCCCGCGCGCTGTCCGTCGCCCTGACCCTGCCCATCGGCTTCGACATCACTGTCCGCGGGCTGCGCTGGGACAACGGGCTGGCGCTGATCGGCGTCGTCTTCATCCAGTTGTTCGGCCCCGGTCCGTTCGCGCTCTGGCCGGTCGAAGAGCGATTCATCTTTCGCCGTTTGGGGGAACGATGACCCGCCGGCGGCTGTTGAGCCTGCTGCCCTGGATACTCGGCGCGAGTCTGCTGATCCTGAGTATCCGCGCCGTCTCGCTGGCCGAGGTCATCGAAACGCTCAAGAGGCTCCATCTGTGGCAGCTTGGGGTGCTGGTCATCGCCAACGCGGTTGTCCTGGCGACCATCACCGGCCGCTGGTGGATTCTGTTGCGTGGGGTGGGTCATCACGTTCCGTTCCTGCCGCTGTTTATCTATCGCCTGGCCGCCTTTGGGCTGAGCTACTTCACCCCAGGCCCCCACGTCGGCGGGGAAATGCTGCAAGTCTTCATGGTCGAAAGGGAACACGGCGTGCCGCGCAGCGACTCGCTGGCCGCCGTTGCCCTCGACAAGGCCATTGAGTACAGCGTCAACCTGACCTTTCTGATGCTGGGCATCGCCGCCGTGCTGCAATGGCGGATTGTGCCGCGCGAAACGGGCCAACAGGCGTTGGGGCTGGCGGCGGCGCTACTGGTTTTGCCGGTGTTCTATCTTGGCCTGACGGCGCTCGGCTTCTATCCGGCCACGCGGATCGCCCGACCGCTGGCTCGACGCTGGTCGCGATTCACAGGGGCGACCGACACTATCGAGGAAAGCGAAACGCAGGTCGGGCGCTATTTCCGTAAAGCGCCGGGCGCCTTCGCCCTGGCCGTCGCTGTAACGTTGTTGGGGTGGCTGGCGCTCATCATCGAGTACTGGCTCATGATCCACTTTCTGGGCGTTGATATGACCCTGCCGCAACTGGTAGCGACGCTGACCGCGGCGCGCCTCTCGATCCTCATGTTCCTGCCCGCCGGGCTGGGGGCGCTGGAGGCCAGCCAGGCCACTGCCTTCAGCCTGCTCGGCCTCGATCCGGCGGTGGGCATCAGCGCCAGCCTGCTCATCCGGTTGCGCGACACGGCGCTGGGCTTGCTGGGCCTGTGGTGGTGGAGCGGGCATCGGCTGATGAACGATAGACGTGGGACAGACCGCCGGCCACCGACGGCCGACCACTGATCACTGACCACCGGCCACCGGCCACTGTTCGCCAACCCGCCCGCATAGGTCCAACTGGTGGGCAATGAAAACCAGTTCACCAGCGTCGATCTGCGCCCGCCGTCGCGCCAGCCAGGCGGCAAAACGCGCCGGATCGAGTTCCGACCGTCCGGCCAGCGAGCCTTCAAAGAAATAGAGGATGTGACGCAGAAAATAGGCTTCGTCGTCCGGGTAGACCTCTTTGTGGGGCATCACGATCCAGTCCGACGACCCGGCGGCCAGTATCTCACCGCCCGCGTCCGGGATTTGGCCCAGTAGCGCCCGCCCGGCGCGGCTGCCTCCGGTCGGCCGGCCGCCCACTCGCCGCTCGTCCATCGTCCGGTGATAGAGGTCGATCACTTGTTGCTCAAACTCGGGATCCACCGTCGGTTCGAGGACAGTCAAGCCGTCGAAATTGATTGTGAAATAGAAGAGGCCGCCCGGCCGCAGGAGCGCAAAGAGCTGGGGCAGGAGGCGGGGAACGTTCACCAGATCGAGAAAAGCGTGAGCGATGAGCAGGTCCCAACGGCGCTTGCGCTCGCGGCGAACAAAGTCGTGGACGTCAATCGCCATCAACTCCAGGTGCACCGGCAGTTCGGCCGCCGCCAGCCGCATCCGCGCTTCGGCAATGCCGGCCGGGTCGGCATCGATCGCCGTATACCGGCCACCGCGCGAAAGCATCCCGCGGGCCGCCAGCCGATCGATCATCGTCCCTGTTCCCGCGCCGACCTCCAGGATGTCGAGTGGGCCGGGCGGTAATTCATGCAGCAGCATCCGCCAGACAGTGTGATTCAGGGAGCGATCATCGATCGATTGCTTGGCGGCTAAATAGCGGGGGAAGGAGTAATCCATTAGGCCATCTCCCGGTTCGCTATCTCCAGCAAGAATGAGCGGATGGTGGCCGTCGTCTCTTCCCATGAGGGATGGGTCGCGAATCGTGCCCGCGCCGTCGCACCCAACTGTGCCCGCAAAGCGCGATCGGCGGCCAGTAACTCAATCCGCGCCGCCAGCACCGCCACGTCGCCCGGCGCGACGAGAAAGCCGTTCTCGCCGTCGGCGATAATCTCATGCGCAGCCCCGGCAGTCGTCGCCAGTGCCGGCAGGCCAAAAGCCATCCCCTCCAGGTAAACGATGCCGAAGCCCTCATACTCGGACGGCACAGCCAGGACGTCGGCCGCGGCCATCTCTGCCGCCAGATCGGCATCGCCCACAACGCCAAGCCACTCGATACCGGCGGCTATCCCCGTCCGCTTGGCCATCCACCGAACGCGCCCGGCATAGTCCGGCGCGACGGCCGGGCTACCCACAACGCGCAATTGCCACGCCGATTTGACGTGCCTCAGCGCCTCCAGCAAAGTGTGCAATCCTTTGCGCGGGATGAGATTGCCGACGAACAGCAAGCGCAGCGGGCCGCCATATTCCGATCGTGGCGCGGAACGTGGGTGCGAAAAAGCAAGAAGTCGATCGCCACCGGGATAGGCCATGACGTGTGGAATCGATCGTCCGGTGAGCGCTTCCACCTCGCGCCGGGTCGTGTGGCTGTTGTAAATAAAGGCATCGACGGAACGAAGATAGCGCCCCTCGATGAGTCGGTAGATGCGGTTCTGCCGGCCGGCGCGCCGCTCGCTTGTGCGCAGGTGATGGACAATGGCAACGATGGGCGGCCGCTTCCAACCCAGACGGCCATTGGCCCATGCCAGAGAGGGGTGGTTCAACTCGTCCTGCAGCAAGACATCATAGTCGCCGCTCATCCGGCGCAGCAGTTCGGCCGACCGATTGTCGGTTAGATGGCGGGCGTACGAGCGCCAGGGCAGCGAGATGATCTCAACTTCATCCCCGGCCCGACGCAACGCCTCGACCAACCGGCGGTCATAGAGATAGCCGCCGGACACGGTATCGAGCGAGCCGTAGATGACGAGACCAACGCGCATCTTGGTCCACGCTAACGGGACAGCCGAAACGACGCCCAGGCGATGTCGTTCTCCCATATTTTGATCGTCACGGCGTCAATATTCGACGCTTCGATTCGGCCGGACAGAGTCTCGCAGAAGATGCGCGCGAAGTGCTCGATACTGGGATTCAACCCTTCAAATTCGGGCAGTTCGTTGAGCGTCGCATCCCGATAGCGACCGACAAGCCCCTCCAGATGGCGCTCCATGTCGACGATATCAACCAGATACCCGTGGCGATCGAGCGCGCTGCCTTCCAGCTGAACCTCCACCACGTAATGGTGCGAATGCCGGCGGTTCTCCGCACCCCAATCACCGCCGATCAGAAAGTGCTGACCGACGAAGTCACGTTTGACGGCTACCGTGTACATGTCCTTTCTCCTGAGAAGGCAGGCGTCTTGTCAACCTGAGACACCGCTAATAGGTGAGGATAACCTGAATGGTCTCATCGGGAAATTGTTCGAGCAGGGCGTAGGCTTCGGGAGCGCGCTCAAACGGGAGGCGATGGGTGATGAAGCGCTCCGGGCGGCATCGGCGTATCATCTCCCAGGCCACGCCGAAACGCCGTTCCTTCGTCCAGCGCCCGCGCCATTCGGGAGCCAATGTGCTGACCTGCGCGCCGATTAGCTGCATGTGCGCCCGGTGAAAACGGCCGCCCAGGTCGAGTTCGACGCGCTTGCGACCGTACCACGACCCGATGACAACGCGGCCATAATCACCCGTCAGCGCGATAGCCAGGTCAAGCCCGGCGGAGTGACCCGATACCTCATAGGTCAGGTCGGCCGACGCCGGGATGAGCTTGTGCGCCTCGTCCGGCGCGAACACCTCGCCTGCGCCCGCTTCCAGCGCCCACGCTCGCCGGCGCGGCAGCGGTTCGACGGCCGCCAGCGACGCCAACGGCAGCCGGGCGAGCAGCAAGGTCGTCAGCAAGCCGACGATCCCCTGCCCGATTACAACAATCCGCTCGCCGATGGCCGGCCGCCCGGCCATGAGAAACGACACCGCCGTCTCCATATTGGGCAAAAAGACCGCTCCTTCCGTCGAGATTTCTTCCGGTATCGGCTGCAAGGCCGTCACCGGCGCGATGAAATGCGTTTCGTGTGGGTTAAACGCGAAGATCAGACGGCCCAACCAGGCGGGATCGACGCCCGGCCCCAGCGCATCGACACGGCCAACGGCCGAGTAGCCGAACTTGAGTGGAAAGCGGAACGTACCCTCCAGAGCAGCGATGGTCGCGTCAACGGGTAATTCCTCCGGCGCGCTGCCGCGATAGACCAACATCTCCGTACCGGAGCTGACGGCCGAGCAGACTGTTTTCACTGCTACCTCGCCTGTGCCCGGCGGGGTTAGCACTTCTTCGCGCAATTCGGCGACCGCAGGAGCAGTGAAGTAAAGCGCGCGCCGTTTCACGGTCTATAGCTCAATCTCATAGTCGTGGGTAATGTTCGCGACTCCGCGAACTGTTGCGACGACAGGGCAGTACTTCTCAACGGACAGCATCAACGCACGCTCCACTCTGGCAACGTCCAGGTCCTGGCCTGAAAGAACAAAACGAAGATGAATACCGGTGAAGGCAAACGGCGGATCGGTCGCCTGTTGGCCTTCAACATCAACGCGCAGGCTCGTGAGGCGCTGGCGCTGGCGCTCCAGGATAGCCACAACGTCGTGCGCGGCGCAGGAGGCCAGCCCCATCAACAGCAAATCGGTGGGCTTGGTGGCGATCCACGTCCGGTCGCCGTTCATATCGCCCGACCAGGTCCCCGATATGATAGTATTGCCCGATGAATCATGGCAGGCGAAGAGCCGACTGCCTTCCTCCATCCACTTGATGGCAACGCTGCTCAATAGAAGCCCTCCTTGGCCATGGATCAGACGGCCAATGATCGTTTGACGGACAAATCAGGGCGCCAGACAAGCCGGAGGTGTCACGTCGATGATCTCCCCCGTCGCCGGGTCGGCGCACTGGCAATAGGCCACTGCCTCGCCATCGCCGACCCACATCCAATACTCCACCGTGGTACGCAGGCAACCGGTCCCCGGCGGCGCTTCCAGAGGTGGAGGTACGATGCGGCCGCGTTCCAGACCAATCCCCTCCACCTCGGCCTCCTGTATCAAAAACAATCGCCAGTGACGCCCGCCGCTCTCGCCGATTTGCACTTGCCCATTGCGGGCCAGAACAAACGCCAGCGCCGGCGTCATGATCACCACGAGCCAGAACAGTACAAAAAGAAGCATCAACAGACGACGTACCCAGATTTTCATACCGGCGTCAACGACTCCGATTGAGTAGAAACAATGACGAACGCACCCGAAGCGCTCAGGCCGGCTCGGCCAGCGTCTCGGCGGCCATGGCTCTCAAGTATAGTTCAGTAGTATATTCCTTCACCATACGTCGTGTGCTGAATCGCCATGCGTTCGAGCGAATCGCCTCGCGCATTAATTCGGCCCAGCCGCGCGGGATGCCGTCGCGGTCCTGCGTGTAATAGAGCGGCACCACTTCTTCTTCCAGAATGCGGTAGATGGATTGGGCGTCGTGATAATCCTGCTCGTCGGTGTTGGCAAACTGCCTGTCATCAATGGCCCAGCCGTTTGCGCCGTTGTAGCCTTCCACCCACCAGCCGTCGAGAATACTCAGGTTGGGGATACCGTTTAGTGATGCCTTCATGCCGCTGGTGCCGCTGGCCTCTCGCGGACGCCGGGGGGTATTCAACCAGACGTCCACGCCCTGCTTGAAATAACGCGCGGAATGCATGTCGTAATCCTCGACGAAGGCCACGCGCCCGCCAAACTGGTTCGACTTCGCCATCGTATACACTTGCTGGATGAGGTGTTTCCCCGGCTCGTCGGCCGGATGGGCCTTGCCTGCGAAGATGATTTGCACCGGTCGATGCATGTTCAGCAGGATTCGCTGCAAACGATCCATGTCGGTGAACAGGAGCGAAGCACGCTTGTAGGTGGCAAAACGCCGGGCGAAGCCGATCGTCAGTGCGTCGGGGTCCAGCAGCGTCCCGCTCACGAGCACCTCCGTCGGATCGCACATGCCGTTGACCCAGGAGCGGCGCGCTCGCGAGCGCAGATAGGTCATCAGTTTGGCTTTTAACGCCAGATGGACGCGCCATAGTTCTTCGTCGGGCACATCGGCCAACCGCTCCCACAGGACGGGATCATCGTGGCGATCCTCCCAATCCGCGCCGAGATATTTGTTAAAGATGTGACGCATCTCTCCGGCCGTCCAGCCCGGCACGTGGATACCGTTGGTCACCGAGATGATCGGCACCCGCTCTACGGTCCGGTCGGGCCAGACGTGATGCCACATCTCGCGCGACACCTGGCCGTGAAGCTTGCTGACGCCGTTATACTGGCCTGCCATGCGCAGCGCCAGCACGGTCATGTTAAAAGCCTCCCCCCACGGCTCCTGATGCTGCCCCAGGCTGAGGAACGTCTCGCGGCCGATACCGAGTTGTTCCCAATAGCCGTAGAAGTATTTGTCCATCAGGTGAAAGGGGAATACGTCGTGGCCGGCCGGGACGGGCGTATGGGTGGTAAAGATCGTCTGGGCCTTCACCAGCGCCGCCGCCTCGCTGAAGCTCATCCCGCGAACCACATGCTCGCGAATCGCTTCCAGCAATAGAAAGGCCGAATGGCCTTCGTTCATGTGCAGCACGGCCGGATCATAACCCAACCGGCGCAGCAGACGCATGCCACCTACGCCAAGCATAATCTCCTGCCGAATCCGCATCTCGTTGTCGCCCGAATAAAGCCGGGCGGACAACTCGCGGTCCCACGGCTCGTTCTCGGGCACATCGGTATCCATCAGGAATAGCGGCACGCGACCGACCTGCACCCGCCAGACGCGCGCGTGCACGGTTCGGCCGCCCATCTCCACGCTGATGCGCATCTCCCCACCGTCCCGATTGGACACGGGCAGAATCGGCACGTTGGTCATATCGATCGGATCGTAGACGGCCTCCTGCCAACCATGGGCAGGAACGTGTTGGCGAAAATAGCCTTGCGGATAAAGAAATCCGATTCCGACGAACGGCAACCCCAGGTCGCTGGCCTCTTTGGCGTGGTCGCCGGCCAGAATGCCCAGACCGCCCGAATAGATGGGTAGCGAGCTGTGCAAACCGAACTCGAACGAGAAATAGGCAATGGTCTTGCCCGTCAAATGTGGGTAGGTAACGTGGAACCAGCTATGCCCGTTGGACATCGCCCGGTCATAGTCCATCATGACCTTATTGAAACGCCGTAAGAATGAAGCGTCCTGGGCGCGGGCGCTCAGCGTTTGGTCGCTGACCAGACGCAGAACCTTGACCGGGTTATGTTGGGTGCGTCGCCACAGAGGATAATCAAGCCGGCGGAATATCTCGCGCGCCTCGGCGTTCCAACTCCACCAGACATTATACGCCAGCTCCGGCAGTCGATGGAGCTTCTGCGGCATGCGATTGACTAATTCTTTCATGCGATTTCTTCTGTCTCCTCAATTGATCGAATGAAACAAGCCCATTCATACACCCCGGCAGGGCAGCGCCATGCAAATAATGATCTCCAAATTATAGGGAAAGGGGGCGATTTTGATGCTCAGGGCCGGGGCGCCTTCGTGAGTCTGACGCAGCCTATCGATAAGATGGCGCGTCGCGAAATAGAACGGTTCAGTTCCCAATCGTTGATGCCTCAACAGTTGATGGTGAGATTATACTGAACCACAGGGAGGGTGTCACGTAAAAAGAGCGAATAAACGGCGCGCCGGCATTATGACTAAGACGACGACAACCGCACCGACATAGGCAGCGGGACGGGGTTTCTGGTTCGCAGAGCGGCCAGCGCGGCAATCTCCTCGCAAATCCAGTTGAACTGGGTCTCTGTCATCAGGTTCAACCCAATCAGGGGGGAAGGGTTGGTAGCGTTGATCAAATATACGTCTTCCCCCTGCAAGACAAACTCAGTCATGTTGATGTCGTAGCCGTAAATGTCGGCGATTTGGAGGGCAACCTCGGTCATCCTGCGGCTCACACCCTCATCCAGGCTCGTCTCGTAATAGCGACCGGCTTCCAGCGAGTAGGGGATGAGAAGGGTCTTCTGCCTGCCAATCACGACGCAATGATACTGGTGATTCGATTCGATAACCTGTTGCAGGATCATCGTCCGCGTTCCACTCTCGTCATAACGCTGGATAAGCTCCTCGACATTGTTGACGCGATGAGCAAAGCGTCGGCCGCCGCTGCGCACATCCTTGAAAATAGCGGGGCTGCCGATGTAATCGACAATTGCCTGCCAGTCCATGGGATAGGTAAGATTACGAAAACTGTCGGGAACTGTCTCGGTATCCACGTCCTTGTTCGGAAGAACGGCTGTGCGCGGCGTCAGGACGCCCAATTTGCGCATCAACGCTCCGGCGAAGAACTTCGTGTCGGTCGCCCAAACAAACGGGTTGTTAATGACATAACACCCATTCAAGGCAGCGTACTTGACATAAGCGCGATAATAGGGGATCTCGTGCGACATACGGTCGATGATGACGTCATAGGGGACAGGTTCATCCAGAAACGTCCCTCCCAGCTTGACGATCTCGGCCTGAATGTCCTCGTGGCGACTGTTGAGAATACTCATCACCGTGTCAGGCATCTCTTTCTCACGTCCGATGATGAATCCGACCAACTTCTTTCCGTCGCGGCTCATGTGTATACTCCCACGGGTGATCAGGAAATGGACTCCACTCAGACCGGCACGTCAATCGGGATCATGCCCGGCGCGGCGATCGTGACAACGCCATACTATAACCAATTCACAACATATACCAAATTCGACAAGCGATCCGGTTACGCTGACCGAAACACCTCTTATCCGGCTTCAGCCAGAAGCGTTTCGATAGCGTTCCGAAAGACCGCATAAGGCTGCGCGCCGGACAGGAAGTTCCCGTTCAGGAAGAAAGCCGGCGTGCCGGTGATGCCAAGTCGGGATCCCTGTTCGAGATCGGCCAGGACGGCCGTCTCGTAGGTTCGCTCATCCATGCATGCAGCGAATGTCGTCTCGTCCAGTCCCAACTCGACCGCATAACCTGTGAACAGGTCCGCGGCATCGCTCTGCCCATTCCATTCCCCTTGCCGGGCAAAGAGCATATCGTGCATCTCGATGTAGGCTCCCTGATCGCCCGCGCAACGCGCCGCCTCGGCCGCCTGCTGCGCCTGCGGATGGATGTTGCTCAGCGGAAAGTCCATGAATACATAACGCACTTTGCCCGTGTCAACGTAATCTGCCTTGATCTGCGGATACGTCTCCAGAAAGTGGCGGCTGCAGAAAGGACATTGGTAGTCCGTAAACTCCACAATGACGACCGGCGCGTCGGCCGCGCCGACACTGTACGCCCCTTCGGTGTCAACCTCCACCGGCCCGGACGGCGTCGGCTCGGCCTGGGCTTCGGGCGCAACGTAGGCATCGGCCAGCGTGCCTTCCTCGGCCAACCCTACTGCGTACTCGAACAACTCGTAGGGTTGCGCCCCGCTGATTGGAAAGCCGTTGATGAAGAAAGCAGGAGTACCCCGAACGCCCAGCGTCACCCCCTCATCCTGATTGGTCTGAATAGTGGCGTCATGGCGGCCGTCGGACAGACACGCGGCAAACGCGTCACCATCCAGCGATAACTCCGCGGCGATGGCGACATACACCTCGGTCGCGCCGTCGCCCAACCCGCCCCACTCACCCTGGCGGGCAAACAGTTCATCATGCATCGGCCAATAAGCGCCCTGCTCACCGGCACAACGAGCGGCCACAGCCGCGGAACGCGCCTCGGGGTGAATGTTGTCCAGCGGGAAATCCTTCACGATGTATCGCACCCGGCCGGTGTCGATCAGATCACTGATCAGGCGCGGCAACGTTTCCGTTACGTGACGATTGCAATAGGGGCACTGGTAGTCGGTGTATTCAACAATGGTAACAGGTGCGTTCTCGTCGCCCAGTTCGCTCGCGGTATCGCTCATCGCGATCGTCGCCGGCGTGGGCTTGATCGATGGGCCTTGCGGCTGCGCCTCAGGTTCGGCGGCCACCGTTTCCCCCGCCCCAACAGCGGCGATGACCTGGTTGAAGTAGTCGAGCGGATAGGCGCCAATCACAGGTTGATCATTCAGGAAGAAACTGGGCGTGCTACCCACTCCCCTACCCTGACCCAGCGCCAGGTCAGCCTCAACCGCTTCGGCGTGCCGGTTCTCCTCCAGACATGCGGCAAAGCCGTCCCCGGCAACGCCAAGCTCTGTGCCATAACGCAGGAAAACCTCGTTAGCCTGTCCGTTAGACCACTCGCCAATATTCTCGAACAGGCGATCGTGCATGGCCCAATACGCGGCCGCGCCTGACTCGCCCGCGCAACGGGCGGCGTTAGCTGCGGCTGCGGCCTGTGGGTGAATGGCGTTCAAGGGGAAGTCGTAGAAGATCATGACGACTTCTCCACCAGCGATCTGGTTTTCCAGCAGGCCGGGCAAGGTTTGAGTGGAAAAGCGGGCGCAATAGGGGCACTGGAAATCGGAGAAAGTTTCCATCAGAACCGGCGCGTCCAGGTTGCCGCGGTAGGGGCGGCCCTCTTCCGTGTAGCCGACGGGAATGCCCGAAGCATCAACTTCCGTCGTGCCCGTCGAAGTCGCAGAAGGAGACGTCGATGCAGAGGGCCGGTTCGCCGGCACATCGCCAACGTAGGGAATCCCATCCGTACCTTCCCCGGTCTGGGTTTGGGGCGAAGGCGAAGCGGTTTTGGGGCCGCAGGCAAGCAAAACCAGGGGTAGCAGAAACAAAATCGGAAACAATCGGGCAGTCACTTTCATCATAGCAGTCCAGACAAGATGGCCCAACGCAGGGTCATCACCTCTCTTTAATAGATACGCCGGACATGGCAAAACTTACCGGCACACAATTCAGGTGAGTATATCCGGTCGGCATGAATACGTCGCCTCTATGAGGAAACGATAACGTCGCCGCGCGGTCGTCCCGATTCCAGTCGTCACGACCGGATAATTATGCTAGACTAGCCTATTGAGTTCATCACGGCAGCATTGATCGCTTGCACCTACATCTTTAGCAAGTCAAGAGGATGACCTTTCGTGGCAAGACTAATGCTAGTGTTTATCCTGTTCGCCGGCGCGCTGACGGCCTGTCGCCAGGGCGCGCCCGCCGGACAATCCAACCCGACGCCCGTCCTATCGGGCGACGTCGATTCGACGCCTGAATCCGCGACCGTTGTGGCCGAAGCGATGCCCGCGCCAACCGACACACCCGCGCCGACGCCAACCATCACCCCAACACCGTTGCCGCCCAAAGACCTGGTCGTCTGCCTGGGCAGCGAACCGGCCGATTTATTTCTCTATGGAGACGATTCCGCCGCGGCCGTGGCCGTACGCAACGCACTCTACGAGTCACCTTACACATCCCTGAATTACGACTATCAGGCTCTGGCGCTCGAAAAACTGCCTAACCTGGCCGATGGCGACGCCGTCCTGGAAACCGTGGATGCGACCGAAGGCACGGTGGTGGTGAATGCCAACGAACAAATCTCACCGCTGACGCGGGGCATGGAAGTCGTCAACGCCGCCGGGGAGCGCGTCGTATTTGAAGGCGAACCGATCCCCATGTCCCGGCTCGTGGTCGATTTCACGTTCAAACCGCTGGTATGGTCCGACGGCACACCGGTGACGGCCGAAGACTCCGTCTATAGCTTCCAGGTGGCCGGCGACCGCGCGACGCCGCGGCTGGATAGTCAGGTTCGCTACACGGCCGATTACGCGGCAGTTGATGAACGCACCGTGCGCTGGACAGGGTTGCCGGGCTATCTGGACCCGGCCTATATGACCCACGTCTGGGCGCCGCTGCCCGCGCACCAGTTGGCCGATTTCACGGCCGCCGAGTTGCCGGCGCTCGACGAAGCCGCGCGCGCCCCGCTGAGCTACGGCGCCTTTGTTGTCGAGAGCTGGACTCCCGGTGAATCCCTCCGCTTGACACCGAACCCCAACTACTACCGCGCCGAAGAAGGGCTGCCGCACCTGACGTCCCTGACCTTTCGCTTCCTGTCCGCGGGCAACACCAACCTGCCTGCCGGTTATGAAGGTTGCCATATCCTTGCCGAGAACGTCCTGTCGTTCGACGCGTTGCCGGCGCTCGACGAAGCGGTTGCCGGAAATGAACTCGTCGAGCATGTGGCGACTGCGAACGTCGTAGAGCAGGTTATATTCGGCATCGACTCGTCGGCCGATTACGAATCCGCACACGTGCCCTGGTTCCAGGACCCGCGCGTCCGCCAGGCCATCACCCAATGCACGGATCGGCAGGCAATTGTCGATGAGCTGACGTTTGGCCGGGCCAAAGTGATGGACACGTTTGTTCCCAACGACCACGCGCTGCACCCGGACGACGCCGTGCAATGGGCATACGATCCGGCGGCCGCCAATGCGCTGTTGGATGAAGCGGGATTTATCGACAACACCGGCGACGGCATTCGGGATAACATCGCCTCGACGGTCCCGTTCTCGATCACGCTGGGTACGAACAGCGAAAGCGACCTCCGCCGGCAAATCACTCAAATGCTCCAGGAAGACCTTGCGGAATGCGGTATCCAGGTCAACCCTTACACCCTTGACGCGGGGGCCTGGTTCGCACCGGGGCCGGCCGGGACCGTTTTCGGCCGCCGGTTCGATCTGGCCCAGATCGCATGGCTTAATCGCATCCAGCCCGACTGCGGCCTCTATCTGACCGAGCACATCCCCGGTCCTATCGACGGCGGATTCAACGGCTGGCAGGGCGTTAACATCTCCGGCTGGTCGAACGAAGAATACGATACCGCTTGCCGCGCCGCCTTGCTGCTCCTGCCGGATCAACCGGGCTATGCGGAAGCGCACCAGGAAGCCATGCGCATCTTTGCGCGCGAACTGCCCGCCATGCCACTCTTCGCCCGCATGCGCCTGGCCGCGACCACGCCCGACGTTCTCAATTTCCGGCTCGATCCGACCCAACCCTCGGAGTTGTGGAACGCCCACGAACTCGATCTACTCCTTGACGGCTCATGAGGCTCCGGCAATGGCAAACGAGGAACAACTCGGCGAGCGGTATCTGATCGTCGGTCTGGGCAATCCGGGTCGGGCGCATCTGTATAATCGGCATAACATCGGCTTCATGGCCGTCGATCGCCTGGCTGCGCGGCATGAAATCGAACTCAAGCGCGTGCAGAACAAGGCCATCGTCGGCAGCGGCCGAATCGCCGGCCGCCCGGTCATCCTCGCCAAGCCACAGACTTTTATGAACCTCAGCGGCCAGGCCGTCGGGCCATTGGCAAATTATTACAAGGTACCCATCAGTCATCTGTTGGTGATCTACGACGAATTGGACATCCCATTCGGCGTCTTGCGGCTGCGCGAAAAGGGCAGCGCCGGCGGGCATAACGGAATGCGCTCGATCATCCAGCATTTCGGCAATGAGTTTGCACGCTTGCGATTGGGAATCGGCCGTCCTCCAGGGCGCATGGATGCGGCGGCCTACGTCTTGCAGGATTTTAGTCGCGACGAACTGCCGATCGTCGGCGACATGCTCAACGCAGCCGTCGAAGCGGCCGAATCATTCGTGCGTGACGGGATCGACCGGACAATGTCGCGGTTCAATGGTCCGGTTGAATCACAGACACCCGCCCAGGATAGAGAAGGCACATGAACGTCTCGGGTCTGCTCGATTTATTCGACCGGATTTCAGCCTTCGATCAGTTGGTGAACGCGCTTGAAGGGAGCGACGCACGGCCGCTGCTGCCGCTCGAACTGGTAAAGGGCACACGCCCGCCGGTGGTCGCCCAGATCTACCGGCGCATGGCCGTTCCGCGCCGGACGCCCGTATTGCTGCTGACGGCGCGCGTCGACTCCGCCAATCTGTGGCATCAGGCGCTGGAAACCTGGTTGCCCGAAAGTGGCAACCTGCAGCGACTGCCCGAGCCGACGCCGCTGCCATACGATCGCGGCCCATGGAGCGACCGCACCCGCCAGGGTCGTCTGAAAGTCCTGGCCGATCTCATCGCCGGGCAGCACCCGCTGATCCCGGCCCCCGAAACACCGCTGCTGGTGGTCAGTTCCATCCGCGCCTTTCTGCAAAAGACACTGCCCAAGCGCCGGTTTATCACCGCCACGCGCGTGCTGCGCACCGGTCAGATGCTGGACCTGGAGAAAAGTCTGAACAGCTGGCAAGATATCGGCTACGAATCCGTCAGCGTGGTGGAAGCGGCCGGACAGTTCAGCCGCCGGGGAGGCATTGTCGACATCTTCCCGGCGGCCGCGTCGTTGCCCGTACGCATCGAACTTTTCGGCGACGAGGTCGAGACGATGCGCTATTTCGACCCCACCACCCAGCGTTCGCTCGGGCCGGCAGACGGACAAGTTTCTCCCGAGAGCGTCATCATCCCCCCCGCGCGCGAACTGTTGCCCACGGCCGCGCGAGAGTTTGTGGAAGTGTGGGCCGGCGAACCGCTACCGGATGAGAGCAGTCTGCCGTCGTGGCGGGATGATCTAAAGAATATGCGCGAAGGGGTCACGTTCGCGAATCTGGAGTTCTATCTCCCGGTCGTCTATTCGCGCCCGACAACGCTGCTGGATTACCTGCCGCCCAACTCGTTGGTCATCGTCGACGATTGGGATGAACTGCGAGTTGTGGCCGAGGAGTTACTCACCCACGCGCGACAGATAGCAGAAGAACAAACCGACCTGCCGCCCGGCTATCAAAGCCCGCTCTTTGCCTGGGAGGAGATCGGCTCCGAATTGGAATGGTGGCAACCGCTGGTGCTTGGCGAGGGTCACCCCGCCGATGTCCCTGAAAAAGAGCCGCTTTACCTCGAATTGGGTGACGTATTCGATCCCGGCCCGCGTTATGGCGGACAGATGCGGCCGTTTCTCAACCAGTTGAAGCAAGCGCGCCGCGAAGAAGAGCGCGTGGTTGTCTTCAGTCGCCAGGCCACGCGTCTGGCCGAGCTATGGGGCGAGGACGGCGGCACTCTGATCCGTATGCTGGAACCGCTGGTCCACGCCGGCGAATCCGACACAGTCAACCCGGTCGTGACGGCCATCGACGCCGGAACCGGCCGCGCAGGCGTTGTTCCGCTCGATGCCCTGCCGGACGTTCCACCCAACGGTAGCATCACCTTCGTGCAAGGCAGCCTGCCGGAAGGCTTCACGCTCGTGCGACAGGAAGACCACCACGTCCTCCTTCATCTGCTGACAGACGCCGAGATCTTCGGCTGGAGCCGCCCCGCGCCGCGCCGCCAGCGCAAGGCGCGTCCCGTCGCCCCCGAAACGTTCTTTGCCGACATCAAGCAGGGTGATTACATCGTTCATCTCGACTACGGCATCGGCCGGTTCGAGGGGCTTGTCGTTCGCAATCTGGGCGGGATGGAACGCGAATATCTGCTGGTCAAATATGCCAACGGCGACACGCTCTACGTGCCTGTCCACCATGCCGACCGGCTGGGTAAATGGATTGGGCCGGACGATGCCGAGCCGACGTTGAACCGGCTGGGCGAGCGGACGTGGACCCAGACCAAGGCCGCCGCCCAACGCGCGGCCGATGAACTGGCCGGCGAACTACTCGATCTCTATGCCACGCGCGAGACAATTCCCGGCCATGCCTTCCCGACCGATACTGAATGGCAGGCCGAACTTGAAGCCGCTTTCCCCTATCACGAGACGGAAGATCAGTTGCGAGTCATCGGCGAGGTCAAGGAAGACATGGAGCGAGCCAATCCGATGGATCGCCTCATCTGTGGCGACGTGGGGTACGGCAAAACCGAAGTAGCGCTACGCGCCGCCTTCAAGGCGGTGATGGATGGCAAGCAAGTGGCGATGCTTGTACCTACAACCATCCTGGCCCAGCAACATTACACGACATTTCGCGATCGCCTGGCCCCGTTCCCCGTCACGGTTGAGATGCTGTCCCGCTTCCGCACTCCCACCCGCCAGCGGCAGATCGTCGGCAAGTTGCGCGAGGGTCAGGTTGATATCGTCATCGGCACTCACCGCTTGCTATCCGACGACATTTCATTCAAAGACCTGGGATTGGTGATCATCGACGAGGAGCAGCGGTTCGGCGTCGCCGACAAAGAGAGACTGAAGCAATGGCGCACCGAGGTCGATGTGCTGACGCTGACGGCTACGCCCATCCCGCGCACACTCCACATGGCGCTGACCGGTGTTCGCGACATCAGCATTATCGACACCGCCCCAGCCGAACGGCTGCCGGTGGAGACCTATATCGGCGAAGCGGATGATTCACGCATTCGCACCGCCATCTTGCGCGAACTGGATCGCGGCGGGCAGATATTCTTCGTCCACAACAGGGTGCAGAGTATCCACATTGTCCGCAAACGGCTTGAAAAGCTGGTACCGGAAGCAAGAATCGTCGTGGCCCACGGCCAGATGAGCGAGCGGCAGCTCGAAAAGATCATGATCGACTTCGCCGAGGGAAACGTCGACATCCTGCTCAGCACAACAATTATCGAGAGCGGCCTCGATTTTCCCAATGCCAACACGCTCATCGTCGACCGGGCGGAGCAGTTCGGTCTCTCGCAACTCTACCAGTTGCGCGGGCGCGTCGGTCGGGCCACACGTCGCGCCTACGCCTACTTCTTCCACGCGCCCTGGCGTTCGCTGACGGCCGACGCGCAAGCGCGGCTGGAGGCCATCAGCGAACACACCCAGCTGGGGTCCGGCTACTATATCGCCGTGCGAGACATGGAGATTCGCGGTGCGGGCGACTTTCTGGGGGGCGAGCAAAGCGGTCACATCGCCACAGTCGGCTTCGACATGTACACTCGCCTGCTGACCAAGGCGGTTAAGCGACGCAAAGCGGAGATGCGCGGCGAAACGCTGCCCGCGGAATTGCCCGACAACGTCCTCATCGACCTCCCGCTGGCGACCTACATCCCTACCGACTACGCACCGGACACGCAGTTGCGTTTGCGCCTCTACCGGCGCATGGCGACCCTGGATACTCTGGCCGAGATCGACGAAATGGCTGCCGAACTGGCCGACCGCTTCGGCCCTATCCCTGACCCGATTCATAATCTGCTCTATCAGATTCGCATCAAAGCGCTGGCCCAGCCTGCGGGGGTGAGCGCTGTGGTCACCGAGGCAGGGCAGATTCGCATCCGAATCACCGAGCTGGGCGGCATGGATCGCTACCATTTGCAACGCTATTTGGGCGAGGCCGTGCGCGTCAGCAAGAGCGCCATTTGGCTTAAGAAGGATCGGGGCACACACGAATGGCAAATCGAGCTGGTTCAGGTACTGGAGAAGCTGAGACTATTTGAGCGGCAACCCGGCCCGGCTTCCGGCACGTCGTCGGAAGCCGCCGAAGAAGCGGAGAGCGAAATAGCCGATGAACCGGCGGCCGCCGCCTGACCGGCTCACAGGTGACAGTGAACAACATGGATATCAAGTTCTTCAACGATCCGCTGGAACAACCACGACCCCGCGAAGAGGTTCGCATCCGACAGATCGGACTATACCTCTATCCGGATCTGCGGCGGATGGCTTTTGGAGTAGAGTTAACCCCGTTTGTGGAGCGGCCGTCGATTGAAGTGACGATCACCAACGGGGAGAGCGAACCGGCCGGGTCACTGCACGTGATTGAAACGCTGACGCCCAATTTCAACATCACGCTGCATTTGCGCGATGCACAAATAACAAACCCATATCGTCTGACGGTCACGCTCTACTACTCGTGGCCCGATCGCGAGCGAATCGAGATCGAGCGGCGCGACTTCACGTTTGAAGTCGACCAGCCGGGGGAACAGATATTCAAGTTCGACGCCTGACGTTCGACGTCGAGCGTTCAACGTCGAACGCGTCCGGCTCAGGCCAGGTGCGCATCCGTTTCTTCCCGTTCCATAAGCCGACGGAGCTTGGTCTTTGTCTCGCGCCAGGCGATCTTCGACAGACCGAGCTTCTGACGGATGTCGTCGTGCTCCACTCCGTCGCGCCAATCCTGCATCGCGGAAGCCCAGCGCAGGTTCTCAAAAGACAGGACACCGGACGATAGCTCGGCCGCCTCGGCAATGTCGTGGAGAATATACTCCAGATTCCGCGCCGTACAGGTGAACAACGTATCGGTCGGCTGATACTGCTGCATATACTCGCCCAACACATCGAGCCAGGCCGGATCCAGCGGCAGCTTGCGCTCCTTGTAGCGCAGGCGAGGATTAGCGTAGCGGACGTAGAGCAGCGGATGCGCCGAATCACTGTCGTCGATGTGGTTGGGCACAATAGCCATCGCCTCGCCCTTCTTGATGCCCGTCTTGAGGAGAAGCGTCAATAGCAGATAGGGGCGGGCGTCCGGCTTCCGCTCCGGCCCGCCATGACGCCAGCCATCGGCCGCCGCCAATGCCCGCTCCACGTCCACTGCGCGCGGCGCTTCCGGCAATGGGCTGCTGACGCTCTGTTGTATGACTGCGGCCGACGGATCCTGGGGCAAAACGCCTGTCTCGTGGAGCCAGCCGAAGAACACTTTCAACGCCGTCACGCGTCGAGCATAGGATTTGGGGCTGCACGGCACACCGCGCTCGTGCGTCAACCAGTGAAGAAAATCATTCAGGTTCTTGGTGCCTATCTCGCCGATGGGCGTGCCGATCCCCAGATAGCGGCCAAGCAAACGAATATCGCTGGCAAAGGCTTTGACGGTATTGATCGAAAAGCCTTCGTCCTGCATGTGCCGCTCGAATGTGCCGAGCGCGGCCTGAAGAGATGCCTCACGAGTCAGCGCCGTCGCCTTATGCGGAGCTTCGTCTTCGTCAAGCGGTTCATGAAACAATTCGCGCTGTCCTGATGTGTCCATTTCGCCTCCCGGCCTAGCTATGTAGACAGTTATGCGAAATTGTAGAACGGACGGGCAAGCCTGTCAAGGTGTGGGTACAACCCGGATAAACAACCGATAGATGCTATTGGGATCTTGCGCCCCGTCGTTGATGACCCAGATGTAATAGCGGCCGGCCGGACGCGAACCAAGGGCTACGAGCTTGTCCGGCGTGCTGGAGCCGTTATTGCCAAGCAGTTGAAGTCCGCTGCAGCCCTGGCCCGGCTGCTTTTCCGCGGCAACAACGATCTGCCCGTCGCGCGGCATGAAATCATGCAACTCGACAACCACCTCGCTCGGCGTAGCCAGATCGAAGAAAAACCAGTCGTTGATGTCATCCGCACGGAGCGCCTCATCGACATTCAAGCGCAACCCCATCGCTTGCGGGCAAATATCGTTGGGTTCTTCGCTACGACGATAGGCCCAGGAGATCATCGGCATGTAATAGTGAACGATGGGCGCCTCGGCGAACGATAGCGTCGTCTTTCGCGACTCGCCGCTGCCGATGCTGTCGGTCAGCACGAACTCGATTACCCGCGTCTCGGTGTCGGGTTGCGGCAAGGTATTATTGTATGTAACCGTCCGTAACACCTTCTGATAATTCGCGAGACTGTCAACACCCGTGAGACTCAACACACCGGCCGCCACATCGAAATTACTCTTGATGTTGGCAACGCCGTTCAGGTTAATCGACAAAATCTCGGCCTGCCCGTTCTTCCGGTTGGCAATACGAATCGTCGCCGCCTTCAGCGTTGTATTGTCGATGTCGGTCACGATCATGCTCTCGGCCACGACAGAAACCGGCCCACGGTTGATGAAAAAGGTGGTGGCATAATCATGGCTGGGACCGATGCCGTCAAGGTCGATCTCGGGCGGATCGTTGACCGGCTGGACATGAACAACCACACTTGCAGTTGGGCCGCTGCCGATACTGTCGGCCGCGGCCATCTCGATCATGCGTGCCGCCGGATCGGGGTCCTGGGAGGCGTTCCAATACGTCACGCTGCGCAAGACCTGTTGATATACCGCGGGCGAGGCATTGCCACTCAGCAACAACAACCCATCCTCATACGCCGCGCTAATGCCGGTGCCGTCCACGACGGCCATCAGCCATTCGGCATCGCCGTCCAGCGGATTTGTCAGACGAACCGTAGCCGAGGACAGAACGATACTGTCCACGTCGGTCAAAATCAGGCTATTGCCCGCAAGAGGCAAGGGATCGCTATCTTCCACGTACAACAGTGGCTCCTCCGGTAAGCCGGAGAGCACCGGCAGGTCATTGACCGGCAGAACGGAAGCGGACACTTTGTTGGTATTCACGCTAAACGCCGTATTGCCGCCATTGATGCTTGCATTCACATCACGCTGGCCGCTGCTGCCGCTGGCCCTGTCCCAGGCGCGGAAGGTGAGATCGCCCGATGGCCCAAAGTAATCGAGGGCGGGCACAAACCGCAGCCAGGCCGCATCACTGAGCAGCAGCGCGGCCGTGTCGGACACGACGCCCACCGGCATCCACCCTGCTTCTCCGACAGGAGGATTGACAAGGTTGTACTGCCATTGACCGTGACCGGCATCGACGCCGATGACGGCGATGCCTTCCATCGCGCCCACATCAGGATCGGTAATAGGGTCGCCGGCCGCAGCCAGGATTTGGACGATGGGCGCGCCTGCCGGCGTCAGTGTGTCTTCGGGGATTTCGCCCAGGCTAAAGGTTGCCGCTGAGTTCAGCACCGGTGCGCTATTGACCGTATTGACTGCAATCGTCGTCGTAGCCACAGGCCCATCATTGATGCTGTCGTTGGCGATGACAGTCACTACCCGCGCGGTGGTCGAAGGGGAAACAGAACTGTTGGTGTAGGTGACTTGCCGCAACACACTCTGGAAGTTGGCGACCGAATCAGGCCCGCTGAGAACAAGACGGCCGGTCGCCGGATCGTAAGGCGCGGCTGTGATGCCGGTTCCGGTTGTCACGGTGGCCAGGACCTCGGTGTTCCCGTCGGGACGGTTTGTCAGGGTGATGATAAGCGACGCCAAACCGGCATGATCCTCATCGACAATGGTCGCCGCCGGATCGGCAACAGGCGCCGGCAGCCCGTTCTCGTAAAACTGAGAGGTATAGTTGACGCCTTCCCCCGTACCGTTCAAATCCACCAGCGGCAAATCGTTGATGGACTGGATATTGATCGTCACCATCTCCGATTCCGTGCTAAAGGGTGTGGCTCCCCCGTTGAGGGAGGCATCAACGCCTGTCGCGCCGCTCGGCCGGCCGCCGGATTGATCCCAGGCCCGGAAGAGCAAGCCGGCCGAACCGTTGAAATTGGCATTGGGCACAAACCGGATGCGCGCTGCCCCATCGAGCAACACGGCCGACGTATTGGAAACCGCTCCGAATGGCTGCCAGTTAATTCCCGAATTAATCGAATATTGCCAGACCCCGTTGGAGGAACCGGCCTCGATTACCGCAAATCCTTCCGGGCTTCCTTTATCTACATCGGTGATCCGATCTTCCCCGCCTGTCTCCGCCGACTTGATGATCGTGGTGACTGAATTGCCGTTTGAATTGCGATCATCCTCATTGATGCCTACCAGCATCATGTTGCCGCTGTTATCCAGCACGGGGGCATCGTTAACCGAATTAATGGCAACCGTGCTTGTCACCGGTTGGCTGGTTAATTGGCCATCACTAACCGTCACCAGAACAGCGCGATCGGTTACATCAGGTGATTGCGACGCGTTGTTATAGGTTAGCGTCCGCAACACCTGCTCATATTCGGCGACAGAACTGTTGCCTTTAATGGTCAACTCGCCGCTTTCGCTGGAGTAGGTGACGTTCAGTCCGGTCGCTCCGGGGTTGGCCGCGAGGGATTCCTGAGTCGTATCCGGCCTGGTTGTCAACATCACCTTTGCGGCGGTCACAACCGTATCCTCGCCGTTATCGATCCGCAGCCCGGTCACACTGACGATCGGTTCCGATCCCTCATCCTCGGTAAAGGTGGCGCTGTAATCATAGCCCGGCTCATCGCCGTTCAGGTCAACGACCGGCGGCGCGGCGGCGGCCAATACGCCGGCAACGAAAATGCTCAAAACGACGCCCGGCAGCACCAATGTCCGGATATATCTTGCCGCGGCTCGTCTGTAATTGATTTTCATAACGCTACGTTAACTCGCTCTTCCGATAAAATTGGGTACCCCGATTCGATATCATCCGCCCATCGGCCGACGCGCCTGTCTCTGGACTACGCCATTGGCCGGATCAAGATCAGGGCGACTCTGTACCCAGAGGAGGAGGCGTCCTCGACGGCTCTTCAATCGGCTCGTCCGTTGATTCTTCGGTCGGTTCAGTGCCGCCCCCACCGCCGATAATGCCCGAATCGGCAGTCGGCGACAGTGTAATGATAGCTACAATAGTCGGCGTGGCCGTCGGCGTAAAACTGGGGAAAGGGGTCGGCGGCAGCGTGGCCGCCACCGGCACGGCCGCCAATGCCTCTTCCGATACGGCTTGAACTACTGTCGCGGCTATCCATCCAACCCGGCCATCCCTGGTCACCACCAGATACCACGGGTTCGCTTTATCATCGTTCCAGGCCAACACTTCCAGCGTCTCACCCCCGGCAACGCTGCCTTGCGATCTATAATCTACACCGGGGCCGCGCCGCAGGTTGACCATGTTGAACATGACTCGCACGAGGGTAGATTCGGGGGACGGGGTGGCGGCGGAAGTTTGCGTGGATTCGGCCGTGGCCGTCATCGTCGGCGACGGCTCGGGCGTGTGTGTGGCCGCCGGCTTCGTCGGCGCGGCTGTCGAATCGATCGGGGAGGCGACTACGTTGATTGTGGCGACCGTGGGTAATGGCTGTTGCGTCGCTCCGCTCGTCGGCGGTGCAGATATTGTTGCTACGCCGGCGGCGGTGATCCGACTCGATTCGGGCGAGGCGATGGCCTCGGTCAGACTCACACCGCGCTCGACAAGATTTCGCGCCGCCACACCACCCACGACCAGCAACAGCATGAGAATGAGTAACGGCAAGAGCCAGGCAAGCGACCGGCGTTCAGCGCCTCGCGCGCGTCCGTTCGCACCTCCCAGGTGAACCTCTTCGGCCGCTAATGCGCCATCCAGCGCTTCGATGAAAGATTCGAGCGTTGAAAAACGCCCGCGAGGGTCCTTGCGCAGGCTGCGTTCGACCAGCGCGTAGGTGGCAAAGGACAAATCGCCGCGCTCACGCTCCAGAGCGGTGGCCCGGCCCAGCACACGGGCGGCAATCGTATCGCGTATCGTCACCGGGCCGGACGGCAGTTTACCCGCCAGCAGGTGGAACAACATCGCGCCCAGAGAATAGACGTGACCGGCGGCCGTCACCCCGCGTCCGGCCCGCTGTTCGGGTGACAGATAGGCAGACGCCGCGCCCGAATCGGATTCGCGCGCCGAACGTTCGGCAGGGATGAACAGGTCAATAAGCACGACCGAGTCATCCGTCGGCAACGTCACGTTCTTCAGGAGGACATTGTCGGGCTGAAGATCGTAATGAAATATCTCCAGCCTTTCCGCCAGCAAGAGGGCATCGGCCAGCTGGCGAATCAACTTGAGGGCATAGATGGGATTAGCAGGCGTGTTGCGCCCGGCAAGCTGTTCCAGCCGATAGGACAACGGATAGCCGTCGACCGCAGCTTGCGCCACGTAGGGAGCGCCGTCGCTTGTCTTGCCGATGTGCAGGACCGGCGCGATGTTGGAATGACGCACCTGGGCCAGCGCCCGAGCACGGCTAACAAACCGCCCGGCAAACGGCGCGTCCTCGGCATAGCCGGCGCGCAGGACGTCGATCCGGACCTGACGATCGTCATCGACGTCATAAGCCTGAAACAGGTCGGTATAACGCTTCTCGGCGACGTGTTGTTCTATTTTATATTGATCCAGAAGATCTTCGAACAAACTCGCTACAGCCATCTAATATCCGCTCATTCGCCTACCGGCGGGATTTCACTCCGACGCCGCATCTGCGATCCGGCTCCCCGCCGGATATTTCGCCTTGGCCCGACTGCCTTATCTCCTTCATTCTAACGTCGACTCATAAAGATAAAGCTTAAGGTGTCAGTGAACGCGCACGATCAAACCATACAGATCAGGCACGTTGGATGGTCCATCGTTGATGATCTGGATGTAGTAGCGTCCCGCCGGTTGGGTACCCAGATCGACGATCTTGTTGAGCGCCTCATCGGGATTGCGTCCCAGTGGGCTGCCGCATGGGGTGGTGACATTGCCGGTCACGTGCGGCCGGATGATCAACTGCCCCTTGCGCGGCACGAAATTGGTTAATTCAACCCGAACCCGCCCGCTCTGGGTTAACTCGAATGTGAAGTAATCCTGCTCGCGCTGTTCAGGCGGCAAGAGCGAGTCATATTTATTCGGCGGCCGAAAATAGTACTGCGTATTCAACGTCAGTGGATAGGGACGCCCACAACTCGTGCGATCGAGCGTGCGATCGCTGACATTGGGCATGAAGTTGGTTCGTGTGGGCTGATCGGTAACATTGACCGTCACCACTTCACTAACCGTCAGAGGTTCGCCCGGCTGATCATCGCTGGCCGCATCAACAGTGACCGTGCGCGATTTCTGCTGGCCTATTTGCCCCGACACGGTGTCCGCAAAGCGGCACTGATAGGAAAACCCGGCCGGCAGCCCCTCGACGGGGAACTCGCACGTCCCGCGGCCGTCCAGATCTCCCAGGAACTCGTCCGTGATGCCGGTGATGGTAATTGCGTCCGCGCCGCTGGTGTTCTCGATGAGCACGCTGAAGGATACCTGCTGGCTTGGCGGGTTGATAAACGGCGGGTCGGCGCTCAGCGTCACCTTCATCGACGCGGGGACGTTGGTGATCGCCACGGTCGCGTTCGTCGTCGCGGTGACGTCCATGCTGTTCGGGCCACGAGCGGTGGCGGTCAGGATGACGCTGAAATCGGAGGGCTGGCCCTCGACGAGCGCGACAAAGGTACATTGGTAGTTTCCACCATAGGGTGACAACGTCGGCAGCGTCGGCTGGGGCAGGCAACTGTTGGTTGCCGCCTCCACCAGGCTGTTACCCGGATCGAGGATGTTGCCGAATTTATTGGTCGTCAACCCCACCAGCGTGACGGGCACACTGCCGGAGTTTACGAGATTGACCGTGTAAGTGACAGGACCGCCCGGCTCGGGCAAAGACGTCGGCTGGGGAACCATCCCGGCTTCCAGGCTCAACAACTCGACCCAGGCTGCGTCGCTGACGACATATTCGTCATTGGTGGCCGCGTTCTTGGCGAACAGAGTTGCCACAGTCGCCAGCGGGGCCTGCACGTTACTGATTGAGCAGGGGTAGTCAGTGCTCTCACCCGGATTAAGGTTAATGGTTACCGTCGGCACGCGGTCGCAATCGTCAACCACCGAGTCGCTGACCTCTTTAATGGTCATGACGAAATCGGAAGTATTGAAGAGCTTAATCGTGAAGAAGGCCGTAGCGCCGCGGCGGACGATCTGAACCGGGGGTTCCTTGGTGATGCGCAACTCCTCATTCAGCACCTGGACAAAGGCATTGGAGCGGTGGCTGACGGTGGTATCCGTCGTCGTCCCGTTGACCTGGAGTTCATTCAGATAGCTCTCGGTCACGTTTCCGCGGCTGCAGGTGTAGGACGTGCTCTGGCCGGCCGCCAACGGCCCCAGGTTGCCGCGATTGCAGTCGGGCGATACGGCATTGCTGACCGTGACGGTCTGAAAATCGATGCTGCCGGTATTGGTAATGGAGACTGTGAAGGCAGCGTTTCCGCCGGGAAAGAAATCCTGGGTGCGTGGTTTTTGGCCGGAAATGATGAGAGGCCCGGTAGCGGCCGTGACAGCGGGGGAATCACCGGGCGAAGGACGCGCGCTCGCCAGGCCCGCGGCCACACCGAGCGAGACAATCAGCGCCACGCCAATGATCAGGAATGCAATGAGCGTACGTTTAGAACTTCTCACGTCACAGACTTCCTTAATGGATTGACCGGCATCCGATGACATCACCGGATGCCGGGGCAAAATCGCATCACAGTACGGACAAGACAGACCTCGGAGGTTTGTGAAACCTCTGAGGTCTGGCGGGACTATGGCGCCGTCGACTCAACACGCAGGACGTAGGGGACGGTCGAGGTCGAAGCCGTGTTGGCGATCACCCAGATAAAGTAGGTACCGGCTTGCTGCACCCCCAGATCAAGTTCCCGATTGGACACAATACCCAGGTCACCGTTGTGACCGATCGGATTGCCCGGGGCAGTGCAATTACCGGCGTACGCAACCAGTTGGCCCGCAATCTGGAAGTTGCTGAGCTTCACCTTGAGCCTGGCAGGGGCCGCCAGCGACACGCGATACCAGTCGGTCGTATCGTTCGCCAGGAAGTAGTTGTCCACGTTGGTCATAATAGGCATGGCCGCGCACACGCTGTTGTTCGGCTCGCCGGCCATCCCCAGGTTCGACACGACTGGTAATAGCACCCGCACCTGGGCCGATGAGGTGATTGGAATGGCAACCGAGTCGGTGGCCTCTTCCGAGTCGGCCACTGCCGTCACTGTGTGGACGACAATCTCACCGGGTTGCTTGCCGCCGATCGTCACCGGATAGGTGCACGAATAGCTGCCGTTTCCGGCAACGACCCGAGGCACCAGACAATTCCCCTTGCCGTTCAGATTGCCGACAACCGAGTCATTGAACGCGTCGATCGTCAGCTCCGTCGAGGTGTTATTGGTCACCTGCGCCGTCACGTTCACCGTACCGCCCGGGGCGATCAGACTGGCCGGATTAGCCGCCAGAGTTACCTCCAGTGGCGAGAATTCAGCCACGCTGACGAGTGCCTCATCCGTCACCGTCAACTGCTTGTTCGCTCCGTTAGCCACCAGCGCCGTGATCACGTTCGTGAGCGCCGGCGGCTGAAGGTTGACCGTAACCTCGTAGGAACAGCTGCGCACTTCGCCCGCCGGAATTGCCAGGCTCAGGCCGGGGCAGGTGTTGGCGCTGACGCCGTTGTTGCTCGCGTTCAGCAAGTTGCCGTGAAGGTTGCTCTCCAAGGTAGAAAGCGTCAGCGGAACGTTGCTGACATTGGCAAGCGTCAGGCTGAATTCAACCGTCGTGGGCTGGCCGGCCAGAATCTCGAACGGCGAGGCAAAGGCCTCCAGCGACAAGTCGAGCACGCCGATCTCGTCGATGTCGAAGTCTTCCGTTTCCGTCAAGCCGTCGATCAGACCGGTCGCCTGAACTTCGATCTGGAAAGAGGCCTGAACGTTGGGGATGGTGCAACTGTAGGTGCTTTCCTTGCCCGCGTTCAGATCGCCGACAATCTTGTCACATTCGGGAGCCGGTACGGCCGCCTCGACTGCGGCGACGCCCGCGGCCAGGTCGTAATCCACGAACGCCTTGACCTGGACAGACTTCAGCTTCGCCTCGCTGGGGTTGATCACGGTGACGTTGAAGACAGCATCCTGACCCTTGATCAACGTATCGCCCACGGCCGGCGCGGGCGAAATATCGACGATGATGTCTCGCAGCACGCGCACAACCGCCTCGGCGTCGTCCGTGACTGTGCTGCTCACTTCGACGTCCTGCGCCGTGACAACCATCTTATTGTCGACGCGCTCCTGCACCTGAGAGACAAGGCAGGCGTAAGCAGCCAGCGACTCCCCGGCCTTCAATGTCTCGAACTCGCGATTGCAGTCGGGAACGGCCGCGGACGTCACAACGATATTCTCCAGATCCACGTTGCCGATGTTCTCGACGACGATGGTGAAAACGGCCGTCGATCCCTTTGGAATAGTCTGGAAGCCGGGGGTCACCGTGACGCTGATGCGCGGGTTGATAATCGTCACCTTGGAGACGGCGTCGTTGCTGTTGTCCTCGCCATCGTTCACGCGGAAGCTCACGTTGCGCACCACATTCGTGTTCGGATTGGCGACGTCGGGTGAAATTTGATAGGTAACTGTCTTCAGCACCTTTTCGTAGTTGGCGATCGTATCCACACCGGTCAGGAACAACACGCCGCTGCCGGCGCTGAAGTTCTTGATGATGGCTGTGCCCGTAACGTCGGCATCCAGAAGTTCCAGGCTACCGTGCTGACGGTTGACGATGATCACCGTGGCGCTCTGCATGGTCTCGCTATCGATGTCCTCAATATTCAGCGTTGCGCCGGCAATGACGACCGGAGCGCCGCCGGCGACAAACGTCGCGGCAAAGCCGGTACCGGAGCTATCGCCGTCCAGATCAAGCGACGGCGGGTCGTTCTGCGGCGCGATGCTCAGCGTCACCTGGGCCGGAGAGGAGTAGAGCGTCCCGTCGGAACCCGACCAACTGAAGCTGTCTGTGCCGAAGAAATACTGAGTGGGCACATAGCGCAGATCGCCCAGATTCGACACATTGATCTGCTGGTTGACGGTCACGTTGCTGTTGCCCAGCTTGAGCGAGCCGTTGGCGGGCAGGTTCTCGATGCGAATTTTCGATAGCGAATCGCCGTCCACGTCGGCAAACGCAGCCGTGAAATCGGATTGGGTGAAGAGTACGTTGACCCCTTCCTGCCCCGACTTTTCGAAACTGCTAATCGTCGGCGCATCATTGACGGCCTGGACCGTGATTGTCACCGTCGCCGGCACGGCCGCGTAGGCCGTCCCGTCGGAGGCGTTCCACTCAAACGAGGTCGATCCCTGATCCCAGTTCAGCGCCGGGACAAACGACAACGTACCCAGTTGAGCCGCGTCGATCACCTGGTTCATCGTCACGTTGGCGCTGCCCAGCTTCAGTGTGCCGTTCGCCGGAAGCGTCTGGATGCGCACGTTTGCCAGCGTGTCGCCGTCGTCGTCGCTGAACTTCGAAGTGAAATCATTGAGGGTAAACTGGACGGGCACGTCCTCATTCGTGTTTTTCGAAAAGCCGGTCAATATAGGAGCGTCGTTAACGCCGCCAACCGTCACCGTGAAGCTCGTCTCGACAGATTGGCTTGAATTCGGTACACCGGGCACGCCGTTGTCGGTGGCGCGGATGGTCAGCGTGGCCGTGCCGGAGGTGTTGCTCTTGTAGTTGAGCGTCAGGGTATCCGCCGCCGGGTCAATCGTCACCGCATCGAACAGGCCGGCGTTGGTGTTGCTCTTGACCTCGTACAGCAGGGTCTTGGAGTCATCTTCCTTGTCATCAAACGATTTGGTCAGATCGATCACCGTGTCGGGCGCGTCTTCGGACACGCTCACGTTGCCGATACCGCTGGTTGTCGGCGGGTCGTTGACCGCGTTGACTTTCACGTTGAGCGTCGCCTGCGCGCTGAGGCCGCCGCTGTCGGTGGCCCGGATGGTGATGACGGCCTGGCCGTTGGCGTCGGGCGCGTAATCCAGCACCAGGTTGGGCAGGTCGATGGCGACAGCGGAGAACAGGCCGGCGTTGGTGTTGCTGACGATCTCGTAGACCAGCTCCGACGAATTCTGCTCGGAATCCGTGAAACCACTGTAGAGGTTAATCGATGAGTTCGGCGCGTCCTCGTTAACCGTTACGTTGCTGTAGCCGACACCATCCGGTGCAGCGTTAACGTCGACCTTGAACGTGTCGTCGACAAACTCACCCTGACTGTCAAAGGCGCGTATGGTGACGTTCGCCACGCCCGCCGCGTTGGGCAGGAAGTTCAGCGTCAGTGTGCCGCTGCCGTTGTTGACTACCGGATCGGACGAGACCAGGACATCGCCGCTGATGCTCTGGACGAGAAACGTCAACTCGTTATCGGCGTCCTCGTCATCCTCGAAAGCGGCCCACAGGTTCACCACCCGTGAAAGAGTCCCCTCGTTGATGATAACGTCGGCAATACCACTGCCCGTCACCCGCGGCGGGTCGTTCACGTCATTGAGGTTCACCGTGATGGTCGCCGTGTCGGTCTTGCCGCCGTTGTCGGTGACCGTAACGACAAAGGTCATCGAGGGATCGCCCTCAAAATTGAGTTGAGCGGTGTCGGCTACGGTCACCACCCCGTTGGCTGAGTTGATATTGAAGGCCGTGGTGCCGGAGCGCGCGAAGGTGAGCGCGCCGCTCTCGGGGTCGGTAGCAACCACCATGCCGACGTTGGAGCCGTTGGCCGCGTTCTCGTTGATGGTGAAGGACTGATCACTGACATTGGGGTTTTCGTTGGCGTCGGTGACGTTGATCGTGATCGTCGCCGTGTCCTGCTGGCCGCCCTCGTCGGTAATCCGGACCGACAGCACGAAGGTCGGCGTCGTCTCGTGATTGAGTTGGGTCGTGTCCTTGACGGTAATCTTGCCGGTGGAGTCGATCTGGAAGGCCCCCAGGCCCGCCCCGTTGCCGCTGAGGATGGTGAAGGTGTGACTATCGCTGACGTCAATATCGGTAAAGACGATCTTGCCGACGCTGGTGTTGTTGGCGCTGTTCTCCGGCACGCTGAACGACTGGTCGTCCATCGATGGCGGCTCGTCGGATTCGTCGAGGATGTTGATAGTGACCACGGCTGTGTCCGACAAAGCCTCCACGGTGTCGTTTGCCCTGACGACAAGGGTAAAGCTGGTCTTGCTTTCATAATCCAACTGACTGCCGTCAATAACAGTCACCTGCCCCGTAGTAAAACCAACAGCAAAGATGCCGGTTCCATCGCCACCGATGATATCAAAGGTGAGCGGCTTTCCTTCAGGATCCCAGGCGTCAAGTGTGCCGGGAGCCGTGGATGTGCTGTTCGGGCTATTTTCAGGCACGGTTAATGTCTGATTGTTTATGACAGGGGCGAGGGCAAAAATTGGCGTCGTAACGAACAAAACCAATACAAGGGCAGCCAGCAATGACCCCAGGCTGAGAACGGCAGATTTCGTCTTCATGATCGCTCCAGTACTCCTCATCATCACGCCGGCAATGGGCGCGAAACCCGATTCGCGGCAGTTCCCCCAACGGCTCGAGGCCCTGGCCCGGCCGCAACGCGGCCGATCCATGCGGGACGCCGATCCAATGTTACCGTCAATCATCCGGCCCGGCGGTTAAAATAAGGTGAAATATGGATCGGCGAAACTCGCCTATCTCCCGGCCCGGCGACGGAACATGTTCTTAACGCTACAACACGCAATAGTACTCCGGTACTAGTTACTAGTACTGGAATACTAACGTGTCTCACACCTTTTTGTCAATCGGTTTTGAGGAATCGTAGCGTTAGCCTGGCGGTATGGTGAGTGTAGGCGAGACCGCTGGTTCGTCCGTCGGCTCGTCCGTGGGGGTGTCCGTCGGCAGGATGTTTGGCGTCGGTGAAGGCGTCGGTGCCTCGGGCGTCACGCCGCCGGTCGTCGCCGTGGGGCGCGGCGGCACGGCCGTGGGCGGCGGCACGGCGGTGGGTGTGCGCGGCACGGCCGCCGGCGGAACCCAGACCTGCTGGCCGACGCTTAACAGGACGTTGGGCAGGCAGTTAACTTCCAGCAGCGTTTCGACAGGGATGTTGGCGCGCTCGGCAAGATCCGACAGCGCGTCGCCCACGCGAATCACATATACCACCCAGCCGGGCGGCGGGTCGATGATGCAAGGGGTAGCGCTGGGCGCGCTCGTGTTGGTGGCCGCCGGGGTGGTCGTCACGCCGGTTGGCGTCGGGGTCGGTTCTTCCGGGTGAATGATGATGGGGATCGGATCGCCGGCGACAAAGACATTGCCGCCGGTGACGCTTTCCAGCCGCACCTGCCAGGCCAGATCATCGCCGGTGACGGGAACCCCCTTGACCGGAACCGACAGCCGGTAGGCCGCGCCGTTGTTCGGTTCGAGCAACGCTCCCAGGAAATGCTCCTGCTCGCCGTCGATTAGATAGACGGCAAAGTGCTCGCCCGATTCGGGCAGCGTCGGCCAAAACCAGTCGAAATTGATCGTGTCCTGCGCTCTGAACTCCCGGTTCGGCCCCGGCGACAGAACCGAGATAGAGACGTCGGCCGAGGACTCGGTCGGCATCCCGGTCGTCGGCGATCCGGTGGGTGTTTCGCCGGGTCCCGTCGTGCCCGCCCCGGCCACAACTGTGCCGGAGGGCGTTCCATCCCGCGTGGGTTCGTCGGCCTCGGCATCGCCGCCGCCCAAAACGCCGCGCAACAGGAAAAACGCCAGAATTCCGACCAGCACCAGGGCAATCGGGACGAGGAAGGCCATCGATCGGCCGCGCTTGGGCGCCCAGGCGACAGCCTTGGTGGGCAACTCCTGCTCGGCGAAGATGGCCGTCTCGATGGCTGTGATCATCTCGTCCGTCGTCTCGAAGCGGCTCCACTCCTGCCGCCACAGGCAATTGCGCACTAGCCGGTAGGTCTCGCCCGCCAGACCGGAGTGCGCTTCCTCCAGAGGCTCTTCCTTGGGCATGTTGGCTTGTGGGAATATGTCGAAGGGCAACGTAGGAAGCTTGGGCTGATGACCGGCCAGAAGTTCGTAGAGAATGACCCCGAGAGAGTAGATGTTGCTGCGTCGCGTCAGGGGCTTGCCTTCCGCCTCCTCGGGCGCGGCATAGTCCAGCACTTCGGTATCGACGCCGTTGATACCGGGGACGATGGGGCCAGCCACAATCGGCACACCCAAATCGATGAGGACAGGCGTGCCGTCCTGGCGAAGCATGATATTCTCCGGCCGCAGATCGTGATGGATGAGTCCGGCAACATGGGCCACGCCCAGACCCTGGGCGATCTGCTTGGTCAGCTCCAGCGCCTCAATGACCGGCAGGGTATGCTGCTCGCGGCGCAGTTCGGCCAGCTTGTCGGCCAGCGTCTCACCGGGGAAATAATCGATGACCGCGTAGGGGAAGCCGTCGTCCGTCACATCCAGATCGCTAACGACGGCGATGTGGGGGTCCTTGAGCTGTGAGACGGTTTCCATGCGGCCGCGGAATCGCTCGGCCAGGTCCTCGTCCTCTTCCTCCGTGACGCGCAGAACTTCCAGAAAAACCAGGCGTTCCAGCTTGACGTCACGCGCGAGGAACAGATCGCTGGCCTTGCGGGCCGCAATGTGGGACTCGATTTCGTAGTTGCCTATCTGCTGACCCGACAGGTCTTCTTTATCCCTAGCCACCATAGACGCTGCTACTCGCATGGCGCGATCGGGCATAATTGTGGGAACCTAAAAATATACGGCTCCTCGCCCGACGGCGAAACATTCATTCTAGCGTACTATTATACACGACAAAATGCAATTCTGGGCGCATGTCGCCCGCTTTGTCGTGATACTCGCGTTAATTCCCACTCAATATCGTGATAGGGCGGGTTTCACTTTGGGCAATGATGGCGTCATTACTCCCATTTGCCAGGACAACAAACCAACTGTAACCGCCCGCCTCGCCTACGGCCGCGCCGGGCACTGCCTGCAATTGATACCCCTGTCCCAGGTTCGGCGCGACGACCGCGCCTAATGGGACGTTCCTGTCGCCCGCCGCCAGATAGAGCACAAACTGCTGCCCCCGAACCGCGGCGACCGGCGAAGTCCAGTAAAACGAAACCGGGTCTTCCATCCCAAAAACGCTACCGGGCGGCGGCCCCAGCAGCGCAAGCGGGACGGCCGTCATCATCGGAATCGCCGTCGCTTCGGGAGCAGGCGTCATCTCTCCAGGCCCACCGGCCACGGCCCAGGGCGTCGCCGGGCCGGAAACAATCCCAAAACCGTCCCCGGGCACATCTCCCTCGGGCATGGGCAACGGCGGCGCGGTGAGGGCAATCGTCGGCGTGCCTTCGGGCGCAAATGTCAACGTTCCCCTATCTCGCACCCATACCCACCCTGTCGCCGCTGCCAGACCAATCGGCAGCAGCCAAAGAGCATAGAATAGCCGGGACGATTTCGGCCGCCCTTCTTCGGCATCCGTTTGCAAGGATGGTTGCGACTCTTCCGGTTGCACTTGTGAAGTTTAACACAATTGGCGGCGGCAAGCGAAACGCCGCCCGCCTGCCTAGTCGAAGATGACCTCTTCACGACCGGTCAGTTTGGCCTCGATGTGGTCGATGACGGTATCCAGATGGTGTGCATGATGAACAAAGTCAAGTTGTTGCGTGCGAACGGTCAGCACGGGGCACAGATCGAACCCGTCCAGCCACTCGATATAAAAGGAGTCGAGCAAGGCGAGGTAGTCCGCGGAGATGCCGGCTTCGATCGGCCGCGCGCGGCGGCGAATACGTTCCATCAGAACCGGAACCGGGGCCGTCAGATAGAGCAACAGGTCGGGGCGCGGCAGAGTGGGCACAACGAGATCATAGACGTGACGGTAGGCCTGGTAATCCCGCTCATTCAGGTTGCTCATATGGTGCAGAACGCGGGCAAAGATGTGCGCGTCCTCATAGATACTGCGGTCGGCGATGGCCGATTGGGGGTGTCGGGCCAGCGAGAGGTGCTGCTGGGCGCGATGGCCCAGGAAAAATACTTGTAAATGGAACGACCACAGGCGCATGTCGTCGTAGAAATCGGCCAGATAGGGGTTATCCGCCACAGACTCATAGCCGGTGATCCAGCCCAGACGGCTGCCCAGCCGCTCGGTCAGCGACGTCTTGCCCACTCCGATATTGCCCGCCACCAGGATGAAGCGCTTTGTCATGCGAGTGAAATTGTAACGACTCGCGGCGGGTTGGCAATGAGATTGCACGGGGCACTATCCAAATGCGAGTAAAGGGTATGGAGGTCGGGAGACAGATTTATTCCGCCGTTGCGAATGGGCACGGAGTACCCCAAAACCAACCGCCGATTGCCCCGACAGGCCGGGCAATCTATAATCCCTCTCATGGCCCTGGACCCTGTTATCACGCCGGAAGTCGGCGAGGATACCGAACAATTAGAAGCTATCGAGCCTCCGGTCCGGGTTTTCATCCACAATGACGACGTGACTCCCTACGATTTCGTAGTGATCGTTTTACAGCGCTTTTTCGATCTGACGCCCCTCGAAGCCGAGCACGTCACTTATATTGCGCACATATCGGGTGTGGCCTACGTCGCCACGTTGCCGAAGAGCGAGGCTGAGAAACGGGTGGGCCAGGCGCATTTCGCCGCCGGTTTGGAGGGGTATCCCCTGACATTCACAATCGAGCCGGAGTAACACGCTCCGGGCAAGGAGACAATGAGTTTATGCATTTTAGTATCGATGGGGCCGGCGCCAACGGCCTGAGTTGGATCGCCCGCGACACGGCCAGCCTCTCACCATCTTATAGTCGCGAATACGCCCTGGTCGTCGACCGCGCCGAGGGTTCGGAAGTGTGGGACGTGGACGGCCGCCGCTACATCGACTTCATGGCCGGGGTCGCCGTACTCAATGTGGGCCACCGGCATCCCTACGTGCAGGCGGCCGTCGAGGAGCAGGTCGGCAAGTTCTGGCACATCTGCTTGTCTGACTTCTTCTACCCGCAAGCCGTCACATTGGCGGAAAAGCTGCAAGCCATCGCGCCGATGAGCGAAGCCACCCGGGTCTACTTCGGCAACTCCGGTACCGAGGCCGTCGAGGCGGCCATCAAGCTGGCGATGTATAATACCGGGCGCACGCGTTTCATCGGCTTCATGGGCGCGTTCCACGGCCGCACGCTCGGCTCGCTCTCCTTCACCGCCAGCAAGGCCGTCCAGCGCGCCAACTATCTGGCCGGCGTCAAGGTCCATCACGTCCCTTACCCCAACCCGTATCGCCCGGTACTCATTGGTGCGCCGGGGGAAAGCTACGGCGACACGGTGGTCGATTTTCTTGAGGAAGAAGTCTTCCGCACCATGCTGGCCCCCACCGATGTAGCCGGCATCCTCGTCGAACCTATCCAGGGCGAAGGAGGTTACGTTGTGCCCGCGCCCGGCTTCTTCCCGCGGCTGCGCGAACTGTGCGACAAGTACGGCATCCTGCTCATGGTGGATGAGATACAAAGCGGCGCGGGGCGGACGGGCAAGTGGTGGGCCGTGGAGCACGAAGGCGTGGAACCCGACATCGTTTGCTTTGCCAAAGGCATCGGCAGCGGCATGCCCATCGGCGGCATCATCGCCCGCGATAGCCTGATGACATGGGGGCGAGGCTCCCACGGCAGCACCTTCGGCGGCAATCCGGTTGCGGCAACGGCCGCGCTGGCGACGCTGGAAGTGATCGAGCGCGAGGGCATCATGGCTCGGGCGACCGACACGGGCCGCTTCATCATGGACTGTCTGGCGGAGATGGAGGCGCGCCATCCGAGCATCGGCGAGGTGCGCGGTCGCGGCCTGATGGTCGGCATGGAGCTTGTCAAGGATCGGGAAACCAGGGAACGCGCCATCGAGTTGCGCGATCACGTCATCCAACGCGCGTTCGAGATGGGGCTGCTGCTGATTCCATGCGGCACAAACTCCATCCGCATGACGCCGCCGCTCAATATCGATCGCCCCCTCGTCGAGGAAGGTCTCATGATCTTCGAGCAGGCGCTAACCGAAGCCGAAAATACCCACCTGAAGAGAGGAGCGTGACATGGAGATTGCCAATCGCATCGCCACCTTGAAGTCGAAACTGCGCGACGGCGTATCGCCGGCCATGGCCACGCCCCTCATCCCCGGAACACACACGGTCAACCTCCCGAACGTTCCGCCTCTCGTCGACTTCCTGATCGCTAAAGGCGTAAAGGGGTTGTTTGTGGGCGGCACGACCGGCGAGGGCACGCAACTGGACACCGACCAGCGCGAGGCCCTGCACGAGGCAGCTGTTGCCGCCGCGGCCGGCCGCGCGCCGGTGCTGCTCCACGTGGGCGCGCAACGCACCGAGACGGCGGTGGCCCTGGCTCGCCACGCCGCGGGCCTGAATCCGGACGCAATCGTCGCCATGACCCCGACCTTCTACGGGATGAGCGACGCCGCGCTGGGGCGCTATTACCACGCGATTGCCGAGGCCGCGCCCGACGTTCCCCTGTTTCTCTACGACATCCCGCAGTTCGCCGTCAACGGTATCGGGCCGGCGCTACTGACCACACTGAGCCGCGAGATACCGTCACTGGCCGGACTGAAGAGCAGTCGCGTCGATATACAGATGGTGCGCCAGTTGATCGACGCCCTCCCCCACGACCGCATCCTGCTGGCCGGAAACGAGAGCGCGGCGCTAGGCTCGTTGGCATTGGGCGCAGACGGGCTGATCAGCGGCTTAAGCACGGCCATCCCTGAACCATTCGTTGTGATGACTCGCTCCTTTGCCGCCGGAGACCTGGAAGCAGCACGCGAGTGGCAGCGCCGCATCAACCGGCTATTGGGCGTACTGGCCGGAGTGCGCCTGGGCGGTATCAAGGCCATTCTGAATCAGCGCGGCATCGAAGTGGGACCACCCGTGCCCATGCTCGATGCAGTCGATGAGCCTTTATGGTCGCGCGCGGCCGAGATTCTTGGCGTCACGCCCTGAGAATATCATGCGACTGCTTCTCTTCGACATCGACGGGACGCTGATCAACAGCAGCCGCATCGGTCGCGCCGCGCTGAGTCGCGCGCTCGTCGATGTCTTCGGTACCGCCGGCGCGCTGGAGAGCTATGAGTTCGCCGGGAAGACCGACCGACGTATCGTCCACGACCTGATGGCGGCCGAGGGCTTCACGCACGATCAAATCATGGCGCGGGTGTCGGAACTGGATGAACGAATGGCCATGGCCGGGAGGGCGCTGTTCACGCCCGATGTCATTCGGCCGTGCCCCGGCGTTCCCGCGCTGCTCGATGCGCTCAGTCTGCGCCGCGATGTCGTGCCGGCATTGTTGACCGGCAACATCCGTCACACGGCGCCGCTTAAGCTGGCCGCAGCGGGTATCGATCCCGGTCGATTCCGTGACGGCGCCTATGGATCGGACAGCCTGGAGCGCGATGAGCTATTCGCCATCGCGCTGGAACGCGTTTGTAAATCCACGGGCCTGCGTTTTGCAGAGGAAGACATTGTCGTGGTGGGCGACACGCCGGCCGATATTCGTTGCGCGCGAAGCGGCGGCGGTCGGGCAGTTGCCGTCGCCACCGGCCCCTATTCCGAAGAGCGATTGGCATTGCATGGGCCGGATCACCTCTTCACCGACCTGGCGCAGACGGAGGATGTCATGTGGGCGCTGCTCGGTTCGGCCGAACCGGCTGAGCAGATCTGGAGGGAAAGGGCATGAAGTCGCGAAAGAAGCTGGTCATCGATGACATCACCTTCGATTCGAGCGGGCCGACGGCGGTAACGGTCGATCGTCTCTATACGTGGGTCGTATGGCAATTCCCGAAACTTCGTGAGGGAACTTTTACCGGAGCCGTCCATCCCCCTGAGCCGGGGCATGGGTGGTACCCCGCGCTCATCGACCCGGAAACAGGCCAGGTACTCGTGTTCGGGCACGTGCCGGAGCGCTTCGCCAGCCCGGAAGCGGCCGCGCGACATCTGGACCGACACGCCTCGTGATCAAAAGACCGGCCTTTCGGCCGGTCCCTGTTTCGCGTCAGATCACCGCACCATCGGGCAAAATCGCATTTTTGGGCACAATCACAATACCGTCGCGGGCCACCCAGGATTCGGTCTCTTCCTCCGGCCTATCAGGAATGTAGCGGATCGTCACATTCCGACCTATGCGGGCGTTCTTGTCGATGATCGCGCCCTTGATCACCGCGTTCTCGCCGACGCCGATATCGGGACGGCCCAGGCGGCGGTTCTCTGCCCGCTCCGCGTCGGTCTCGTAGTAATCCGCGCCCATCAGTATCGACGACTGAATATTCGCCTCCGCGCCGATGATACTGCGCAGCCCAACTACCGATTCCCTTACTGTCGCATCATAGATGCGACAACCATCGGCCAGCAACACCTCATCCAGTCGCGTATTCTGTAATTCCGAGCCGGGCAGAAAACGCGCATGAGTGAAAATCGGCGCATGGGCATCATAAAAGTCAAAGGGCGCATTGGCCCTGGCCATTCGTAAATTCACCTCGAAGAAACGACGGATCGTCCCGATATCTTCCCAGAACCCGTCGAAGGTGTAGCCGCACACTCGCCGCTTTTCAATGGATCGTGGCAGAATGTCGCGGCCGAAATCCACGTAGTCTTCCTCGAGAACTTCCTGAAGCACATTTGTGTTAAACACGTAGATGCCCATCGATGCCAGGAAGGGCTTCTCGGGGTTCGCGCCACTCTCAAATTGCTTAAGAACGTCCGGGTCCTTTGGCTTTTCGGTGAAGTTCGTAATTCGGCTGTCGCTGCCCATCTTCAGAATACCCAATCCGGAGACCACCTCCCGGCTGACCGGCTGGACGGCGACGCTGATGTCGGCCTCCAGATCGATATGACGCTGGACGAATTTGCGATAGTCCATGCGGTAGAGATGGTCGCCGGCGAGGATGAGCACGTAGCGCGTGCCGGCCTCCTTGATCTCAACCCACTGCTTGCGCACGGCGTCGGCGGTACCCTGATACCAGTCGCGACTGCGCGGCGTCTGCTCGGCGGCCAGGATCTGTATCCAGCCGGGCGAGAATTGATCGCGCGTGTAGGTGCTCCAGATGTGGCGGTGCAGCGAGGCGGAGTTGAACTGCGTGAGGATGGCGATCTTCTCGATATCGGCGTGAAAACAATTACTCATGGGAATATCGATGAGACGGTATTTCCCCGCCAATGGAACGGCCGGTTTCGAGCGCTCCTTTGTGAGGGGATAGAGCCGCGCTCCCTGTCCGCCACCCAGAATGAGACCTAGAACACTCTTCATGTAGGGCATATGATCTCCGTTTTCTCATCCATATTGAATTGCACCACACCGGTCGACAACACACGCCGGGGCCTGTCAATAACTATAACGCCACCCTCCTGATTTCGCACACAAGTGGCCCGCGCCGGGTCGTCATGCTATGATTCTGCCGCGCTCCCAATGTGGACCCGGACGCAAGCGGCGCGAAGTCGCGCGAATGCGCATTGCCGGGTCTGCCTGTCGGGAGCGACTTTTGCATCCTGTTACTATTGAGGAGTATTCATGAGTCGGGTGATTCATGTTGACAATCCGGGCAAACGGCGTAACCAGGCGAGGCGCTCAATCGCCGAGATTCTGCGGCTGCTGGGACGCAAGACCCAGGTGGACGATGAAGCCCGTGATATGGCCGCCATGCTGGTCTTTTTTCTGCGCGAGATCAAGGAAACGGTCGACGAATCGGCCGCCGCCTGGGAAAAGCGCGGTTACTGGATGAAAGTAGAGCGATTCGTGCGCGACTGGGAATGGATTCCCGAATTGGCCGCCAATATCGACGACGTCATTCGCCACAGCGCGTGGGATCTGCTGCCCGAGTTATTGGCCGATCTCTCGCCCCATTTCGACGACATCCACATCAAGACAATGACCCGCAAGCCGTCGGACTGGCAGGGGGCCTATCGCAAGCTGATGGCCGAGCCGCCGGTCGTTGCTTATTAGCGGGTCTCGCCGGAGCGCCGGATGAATCGGCTGTGGCCTGCCCTTCTTCTGCTGGCGGTCGCCCTCGGCGCGATGGGGTGCAACGCTGCGGCGGCCGTTCCGACCCCCGCGTCGACCGCCGGACCGATAGCGGACGCCGGTACTCCAACGCCGACTCCGGGGGTATCATCCTCGCCGACGAGCCGGCCTGCCCCAGCGGCTGACGTCACCTCGACAGCGGTAGCCGTTGCCACCAACCCACCCCCCTCGGCAACGAGCATCCCCGCTACGCCAATCATCCCGCCATCGCCTACTGTGTCGCCCTGCGCCGAGCCGGGACGCATCGAGCACGGCGTGCTGGACAGCGCGGTGGCCGGCGAGCCGATGCGCTACCGCATCTATCTGCCACCCTGTTACGGCGTGGACGACCGCCTCTATCCGACGCTCTACATGTTCGGCGGCAACGTCCACGACGACGCCATCTGGGACACGCTGGGGCTGGACGAGGCGGCCGAGCAATTGATCGCCGGCGGCCACATCCCGCCGCTGCTCATCGTGATGCCCGATAATGGCTGGCTGGCCAACACAACCACCAGCGGGCCAAACTCCTACGAAGGCTTCGTTCTCAACGAACTCATCCCCCACATCGAGGCGACCTATCGCGGCCAGCCGGCGCGCGAGGGGCGGGCCGTCGGTGGACTGTCGCGCGGTGGTTATTGGTCGCTGATGATGGCCTTCCGCCGGCCTGACCTGTTCCGCAGTGTCGGCGCCCACAGCCCGGCCCTCATCGACAGCCACGCCGGCCCGGCCGAGGACCCGACAATCACCGGCGCGACAAACAATTTGGGCGACCTGCGAATATGGATCGACATCGGGGAGCGCGATCCATATCTGATTCAGGCTCGGCCACTGCACGAGGCGTTGTCAGCCGCCGGCATAGCCCACGAGTGGCGGCTGGAGCCGGGAACACACGACGAAGCTTACTGGCGGGCGCATCTGGAGCAATACTTGTTGTGGTATGATGGGGGAGCGATCCGATGAGCCACTACCTCCACCGACGCCCGGCCCTAAACCGATCTCGGCCCCGGAATCGTTAGGGAGCCATTCCGCCACCACTGAACATAGGAGCATTTAGGTATTGCCGAGTCGTATCAATAGAGAGAAGACAGCCGCCGTTAACCCCACCAGCAGCGCCAGCTTCATCAGCGGCGAGGCCACCAGCACCGCTATTAGTCCAAACAGGATAGCCACCGCATAATAGCCCAACACGATGCGCCGCGTCGGCAACCCCCGATCGGACAGGCGAAAATGCAGATGCCCCCGATCGCCACGCATCGGGTGCCGGCCCCGGCGGATGCGCGAGACGATCTGCCAGGCCACGTCGATGATCGGCACAGCCATGACCAGCAGCGCCGTCGACAGCTTGGCCGGCGAGAGGATCGACAGCGTCGCCATCTGATAACCCAGGAAATAAGCTCCGGCCGAGCCGAGGAAGATGCGCGCCGGGGAGAAATTAAACGGCAGAAAGCCCAGCAGCGCCCCGGCCAGCGCCAGCGGAAACAGCGGCACCGTCTCCTGACCCAACCGGTAGCTATGGAAGGCGAAGAACGCCGCGGCGATCAGGCACACCCCGGCCGCCAAACCATCCAGCCCGTCGAGAAAGTTAATGGCGTTGATCATCCCGACAACCCAGAAGACAGTGAACAGGAGCGCCAAGGGCCGCCAAATCCAAACAAGATCGCCCTCGATCTGAAAAAGAGGCAACGCCTCCCACAGCGTGGGAGTCGGCAGCGGGTTGGTGAAGACCTCGATGAAGATGGTATGGAGGATGGCAACGAACGCGCCAAAGAGCTGGATCAGGAATTGAACGCCGGGGGGCAAATCGTAGCGGTCATCGAGCAAGCCGCCGGCCGCCACTACGAAACTGCCCAACACGACACCCCGCAGACGGAGCGCGTCGTCGGGATTGGCCGGTGGCATGAGCCAATAGGTCAGAACAACCCCCACCAGCCAGGCGATAAAGACGGCCAATCCGCCCAGCTTGGGGATTTGGCCCTCGTGCTTGCGACGGCCGCCCGGCAAAGCCACGATTCCCAGCGCAAACGACAGGCGACGCACCAACGGCGTGGCGATTAGAGCGGCGGCGGCCGAAGCCAGCACGATAACCAGATACGTCATGCCGTCCCGAACTGGCGGTCGCCCGCATCACCCAGGCCGGGAACGATATAACCGATATCGTTCAGATGGGAATCAATGTGGGCCACGTGAATAGCCACATCAGGGTGCGCGCCTTGCAGTCGGGCGATCCCCTCCGGTGCGGCCAGAATGCCGACGAACTTGATCCGCTGCGCCCCCCACTTCTTCAACAAATCCACCGTGGCAACGGCCGATCCGCCGGTCGCCAGCATCGGATCGAGCACCAGACAGACCTGAACGGTGGGCATGGTCGGCAATTTGTTGTAGTAAGACACCGGCTTGAGCGTCCGTTCGTCGCGGTAAAGCCCGATGTGCCACACCTCTGCGCCGGGCATCATCTCCCAAATACCCTCAACCATGCCCAGCCCGGCGCGCAACACAGGGATCAGCCCCACTTTGTCGACCAGATCACGTCCTTCGGCCGTGCCCATCGGTGTCTCAACAGTGAGCGGTATCGTATTCAGGTCGGTCGTGGCTTCATAGCACAATAACATCGAGATTTCGCGGATAAGCTCGCGGAATTTCTTCGGCTTCGTGTTCTTGTCGCGCATTAAAGTGAGCTTGTGCTTGACTAACGGGTGCTGTGACTCAAAAACCATCCCTGTCTCTCCTGTTTTAAGTTGCATCATTGTAGCCGACATGGGCGGCAAGGCGAAGAAGTGGCGGGCGCAGGCAGGTAACGCAAGGACGCAAAACCGATTTACTGACCACTACCCACGACCCACTCAATCGACCCACTCAATTACCGCAAACCCACCCCATGACGTATAATCCCCCAACTTGCCATGACCACCGAAACCCACCCGCCCGACCGGCCCATCGCCCCGCAACAGAAAGTCGAGGACATCGGCCTCGACACCATGCTGCGGCCGCAACGCCTCGCCCAGTTCACCGGCCAGGAGCGCCTCAAGGACAACCTGCGCATCCTCATCGACGCCGCCCGCGGCCGCGGTGAGCCGCTCGACCACGTCCTGTTCCACGGCCCGCCCGGCCTCGGCAAGACCACCCTGGCCCAGGTCGTCGCCAACGAGATGGGAGCCAACATTCGCCACACGGCCGGCCCGGCCATCGAACACTCCGGCGACCTGGCGGCCATCCTCTCCAATATGCGCAGCGGCGACATCCTGTTTATCGACGAAGTCCACCGCCTCAGTCGCCCTGTCGAGGAAATCCTCTACCCGGCCATGGAAGATTTCGTCCTCGACCTTATCGTCGGCAAGGGGCCGGGAGCCAAGAACGTGCGCCTCAAGCTGCCGCGCTTCACCGTCGTCGGCGCGACCACCCGGCTGGCGCTCATGACCGCCCCCCTGCGCGCCCGCTTCGGCGCGGTCTATCGCATGGACTTCTACGACCGCGCCGCCATGGAGGAGATCGTCGGCCGCGGCGCGCGCATCCTCGAAGTACCCATCGAGCCGGAAGGGATGAGCGAGATCGCCCGCCGTGCGCGAGGCACGCCGCGCGTCGCCCTGCGTCTGTTGCGGCGCGTGCGTGACTATGCGCAGGTGCGCTCCGACGGCGCGATCACCCGCGACACGGCCGTGGCCGCGCTCGATCTGATGGAGATCGACGCCCTCGGCCTGGATGACCTCGACCGGCGCGTGTTGCGGGCCATTGTCGAGAAGTTCGGCGGCGGCCCTGTCGGGCTGGAAACCATCGCCGCATCCATCAGTGAGGAATCCGACACCATCATGGATGTCGTCGAACCCTACCTGCTCCAGCTCGGCTTCCTGGAGCGCACCTCCCGCGGGCGCGTCGCCACGGCCAACGCCTACGCCCATCTGGACCTGCCCGTCCCCGAAAACGGCCCACGTGGGCCGCAGCGCTCCCTGTTCGACTCGTCCGGAGGCTAATCAATGGTTGAATTCGGCCGACTCTTGCTCATCATCGGGCTGGCAATCGCCTTCTGCGGCCTGATCATCCTTGTCGCCACGCACTACCTGCCCTGGCTGGGCAACCTGCCCGGCGATTTCCTCATCGAGGGCGAACGATACAAGATCTATTTCCCGCTGGCGACGATGGTCCTGATCAGTATCCTCGGCACCATCCTGCTGAACATCGTCCTGCGCATCTTTCGCCGCTGATTGCCCCTTGAGCCGCCTGATCCTGTTCAACAAACCCTTTCACGTCCTGTGCCGGTTCACCGACCGGGAAGGACGGCCGACGCTGGCCGACTACATCCCCATCAAGGACATCTATGCCGCCGGGCGGCTGGATTACGACAGTGAAGGATTACTGCTATTGACCGACGACGGCCACCTGCAACAGGCCATCGCCGACCCCAAACACAAGCAGCCCAAGGTCTACTGGGCGCAAGTGGAAGGGACGCCCGACACGCGGGCCATCTCCCGGCTGCGCGGCGGTGTCAAACTCAGCGACGGCCTCACCCGCCCCGCTCGCGCCCGCCTCATGGCCGAACCCGACGTCTGGCCCCGCACCCCGCCCATCCGCTATCGCAAGGCCATCCCCACGTCGTGGCTGGAACTGACCCTGACTGAGGGGCGCAACCGGCAAGTGCGCCGCATGACCGCCGCCGTCGGCCACCCCACGTTGCGCCTCATTCGCTGGGCCATCGGGCCGTGGACGCTGGACGGGCTGTCCCCGGGTGAATGGCGGGAAGTGGAGCCATGACTAGTCCTGTAGTCATCGACATCCTCGGCGTCCCCGTCCATGCCGTGACCATGGCCGATACCCTGGCGCTTATCGAGCAATACATGGCCGAGCCGCGCCTGCACCAGATCGCCACCGTCAACCCGGAGTTCGTCATGGCCGCCCAGGACGACCCCGCCTTCCGCCAGGTCTTGCGCTCGGCCGACCTGTGCCTGCCCGACGGCGTGGGGCTGCTCTTCGCCGCCCGCCGCCAGGGGCGGCCGCTGCCGGAGCGCGTGCCCGGCTCGGAACTGGTCTACCATCTGGCCGAACTGGCCGCCAGACACGGCTGGCCGCTGTTCCTGTTGGGCGCGGCCCCCGGCGTGGGCGCCGAGGCCGGCGTAGCCGAAGAAGCGGCGCGTTTGCTTTGTGAGCACTATCCGGGGCTGGTCGTCGTCGGGACATTCGCCGGGTCGCCTGCCATGGAGGAAAACGACGACATCATCCGCCGCATCAACGAAAGCGGCGCGGCGCTGCTCTTCGTGGCCTATGGCGCGCCGAAGCAGGACAAATGGATCGACCGCAACCGGGACAATCTGCCGGCCGTGCGCGTCGCCGTCGGCGTGGGCGGCTCGCTCGATTTCGTCACCGGCCGCGCCGTTCGCGCGCCCCGCTGGATGCAACGGCTGGGGCTGGAATGGCTCCACCGGCTGATCAAGGAGCCGTGGCGCTGGCGGCGGATGCTGGCCCTGCCGCGGTTTGCGTGGCGGGTGGTGATCACACATACCTAGAAACCGAGTTTCTTCCGAGAAACTCGGTTTCTAACACACAAAGACAAAGATAACATGCGCATCCTAATCACCGGCTCCAGCGGCCAAATCGGCACCAATCTGGCGCTCTATTTATTGGAGCGCGGCCACGAGGTCTTCGGCGTCGACGTGCGGCCGAACTCGTGGACCGACGCCTTCTCCACCCTGCTGCAAGACCTAGCTGCCCCGTTCGCCGACTTCAGCGGCGGCCTGGGCCACGTCCCCTACCCGTCCGATCTCGACGTCGTCGTCCACTTCGCCGCCCATGCCAAGGTCCACGAACTGGTTGAACAGCCGGCGCGCGCGCTGGAAAACATCGTCATGACCTTCAACGTGCTGGAGTATTGCCGCCATAACCGGCTGCCCATCATCTTCAGCAGCTCGCGCGAGGTCTACGGCGACATCCGGCGCTACATCACCGAGGAATCCTACGCCGACTTCGCCTTCACCGAAAGCCCCTACTCGGCCGGCAAGATCTCCGGCGAGGCGCTCATCTACTCCTACGCCCAATGCTACGGCCTGCGCTACCTCGTCTTCCGCTTCAGCAACGTCTACGGCCGCTATGACGTCGACATCGAGCGCATGGAGCGCGTTATCCCCCTCTTCATCCGCAAGATCGCCCGCCGCGAGCCGATCACCGTCTTCGGTGAGAAGAAAGTCCTCGACTTTACCTACGTCGACGACTGCGTGGCCGGGGTCTACAGCGGCATCGAGTTGCTGGCCGGCGGCGGCGAAGCCAACCAGACCATCAATCTCGCCTACGGGCAGGGTAACAGCCTCGTGTCGCTGGCCGGCTACATCGGCGAAGAGCTGGACGTCGTCCCCGACGTAACCGTCGAGCCGTCGCGCGTGGGCGAAGTCACCCACTACGTCGCCAACATCGGCAAGGCGCGGGCGCTGCTGGGTTACACGCCCCAAGTGCCGCTGCGCGAGGGCATTCATCGAGCCGTCGCGTGGGCTATGGATTACTGGGCCGCCCACGAGGCGAACAGGATCTGAGTGATTTTTTGAGGCAGGTCATCACTATGAATGGAATTGAAAATGAAAACATCCCGGATGCGATGCAGCGCCAGGCATTACGCACGTGGCACAATACCACTGTGTCGCTCCGAGAACAGAGAATTCACGCCCTGCTCGGCTTGGCCGGCGAGACGGGCGAATTGGTCGATCTGCTCAAGAAACACTTCTATAAGCCGGATCGCGAAGCCACGCGAGAGATGGTAATGGACGAACTGGCCGATGTGTTGTACTACGTCGCCATTCTGTCCCATTTGTGGGGGTTCACCTTCGAGGACATGACCGCGCATCTGGCAGTCAAGCTGGCCGATAACCATGGCTGGGACGGCAGCGGCGAGAAGGTTGCCGCGCAAACAGATAGTTCGAGCCACAAAGCATGAGCAGAAATATCAACTACGAAGCGATTGACCTGGCCCAAACCCTCGCCGCCGACATCGCCACCCGCGCCACAGCTGCCGACCGTAGCGGCCGCCTGCCGGCCGCCGACGTCGCCCTGCTGCGCGAATCGGGCTACCTGGCCATCGCCGTCCCCCGCGAATTCGGCGGCCGGGGCGAATCCCTGCTCACCTGCGCCGCCGCCCAACTGGAACTGGCCAAGGGCAGCGCCTCGACCGCCCTCGTCGCCGCCATGCAGCATCAGGTTGTCGGCCACCAGCGAGAGACGTGCACCTGGCGCGCCGAGGCCCGCGAACGAATCATGCGCGAGGCGGCCGCCGGCGGCCTGCTCAACTATCTGGGCAGCGAACCGCGACTGGGCAGCCCCTCGCGTGGCGGCCTGCCGGACACGTCGGCCGTTCCCACGCCCGACGGCGCGCAACTGCTCGTCAACGGCCGCAAGACCTGGGCTACCGGCGGCCGTCATCTGACCCACCTCCTCGTGCGTGTGGCGGTAGGCCAGCAAGGCGGAGTCGTTCTCGTGCGTCAAGGGGACGAGGACACGCCGGGCGTTGAATGGATCGAGACCTGGCGCGACGCCCTCAGCTTGCGCGCCACCGACAGCCACGACGTCGTCTTTCGGAATGTGGCCGTGCCCGGCGAGAATCTCATCGAGACCGGCGACGCCCGCGCGGTACCCAACGTCTGGTTTCCCATGCTACTCTCGGCAGTCTACCTGGGCACGGCGCTGGCCGCCCGCGACGCGCTGGTGGCCTATGCGCTGGAGCGCGTACCCACCGCCCTCGGCAAACCCATCGCCAGCCTGCCGAAAATCCAGCGACAGGTGGGGGAGATCGATGTGGCCCTCATGACGGCGCGGGCGCTGCTGTTCGAGGTGGCCGGAGAATGGACCGAGCGCGACGAGGATCGCCCGGCATTCATGGCCCGCATCGCCGCGGCCAAGATGGCCGTCTCGGCCGCAGCCAACGAAGCGACGGAGAAAGCGCTACAGGCCGCCGGTGGGGCCGCCCTAACCGGCGCGCTGCCGCTGGAGCGCTGCTTCCGCGACGTCCGCGCCGCCGGCATGCAGCCGCCGGCGGGCGACACGGCCTATGAGATAGTGGGGAGAGCGGCGTTGGGGATGTAGGGACCTACAACGCCTTAAACTGCTCAAACGCATCCCGACACTCATTGCAATACCAGATCATCCGGCACAGCGTCGGGCCGAAGGCGTTGCGCAGGGTAGTGTTGGTTGAGCCGCAGCGGGGACATTCAGCCAGGTCAAAGAAGGCCACGGCGACGGGGTCACCCGCGTGGCGCGGCGGCGGGGCCAGTCCAAACCGGCGCAGCTTCTCCCGCCCCTCGTCGCTGATCGCTTCCGTGCTCCACACCGGGGCCAGCGCCACCCGCACCGTCACGTGCGCCACCCCCAGCCCGCGCACGGCCGCCTCGATGTCCTGCCTCATCACATCCAGCGCCGGGCAGCCGGAAAACGTCGGCGTCATCGTCACGCTCACCCCTTCCGGCGTCACCTCGACTTCGCGGATGATACCCATATCGACGACGGAGATGACCGGTATCTCCGGATCCATGACATAGGTCAGCGCTTCGCGCACCGATTCGGCCGTGATCGCCGTCCCGCTCACCACGCCGCCTCCGGATCCGTGCGCGCCACCGCCTGCATCTCGCTCAGCAGCGCCATCAGATGCTCCGTGTGCTCGGCGCGGGGAACGTCTCGCCGCGGCAACGCCTCGTCGGGAACGGCCAGCCCGCACTCGACCAGAAACGGCCGCACCTGCGCCTCCCATTCCCTTTGCAGCAGCGCCGCGTCGGGGACGATGCCCGCCGCGACCAGCGCCGCGTCGCCGGGCAAGGGGACAAACAGCTGCCGGGCATAGGGCCACAGCACGTCCAACGCCGCCTGGGTGCGGGCGTGGCTCTGCTCGGTGCCGAGGCCCAGCCGTCGCAGCCACAGCGCGGTATGGCGCAGGTGGTATAGCTCCTCGGTGGCGATCTTGGCCGCCGCTTCGGCCAGCGGTTTGTGGGCGCTCGCCTTCAGATGACCCAGCGTGACGCCCTCGGCCGCGTCGAACAGGTATTGGCGCATCATCGAGAAGCCCCAATCCCCCCTGGGCAGTTCGACCAGTTGGACATTGCGGTATTGACCGGCGTTGCGAAAGAAGACCAGCCGGTCGGCATCCTCACCGGTCAGGTCACAGCGCAGGCCGTACCAGATCGAAGCATGGCCCAGCTCGTCAAGGGCGATGTTGGTAAAGGCAATGTCCTCCTCCAGAATCGGCCCGTGGCCGGTCCATTCGGAGTTACGATGGGCCAGAATCAACTCATCATCGCCCATCGCCAGCAGCCGCTCGCTAAGCGCGTCGCGCACTTGCGGTTCCATCATTCGTCCCCCTCCTCGCCGCGACGAATCTTCTGCATCGTGAACACGGTGTGGTACTGGTTGGGCATGCGAAACAGCTTGCTCGTGGCCGCTGCGAAGCCGGGCAGGTCATCGGGATCGCTGGCAATGATGGCGCTCACGGGGCACGCCCACCAGACGATGCCCGGCGTCTCATGGAAGGTCTCGGCCGCCACGCGGATCGCCTCCTCCGGCGAACGCGCGGCCACCTCCCCCACGTAATCGACATAGGTCATCGCCTGCCGCTGCGACTGCTTGCTGAACACGGCATACTTGATACTGTCTCCTGTCTCCCCTGCTCCCCTGCTCCCTTTCTCCCCTGCCGGTCCCTCCGCCGTCCGCCGCGCGATGGCCGTGTCGGCCACGACCCACAGGGCAATACACGACGGCCGCCGGGCGAACACATCGCGAGCGCTCATCAGCGCCATCTCGGCATCGGGCGCATGCACCGAGCCGACATTATGGAACGGCCCGCCGGGGCGATCCTGTTTGAATACTTCGTAGCGCGGCCATTGGTCGGTCATAGTGATCAATGAACAGCAGGTCTATGGTCTGTGGTCCGTCGTCAAGCGGCGGTCTGCGGTCGGCCGTCGGCGGCCGTCTTCCCCGCATACGCCGCCGCCGCCTCCCGCACCCAGCGGCCGTCCTCGTGAGCCTGGCGGCGGGCAGCGAGGCGGGCGGCGTTCATCGGCCCGTCACCCTTGATCACCCGCCAGAACTCGTCCCAGTCGATCTCGCG
>JACDJA010000339.1_pt1 | contig 56130 bp, 61 predicted proteins | sample 7449241 | NCBI WGS metagenome assembly JACDJA01 (sample SAMN14253289, study PRJNA609438) | sludge metagenome | isolation source: initial anaerobic sludge | collected 2018-12-20 | reverse complement strand
TTTCAAACAGCGCGTTACCGAGGCCCTGCTGAACCTCGACAACCCGGAACTTCTGGAAAGTTTCCCGCGTTCGGGCTTCATTCCGGTCTCCAACGACGACTATGAGCCGATTCGTAAGACCGCCCAAGAGATCGGAATCCTCGATTGATGTCAGGCTTCGATCTTTCTGGCCTGACGGCTTCATTCAATGGCAAGCGGGTCATTGGCCCTCTGTCTCTGACGGTGCATCCCGGGGACAAAGTTGCGCTGGTGGGTAAAAGTGGCGCCGGTAAATCAACACTGATTCGCCTGATCCACGAACGGGTTAACCGGGATTCCTCACTCATCCCCCAGGATCTGGGCATAGTCAATGCCCTGTCGGTGTTCCATAACGTTTTTATGGGGCAGCTGGATAAACACGCCACCTGGTACAATACGATAACCCTGGCCCGACCTTTCGCCAGGGATCGGGCCGAAGTGAACGCACTCCTTAAATCCCTCGGGATGACAGAAAAGCTCTGGACACCGGCAGCGTCACTTTCCGGTGGTCAGCGCCAGCGGGTAGCGATCGCCAGGGCGCTGTATCGTAACGCCTCAGTATTATTGGCTGATGAGCCGGTTTCTGCCCTCGATGGCCCTATGGCAAACTCGGTAATGACACTCCTCAGGGATCGCTTTTCAACCAGCGTTATTGCGCTGCATGATGTGGAACTGGCGCTGAATTATTGCACCAGAATTGTTGGTATACAGGATGGCCAGATTGCGCTTGACCAACCCAGCGCGAATCTTGTGGCTTCAGACATCATGTTTCTTTACTAGGTAAACCGGCCGTTTCATGTTCTCTTCCCCAACGGTTCGCACCAGCTTTATATTTCTTGCCATTGCTTTGGTCGGGTTACTGTTTGCCGATATTGCCATCACCGCATCCAATCCCTGGCGGGATCTGGGCAACTTCTTCCTGGGCGTTGTAACCCCCAACTTTTTCAGCAGCGAAGGCCTGCTGACTGCGCTGTTGCGGACAGTGGCCTTTGCTTTCGTTGGAGTGGCGCTCGGCGGTATTGCCGGCTTTCTGCTGGCACTGGTCTACCGATCCCTGCCTGTGCGGATTTTCTGCGCCTTTGTCCGTGCGATTCACGAGTTGTTCTGGGCACTCATTTTTCTGCAGTTTTTTGGTTTTCACCCGCTGACCGGGGTATTGGCCATCGCCATTCCATACGCGGGCATTTTTGCCAAAGTCTACTCGGAAATCCTGGAGGAGGCCGATCCGGAGCCGGGGCGCGCATTGCCTCCCGGGACCGGGAACATTACGGCGTTTCTCTATACCCGTATTCCCGACTGCTGGGTGAAAATGCGCACCTACACCGCGTACCGCCTTGAATGCGGCTTGCGTTCCAGTGCCATTCTTGGCTTTGTGGGCTTACCTACTCTCGGTTTCTATCTTGAGGCGTCGTTCTCTCAGGGCCTGTATTCCGATGCAGGCGCCATGCTTATTCTGTTCTACGTGTTGATTGCCACCATGCCCCTATGGGTGCGGCCAAAGCTTCTGCCGCTATATCTGTTGGGCGCGCCGTTTTTTCTGGGGGATGGCTTGCCGATTGTCTGGGGCAACGTGCAGCGCTTTTTCACTGAGGATATAGTGCCCGCGCCCCTGCGCTACGGTGAGGGCCTGACAGGCCTGATGCCCTGGCTGACTGACCTGGTGGTGAACGAGGCCCTGCCGGGCATCTGGAACACCATTGTGCTGACCCAGATTGCGCTTGTGGCCACGGGTATTCTGTCACTGCTGGCATTCCCGCTGATTTCCAACCACTTTGGCGGGCCGCTGCGGCGCAATGCCGGCCATGTTGCACTGGTGATCGCACGGTCTACGCCGGAGTACATCCTGGCTTATATTCTTCTGCAGCTCTGGGGCCCGTCCATGCTGCCTGCGGTGGTGGCTCTGGCCCTGCACAATGGTGGCATCATCGGCCACCTGATTGGCAGGCAAACCAATTCCATCAAACTTCGCCCGGATGCCGTTACCGGGTTCAGCCGTTACAGTTGGGAGCTGGTGCCCCGGGTGTACCGTTCTTTTCTGGCATTTTTGTTTTACCGCTGGGAAATCATCATGCGGGAAACGGCGATTCTGGGCATTCTGGGTATCTACACACTGGGGTTCTATGTGGACAGCGCCATTCAGAATATCCGGTTCGACCGTGCGATGGTGCTCATACTGGTAACTGCCCTGCTCAATATCGGCGTTGATGCGCTCGGTCGGTATATCCGCCGTAAACTCGCCCTGCAAACCATGCCGACCTGCTGATTCGCGTTGCCCGGGCCGGCATTTGCTCCTTTACCTCTTACACTCCAGATGCCCGGTTACCATATCGGAACCACCGGATACGCTACCCAGAATGTCCGATTTCGCAAATATCCCCGACCTGTGCAGTAACGATATACCCACGTAACAGTTCCTGACCGCCCTGTTATCGGACATCAGCCGAAGTGGCACATCAAACTGGCCCTCAAGGTAATTCAGGAAACGCGAGGTGTTGCGCTCCCGTTTTGCCTGTTTGACCTGTTCCACAAAAGGCACCTGCGACGCATAGGAAAATCCGAAGCCGATACCGAAGCGGGCCCATTCTTCCGAGGTCCAGGGCGAGTGAGCCGCCGTCATCGCCATCACATAGGCGTTGTATTCGCCGAAATCACTTTGATTGCCGTTCTCGAAGCGCCGGTTCAGGGAAATCCGCCCCCAATAGTCAATGTATCTGCCATCAGAAATCAGCTTCCCCAGGGTCAGACCGCCCATGTATGCGTGCACATCTTCACTGCGTTTCAGCCTGCCTGTAAGCGTTCGGGTGAAAGGGCCCTCTGCCTGATATCCTGAGTTCAGTCGCCATGACCACTGGCCTGGACTATTCGGTCCTGGGCCTCTGGTTAAATCATCACGGGCGTTACCAAATAAATAGGCAAAACCGAAGGTAGCGGAAGTCAGTTGTGACTCATCCACCAGCGGGCTATTAAAGATTTCGCTATCTACATGTTGGGAAGCTATGTTGGAAAACAGCAGCAGGTGGGCGGTTGCCTGATAGGAGGTGTTAATACCGGCGCGCCAGAAAACGGCAGAGCCTGGCTCATAGGAAGGCCTGTCCGCCAGCACCTCGCTGGCATCGACGCTGTAATAATAGTCTGTCAGGTCGCTGTCCTGGTACACGTAGCTGATAAACGGTGAAAACGACCAGCGCCCGGGCTTCCAGGCGTATGAATAGGTAAAATCCCACTCAAAACCATTGTGAATTCCCAGAATGTCGTTGGCCCAGGTGGTGGAAAGTGAGCCCCAACCGCCGTACACCGTGCCAGAAAAGCCCATATCAACCGTCTGTTCCCGGTCTTGCAAGCCATTAAAATAGGGCTTGGCGTCCGATTCCAGGCGATTGAAACGGTATCTCGCCAATAGATCCAGCTTTAGCCAGTCATATTTTACAAGATGGACGCCCGCCGAAGTGCCGTGCGCGAACAGCCACTTGCCTTCATAAAGGTAGAGCGGTATGAGATCTGCCTTGTTATCGTTTAACAGGCCTGAAATATTGTCCACTCCCCTGTAAGGGCTGGTTCCCCTGCGCAACGCTGCCCCAAGGCCCACGGTGCCCTCGGGCACATCACCAATGGCGGTTCGGATATCCGGAAGGCCGGCATACCCATCACCTGCCATCACGCATAAACCCAGAAGCACGCATGGCCCGATTAACCCTGTTCGCATTTTGTGTTTCCAGTGTGTCGCCGACGCCATTGCGCTACAAAATCGGGCCGATGGTTGCAATAACGTTGTGCCAGATTCTTTCGTGGTAATGCCAGGCAAGCACCTCCTGCAATGCAACCACTTCAGAGCGGCTGATATAACTCCGCTGGCGTTCCGCGATAGCCAGTGTTGTAGCCTCATCCTGCAGGAGAATGTTGTTCTCGTAGTTCAGGTCAAAACTGCGCAAATCCAGATTCGATGAGCCGATCAGGCTGATCTTGCCATCGATGGTCAGGGTTTTGGCATGGAGGAGACCACCCTTGAACTCGTATATGATACAACCTGCATCAAGCAGCCGGTGGTAATAGCTGCGACTGGCCGCTGCTACAACCCAGCTGTCATTTACTTTCGGGAAGACAAGCTCAACCCTGACCCCCCGGTAAGCTGCCGCGCACAGGGCATCCAGAACTGTGGCATCGGGAACAAAATAGGGTGTAGATAGCGTCAGTTCGCTTTGGGCGCAGGCAAACAGGTTGGCAAAAAGGTGCGGAGTGGCTCCATGGCGCTCTGTGGGGCCAACCCCCATGGCCTGTGCCGGAAAGCCGCCTTGGCCCCTTCCCGAGGATAGCGGAATGCCATCCAGTGATTCATTGGTAGCCTGCATCCAGTCACTGGCAAACAGCAACTGGTTCTGAACCACCACTGGCCCGGTAAACCGGAGCATGATATCCACCCAGGGAGCGTACTTGGCTTTAATCCGGAACTCCGGATCCGCTGAATTCCGGCTGCCACAATAAGTGATACGGGAATCAATCACGGTAATCTTCCGATGGTTCCGCAGATCGAGCCGGCTGGTCAGCATGGTTCGTATGGGGTGCTTGAGTGATAACGCAACAGCGAGATGTACGCCAGCCTCCTTCATACGCTGCCAAAGGGCAGAATTAATCATCGCGCGCGACCCCAGACCATCCGCCATGGCCCGGCAGGTAACCCCTCGTTTGGCTGCGCGGATCAGCGCTTCCGCGAGTGTATGGCCGGTGTTGTCATCCAGCCAGATGTAATAAAGTACGTGCACATGATCTTTGGCGGCATCAATATCCGAAACCATCCTGGTGATGGTTTCTTCGCCGTCACCCATCAATTCTGACGAATTACCGCTCGACGGATAGAAGCCATTAATCGAGGCCGCGTAACGAAAGGCAGGCTGGTAAACCGGTTCGATCAGCTTTTCAATGTTGGCTGCATCCCCCATAAACCAGGAGGCTTTTGCCCGTATTTCCTCGAATACTTCTTTGTGCCGCCTGCTTGCACGGTTGCCGATATCTGTTTCACCGAACAGAAAATAAATGGCGCTGCCGAAGTAAGGCAAAAGATTGAGAACAACAAACCAGGCCAGGCGCCCTGGAGGCGAAAGGTCGTCGCGGAGCAGGATCCGGATGGTAAAGACAAGAACCAGGGTTGTGTGTAACACCAGAATAACGGTCATCAGGCTCCCTTGGGCAACACTGGCTCATTAACCTCTGCGATCTCTATCACATTTATCACAAGCTGACCTACGAGGGTTGGTCCAGCACCCAACCCGTTCCCAGCCGAACGGGTTCCGCCTGATCCGGTTTGTCTGCGGGCACGCCTTCCACTACCGGCCGGGTAAATCCACCCTCTTCTGTCGATGCCATCGAATCCACATCAACGGAAAGAACGAGATATCGGTTTCCTTCAGAAACAACCTTGCTCCTGTGGGTGAGCCCGAACACAAAGCGGCAGTAGTCCAGTTTCAACTGCCTCAGCTCCTGCTCAGCCTTGCGAATCTTCCGCAGTAGCACTTTCTGTACACTTTCCCCGTAATCCATCACATTTTCTCTGATTTTGACGACATTTTTCATGTTTACACTTTTCAGTGGTTTTGTCAGCTACCCGTCCCGGTGATCCTGGGCCTGGAATACCAACCTGAGCGGAGGGGTCTTGAACATCGGTTGCTGGCCTTTTTGCAAATCGATACGCCAGACCATCCTGGAACCGGTGGTACAGAGGGGGGCGGTGAATTTTGCCGAATACCGGCCCGGTTCTATCTGCCGCAGTGGCACCGGGTATTCCCCCATATACATGGATTCACCGCGCAACACCGCCAGGAAACGCTCCGGTACCAGCGGTGCACGTATGGATAGCTGATACTCCGCGCCCTGCCCCTGGTCGCCCAGGATTTTAAGGTCGGCTTGCCAATGCCCGGCCTCCGTTTGCCAATCGCAGGGCCCGGCCAGCAGATCGCATTCTGGCTGATCCGCAACTGGCGCTTCGTTATAAGCACCCTGCAGCCAAAGAGAACCAACCACCGCTGCAGAAATCAGTACCAGAATGAAACCTGCAACCGCTACCGCTCGTAACATACCGACACCCAGTCGAAACCCGTGTTAAAAACCGAGGAGGCATTATGGACATTAACTGCCTCAAGGCAAAGATTTCTAAACCGGCGCCAGACATGAGAAAATGCCGCGCTTCAATACCTGACCCACTTTTAGCAACAGGATACGCCCGTGCAGCCGGATATTTCCGTTAAGAACCTCAACAAGGTTTACGAAGGTGGTTTCCAGGCCCTGAAAAACATCAATCTGGAAATCAACCGGGGCGAGATTTTTGCCCTGCTCGGCCCCAACGGGGCGGGCAAAACCACCATGATCAGCATCATTTGCGGGATTACCAACTTGTCCTCCGGTGAAGTCAAAGCCGGCGGCTATGACATCATCAAGGAATACCGCAAGGCCCGTGAAACCATCGGGCTTGTGCCGCAGGAACTCAATACGGATTCGTTTGAAACCGTCTGGAAGGCGGTTTCGTTCAGTCGCGGCCTGTTTGGCAAGGCGCCCAACCCCGCACACATTGAAAAAGTACTGAGGGAATTGTCCCTGTGGGACAAGCGCAACAATCGTATCATGACCCTCTCCGGCGGCATGAAACGCCGGCTGATGATTGCCAAGGCGTTGTCTCACGAGCCACGGATACTGTTTCTGGACGAACCGACAGCGGGCGTAGACGTAGAACTGCGCCGGGACATGTGGGAGATGGTGCGTAAGCTCCGGGAAGATGGCGTAACCATCATCCTGACCACCCACTACATCGAAGAGGCCGAGGAAATGGCAGACCGGATCGGGGTTATTCGACAGGGTGAGATCATTCTGGTTGAAGAAAAAAGCCAGTTGATGAGCAAACTGGGCAAGAAAGAACTCCGCCTGCAGTTACAAAACAAACTGGACAGGATTCCCGGCGAACTCACCCTTGAACCGGTTGAACTCTCCGAAGATGGCTACGAACTGATCTATACCTTCGATTCCCAGCAGGAACAGGCCGGCGTTGCGCGACTGCTGCGAACACTCGGAGATATCGGCATTGATTACCGAGACCTGCGCACCCGGGAAAGTTCCCTGGAAGAGATTTTTGTCGGCCTGGTGCATGACTGAGCCCGCTGGCTAACTGGAGAAAGGAATGAATTTTTACGGTGTTAAAGCCATCTACAATTTTGAAATGTCCCGCATGGGGCGCACCCTGATGCAAAGTGTGCTCTCCCCGGTGATCTCTACCTGCCTGTATTTTGTGGTGTTCGGCTCAGCCATTGGCTCGCGCATGGGCAATATCGATAATATTGAATACGGCGCATACATCATTCCCGGGCTGGTGATGCTTTCGCTGTTGATGCAAAGCATCTCCAACGCTTCGTTCGGCATCTACATGCCCAAGTTTTCAGGCACGATTTATGAGGTGTTATCGGCGCCCGTGTCTTACGTTGAAGTGGTTCTGGGTTATGTGGGGGCGGCTGCCACCAAATCCGTCATACTCGGGTTGATCATTCTTGCAACCGCACGGCTGTTCGTGGATTACAGCGTTCTGCACCCGTTCTGGATGCTCTCGTTTCTTGTGCTTACCGCGATTACCTTCAGCCTTTTCGGCTTTATTATCGGTATCTGGGCGGACGGCTTCGAGAAGCTCCAGATAGTTCCCATGATGATTGTCACTCCGCTCACGTTTCTCGGTGGTACTTTTTACTCCATCGATATGCTCCCGGATATCTGGCAGACCATCAGCCTGTTCAACCCGGTGGTGTACCTGATCAGCGGGTTTCGCTGGGCATTTTATGGCGTCTCCGATGTGCATGTGGGCATCAGCGTGGGCATGACTTTTGTATTCCTGCTGGCGTGTATGGCGGGAATCTGGTGGATATTCAAAACCGGTTACCGGCTGCGTTCGTGATGAATATTCGCGGCGTTCCGCTTTGTATTGCGGCCTTGATGATGGCAGGGTGCTCTGCCGGTTCTGACGCTGTTGAGCCTTCAGACCCTTTGCCGGTTGTTGCAGCCTGCTTCATCACCGGTTCGGGCACCGTCGAGGTTAGCCTGGAGGTTGCAAAAGCGCCCCATGAGCGCCGCAAAGGCCTGATGGGGCGGACATCTCTTGCCCCGGCCTCAGGCATGCTGTTCCAGTATCAGAACCCGCAGAGCCCGGACCACGGCTTCTGGATGTACCAGACCCTCATCCCGCTGGATATTGCGTATCTGGATAGGCAGGGCGTGATCGGCAATATCCGGCAGATGGAACCCTGCGCCTCATCCAATGGCTCGAATTGCCCCAGCTACCCTGCCGGGGTGGCATTCATGTCTGCTGTAGAGATGAATGCCGGATTTTTCGAGGCGAACCAAATTGGCACAGGAGACCGCCTGCAACTCGCTCCACAGGGTTGCAGCCGCCGTTAACGATCTTTCCACTCCGGCTTGCGTTTATCCAGAAATGCACAGATACCCTCCCGTGCATCGTCTGCCCGCAGGTTCTCTGCCATAACCTTCGCGGTATAGTCGTAGGCCTCGGCAAGTGGCATTTCCAGCTGTTTGTAAAAAGCACCCTTGCCTATCTTCAGCGTATGCCCGGATTTTTCCGCGATTGTCCGGGCCATGGCATGCACCGTTTCATCGAGCAGAGACTCATCAACAATCCGGTTGACCAGCCCCAACTGTTCGGCACGAACGGCGCTGATCATCTCACCGGTAAGCAGCATCTCCATGGCATGCTTGCGGGACAGGTTGCGGGAAAGCGCGACCATGGGCGTTGAACAGAAAAGCCCGATATTTACGCCCGGCGTTGCAAACCTTGCAGAATCTGCCGCCACGGCAAGATCACAACTGGCCACCAACTGGCAGCCCGCAGCCGTTGCCACGCCTGCCACCCTGGCAATCACCGGTTTGGGCAGATTCACCACCTGCTGCATGACTTCACTGCAGCGGTTGAACAAGGCCAGTTGAAATTCATGGCTATCAAGCTGATCCCGGATTTCCCGAAGATCATGGCCGGCGCAAAATACCGTCCCGGCAGCCGCAATAACAACCACGCGCGTTACGTCATCCGCTGCAATATCCGTAAGCGCTTCGGAGAGTGCATCCAGCATTGCCATGGAGAGGCTGTTGCGTCGTTCAGGCTGATTCAGCGTGAGGGTGGTGATACCGTGAGTATCGGTATCGCGTGCCAGCAGATTACTCATGAATTAGTACCTCCGGTTTCAGAATCAGGGCGATCGGGGAGTAATCAGTATCGGACATGCCATTCACGCTGTCGAAGCGACCTTTGTAGAATTAAGGCCAACAGGTTGTTATTACCATGCGGTGCCCATAGGTTTATTTATATAGGCCGCTAACTCGGAAGTGGGAGAAACCAATGCTTAACTCCAATCTGATCAAAGCGATTGTTGCGATTGCCATTATCGCGGGGGGAATTTACGTGATCATGATCGATGAGCCGGCAACGCCGACTGGCGATATAAACAGTATTCAGCCGTTACCGGAGCAGGATGAGCCTTGATTTCGGAATAAATCTTTAATGGTGCTCCGGGCCGGAATCGAACCGGCACGACCCGAAGGTCGAGAGATTTTAAGTCTCTTGTGTCTACCAATTCCACCACCGGAGCCTTCGGGGAGGTTTTGAGGGGCGGAATTGTATAAGGCTATGGGCGATAACGCAATTCAAAACGCCGCAGGCTCCTCACCTGCGGCGTTTTCGGTTAGTCCGCGGTGTAGGTTCGCGCCCTGAGCACGTCTGGCTTCAGGAAGTCCTTTTCACCGCCAAGGTTTTCGTGGTCCCCCAGCAATTTGCCATTCACCTCCAGGCCATAATTGGTGTGTTTGTGGAAAGTCTCGAGGTATTTTTTCCGCGTTTCTTTCACATCGCCGGTATAGCGGGGGTCCTGCGGTCGTTCGTGGCTGTTGATGTAGTACGCAACGTCCCAGGACTGTTGGTCAGTCAGGCTGTTAGGCTGGCCTAAGGGCATGTTGTGCTTCACGAAAGAAGCCAGGGTGAAATTGCGGGTAATTCCGGCGCCCCAGTTGTAGGATGCGTCGCCCCACACCGGTGGAAAAACGACCTCGCCATTCTGGCGCAGACCGCTGCCGTCCTCAGCGTGGCAGATACTGCAGTTTTCCTGATAAACCTGCTTGCCGCGCTCATAACTCATGCCTTCGGCGGGTTCCGGCAGTTTCGGGTAACCACGGCCGTACATGGTTTTACCACTTTGATACACGGGCACGCCTTTCGCCAACCATTGGTGGTAAGTGGCAAGAGCAACCATATTGTCACTGCCATACTCTGGCGGTGTTCCGTTCATCGAATACGAGAAACAACCCGCGATGCGTTCCTCCAGGTTGTTTACATGGTCGTTCTTGGGGCGATAATTCGGCAAAACGACTGCCGCTGGCCAAACGGGTGCAGAAAAAGGCAAACGCCCCTCCCCCATGTGGCAACTGTTGCAGTTCATATCGTTAAAAACATTCTTGCCGCGTAACTGCTGGGTATTAACGAACAGGTCCCGCCCGCGCCTGATTACACGCTTCAGCTCAGGGTGCATGCTACTTTTTTCGAGATCGTCCATGGTTGGCGGCACATGAACATACATGCCTTTTTCGGGTTGCGGAATATTGGTGGGAACTCTCTTCCCGGTTGTTTCCGCATGAAGCCCCAGGCTGAAAATACCGGCTAAAACCGCCAATGAAAGTGTGCGCTTTTTGAGCAAGCTGTCCATCAGGTCATCTCCCTTATCTGGCTGGTTTGGCAGGCTGGAGCGAGAGCCATTTTGCAACCGCGTTGATGTCTTCATCATTCATGCGTTCGGCAATCGCCAACATCAGATGCTGTGGATCGTTATCCCGTTTGCCGCTTTGCCAGGCGCGCAACTGGGCAGCAATGTAACCGGCATGTTGGCCGGCAATAGCCGGGAAATGTTCGCCAGCTCCCAGGTTGCCCGGGCCATGACAGCTGCTGCATGGAACAATGTAGCGATCCCAGTCGCCTTCGGTGGCGAGCTTTTCCCCCAGCGCTAACTGCCTGTCGGTAGCATCCTCGCCGCCAGCCGCTTGAGTCGGTTCCAACTGGCTGTAATACAGGGAGACATTTTTCATCTGCTGTTCATCCAGCATATTGACAAAGGGCATCATGGTCGGGCTTGTCCGCGTTCCTGCCTGAACGTCCACCAGTTGTTTGTAGAGATAACGGGCATCAAGCCCCGCTAACCTTGGCCATGATTCTCCTCCCGGGATGTTCATTCCTGAGCCATCTGCCTGGTGACAGGCGACACAGAGGGAGGCGGTTTGTTCCCCGGCTTTGGCATCTCCTTCAATTCCGTGGGCAGAAGTAATGCTTATAAGCAGTATTGTCAGGGCCGTTATGAATTGACTTTTCAACCTCATACCCTTTCTCCGTTTATGTATGTTGTTGCTTCCATACTGAACGAGTCTACCCTGTGAGATGTGCAGGTGGAATGCCCATAAATTTTTCAGGGTTTTTCGGACGCAACTCCAGGCAACACACTCGACGGGCACAAGCGGGATTCCTGCCGTGCTTAACTTGGCTTGCGTGCGACTCCTTTGTAAATATAGCCGGCAATTTTCGGTGCGTTTGGAATGTAGAGGTTTTCCAGTTCCTCCAGCTCAAAACCCACATGGCGGATCAGGTCGGCGATATGGCGATTCAGGTGGCAGCCGCCAGCGAGTTTTTTCCATCCGGGAGTCACACGATGCTGCCATTTACGGGTCCTCTCGTGAGGCGATTCCCCGTGTTCCAGAAAAAGCAGTTTGCCTCCGGGTTTCAGTACCCGTTTCATCTGCTCCAGCGCTGTGTTCCAGTCCGGAATGGTGCAGAGTGTGAAGGTGAGGAGAACGGTATCCACACTGTTGTCGTCCAGGGGGATTTTTTCCCCCGGCAAGCCCAGCCATTCTACGTGAATGGGCGAGCGTTTCAGGTTTGGCAGCGCTTTGCGGCGCATGCCTTCCGAAGGCTCCAGTCCGTAGATCACCTTGACATTTTCCGGGTTGTAGAACTCAAGGTTGATACCCGAGCCCATGCCCACTTCGAGCACGCGGCCTCTGGCGCGCGGCACCAGTTGGCTTCGCAACTTCATAACCTGGCCCATGGAGCAGGCACGGTCTATGATGTGTGGCAGGATGCGTTCTTCGTAAAAGCTCATGCTTTTCACCATAATTGTTATAAATCAATGGGTGCGACAATACGCCCTATCAGTTTCGCTACCTTATCCGGTAGCATGAGCCCCATCTGCCGGTAATAACAATATAACAACTAATGCTTTGGCAGCGGCTGGGCGGGTATGCTGTGCTCGTTTGTTATTAAGTTAACGTACCGGAGGGTTCCAATGGAACTTGATCCCCTAATCCTATCGCGAATCCAGTTCGCGTTTGTCGTGTCATTTCACGCCATTTTTCCGGTGTTCACCATCGGCCTTGCCTCCTACATTGCCGTACTGGAAGGACTTGCGTTCAAAACTAAAAATCCGGTATGGATGAAGCTGTCTTCGTTCTGGACCACCGTGTTTGCAGTTGTTTTCGGGATGGGCGTGGTATCCGGCATTGTGATGTCGTTTCAGTTCGGTACCAACTGGAGTAACTTTTCCCAGGCCTCTGCCAACTTCCTCGGGCCCATGCTGAGTTACGAAGTTATTACGGCCTTCTTCCTTGAAGCGGCCTTTCTTGGTGTTCTGCTGTTCGGGCGAGACCGGGTACCGCCCGGTGTTCATCTGTTTGCCGCAATCATGGTCGCCACCGGTACCTTCATATCGTCATTCTGGATCCTCTCTGCCAACAGCTGGATGCAGACCCCTGCCGGCACCGAGTTGCGGGATGGCATTTTCTATGTAACATCCTGGACCGAGGCCATCTTCAACCCGTCATTCCAGTTCCGTTTTGCCCATAAAGTGATTGCCTCGTTCCTTACTGGCGGCTTTGTAGTGGCCGGTGTCAGTGCCTGGTACCTGCTCAAAGGCCGTGAAGTGGAAGCCAACCGCAAGGCCCTGTCCATGTGTCTCTGGCTGCTGCTTATTCTCGCGCCTACCCAGTTGGTAGTTGGTGATTTCCACGGGCTCAACACGCTGGAGCACCAGCCAACAAAGGTTGCCGCAATGGAGGGGAACTGGGAAACCTCCCGCAACGTGCCGCTACTGCTCTTTGCCATTCCCGACCAGGAAAACCAGACCAATCTTTTTGAAATCGGTGTACCAGGGCTGGCCAGCCTGATCCTGACTCACCAGTGGGATGGAGAGATTCCCGGTCTCAAGGAAGTTGCGGTAGAAGAGCAACCTCCCGTTGGCATTGTATTCTGGTCGTTCCGCATTATGGTCGGGCTGGGGCTATTGATGATTCTGGTCGCTATTACAGGCCTCGTTCTGCGCTCCGGCGACCGCTACTGGCGCACTGGCTGGTTTCTGCAGACCTTGCGCTTCATGAGCGTTGCCCCGTTTATTGCAGTGCTCACGGGCTGGTTCGTAACGGAATTTGGCCGTGCACCATGGCTGGTATACGGAATGATGACCCAGGCCGAGTCGGTTACCCCATCCCTCACCGGCGGAATGGCACTGTTTACGCTCATTGGTTACGTGGTGGTTTACTCGCTAGTGTTCTCTGCGGGCGTGTATTACCTCATGCGGGTACTGTATGAGGGCATGGAAAGCGCTCAGCACGAGCCAGACATTCAGTCTGAACGCCCGAAACGGCCCATGTCTGCAGCGCACACGTCGTTTGAACTCCATGATTCCAATGAACAGCCGACCAAACAGGGAGGGCACTGATTATGGAACTGCTTGATCTAGCATTGGTCTGGGCATTTATCATCGGTTTTGGCGTCATCATGTATGTGTTGATGGACGGCTTCGATCTGGGTGTGGGAATACTCTTCCCCTTCGCTCCCTCGGAACAGGATCGCGACATCATGATGAACTCGGTAGCGCCGGTATGGGACGGCAACGAAACCTGGCTGGTACTTGGCGGCGCCGGGCTGTTGGGGGCATTCCCGCTGGTTTACAGCATTTTGCTGCCGGCCCTGTATATTGGTGTGTTCCTCATGCTGGCTGGCCTTATTTTCCGTGGTATTGCCTTCGAGTTCCGCTTCAAGGCGCGCGGCTCCCGCTATCTCTGGAACTGGGCATTTGCCGGAGGTTCCACGGTGGCTGCATTCGCCCAGGGGGTGGTCGTAGGTACTTACATAGAGGGTTATGAAACGGCCAATGGCGTTTTCACTGGCGGTGCTCTGGATTGGCTTACTCCGTTCACCGTGCTCACTGGCCTCGGTTTGCTTGCAGGGTATGCACTGCTTGGCTCAACCTGGCTCATTATGAAAACCGAAGGTCGGTTACAGGAGTGGGCCTATAAAATCACCCTGCCCCTGTTGGCCGCGGTTCTTGTGGTATTCGCCATCATCAGCGTATGGACGCCGTTTATTGATGATATGGTCCGTGAACGCTGGTTCAGCAACCTGAGTATTATCTGGGTTTTGCCGGCACTGTCGTTATTGTGTGCGTTCCAGATCTTCCGGACTGTGCGCAACCGGTTTGAGGGCATGCCCTTTGTGGCTACCATGGGGCTGTTTATAACCGCCTATCTGGGCCTGATTGTCAGCCGCTGGCCATACCTGGTGCCGCCCAACTACACCCTGTGGGACGCTGCCTCGGCGTACGACTCACAGCTGTTCCTTCTGATAGGCTTGTTGATTGTTATTCCTATTGTGCTGGCGTACACCGCCTGGACCTACTGGGTATTCCGGGGCAAGGTGCGTGCCGGGGAGGGTTACCACTAAGTGACCAGGCCAGCTCTTGACCAGCGCGCAGTCAGGCGCTGGCTTTCAGGGCTTACACGTGACAACCGGCACTGGATTCAGGGTACGGTTGCCGCGGGTACCCTGGCCGGCGTCGCGACCATTATACAGATGGTCTTTCTGGCACGAATTGTTCACCTGGGTATTATTGAAAAAGCGCCAGCTTCTGAGCTGGCGCCGTTGTTTACCGGCCTTGTTCTGGCTATTGTCGCCCGGGCTGTGGCCCAGGGTGTACAGACACAACTTGCGGCCCGCTGCAGCGAACAGGTGCGCCGCACTGCCCGGCGGCAAATTCATCAGCACTGGCGTAACCTTGGCCCCTTGGCACTGGGGCAAATTTCTGCGGGCAGCCTGGCCCGGGAGTGGATTGATCACGTTGATGCCCTGCACGGTTACTTCGCCCGCTTTCTTCCGCAGATGGCACTCTCACTGGTGGTTCCTGTACTGATTCTGGCGCTTGTGTTTTACCTCGACTGGCTGGCCGGGATCTTTCTGTTGCTGTCAGCCCCTCTGATCCCGCTTTTCATGGCACTTGTGGGTATGGGCGCGGAAAAGCTTAACCAGCAGCATTTCGAGACCATCAGCCGGTTATCGGGTCAGTTCCTGGACAAGGTGCGAGGTTTGACCACCCTGCAACTGTTCGGGCAAACCGCAAGCGCTACCGAGGTGATTCAGCAGCGCTCTGATCACTACCGCAGAATTACCCTGAAAACCCTGCGGGTTGCGTTTCTCTCATCGGCGGTTCTGGAGTTCTTCGCGTCAGTTGCCATCGCCGTTATTGCTATCTACATCGGTTTTGGTCTTCTGGGCTATATAGCCTACGGGCCATCCCCGGATTTAACACTTTTCTCCGGGCTTTTGATTCTGCTACTTGCGCCGGAGTTTTTTCAGCCTTTGCGAACACTGTCCCAGCATTACCACGATCGGGCTGCGGCACTGGGTGCCGGTGCTGAAATCCTGGCCCGTTTAGGCAGTGCGGGCCAGGAGGCTGCTCCTGCAAACACCGGGGCCGAAGATGCGGAGGTGGAGCCTTTAACCTTCAAACCCGCTGCCTGCCTCGACGCGATTGAACTGACCTCTGTATCCCTGGCTTTTCGCCCGGATCACAAGGTTCTGAACAGCGTATCACTGGCTATTGGCAAAGGGGACGTAATTGCGCTGACCGGGCCTTCTGGAGGCGGAAAATCCACACTCCTGAATCTTCTTGCGGGGTTTCTGGCTCCTGACAGCGGTGATATTCACCTGTTTGGCAGGCCGGCAGGCAGCTTTGCCTTTGGCTGGCTTGGCCAGAGCGGATTCCTCGTGCATGGCACCTGGGCGGACAATCTTCGGCTCACCAGCCCCGATGCGTCTGACGTGGCTATCGAAGCAGCGCTGCGAAACGTTGGCCTTGGCGCTTTGCTGGACAGCCGGGAAGACGGCATTTTCAGCAAGCTGTCCGAAGACGGCCAGGGATTATCCGGCGGCCAGGCCCGGCGCCTGAGCCTGGCCCGGATTTTTGTGGCGGATTACGACGTGATTCTCCTGGATGAGCCAACAGCCGGCCTCGACAGCGACAGTGAAATCCACGTGCTGGAGGCGCTCCACAAACTTGCCCTGGCTGGCAAGACACTGATTTTTTCCACCCATCACCAAGCGCTTCTGGCACTCGCCAATCGGGTACTGCTGGTTTCTGGCGGGGAGGTTAGGGATGTCTGAGCTGAAACCCTGGCTGAAACTCATCTTCGGGCGTTCCGGCAGGCTTTTCATTGGCGCCTTGCTGATGCTGGCTGCCCTGCTCTCCGGGCTTGGTTTGCTGGCGCTCTCCGGCTGGTTTATTACTGAAACCGCGCTGGTGGGCATTCTTCTGGCAGCCAGCGTGCCCGCCACCATCAACCTGTATGTGCCCGGTGGAGGTATCCGGTTTTTTGCCGTATCCCGTACGGTTTCCCGCTATGTGGAGCGGTTGTATAACCACGATACGGTACTGAGATTGCTTACGGATATTCGCGTAGACCTGTTTCACAGGCTTGCCGCCGCCGGTCGGGGCCAGAGGCGCGAGCTGACCGGAGCCCAGTGGTTATCCAGGCTGACCAGTGATGTTGATGCGCTGGACACCCTGTATTTGCGCCTGATTGCGCCAGCAAGCCTGGCAGCGTTCGTTACGCTGGTTCTGTTTGCTCTGGCAGCGGTATTATTTGATATCCGTATTGCCACCGGCGTTGTTTTGATGCTCGGCGTGGCTTTTGTGCTTGCGACCCTCGCGGTTTATGTGCGAACGGTAAAAATTGCCTCACGCCAGAGTGATCAGCAGGAAGCTCTCCGAATGGCCGTTGTTGAGCATCTGGAAGGCTTTGCTGAGCTCACGGCAGCAGGTCGCACCGGCAAGCATGGCGCATGGCTTATGCGCCAGGCACACCAGGCCGTGTCCGAGCAGGTAAAGGCTGACTCCCGCACTGGCTGGCATCTGGCCGGTTCCAATTTGCTGATCAACCTGTCTGCGGTTTTTGCGCTCTGGGCCGGCTTTGAGTTGTTCCGCTCTGGTGCAATTTCCGGGCCTGTACTGGTTCTGTTGCCCATCGCGTTGCTCGGCCTTGCGGAAGTCTACAGCATGCTGCCCGAGGCCTTCGGAAAGCTGGGAGCCACACAGGCGTCGGCTGCACGCCTGAACCGTGATTGCAGGAATGCAGAGTGGCCGGTGGCGTCAGGGGACATTACCCTGCCCGCAGACACCGCTCTGATCGCGAAAGATATGAAGATCAAGTATCCGGAGCATGCGCCGCTTTTTACACACTTTGATCTGCAGGTAAAAACAGGCGAACGCCTGGGCATTCTCGGGCATTCCGGGAGCGGAAAATCCTCCCTTGCGGATGTTTTTTCCGGGCTTCTGATTCCATCAAACGGTGCCTGCGCAAGCCTTCCGTGTGCATATCTGACACAGAAAACCGTGTTGTTTGAAGATACCTTGCGGGCAAACCTGCTGCTGGGCGACCCGGATGCAAGCGATGCACGGCTCTGGCGCATACTGGAGATGGTGGATCTGGCAGAACGCTTCCGCACAGAAGAGGATCAGCTTGATACATGGCTGGGGAGTTCCGGAAGCCGGCTTTCCGGTGGCGAGGCGCGCCGTGTCGCCCTTGCCAGGGTACTAATGAGCCCTGCCTCTTTGCTGATACTGGATGAGCCGTTTACCGGGGTGGATACAGCCACACGAGAAAAAATAACCCGGCAAATGGATCCCTGGCTCGAAGGCAAAACGGTGATTAGCCTGGCACACGGGCCGGATGCCCTTCCGGGCACCGACCGTGTGATTCAGTTGGGGGTTTGAACCCGCACGTTTAGCGGGTTTCAACCACCTCGAAGGTCAGGCCTGCTTTGCTGGTGAGGCGCTCCAGCAGCTTGCCATTGAGTAGCGATGCCGGCGTCCAGAAACCGCCCGGCTGATCGGCGGGAACATCGAATGCCAGGCACATGCCGGCTTCCCCCAGCATTTTACTGGTAGAGCCATAGCCCGGGTCCGCATCGCCGGTCACTTTGGTGATCATGGTTTTACCGTCCCGGGTTCGCCCCACAAAGCGCAGGTCGTAAAATCCGGCTTTCTGATCTTCCGGGCTGGGGCCCTCACCAGGCTGGGGTACAAACTTTTCTACCAGCCAGCGGGTGGGCTTGATGGCAGAAGCGGTCAGAAAGCCTGCCAGCGCCGCTGTAATACCATAAGCCGTAAGGCGGCCCTTGGCGCCGGTACCCGTCATCATGGCTTCATCGTAAGTGAATTCCATACCGTAACGGGCATCTTGCAGGGCGTTGGAACGGTGTATTACGCGGGTATTGATTGCCGCCATCACAAACGGTGCCAGCCACACGTTGAATGTTTTATCGAACTGGGCACCTTTCAGGCTGGGCTGGCGAACCTTTGAGCGATGCTCCGGTGGGGAGATGGAGAAAGGGTTGGCCAGTTCCTTGCGCAGCTTGGGATCGGCAGCGGCTTCCTTGGCTATGTTGATCATGGAAGCAACCGTGCCGCCTGAAAGACCGCCTTTCGCTACTTTAACCCGCATGCGTACATCCTGGCAGGGCTCGCCGAAAGTTTTTTCTGCCTGCTGTTGCAGGAACCACACGCCCATATCCGAGGGGATGGAATCAAACCCGCAGCAATGCACAATTCGTGCGCGGGACGCCTTTGCCTGGTCTTCATAGCGTTCAAGCATGCGACGGATCCACTGTACCTCGCCGGTCAGGTCGCAATAATCGGTGCCTGTCTCGACACAAGCCTTCACCAGGGGTTCGCCGTACAGAGCGTAAGGCCCCACCGTAGAGATAACCACGCGGGTTTGTTCACACAGGGTCTTCAGAGACTGATCGTCGGTGGCATCTGCAAGAATAACCGGCAAATCCCCGGCGCCCGCTCCCAACCCGGACTTGAGCGTATTGAGCCTGGATTCCGAACGCCCGGCAACGGCCCACTTGACCTCGCCGGAAACACCATACGAAGCAAACAGATATTGAGTAAGTATCTGGCCAACAAAACTGGTGGCGCCGAACACAACCAGGTCGTAGGTGGTGTCTGTTGATTTGGTCATTGACTGTCCTTTTATGGGTATTACCGGGAGTTTGCCGAATGTTTACCGGGAATCGTAATACACGGATCTTACCAGTTTTGAGGCTGCGTTCTAACTTCATACTGACCGCCGGTGTAACGTCGTTACGGCCAATCGCACAATCCTGTGTATAGGGCACACTGTTGCATATCGATCAGACGAATGCCCGGAGACACGAATTGGTCACTTTCCTCCTGATACTCAGCTTACTTCTCGCCTTTTTCAGTGGTGTGCTTTGCTGGCAAGTTATTGAGCAGCGCAAAATTGTTACCCGCATGGTAAACGAGAGCAGCCACAGCGATCCTTTATTCAATCTGGAGAAACAGCCCGAGCTGATCCTTACGCTGAAAGTACTCAACCCGATTTCCGTGGCAAAGCGTGAATCCCGTTCTGCCCGCCTTCTGGCTGACAAACTCCCCATGATGGTGCGCAAAATGGTTTATCAGGAGGTAATGAAAGAACTTGAAGAAGAAATGGAAGAGCGTGGCATTGATGTGGAGCTGGCTATTGAGTATCGCTAGGGGTATCGCACTGTGACTATTCAGACGGCCTCCACATTGCTTATGCTGATCATTGCATCGGCTGCCCTTTGCTATGGGTCCAGGCAGCTACAGCGCTCCAGACACCTCATGCGTAAGCTGAATGCCTATCGTATCCTGGCCAACAGCACTGTTCAGAAACGCCGCATGGAGCTTTACGAGGTTCGCAACCGGGCGAAGCTTCTGGAAGATACGGTATCCGGTAGCGCCAGTGCGGTGGAAAAAATGCACAGAGCCATCAGCAATACCACTTTCAGCCTGGTTGACCGCTTTTCAAAGGATGACGAGTTCCGGAAAAACGCCCATAAAGCGCGGAAAACTCATGATAACGCCAGCAAAAAAGTTTACCACGCGGTGCGCACAACCAGTAAAGCCGTGCACATTCTTGCGGACTCCCTGTTCATCACAAAAGCAGAAAAACGGGTCATCCTGCAAAAAGGTAACGGCGCAAAACAACCGGACAAGGATCCGTAAGCCGCAGTGGCTATCAGTCCTTTCTGAGTCGCCTTATAACAGCCTGGACCGTCACGGCGAGTGATTCAAGCTCTGCCGCCCGGGCGAGACCTTCTGCCCCTGCCCGGTACATGTGTGGAGTCATGGCCAGCATGTCGGCAATAGCGCTTTTGTCGGGAATACTCAGGCTGTAGCGAACAAGGGATGTGCCCATGCTTGTGAAACCCTCGGGCGCAGCAGCTATCGATGGCGGGGGTTCTTTCAGTTCAGGATAAATTATCTCCCTCAGTTCTCTGAGATGATCCGGGCCTGCATCCACCTGAACGATTTCACCTCCGGAACGAAGTACCCGTGCGAACTCGGGATACACCGGAAAGCCGAACAGGCACATTATGCGATCCAGTGTACCCGGCAATACAGGCAAATTGGCATTACTGCCGACAACCCAGGCCGGGATTTTGTCCTGTTTTGCCGCAGACACCACAGCCCATTTGGATATATCCAGGCCCATCAGGGTCAGATGCACGGTTGAGGGTGCATTATTGGCGAGATAACGCAGGTAATACCCCTCCCCGCACCCGGCATCCAGGCAACTAATGCAGGTCTCGCTGACATTTTCAGGAAAAACCGCACTGACCAGGGCATCGGCGATGGGCTGATAAAACCCGGCGTTGAGAAATCTCCGGCGCGCGGAAACCATGTCTTTGTTGTCACCTGGGTGCTTTGAGCGCTTGTGCTGGACAGGCAACAGATGAACATAACCCTGGCGGGCTATGTCAAAACTGTGGCCGCTGCTGCACTGCCAGCTGGTACCCTTGTTATGCAATGCAGAACCGTCTAGCGGGCAGGCAAGCTCTGCAAACGGGGTGATGGTCATATAGAGATACCCGAACCCGAAGGCGGATTGCTGGAACAGTGTGACAGTTTATAATGGCGCAACAAAAAAGACACCCGAAGGTGCCTTTTTTGTTGCCTGACAGAAAGTTACAGAACCTTCTTCAGCTCTTCCTCAAGTTGCGGTACTGCTTCAAACAGGTCCGCCACCAGGCCGTAATCGGCAACCTGGAAGATGGGCGCTTCTTCATCCTTGTTGATCGCAACGATCACTTTGGAATCGGACATACCCGCCAGGTGCTGAATGGCACCGGAGATACCCACTGCAATGTACAGCTGCGGTGCAACAATCTTGCCTGTCTGGCCAACCTGCATGTCGTTGGGTACAAAACCGGCATCAACCGCAGCGCGGGAAGCGCCTATGCCGGCGCCCAGCAGATCAGCAACCTGCTCCAGCATCTTGAAGTTGTCGCCATTCTGCATACCACGGCCACCGGAAATAACAATATCGGCACTGGCAAGATCAGGGCGATCGGATTCGGCTTTCTGCTCACTGACAAAGGAAGACAGGCCTGCATCTTTTACAACGTCTACCTGCTCAACAGAGGCAGAACCACCTTCCGCAGCTACCGGATCAAAACCGGTCGGGCGCACGGTAACAACCTTGATGCTGTCGGCGGCTTTCACCGTCGCAATGGCATTACCGGCGTAGATCGGGCGAACGAAGGTGTCTTCGGATTCAACGCGAATGATGTCGGAAACCTGGGCAACGTCCAGCAGCGCCGCAACACGGGGCATGAAATCCTTACCCGTGGTGCCGGCAGCGGCCAGAATGTGGCTGTAGCCTTTACCCAGTTCGGCAACCAGCTCAGCCAGGTTCTCGCCCAGGAAATGGCCATAGGCGGCGTTGTCGGCTACCAGTACCTTTGCAACACCGTCAGCCTTGGCGGCGGCTTCTGCCACGGCACCACAGTTTTCACCGGCAACCAGTACATCAATATCACCACCGATGGCTTTGGCAGCCGCTACAACACTCAGGGTCGCCTGCTTCAGGCTGCTGTTGTCGTGTTCAGCAATTACAAGGATGCTCATTCAGATCACCTTCGCTTCGTTCTTCAGTTTATCGACCAGCTCGGCAACGTCGGCCACTTTCACACCCGCCTGGCGTCCGGCCGGTGCTTCAACTTTCAAAGTGGTCAGGCGCGGTGCAATTTCAACACCCAGATCCGCCGGGCTCATGGTATCGAGCGGCTTCTTCTTGGCCTTCATGATGTTGGGCAAAGACGCATAGCGCGGCTCGTTCAGACGCAGGTCTGTGGTCACGACCGCCGGCAGATTCAGGGAAAGGGTCATAAGACCACCGTCTACCTCACGGGTAACATTGACTTTTTCGCCATCAACAACCACCTCGGAAGCGAAGGTGCCCTGGCCCATGCCAGTCAGCGCGGCCAGCATCTGGCCTGTCTGGTTGTTATCGGAATCGATGGACTGTTTACCGAGAATGACCAGTTTCGGCTCTTCTTTCTCAACAACGGCCTTCAACAGTTTGGCCGCTTCAAGAGACTGGACCTCTTCATCGGTTTCAATATGGATGCCACGGTCCGCGCCCAGTGCCAGAGCGGTACGGATTTGCTCCTGGCTGGCTTTTGGCCCGATGGAAACCACTACGATTTCGTTTGCAACACCCTTCTCTTTCAGGCGAACCGCTTCTTCAACAGCGATTTCGCAGAACGGGTTCATTGCCATTTTGACGTTGGCGAGATCAACACCAGTGTTATCCGGCTTGACGCGTACCTTTACGTTGTAGTCGATTACTCGTTTTACAGCGACCAGAACCTTCATAGATTCCTCGTTCTTCTACAATGGGTTAATGACTCTCAATCAGAAAACTCCAGGACAGGCCCTTCTCGGGCGGGTTACAGAGCATTCCCGATTGCTTCGACTCGGAGAGATACCGGAATTATGGGTATTCAGACCGAACGTTACAAACAGCGGCCTCGCACTGGGGCCATCCGTCACGGCGTGCTAATACTGACGGCAAAGATAATGCGGGTCAATAGTCCAGTTGGACGCGCCATGGGTGTTTCCTGAGCCAATCAGCCAATGATACAACGGCTGCACGCCGCATTGATTCAGCGAATAACAGGCCCAGCGCACTGAATTACAGTACAAATCTACCATGCCAAAGCTCCGCTCAACTTTCAAACAAACGTTTGTTTGATTCGTCAAATACGTTATCCTTTGGCCGTAAAAAACGGGAGTATCCGGCTGCAGGCAGTCGTGTCGGAATGCATAAACCGGTATGATAACGCTCAAGTAATTAAAGCCTGCGGGCATATAATATCCACTGTAGATGTTTGAGGAGACCAACGTGGAACGCGAATCGATGGAATTTGATGTTCTTATCGTCGGCGGCGGCCCTGCCGGACTGTCGGCTGCTTGCCGGGTTATGCAGCTGGCACAGGAGGCCGGCGAAGAACTGACGGTATGCGTAGTGGAAAAAGGTTCCGAGATCGGCGCTCACATTCTGGCCGGTACCGTATTCGAGCCCACTGCACTTAACGAACTTTTCCCGGACTGGAAAGAGAAAGGCGCCCCGCTGAATACTCCCGTCACCCGTGATGATATTTTCCTGCTCAGAAACCAGGAAAAAGCGACTAAAATTCCCAATGCCTTTGTGCCCAGGAACATGCACAACCACGGCAATTACATTATCAGCCTCGGCAATCTTTGCCGCTGGCTCGCCGAGCAGGCCGAAGCACTGGGTGTAGAAGTATATCCGGGCTTTGCTGCTGCCGAGACCATTGTGGAAGACGGTCAGGTAAAAGGCATTCTTACCGGTGACATGGGTGTTGCCCGCGACGGTTCTGAAAAAGAAGGCTACATGCCGGGCATGGAATTGCGTGCCAAGTACACACTGTTTACAGAAGGCTGTCGTGGTCACCTGGGCAAGCGCCTGATCAATGATTTCAAGCTTGATGAAGGTAAAGACCCCCAGCACTACGGTATCGGTATCAAGGAATTGTGGGATATCGACCCGGAGAAGCACGAACCGGGTCTTGTAATCCACACCACCGGCTGGCCCCTTAACGAGAGTGGTTCAACAGGAGGCTCCTTCCTGTACCACCTTGAGAATGGTCAGGCTTATGTAGGACTTATTTCAGACCTCTCCTACAGCAATCCTCACATGAGCCCGTTCGGAGAATTTCAGCGCCTGAAGCTGCACCCGGAGATAAAAAAGTACCTCGAAGGTGGAAAACGCGTGTCTTACGGTGCTCGTGCTATTACCAAAGGTGGTTTCAACGCCCTGCCCAAGATGAGCTTCCCTGGTGGCCTGCTGCTCGGTTGTGATGCCGGCACCCTGAACGGCTCCAAGATCAAAGGCTCCCATACGGCAATGAAGTCAGGCTTGCTGGGCGCAGAGGCTGTATTTGAAGCCTTGAAGAATGGCCAGACCGGTGAAGAGATCACCAGCTTTGGCGATCGGTTCAAAGAAAGCTGGTTATATAAAGAGCTTTATGACGAGCGTAACTTCGGGCCGGCAATGCACAAGTTCGGTAACTTCATTGGCGGTGCTATCGCCTTCTTGGAACAGAACATACTGGGTCGCAGCCTGCCCTTTACCTTCCGCGATCTGACTCCGGATTATGCAACGCTGAAGCCAGCGGCTGAATGCAAGAAAATCACCTATCCGAAGCCTGATAACAAGCTGACCTTCGACCGCCTGACGTCGGTATTCATTTCCAACACCAACCACGCGGAAGACCAGCCGATCCATCTCAAGCTGACGGATCCCGATATTCCCATCAAAGTAAACCTGCCCAAATACGATGAGCCTGCTCAACGTTACTGCCCTGCAGGCGTTTACGAAGTTGTGGAAGCAGAAGATGGTAGCGGCAAGAAGTTTCAGATCAACGCCCAGAACTGCGTTCACTGCAAAACCTGTGATATCAAGGATCCTTCCCAGAATATTACCTGGGTAACCCCCGAAGGTGGCGGTGGCCCCAACTATCCAAACATGTAAGCGCGATACTGGCCAGCGCTGAGCAATGCGCACCGGTTATATCGATGCGCGAAAAAATGGAGGTGCGGTTAACGCTGCATCTCCATTTTTTTGTGCCTGTTTAACGCCGGGTACAGCTTTGTTTTTCTTTTCACCATAGAAAAAGGCTCCCGCAGGAGCCTTTCCGAAAGCTGGTCCATCGCTCTCGATTTAGTGAGCGTGGCCGTGTTCCTGTTCTTCATCAGTGGCGTCGCGCGCTTCGATAATTTCCACGTCGAAGTGCAGGGTTTCGCCAGCCAACGGATGGTTTGCGTCAATGGTGACGGTTTCTTCGTTAACTTCCACAACACGCACAACCTGAGGGCCGCCCGGGGTCTGCGCCTGGAACTGCATCCCCGGCTCGATAGTGTCAACGCCTTCAAAGGCGGTACGGGGAACCGGCTGAACCAGCTCTTCGTTCACTTCGCCATAGCCTTCGGCAGGTTCTACAGAAACCTTTACCTGATCGCCTGGGTTCTTTTCGCTTAGTGCACTTTCCAGTCCACCAATGATGTTCTGGGCACCTTCCAGATAGGACAGTGGCTCACGACCTTCTCCGCGGGAAGAATCCAGTTCTTCTCCCTGGTTGTTGGTGAGCGTGTAATGGATGGTGACAACACGAGGTTGGGCCATGTGATCTCCTTGGGTGTCGCAATGACTGTATGTTTGATTAAAGGTAATCGAAAGTAATCATGAACAGCCAAACTGCACAGAGGGACTGACGACCACCAGGCCTCGTTAGAGAGCCAGGCTCGTAACAAGCATGAAAACACAGTTTAACAATTCAACTGGTGCGTTTTCTACCGTAATGTCTGGGGGCTAGGCAATGCTTTTCAACCGCCTGGCCCGATTTTGTAAAAATTTCCCGCGCTGAATACGCCCAAAACCGTTTTTCCATCAACCGTCTGCTCAACCACATGCTCCGCCAGATCGTAATAAGCTGCGGTTACAAGCCGTGCGTCGAGGCCGTGCCGTACCCGAATCACAGGCCTGGGCTGCCCGGTATCTTCGTAACTTCCAACGGAGAGTGGGTGCTCGTCCCCTACTTCGATGGTCTCACCCACATTGGTTGTGAATTTGATGACTTGCCCCTCACCACTGCCCTCCAGTTGAAAGGAGTGGGCAAGCAAGGGCGTGTCGTCCACCTGGATGCGCCACTTCTCCACCGGCGTTACCAGGTAATACTCACCGTCTTCCTCCCGGCGAAGAATTGTAGAGAAGAGTCTGACAATGGCTTCCCGGCCCAGAGGCTCGCCTTTATGAATCCATTGTCCATCACGGTTTATGCGAAGATCCATGTCGCCGGAAAGCTCCGGATGCCATTTATCGATTGGAGGCCCGCTGAGATCCTTTGAGGTTTCCTGCACCTGCTCCACAAGGTTTTCCGGGTTCTGACTCATGTCTCTGGGCTCCGTAAAGAAGTCTGTTTATCAAGACAATCAGGGCAAAAACTGGGCTTTCAAGTCCGCACAGCCGGGGCCGACCACGGGCATGTCGAGCACAACGGCCTGGGAAGTCATAAAGGGAATGCCGCGACGGTGCCCGTCAACCAGCAAGGTGGAGAGGCTGCCCACCAGAGGCATGTGGGATACCAGCATCAAAGGTGAGCAGGTGTTTTCAAGCAAAGCCTCAAGACAGACTCCGGGGTCGTCTTCCGGCGTAATAAAGGACTTTTCTTCAATTGGACAATTCAGGATCTCTGAAACAATGGCTGCCGTCTGCCTGGCTCGCACATAGGGGCTGCTCCAGATCTGGCGCGGGCGCCAGGGTGATGCTGCAATCTGGGCTGCACATTCAGCAACCTGGTGCCGGCCAGCGTCAGTCAGTGTGCGCTCCTGATCCAGAGCGTGCCAGCCAGCCTCACCATGACGCATGATAAGCAGTTGCACGGCCAACCTCCCCCCAGTGAATGGTCCAGTTATTCTGCAATTGTCCGGGGTAGAATAAACTCCACATCCGAGTTCTGAACTGACATCATCAGGCTATTGATAACCGCACTGATAGACGCACCCCCGTAAAGGATTTCATAAAGGCCGCGCACAAGGGGCATGTATATGCCAATAGACTCGGCCTTTTCTTTCACCAGCTTGAGCGTGTAAATGCCCTCGGCAACCTGGCCCAGTTCCGCCACTGCGTCATCCAGTTTCTTGCCCTGGCCCACGGCATAACCTACCCGAAAGTTGCGGCTTTTGGAGGAAGTGCAGGTAACAATCAAATCGCCCACACCGGCCAGCCCCATAAACGTCATCGGGTTGGCGCCAAGGCTGACAGCGAAGCGGCTCATTTCTGCAAGGCCCCGGGTGATAAGCATGGCCTTGGCGTTTTCGCCCATATTCAATGCAGAGGCCAGGCCCGCCACTATGGCATAGATATTCTTGAGGGCGCCCGCCAGCTCTACGCCGTACACATCCACGTTCGCATAAACACGGAAGTACTCACAGCCAAGCAAGTCCTGAACCGTTCGCCGGACATCAGGATCCTTCGCTGCGATCACCGTCGCCGTGAGGTCGCGGTTTGCGATTTCGCTGGCCAGGTTCGGCCCGCTCAGGACACCCGTACGACAACGGGGAATTTCCTCCAGAAGGATCTCGCTCATGAGTTTGAAGCCGTGGGCTTCGATACCCTTGGTCAAACTGACAACAATTTGCCCTTCCCGGAACTTGTCGCTGTTTTCGCGGATAACGGGACGAAAGGCCTTGCTGGGAATGGCAACAAACACAATTTCCGCGTTGTTGACGGCATCTGCAAGATTCGTCGTGGGCTGTATATCACCCCTGATCTCCACACCGGGCATATAGCGACTGTTAATACCGGTTGCGCGAATCTCGTCCGCCTGGGCCTGATCGCGCATCCAGAAATGAACCCGATGGCCCTTTTCGCCAAGCACTTTTGCCATGGCAGTGCCGAAGCTGCCTCCCCCCAGAACCGCAACGTCGTGCCCCGGTTCGTTGGCCCCGTTCGCAAGGGGCACAGTTGTTTCAGGCATAGTTCTTCCGTTTTATTTGAAACCGTTGTTCCGTCTTTTTATCGAATCCGGTCTGAACCTGCGGACCTGGAAAAGCCAATGCGGCGTATCAGTCGTGCTCTTCGCATTCCAGTGCACGCACCAGATTCTTGAACTCTTCGCGGTTTTGTTTGTTCAGCCCCATGAGCACTTTATGGGCATCCAGTACCTTGTCACGAACGTCCTGCTCGCTGGCCTTCAAAACAGGTATTTCTTCAAGCTCCTCAATTCGTGAGGCAGGCTCACGAACAATGATAAAGATCTTGTCGAATCCCATGGAGGTAATGATACGGGTAATATCCGGGTTGGTGGAAATCAGTGTAGGCAAAAAATGGCTTTGCTTTTGCGCTGCCATGGCAATCTTGGCGAGCAGGCCAAGGGTGGTGCTATCAATGATTTCCGTTTCCGTGAGATCAATCACCACGGTTTTGAAGTGCGGATCCAGGGTGATGGAGTCAACCAGATTGTCCAGCGTGCAACAAAGATTCAGCCGGATTTCTCCAATAAACTTCAGGACATATATGCCCTGTTTCTCAGCCTGCAGGATTTTATAACCAGCCATGTTTGACACTGCCACTATTTCAACGACGTGTTTTCTGACACTGAACCTGTGTCGGTAACCGTCACAATACCGATATCGTCCGGTAACTCTGTGATCTCGTCGAGATTGAGAGCCTCGCTCAGAGATGCGACAGTGTGACGACCTCCAGATACGAGTTCAAGTAGTCTCTGTTCCTTTTCATCAAGACTCTTTTTGTCGATGACTTCAAGAATGCCGTCCGAAAACAGAATCAGATGAAAAGGTTTGTCCAGCGGGACCTCGTATACTTCCCACTGCGGTGATTCAAACAGCCCGACCGGAAGGCCGCTACCCTCCAGAAACGCCGTTTCTCCGCCCTCAAACGAAAGCACGGGCATCGGGAAGTGCGCACCTACCGCGTATTGTAATTTACGCTCACTGAGAGAGATGATACCAACAAAAATTGTAACGTGTTTGCCAAGGCCGGTATCGAGCAGTTCCGAGTTGATTCGCTCAAGGAACCGTTCCGGATAAAGAATATCGTCACTGGAGCCGCGCCGGAGGTTACGCTGCAAGCGATTACTGAGGTTTTTCAGTAACACGGTTACGAACGCCGAGCTGGCACCATGACCAGACACATCGGCAATGTACACCAGCGTTTTGTCGTCCGTCAGCGCAAAATAATCCAGAAAGTCCCCGCTCAGATACAAAGACGGCTTAATCAGGTGATCCACGTACAGCCCACCCGTGAACCGCTCATTCTCGGGCAACATGCGTAACTGCACTTTACGCCCTGCACTCTGGTCTGCCCGCAACTCGGCAATCCCGTCCCGAAGATCGCGGTTGGCGTCTTCCAGCTCTTGCCTGTACAGCTGATTAAGGCGGCCCACCCGAACCCGGTCAAGCAGTTTGCGAATTACATCACCCAGTGCTTTTTTGTCCTTGCCAAATGGCTTGAGTACGAAATCGGCGGCGCCTGCCCGCAACGCATCAACAACGTGCTTGCTGCATTCGGTGGCCGAACAGGCAACAATGGGCGTAAGGGACTCCATATCTTCAAGACGATCTGCAAGGCTCTCTATCTGCGCGGGGGGAAGATCTGCAAAGATAACGTCGGGCATGTTATCGTCAATGGCTGCATTTGCGGCGGCAAGATCGCGACAACCAGAAACGTAAAACCCTCTGGTTTCAAGGTAGCGCGCAAGTTCCAAGCGAGCCGTCTCGTCGGCATCGATTATCAGAATTCTAATCAGTAGGCGCCCGGTGCGCGAGGTCATGGCTGCTGCCCTAAACTACCAGCGATAAACGAAAAATGGCGTTTCAAAACCTATTTTGGCACGCCCTTGCGATATAACAAGGCCAGTATGGCGAAATCCGGAGATTCCTGCGAATGAGAAGAGCGGTAAACGACCTCTTGGGGGCTTATGACAAACTGATCATGGACCCGGTTCACGGCGCAATTCCGTTATACCGCCATGAAGTGCAGGTGATTGACCACCCGCTATTTCAGCGCCTGCGCAACATCTGCCAGAACGACATTCTCAGCCTGGTTTTTCCGGGTGCAACGCATTCCCGTTTCCTGCACAGCATCGGTGTGATGTACGTAGGCACGCGCATGTTCCGCTCCATGATTGACGCCTACCTGCGTGAACGCCAGCTCAGCGACAATACCGACCTGAGCCTGAGCCAGCTGGACGCCATCGATTACCTGGCAAAAATCATACGTCTCGGCTGCTTGCTTCATGACAGCGGACACTCCAGCTTCTCCCACCAATTCACCAAGGCGCAGCGCATTGGCGATCTCATGAGGCGACCGGGGCGCTTTGCCGATTTATGGGAAGGCATTGATTATTCTGCCTACCACACGGAAGAACCCGAAGAACTTGAGCATGAACACTATTCGGTTCGTGTTGCCCACGAAGTTTTGTCTGCCGTGGATCTGGAGAGCGCCGGGCTGCACAAACAGGATGTTATCGGCATTATGGAGACCACCACCGTAACACCGAGCGAAGCCTTCTGCCTCCATGCCCGCACCTTCTGGGGTTTTATTGCAGGCGGTGATGCGGAAGCAGGATCAGTGATCAGCGAAAACATCCCACGGCTGGTTCTGGACCTGCTGTCGTCAATTGTTTCAGGGGAAATTGATGCTGACCGGGCCGACTACATGCTCAGGGATGGCTTTCACTCATCGGTCACCATCGGGGGGTTCAACCTGGACCACCTTCTCAGCAACCTGCGCTTTGGCTGGGATAAATCCGAGCCCTGGCTGGGGCTGGCAATCACCCAGAAAGGCCTGGGAGCACTGGAAGATTTCGTATACAGCCGCTACCAGATGTACCGCAAGGTTTACGCCCACAAAACAGCGCTGGGGTTTGACTGGCTGCTGCGCGAGGCGATCAACGAAGTTCTGGAAGACCCGGAGAATTTTGCCTGGATAGACACCTGCCTGAGCAACATGCGTTACTTTGCGGAACTCACCGATAACTTTTTCTGGGAAGCCTTCCGGAAAGTTGCCCGCCAACGCCCGGAAAGTTTTTCCTTCAGCATCGTTAATCGGATAAAACTGAACCATCTGGATACACGGGAAGATTTGTCCGCCAGTGCCATTGCCAGCCATAGCGCCTGGCTGGCGGAGGCCATGGAACTGAACCCCGCCCATGTGGTTACCTGCTCCATGCACGCCCGCTTCTCCAACATCCAGGACAATTTCAACGGAATCAAAGTGCTGCTCAGGGATCCGGTCAACCGCAAGCGCTCACTGAAAAAGATTACCGATGTCAGTGCCTTTTTCAGCAAATTCAGCGACGGAACCATTACCCACTTTTATACCCGCCCGGAAAACGCCCGGGACCTTGCACCGGGAATCACCAACTAACCGTTATCTTCACTGCACGCGGCTACCAGGCTGCAGGCGCTGTCAAAGGCGCCTTCAACCCGACCCCCACTGAGCCAGTCGCCGGCAAGGCCGACGCTCTGCTTCGGAAACCACAGGTAACCTGGATTGTCACCACCCTCGCAGCGCGCATACAGCCAGTGATGGTCCACCGTATCGGTAACGCCTACCCCGGTACCGGTCAGGTCCCTGAAAGCAGCAACAAGCTCCTTTTCCACCTGCGCAGGCGAAGCGTCAGCATGGTTCTGTGTCCACTCCGGGGTCGCATGAAGCACCCACCAGACGCCTTTCCCGCCCGGTCCTGAGGGCTCCCGACCGGGCTTGCTGGAATTGTTGGCTACCCAGAAAAGCACAGGATGGTCACACCGCATCCCCTCATGGCGTGGCCAGGGATTCGCTTCAAAGTGGGCCGCAACAGCCCAGCAAGGCAATACACGGTTTACGGCATCATCAAGCCGGGTTGCCAGTTGGGGCAGATGGCTTTGGGCAAGGAGTTCTCTGGCCTGGGCGGGTGGCGCCGTGATAATAACCTGATCAAACTCTCCTGTTTGCACACCGCTGGTGTCTTTGAGAATCCAGCGATTTCCGGTTTGTGTCATGCGTTCAATACGGGTTTCCGCAACCACCTTCACATGTGCAGACAGCGCTCGGGAAACCGCGGTCATTCTGGGCGTGCCGACGTAACGCAACTCCTCGGGAAATGCGTGCCACCGGGCTTCTTTATCCTGAAAGCCGAATTGGCCCTCCCAGACGGCGAAGCTCTCCGGCCCGGCAAACTCGGTCAGGAAGGGAAGAAAATCCGGGTTGCGTGAGGTGAAGTACTGGGCGCCTATGTCCACAGAGCCTCCTTTAACCCGCTTTGCGGCCAGCCTTCCACCAGGTCCGCGGCTTTTTTCAAATACCGTTACATCATGCCCTTGCTGTTTGAGCAAAATAGCTGCAGTCAGGCCAGCAAGACCTGAACCAACAATTGCAATGCGGCGTATAACCGGTGACTTAATCGACTCATTAAACATGATTTGTGGTGCATCCAGATGCTGTGGTCAAAGCGTACAAACCATCAAGCGGCAGGGCCCGGAAATTCCAGTTACCGCGCTGTTCAGGTTCAATTCAGAGAAAAAAGGGCAATCAGGGTATGACCCGAGTGCAAACCGTATTTATTAACATCCTCAGGTGGTTCGATTCCGAGGCAGGTTCGGATCACATTGATGTTTCCTCCCGTTCCTTCAATATTGTGCGGGTTATTCCGTTTCTGGCGCTGCACCTGGCCTGTTTCCTGGCCTTCTTCACAGGAGTCAGCGCATTTGCAGCCGGGTTTGCGGTGTTATTTTTCGTCGTGCGGATGTTTGCCATCACCGGATTCTATCATCGGTATTTTGCGCACAAGACATTCAAAACCAGCCGTCCGGCCCAGTTTGTGTTCGCCATTCTTGGCGCCAGTGCTGCCCAGCGCGGGCCCTTATGGTGGGCTGCCCATCATCGGCACCATCACCAGCACTCCGACCGCGAACAGGATTTGCACTCGCCCCACCAGGGTGGTTTCTGGTGGTCCCACATGGGCTGGTTTACCTGTGATGCCGGCTTTGTCACCGACGAGCGGCGAATCCGCGACTGGCTGAAATTTCCGGAACTCAGGCTTATCAATCGCTTTGATGCTCTGGTACCGGCAGCGGCAGCCCTTCTCATATTCGGCCTCGGTGAAGCGCTGGCAAAATGGGCGCCGGGCCTTGGCACCAATGGTTTACAGATGCTGGTTTGGGGCTTCTTCATATCCACCGTAGCGCTGTTTCACGCCACCGTGTCCATCAATTCACTCTCCCATGTATGGGGTAAGCGTCGCTTCGAGACCTCCGACGACAGCCGCAACAATTTCTGGCTCGCCCTCCTGACCCTTGGCGAGGGCTGGCATAACAACCACCACCGCTGGCCCCAGTCTGTGCGCCAGGGGTTTCGCTGGTACGAAATCGATATGACCTGGTATGGCCTTTGGGTGTTGTCGAAACTGGGCATAATCTGGGACATGAACCCCATTCCCATGCATATCCAGCAGGAAACCCGTGAACGCGATCAGAAAAGGAGGGAGCAATCATGAACTCTGCTCCGGCGATTGAAGTAGGCCATCGGGATTCCCCGGTGCCAGCAGTACTGGAAGAATTCCGGGTACTGTTTAACCAGTTGGATAAAGGCAATCTGGGCAAATTGCCGACAGTTTACAGTGGCGACATAAGATTTATTGACCCGCTGGGTTCTGTGGAGGGCATTGATGCGTTGAATCACTATTTTGCGGGCGCTTACGCTAACGTTATTTCCTGCCGTTTTGAGTTTGACGATTCGGTAGTTCAGGGGCGGTTTGCAACCATTCCATGGTTGATGCACCTGCGGCACAAGCGCATTCGGGGTGGCCGGGAAATACAGGTAGCAGGCATAAGTCATCTTGAGATTGAAGCCGGCAAGATCTGTTATCACAGGGATTATTTCGATGCCGGCCAACTGCTTTACGAGAACCTGCCGGTGATTGGTGGCGTTATCCGCTGGGTAAAGGGTTACGCAGGATGAGCAGGCGCCTCGACACCGTATCCAATGTCTGGATTACCGGCGCCGGCTCAGGCATTGGCGAATCCGTCACCCGCGCTCTGGTTCGTGGTGGGCACAGGCTGCTGATTACCGGGCGCAGGCCTGAACCCCTTGAACGGTTGGCGCAGCTGGCGCCGGAACGTATCAAGCCGGCGGTAGCAGACACGACCTGTAAGGAGGATCTGCTGTCCATTGCGCCTGCTCTGGAAGCGTACGGCAGCCTCAATATGGCTATTCTGAATGCTGGCACATGTGAGTATCTGGAGATTGCCGATTACACCAGTGATGTCATAGAAAATAACATCAAAACCAACGTAATCGGTACCGCCCGCTGCGTCGAGATAGCCCTGCCAGTATTGCGGCGCACCCGTGCCAGCGGCCTGCCTGCGACACTTGTGATTGTGGGCTCCTCTGCCTGGTGGTTTCCCTTTGCCCGCGCCGAGGGCTACGGCGCCTCAAAAGCGGCTCTGGCCTATTTTGCACACAGCTTACGGGCGGATCTGGCTGCCGAAGGCATTGATGTGGTGCTGGTTTCCCCCGGCTTTGTGAAAACGCCGCTTACTGATCGCAATGACTTCCCCATGCCGTTTCTGGTAACCGCCGAAAACGCCGCTGAACGCATCATTAGCGGGCTGGCCAGGGGGCATAACGACATTGCCTTTCCGAAACGCTTTACATGGGTACTGAAGTGCCTCGGCGCCCTGCCCCAGCCCGTTATAGATCACATGGCTGCCTCCATGGCCCGTAAACGCCCCAGTGAACAGGAATCCTGAGAATGACCAATGATCGTCAGCGTATTGCTGTGATTGGCGCCGGAGTATCCGGCCTCACCGCAGCATGGCTTCTCGCTGAAAAATACGATGTACAACTCTTCGAGGCCGGCAACTACGCAGGCGGGCACACCAATACCGAATACGTGGAGTCTGGCGGGCGAACCTGGCCAGTAAACACCGGATTTATTGTATTCAACGACTGGACATACCCCAACTTCATGCGCCTGATGGAGCGATTAGGTGTGCCTTCGGAAGTCAGTGACATGAGCTTCAGCGTGGACTGCAAGACCACCGGTCTGCAGTACAACGGCACCAGCCTGAATACCCTTTTCGCCCAGCGCAGGAACCTGTTCAACCTGCGTTTTCTGAATATGGTTCGCGAGATCCTGAGGTTCAACAAGGAAACCCGGGCGGACATGGCGGCCGGTATAATCCGGAGCACGGAGACCCTTGGTGAATACCTGAACCGCAACGGCTATTCCCGGTATTTCAGGAACTACTACATTGTTCCGATGGGGGCTGCTATATGGTCGGCGCCGGAAATCGTGCTGGAACAGTTTCCAATCCGTTTTTTTCTGCAGTTTTTCAATAACCACGGCATGCTGTCAGTTGATGACCGCCCTACGTGGCGGGTCATTTCCGGCGGTTCCGCCCAGTATGTTAAGGCCATGATGGAGCGCCTGGGCGAGCGCACGAACCTCAACACTCCCGTTGAGGCAGTTACCCGCAATGCAACGGGTGTAACGGTTATTGCACAGGGCCAGACCCATGAGTTTGATCAGGTAATCTTCGGTTGCCACAGCGATCAGGCACTGGCCATGCTGACGGACCCGAGCGACAGGGAGCGCGCTATTCTCGGTGCCATTCCTTATCAGAAAAACGACGTTGTATTGCATACCGACAGCAGCCTGCTGCCGGAAAACCGCAGAGCCTGGGCCGCTTGGAACTATTTTATTCCCGGGCACAGCACCGAGCCGGTTTCGGTTACTTACAACATGAACATTCTGCAGAACTTCCTGAATGCGCCGGAGACCTTTTGTGTAACCCTGAATCGCAGCCAGGACATCGCCCCGGACAAGGTAATCAAGCGCTTTAATTATTCCCACCCCGTGTTCACACTTGACGCGGTGGAAGCCCAGGAGCGTTATTCAGAGATTGGCAACAGGAACCGCACGCATTATTGCGGAGCCTACTGGTTCAACGGGTTCCATGAAGATGGCGTACGCAGCGCTCTCAGGGTAACCCGCGACCTCGGTGTGGAGTTCTGAACATGGATACTCAATGGTTACAGGGTAGCATCCGGCATCGTCGGCTTTATCCCGTCAAACACGAGTTTGAATACCACACGGGGATGCTGGCGCTGGATACAGACGAGTGGCATCAGGTTACCAGCATAAGCCCGTTTTTTTCCCTGGAACGTTTCAACTGGTTGTCCCTGAAGCGCAAGGACTACTTTCGGCCAGAGGCGGGTGACCTGTCCCGTGCCGTGCGCGAGCAGGTTAAATCCGCCACAGGCTGGTACCCGGACGGCACCGTTGAGCTGATAACCCACCCCCGATATGCGGGCTACGTATTTAACCCTGTCAGTTTTTACTTTTGTTACCGCGCTGGTGAGAGTGGCGCGGCGGGTGACGTACCTGCCGTCATTGTTGCCCAGATTACCAACACGCCCTGGCATGAACGTCACGTCTACTGTCTGGAAACCACCAACAGAAAGGCCAATTCAGCAGGCTGGCGCACGGAGCAGTTCAGCTTCCGAAAGCGTTTTCATGTTTCCCCCTTCAATGCCATGGCGCAGCACTACGAGTGGACATTCAGCTTCCGGGGTCCGGAGTTGCGAATCCATATGAACGTGCTGGAGGAAGGGAAAAAACATTTTGATGCCACACTGGTAGTCCAGAGAACCCCTCTCACGCGTAAAACACTCCATAGAAGCCTGCGCCAGTTCCCGGCAGAAGCACTGAAGGTGGCGGCTGGCATTTACTGGCACGCACTGAAGTTGAAGCTCAAGGGAGCTCCGTTCTACACCCATCCTGACAAGCTTTCTGAAAACGACCCGGCCCATGGTCTGGGAGCCGGAGATAAGGGCGCGGATGTAACCAGTGCAGACGACCCAAACAAGACTCGAGGAAAAGTAAGCTCATGGAGAACCTGAATACATCGGCCAACGGTATTGTCAAGCCACAACAGAGCGCGTCCTTAACAAGCCGGATCGCACGAGGCCTGGTTATCCAGCAGTTGAAACAACTCGGCGAAGGAACTCTGACCATTCGCGAACATGGCATGAGCGATCTGGTATTTGGTGACGGGAACAGTAGTCATAAGGTTGCCGAGCTTGTTGTTCATCACCCGAGCACCTGGCGGGATTTGCTCACCGGGGGCAGCGTCGGCGCGGCGGAGGCCTTTGTTGCCGGCGACTGGTCGTCCCCGGATCTGGTTGCCCTGTTGCGATTCTTTACCCGCAATGTGGAGCGCATGAACCAGTTCGAAGACCGGTTCAGTTGGGTAACCAGGCCTGCGCTTAAAGCACTGCACTGGCTGAACCGGAATACCAGAGACGGTTCGCGGAAGAACATCAGCGCCCACTACGATCTGGGTAATGACCTGTTCGAGACGTTTCTCGACCCCACCATGATGTATTCATCCGCCATCTATCCGAGTGATGAAGCAACCCTGGAGGAAGCGGCGGTTTTCAAACTCGATACCATTTGTCGGAAACTGGATCTGAAGCCGGGCGACCGGGTTATCGAAATCGGAACCGGCTGGGGTGGTTTTGCGATACACGCTGCAAAACACTATGGCTGCCACGTAACCACAACCACCATCTCCAGGGAGCAGCTTGAGCTCGCACAGGAACGTGTGCGCCGTGAAGGCCTGGAGAACAGGATTACCCTGCTGTTTGATGATTATCGCGATCTGGCCGGCCAGTTCGACAAACTGGTCTCCATCGAGATGATCGAGGCGGTTGGGCCACAGTTTCTGGACAGTTACTTCAGCCAGATCAATACCTTGCTAAAACCCGACGGCCTGGCCCTGGTTCAGGCCATCAACATGCCGGAACAGCGCTACCAGCGCGCCCTGAAAAACGTGGATTTCATTCAGCGCTTTATTTTCCCTGGCAGTTTTATTCCCTCCTTCGGCGCGATGCTGGAATCTGTGTGCAACCAGACGAATCTTGTACTGACCCACGCTGAAGACACCGGTTTTCACTACGCCCGTACACTTCGCGACTGGTGTGATCGTTTTATGGCGAACCGGGAAAAACTCGAATCCATGGGGTACGACCAGGCGTTTCGCAAGCTCTGGCACTTCTATTTTGCCTATTGCGAAGCAGGTTTCAGTGAGCGGGCTATCGGTGTGTCGCAATTGGTTTTCGCCAAGCCCGGCAATAAGCGACAGAACATACTGAGTGTATGATTACGTCCGAAACAACCCGTAATGTACTGAATTTTATACTATTCCAGATCGGATGGTTTGCGTGTGTAGCCTACCCTCATCTGCTGGGTCCGCTGCTGGTTCTGGTCTTTCTGGCAATCCACTTCGCCCTGGTAAGCCAGAACCGGTTTACGGAACTCCAGTTCATAGGGCTGGGTACGGTTGCGGGTGCTTTATTGGACGGGCTCTGGTTCCGGCTCGGGGTACTGGACGATGGCACCGGTGCAGTTCTGATTACGCCTCCCTGGCTTGTGGCTATCTGGGCCATCTTCATGACAACGCTCAGCCACTCACTGAACTGGATGAGCCGGAAAGTCTGGCTGGCCTTTGTGTTTGCGCCGGTTGCCGGTCCATTCGCCTACTGGTCTGCGAGCAAAATCGGCATTGTTGAATTACCTCAGCTTGCTCCCTCACTGATTGCCCTGGCTATCGGTTGGCTGGTTATCTTCCCGTTATTGCTGTTTGTCCGTAAATCACTTTATCCGGAGCTTGCCTGATGCATCAATGCCGGTGTCCTGTGCTGGTTGGCGTTGCCCTGGGTGCTTTCGCCCTGCCCGCCCTTGCCGGGGTGTTTCAGTTCAGCGGAGTGGCTGAAAGCAGCAATGGAAAAGAGCTCTATGAGGAGCAGCATACTGTAGAAGGCTCATGCACCAACGGCGTGTTCGAACCGCTTGAGCACCGTGTGGTTTATGTCCGTCGGTCGGGAGACGGTACAACGTCTTTCGCCCAAAAAAGGCTCGATTACAGCACGTCGGCTATTCGCCCGGTCGTTGATTACCGGCAACCGGATTTCGGCGAAACCCTTGACGTAACCTATCCGGATGCCGGCTCCGCATCGGTTGTCTGGCAGCCACCGTCAGGTGATATTGAGCGCAGCCGGATTGACGTTTCCGACAACCTGGTAGTGGATGCAGGGTTTGACAACCTGGTGCGGCGTAATTGGAACAGGGTGACCGGTGGTGAGTCCATCAGATTCCGTTTTCTTGCGCCCACCCGGGGTACGGATTACGCGTTCATTCTCGAACCTGCTCAACCCTCTTCGTTAAACGCGGAGCATCTTGTGCAAATCCGGCCAGACAACCTTGTGCTCGGCTTGCTCGTAGACCCCATCATTCTTGGCTACAACCGGCAAGGTGCGCTTACCGTCTATTCCGGCCTGACCAACGTGCGTGAAAATGTGAGCCAGAACCATACCGCAACCATCCGGTACGCCGTAAGCAATTACCCCGAATGTGATCTGACCCCCTGAACACCTTTCTTCGGGAAAGCAGTACGCCGGTTTCAATGTGTTAAACTCCTGCGGCAACTTAAGCCGGAGACTTTTCAGCAATGATGTTCGTGTCTTTTAACGTCAATAGTATACGTACCCGCATGCACCAGCTCGAAGCACTGGTTGAGGGTTGTAATCCCGATTTCATCGGCCTGCAGGAAACCAAGGTAAGAGATGAAGAGTTCCCTGCAGAGGCCATTCGGGAACTGGGCTACCACGTACACTTTCACGGCCAGAAGACGCATTATGGCGTGGCACTGCTTTCCCGCATGGAGCCGGACGGGATTGTAAAAGGCTATCCGGGAGATGATGCGGAAGCCCAGCGCCGCATGATTGCTGGTCACTTTACCGTAAACGGTCAAAAGCTCACCGTTATCAACGGTTATTTTCCCCAGGGCGAGAACCGCAACCACCCGGTGAAATTTCCTGCAAAAGAAAAGTTTTATGCAGATCTCATGGCCTGGCTCGACGAACTGAACCAACGGGACGGGCAGGTGATCATTATGGGCGACATGAACATTTCCCCAACCGATAAGGATGTGGGGATAGGCCCGGACAACGCCAAGCGCTGGTTACGCACCGGAAAATGTTCCTTCCTTCCTGAGGAGCGGGAGTGGCTGGCCCAGGTTGAAAACCGGGGTTTCACAGATGTATTCCGGCACCTTCACCCTGACGAGGCCCAGACATTCAGCTGGTTTGACTATCGCAGCAAGGGTTTTGAGCGGGAGCCCAAGCGTGGCCTGCGTATCGACCTGATCCTGGCTAGCGACGGTCTGCTGCCCAAAGCCCGCGAAGCCGGAGTTTCTTACAAATTCCGCGCTATGGAGCGTCCATCCGATCACTGCCCGGTGTGGGCAACCTTTGAACTCTGAGAACCGGCGGCCCGCGACATGACAAAAATTAAAACCCGCGATCGCATCCTCATTGCCAGCCTGTCCCTGTTCAATAGCCTGGGCGAACCTAATGTGACCACCTTGCTCATTTCGGACGAGCTGGATATAAGCCCGGGCAACCTGTATTACCACTTCAAAAGCAAGAGTGACATTGTGGAGGAGCTGTTTGCAGCCTTTGAGGCAGAAATGCTGGATCTGCTTGCAGTTCCGGAAGACGTGGATATCAGCCTGGATCAGCAAAGCTTCTTTTTGCACCTGTTATTTGAAGCTGTTGCGCGTTACCGATTTCTTTATCAGGATCTGGTTAACGTGCTGTCACGCTATGAACGATTACAGGTTCGCTTCAACCGGCTTCTGAAAAAGAAAACAGCGGCTTTCCGGAATATCTGCGAGAGTCTGCGGCGACAGGAGATGATGGCTATTGAACCGGAAGAGCTGGAGTCCCTGTGCGAGCAGCTGACCCTGACCGCCTGTTACTGGAGCTCGTTCGATACGCTTTCGCACCTTGATGACCGGGAATCCGTCGACCCCGGCCGCGGTGTTTACCAGATGATGCACCTTATGGTGCCCTATTTCGTGCCAGATGTGCGTGAGCAGGCAAAACTGATCAGCCGCGATTACCTCTGAGCCGTTATTCCTCTTCGTCGCTGCGGTTGTTCTCCCTGAGCACTGACAATTCCGCCTCCAGCGCTTCAATTCTACGCTCCAACGCTTCGAAATCTTCCCTGCGGTGAATTCCAAGACGACGCAAAGCACCCGACACCCGCTCGTCGAACAGGTGCTCAAGCCTGTCCCAGGTACCCGTCGCCCGCTCACGCACGCCTTCGACCCGATCCTCCACCGAACGGATCTGTTTCTCTACTACTCCCCGGGTTTTATTCTCAAGCTGCTCACCTTCCTGGACCAGGCGTTCGAAAAAACGACCGGTGTCCTCTTCCGCCTTGGTGTAGGCTCCAAGACCGGCAAGCCAGATCTGACGGGCAGAATCCTTTATTTTGGCTGCCAGTTGCGGATCGTTTTCGGGCCTCTTTTCGTTCTGATCAGACATGTAACAACCTCTGGGAAGGGATAAGTGCTCTCAACAGGTTATTATATTACACCTGACGGCCAATTTCAGTCGGCCTGAAAGCCTTGCAGTGAAAGGCGCCGGTATAAAGGCGCTTTCTATATGAAAAAATGTTTTGAAACAGAGCCAACGCCGGCTTGAAGTGTTCAGAATATGATCAATACTTCCCTATACCGGAGTCCCTGCTGACGCCGGTTTGTCTGGAAGTCTTTCATGGATACTACTCGCACGCCTCTGCCCGGCATTCTCGCCGGGCTTTTTTTGCTCCCTTCTTTTGATAGTATCCCTCGCGCCGATACGCTTCTATGAGATGATGGCGTTGTTTTTACCGACCCCCGGAGACAAAACCCGATGGATATCCGAAAAATCGATGACACCATTTCCGTCGCACCCCAGATTACTTACGAAGATGTAGCGGAAGCGGCGCGACTGGGGTTCAGGACTCTGGTTGCCAACCGCCCGGATAAGGAAGAGTTCGGTCAGCCGGCGATGGCCGACATTGAGGCTGCGGCTCTGGAAAACGGACTGACCTGGATTTACATGCCCGTGCAATCGGGAAATGTGACTGACGAAGACGTGGACCGTTTCGGGGAAATGATCCGGGATTCCGAAAAACCCGTATTGGCCTTTTGCCGAAGCGGTACCCGTTGCACCGTACTCTGGGCATTAAATGCGGCCCGCACCACACCGGCCCGGGAAGTATTCAGTAAAGCCCGCAATGCCGGATACGACATCAGTGGCCTCGCCCCGAGAATGGAACAGCAATCCCGCAACCGGTAAGCTCGGTTTCGAACGACCAACTCGCAGGATCCACCCTCACATGCAATACAAAGGTTCAGAGAACTTCCGGCACAATCAGCCGGAACGCATTGGTGTGTTAGTCACCAACCTGGGTACGCCAGACGCTCCAACTCCTTCCGCTTTGCGACGTTACCTTGCGGAATTTCTCTCCGACCCGAGAGTCGTTGAACTGCCCCGCCCCCTGTGGTGGCTGATATTGCATGGCATTATTCTGCGCATCCGCCCCAAGCGCAGCGCAGCAGCCTATGCAGGCATCTGGCAACCGGAAGGCTCACCCTTGCTGATCCACACCGCAAAGCAGGCTGAAGGTATACAGGAGGCCCTTAAAAAGAAATACGGGCAAGATGTGGTGGTGGGTTTTGCCATGCGTTACGGCAATCCGTCCATATCACGGGTGCTTGACGAAATGCAGCACCAGGGCGTAAGAAAACTGGTAGTATTACCGCTCTATCCGCAGTATTCAGCTTCAACGTCGGCATCGACCTTCGATGCAGTTGCCAGGGACTTCTCAAAGCGCCGCTGGCTGCCCGACCTGCGTTTTATTTCCCATTACCCCGACTACCCGCCCTACATCGAAGCAATGGCCAGGCACATAGAGAACCACTGGGCTGACCATGGCCGCAATCAAAAGCTCGTTCTGTCGTACCACGGTGTGCCTCTGAAGTACCTGACCAAGGGGGATCCGTATCACTGCGAATGCCACAAGACTTCACGGCTCCTGGCGGAGCGCCTCGGGCTTGCAAAGGATGACTACATCACTACCTTCCAATCCCGCTTCGGCAAGGAAGAATGGCTCAAACCCTATACCGATGAAACACTCCAAGCACTGCCAGGCAAAGGCGTGAAGAGCGTTGATGTCTTCTGCCCGGGTTTTTCCTCTGACTGCCTGGAAACCGTGGAAGAGATTGATGAAGAAAATCGTGAGTATTTTATGGAAGCCGGCGGTGAAGGTTTCAGCTACATCACGGCCCTGAACGCAACGCCCGGGCACATAGAAGCTCTGGTGCAATTGATAGACGAAAACCTGAAGGGCTGGCGGTTACCAGACAACCGGCCTGAAACTCTGGCCGACCGTCAGAAACTGGCTGACGAACAAAAAAGCGCGGTCTACCCCGGTCGTAACCTTTAACATCATTTTCAATCATCTAATCGTTTTCTTTGGCGTTCTTGTCCGATTTGTTATCAGAAAGATCGGGCATAGCCTCGCAAAAGGTGCACTCATCGATGTCCACGCCCGCTCCACCCGCTTCGACATAGCGCACCTTGTGGCTTGCCTTGCCGCGATTGGTGGAAACAGCGAATTTTCGGTCACGGCGCTCAACGGCGTGGGTATCAGCCGTATTGCCCTTACCATCTGACATGATTGCCTCCAGATTCACAGTGCGCAAATGCACAATCTCACGTTATTACACAATGATTGGGTAGATCTGGCCGGTTTTAAACCCTGACACCTGAAAGAAAGTCTGGCTCGAAAGCCCGCAATGAACAATCAGCGGCAGCTTCGTTGGCGAGGTATTATCAAGAGAAAGGCGTAATCTACTGATTTGGCGAGAAAAATGGCGGTGGGCCAGGGATTCGAACCCCGGGACGGCTACAAACCGTCGGCGGTTTTCAAGACCGCTGCTTTAAGCCACTCAGCCAGCCCACCGTTTCAGTTCCGGATTATAATACTGAACCCGTTACTGATTTCACCGCTGCCTAGCGACAGCGATGTGCATGATACCGGAATTGCCTGTGCTGTCAACGCCCTGCATAAAACTCCAGGCATATTTCAATATTAACTGCATGTAATGGAATCCGGGAAGCAGTTTCATGTCGTAAATGATTGAAAGTTCAGATTTCGACATTATTATGGAGTGTAATTCCAGGTGATTGGCGCTCATCAGGCTCTGTGCCTGACGCCAACAACCAAACAAGCTGGATAAACCGGAGATCAGAATGCAAAACAGACAGTACAATGTTCAGCAGAACCGCAACGGCATGATTGCCCGTGGCTCGGCTACCGCACCCATAAGTGGGGCAGCCACCAAGGTTTTGCGCAACACTTACACCCTGCTCGCAATGACGTTGATGTTCAGTGCGATAATGGCAGGCGTATCCATGTCCATTGGTCTGAGCCAGGGTGCCAGCCTTGTATGCAGCCTCGGCGCCTTGGCGCTGATCTGGCTGGTGCTGCCACGTACAGCTAACAGCTCAGCCGGTATTGCAGTGGTATTTGCGTTCACCGGCCTGCTCGGTATGTCCCTCGGCCCCATTCTGCTCTACTACCTGCAGATGGCCAATGGCGGGCAGATCATCATGCAGGCCCTTGGCGGAACTGCACTCGTGTTCTTTGCCCTGTCCGGCTATGTTCTGACCACCAAAAAGGACTTCAGCTTCATGCGGGGCATGCTGGTAGCGGGCCTGGTTGTTGTTCTGGTTGCCGCTCTGGGCTCCATTGTGGCGTCCATGTTCGGTGTCGAGGTCACAGCATTCAGTCTGGCGATCAGCGCGGCCATCGTGTTCCTGATGTCCGGTTTCATTCTGTATGACACAAGCCGTATCGTGAACGGTGGTGAAACCAACTACATCATGGCAACCACTGGCCTGTACCTGAACATCTACAACCTGTTCGTGAGCCTGCTGCACCTGATTGGTGCCTTCTCCGGCCAGGATTAAACCGCGGCGCAGCAAGCGCCTGACCGTGAGCAGTCTGAAACCCCGGCCTTTGCCGGGGTTTTTGCTGTGGTAAACTAACCACCTTTGGAAAAGATCTCCAACCATGGCCGCTGATTCTTTGCACAATTTCACACTGGTGATCACCGGGGCACCCTATTCCTCCCAGGCTCCACAAACGGCTTTGTCGTTTGCGCGGGCGGCACTGGCAAAAGGTCATACACTGGACCGGGTATTCCTTTATGGTGATGGGGTTCATCTCGCCTCCGCACTCTGTGCACCTCCTTCGGACGAACCCCATTGGCCGGCACAATGGGCGGCCTTCCTGAAGGATAATGCGGTTCCCGGTGTCGCCTGCATTGCGTCTGCATTGCGCCGGGGGCTGGTAAATGACGCGGAACAGAAGCGCTATGAGCTTCCCGCCTGCAACCTCCTGGAGCCCTTCATGATCGCGGGGCTTGGTGAATGGGTTGAAGCCACTATGGCATCATCCAGGGTTATCTACTTTCATGCAGGAGCCTGAACGTGAGTACATTGATGGTTATTGACCAGCCCCCATACGGAACCTGGGCCGGTCGCGAAGCTCTCGATATGGCCTTTTCACTGGCTGCATTTGACCAGAGCGTAACCCTGTTGTTTACAGGCTCGGGGGTGAACTGGCTGCGGATGTCCCAGCAACCTGGGGGGGTTGAACAGAAATCGCTGGAAAAGAACCTTTCGGCAGCGCCGGTTTTTGGAGTTGAGGCAATCTACGCCGACGCGGCTGCCTGCGCCCGCTATGGGCTCACAGTGGAAAACATGATAGCCGGAGTTGCAATTGCAAGCAGTTCTGAACTGCTGCCAAAATATACCCACACTGCCTTTGCCGGATGATTCTCACCCACACCCTATCAATATCAATAAGGCCTGCCGGGCCGGAAACTGTTATGGCACCTATCAACACCTTACACATTCTGAATAAAGCGCCGGAGCATCCACGCTCGCTGGCCTGCATGAGTGTACTCCAATCCGGCGATGCACTGCTTCTTACTGAAAATGCGGTTCTGGCCCTTGCCGTGAACAGTATCGATCCCGGCGTTCCCGTGTTTGCGTTGGCTCCGGACCTTGCAGCCCGCGGCCTCGAGTCAGGTATTCAGGGCGCTTCCCTTGTAGATTATGCCGGCATGGTTGACCTCACCACCCATGCTCAAAAACTGATCAACTGGTGACCCATGACAAACCTGGTAATGCCTGCCAGAAATAATGAGGGTTTTCTGGAGAACCCGAACGACTGGACGCCCGACGCAGCCAAGATTATTGCACAGGATGATGGCATTTCGCTGACTGAAAACCACTGGGAAATCATTTACTTTCTGCGTTCTTTTTATAAAGAACATGAGATATCGCCGCCGTCGAACCGCCTGTTTGTAAAATCGGTGAAAGAGGCCCTGGGAGAAGACAGAGGCAATAGCATTTATCTTATGCAGCTGTTCCCTGGCACGCCGGCAAAAACCGCCTGCCGAATAGCCGGTCTCCCCAGGCCAACCAACTGTTTATAGATTGCAGCCACACTGCCAGAAATTGACGCCTGCAACGAAGGCCATTAGCGGCCTGGTGGTGTGTCGCTTCCCGGTCCCTTACTCCGGTTTTCTGGCGAGCCCTCATCTGCAGGCATGTCGGGCGCCTGTTTCCGGTACTTTTTGCGCTCCAGATCCGCAGCATCACCAAGCAGACTGCTCAGGCCATGCTCGAACAACCCGGAACCAAATTTGAGAAACTGGCGTGTGGACTCTTTTACGGTGCCGTCCCACGCACTTTCCGGCAGTTCACGTATCGTGTCAGCGATACCGGCTTTCACGCCAAGCGCTACCCGCGGTTCTATCTCTTCTGACACAGCAATAAGCTCCGCTACCTTGCGATCCAGGTAAGGCCGTATCACAAGCGCCCAGAAGCCCCAGAGAACCAGAAAAACGGCGGCGGTGGTAACCAGAAACTGCGTGACAAACATTGCCCAGGTAGGCATGGCGCCCTCCTATCGATAGTTTTAACCGTGCAAAATGTTCAACCGTGATGCGCGCTCGCATCCACTAACCGGCGCGCCTCTTCCGGTTACAGTGGCAGGTAAGTCAGTGCAAAAAACTGCACAGCGCCTGCCAACGCGCCGAACAGGCCGCCAACAAACATAAGCTGAACCTCCTCCTCACGAAAGGCAGGGCGAAGTATGTCCTGAAATTCCGCCGGCTGCAGTGCCTTCATCTGGCCGGACAGAACTTGCGCAACAACCGGCGCGCGCTCCCTGTTGAAGGCCGGGTCGCTGAACACATCCCGGGTTGCCATCAGCGCCTGCTGGTTCATGGCTTTCTTCAGCTCAGTGTAGCCGCTCATACCGACCGCCACCTGAGCACTGAGCTTCATCAGCAAAGAATTATCCAGCAAAGGCCTGAGGTGTTTCTGTATGATGGCGCGCGTGCGGTCGCCCCGGCTGCCATTAATCATGGCGTCTGCCACCTTCTCAACCGTGATCAGCTCTTCTGCCACAAGTTTTGCCCAGATATCGCTGATTTCCGGCTGACGCTGCAAAAACAGTCCCTGAATCTTCCAGAACAGGAAACGACGGGGTTTCAGAGGGGCAAAGATCAGGTTGATGGCGAGCCAGTTGGTAATAAAGCCAATTACGAAGCCGCCAAGGGGCAAGAGCCAGGGGGCCGGGTAGATTGACCAGACAGGTGCAAGAAAACACCCGAGAATGCCCCCAATGACCGCTCCGCGATTAATCACGGATCTGAGCTCGACGGCACCTGCCTGTTTGAATATCCGGTTCATCAGGTCGGGATGATGTTTCAGCTCCCGGCTCAGCAGAGCTTTCAGGTCGACCAGCTCATCAAGATCATCGCCAAAGTCGTCAACAAGGTCTTCAATCCGCGCCGGCAACTGTTCCCGCGCCCACTGGTAAATCCGTCTGCGCAAAAAAAGCGGCAGATTGTCCCAAAGCACTGGCTGTATGTCGTACATCACCTCATCGATATACTCATCCAGTCTTGGCGTTACCTGGGAAATCACCTGCTCGATAATGCGCTGGGGTTCCAGCTTTTGGTAGACCGCGTTCAGATCGCCGAACTGCTGAAGGGTCCGGTCGATACAAATATGGGCCATTTTTTCCGATTTGCGGGGAATAACGCCCTGCCAGCCGATGGCACCAACACCAATAAACTGCACCGGATAAAAAGACATCTGAATGGCGAGCCAGTTGGTAAACCAGCCGACCACGGCAGCCATGATGGGCACGGACAGAAGTGCAGCGTCAAACAAGTGGAACCCCGGTTGTACAAGTGCGGGCAGAAATACCGCAGATTATGTCATGGTCAGGCGGACACGCCAGTCACTGCCGCCTTGTTTGTGCACCAGATCATGCGACAGCCGGGGTTCTGTCGCATTGGCCGAACCGCCACCATTCAGGTGCAGGCAGGACAGCATCAATACCGGTGATACCAACCTGCACAAACGGTTGTTACTGATAATAGGCGTTCTCGGTCTGCGTATGATCCGTCACATCCCGGACACTCGTTATTTCCGGCACTCTGTCCTTGAGGGTCTTTTCTACACCCTGTTTCAACGTGAGGCTGACAGCTGAACAGCCCTGGCAGCCACCACCAAAGCGCAACACGGCAACAGATTCGTCAACAATCTCAACCAGTGACACGTCACCACCATGCGCCGCCAGGTTAGGATTGATTTCCGATGCCAGCACATAATTTACGCGGTCCGGCAGGGGCGCGTTTTCATCAACGTTGGGAACCTTGGCATTCGGAGCCTTGATGGTGAGCTGGCCCCCCATCTGGTCTTTCGAGTAATCCACGTACGCTTCTTCCAGGAAGGGTACGGAATTGTGGTCCAGATAGAGCGTGAATTTTTCGAGATCTATCTGCTCATCCGTAGGAACAATCTCGTTGGGAGGGCAGTACGCCAGGCACGTCTCGGCATTTTTCGTTCCCGGCTGGGTTACGAAAATTCGCACGCCCATGCCTTCCACATCCTGCTTTTCGATAAGTTGCGCAAGATAATCCCGTGCGGGATCTGTCACAGTAACCAATGCCATGTTTTCAACCCGTTGGTAAGTTTGGTTTCATTTTAAGGGAGTTCGCGGCAACATGAAAGACCAAGTAAATTGGTCGGTCTTTAAACAGGTAGTGAGTTTCCCCTACCTCGGGTTCTCTTCACGGGTTTTATGCCGGGCAGTTTGAAACTTGACGCAAGTGAAGAATAACTGTGAACGGAACTACGACTGGCCACCGCATTTTGCTATGATCCCGCGCCACTGGGACAAATACGCCGTTAATAACGACATCCGGAATACTGACTATGACAGATCGCAGCACTCGTCTGGAACAACTTCACAAAGCCCTGCAAGAACGAATTGTGATTCTTGATGGCGCCATGGGAACCATGATCCAGAACCAGAAACTCGATGAGCAGGCGTTCCGTGGTGACCGGTTTGCAGACTACGATCGGGAGGTTCAGGGTAACAACGATCTGCTCAACCTGACGCAACCTGCGCTTCTGCGCAATATTCATGCAGATTATCTGGATGCTGGCGCAGATATTATTGAAACCAACACCTTTAACTCTACCCGGCTGTCCCAGGCCGATTACGGGCTTGAAGAAATAGCCAAAGAGCTGAACGTGGCAGCGGCAAAAATTGCCCGGCAAGTCGCCGACGAATTTACTGCCAAGAATCCTGCCAAGCCGCGGTTTGTAGCCGGTGCCGTGGGGCCTACCTCGCGCACGGCTTCCCTGTCACCGGATGTGAACAACCCCGGCTTCCGGAACGTCGACTTCCAGACGTTGGCAGACAACTATTACGAATCAGTGGCAGGCCTGGTGGAAGGCGGTTGCGACATCATCCTGATCGAAACCATCTTCGACACCCTGAATGCAAAGGCTGCCATTTACGCTACCCAGCAGTATTTTGAAGACAGCGGCATCGAACTGCCGATTATGATCTCCGGCACCATCACGGATGCTTCCGGTCGTACCCTGTCTGGCCAGACAACCGAAGCCTTCTGGAACTCAGTGGCCCACTCCCGGCCCCTCTCTGTGGGCCTGAACTGTGCCCTGGGTGCCGATGCGCTACGCCCCTATGTCGAAGAACTCGCTGGCAAGGCCGAAACTTACGTGAGCGCCCATCCGAACGCCGGCCTGCCAAACGAATTCGGGGAATACGATCAGACGCCCGAGGAAATGGCCGAAATCATCGAAGGTTTTGCCCGTGACGGTTTTCTCAACATTATCGGGGGCTGCTGTGGTTCCCGCCCCGATCACATCGAGGCGGTGGCCAGGGCTGTATCCAAATACCCGCCCCGCAAGATTCCCGATCGCCCGAAAGCCCTGAGACTGTCCGGCCTTGAGCCCTTTACCGGTGATGAGAATACCCTGTTTATCAACGTGGGTGAGCGCACCAACGTGACCGGTTCCAAGCGGTTTTTGCGCCTGATCAAAGAGGAGCAGTACGAGGAAGCACTGAGCGTAGCCCGCGATCAGGTTGAAAACGGCGCCCAGATTATCGATATCAACATGGACGAAGGCATGCTCGATTCCAAAGAGGTGATGGTCACCTTCTTGAATCTGGTTGCCTCCGAGCCGGACATTTCCCGCGTGCCCCTCATGATCGATTCGTCCAAATGGGACGTGATCGAGGCAGGCCTGCGCTGCATTCAAGGCAAGGCAGTGGTGAACTCAATCAGCCTGAAAGAAGGCGAGGAAGAGTTCATCAAGCGGGCACGGGACTGCATGCGCTATGGCGCTGCCGTTGTGGTTATGGCGTTTGATGAACAGGGGCAGGCGGATACCTACGAACGCAAGACCGAGATCTGCAAACGCTCTTACGAAGTTTTGACCGGCATTGGCTTCAACCCGGCGGACATTATTTTTGACCCGAACATCTTCGCCATTGCCACCGGCATTGAAGAACACAACAACTACGCTGTGGACTTTATAAACGCCACCCGCTGGATACGCGAGAATCTGCCCCACGCGTCAGTCTCCGGCGGCGTTAGCAACGTGTCTTTCTCCTTCCGCGGCAACGATGTGGTGCGTGAGGCCATCCATTCGGTGTTCCTGTACCACGCCATCAAAGCCGGCATGAATATGGGCATTGTAAACCCGGGCCAACTGGTGATTTACGATGAGATTGACCCGGAACTGAAGGAACTGGTTGAGGACGTGGTACTGAACCGCCGCGAAGACTCCACCGATCGCCTGCTGGAAATTGCCGAGCGCTACAAAGGCAAAGGTGGCAAAACCCAGGAAGAAGATCTCGCCTGGCGCGAATGGCCGGTCGTCAAGCGGCTGGAACACTCCCTGGTCAAGGGCATCACCAACTTTATCATTGAAGATACCGAGGAATGCCGCCAGCAGGCCGAGCGCCCGATCCACGTTATCGAAGGCCCGCTGATGGATGGCATGAACGTGGTCGGCGACCTGTTTGGCGACGGCAAGATGTTCCTGCCCCAGGTAGTGAAAAGCGCAAGGGTAATGAAGCAGGCCGTTGCCCACCTTATCCCGTATATCGAGGCCGAAAAGTCCGAAGACCAGCAAGCCAAGGGTAAAATCCTGATGGCTACGGTGAAGGGCGATGTACACGATATCGGCAAGAACATTGTGGGCGTGGTTCTGCAATGCAATAACTACGAGGTCATTGACCTGGGCGTCATGGTGCCCTGTGACAAAATCCTTGCCGCAGCCAAAGAGCACAATGTTGATATCATCGGCCTGAGCGGCCTGATTACGCCGTCACTGGATGAAATGGTGCACGTGGCCCGCGAGATGCAGCGCCTGGACTTCCACCTGCCGTTAATGATTGGCGGTGCAACCACCTCCAAAGCCCACACTGCGGTAAAAATAGAGCCCCACTATAAGAATGACATTGCGCTTTACGTTTCGGATGCCTCCCGGTGCGTTAACGTGGCCTCGCAGCTACTCAGCAAAACCGCAAAGCCGGAACTGGTAGATAACGCCCGCAAGGAGTACGACACTATCCGCGAGCGCCGCAAACAACGGGGGGATCGCACCAAACTGGTTAGCCTGGCTGAAGCCCGGGCCCGGGCCCCGCAGATCAATTTTGACAACTATGTACCACCGAAACCTGCATTCACGGGTACACGGGTATTTGAAGACTATGATCTGAGCGAACTGGAGCCCTACATCGACTGGACCCCGTTCTTTATTTCCTGGGACATAGCCGGCAAGTACCCGCAGGTGTTTGATGACCCCAAACGGGGTGAAGCTGCTCGCCACCTGTTTGACGATGCACAGGTTATTCTTCGCAAAATGATTGATGAAAAGCGCATAAGTGCGAAAGGCGTAATAGGTTTCTGGCCTGCGCACCGCCGCGGCGATGACATTGTTGTGTACACGGATGAAACCTGTAGCGAAGAACTGACTGTCCTGCATCACTTGCGTCAGCAAGACGACAAAGCACCGAACAAACCCATGATGGCGCTTTCCGATTTTGTAACCGAAGAAGGCTCGGAACACTGCGACTATGTTGGTGGCTTTGCAGTAACCACCGGCATAGGTGCAGAAGAAATGTCGATGGAATACAAAAACGCCAACGACGATTACAACGCAATCATGGTAAAAGCCCTGGCCGATCGCCTGGCCGAAGCCTTTGCAGAGCGCATGCATGAGCGGGTACGCAAGGAATTCTGGGGCTACAACAGCGACGAACAGCTATCCAATGAAGAACTGATCAAGGAACGCTATCACGGTATCCGCCCGGCACCCGGCTACCCGGCCTGCCCCGACCATACCGAGAAAGCGACATTGTTCAAACTGCTGGACGCCACCGCCCAGACAGGCATCGAAATTACCGAGCATTTTGCGATGTTCCCGACGGCGGCGGTTTCTGGCTGGTATTTTTCCCACCCTGAATCGAAGTTTTTTGCAGTGGGCAAAATTGGCGTAGACCAGGTTGAGGACTATGCTGAGCGTAAAGGTCTTTCCAAAGCCGAAGCGGAAAGGTGGCTGGCACCCAGCCTCGCCTACGACCCGGCGGAGTAGAAGCCGTACTTACACGCAATCAGGAAGGTTTTATGGCAAGCACGCCAGAGGCAGAGAAGAGCAAAAACAATAAACCCCGGGGCCCGGGCGTTCTGAAAGTCATGCAAAGTGTGGCTGCGGGCGCCTTGGGCGTCCAATCCAACAAACGCCAGCAAGAAGACTTCGGAAGCCACAGCCCGCTGCCGTATATCATCGGTGCCCTGCTCTTTACAGGTGTTTTTATTGGCACTCTCGTTCTGATTGTGCAGGCGGTTTTATCCGGCCAGTAAGAACTACTGGCCGGAAACCCAAACCACTGCAAACATGACAACCAGCGAAATGATTACCACCGCAGCTATGGCGTCTGCCCGGCTGTCTGACTGCATCATCTTTTTCATTACCTGCTCCATTGTGCTTCTTGTTTCAACTCGGCTCGGTACGCCTTTCATAAGTAAAGCGAGCCACGATCAGACCCGCTCCTACCAGTAAAGCAGCAAATTGACATTCGTCCAGCCCGAAGGGGCCGCCTTATCGCCTGAATCGATAAACATATCTTGAAATAATCATTTCTAGAATAAAAAACCACTGTTATCCTTCGTTTCAGATATAAGGCCCCGGTTTTCGGGCACACCCAGTGGCCTGTATGCCGGGCCGTCCGGGGCATGCCGTAACCACGTTATTATCCAGGACTTTCCTTTATGTACGTATACGATGAACACGATCGGCAAATGGTGGCCGAGCGGGTTGCACAATTCCGGGATCAGACCCAGCGGGCCCTTGCAGGAGAGCTGGCCGAAGATGAATTTCTGCCCCTGCGCCTTCAGAACGGTCTATACGTGCAGCGGCTGGCACCCATGCTGCGCATCTGTGTGCCTTACGGCATGCTGCGCTCTGTACAACTACGGCGTCTGGCCCGAATTACCCGCGATTACGACAAAGGCTACGCTCACTTTACAACCCGCCAGAATGTGCAGCTGAACTGGCCTGCCCTGGAAGACGTGCCGGACATTCTGGCTGAACTGGCTGAGGTGGAAATGCACGCCAACCAGACCAGCGGTAACTGCATAAGGAACACCACAACCGACCAGTTTGCCGGAGTGCAGTCGGACGAGATCACCGACCCCCGGCCCTACTGCGAAATCATTCGCCAGTGGTCGACTTTTCATCCGGAATTCGCTTTTTTGCCAAGGAAATTCAAAGTCGCGGTCAATGCCTCCGAGCAAACCGATCGTGCTGCCATACGGGTACACGACATAGGCCTGCAGATTGTGCGCAATGATGCCGGTGACCTGGGCTTTCGCGTACATGTTGGCGGAGGGCTTGGGCGAACACCCATGGTGGCACCGGTTATCCGGGAGTTTTTGCCGGAACTCGATCTGCTTACCTACCTTGAAGCCATTCTCAGGGTGTATAACCGTTACGGTCGCCGGGACAATAAATTCAAAGCCCGCATAAAGATCCTGGTAAAAGCCCTGACCCCGCAGGGTTTTGCCGAGAAAGTCGAAGCCGAGTGGGCTCACATCAGGGATTCCCCCACCCGCCTGACACCGGAAGCCATCCAGCGCATCCAGGCCTACTTCACGGAGCCCGCCTATGGGGAGCTTGATAACGCGAGCGACCTGCTTGCTCAGCAGCGATTTGAAAATCGTGCGTTTGATCAGTGGCTCCAACACAACGTGGATACCCATAAAAAGCCCGGTTACGCAATTGTGTCACTGACCATGAAGAAAACCGGAACCCCGCCGGGAGACGTAACCGACAAACAGCTTGAGCAAATTGCAGATCTGGCGGATGAGTTCAGTTTTGGCGAAGTGCGGGTAACCCATCAGCAGAACGTGGTACTGGCGGATGTGCGCCAGGATCGTTTGCTCGAGTTATGGCAACTGCTTGGCCCCATGGGCTTTGGTACCGCGAACCTGAACACCCTGACGGATATTATCTGCTGCCCCGGCGGCGATTTTTGCGCGCTGGCTAACGCAAAATCCATTCCGGTTGCGGAGGCGATCCAGCGCCGCTTCGACAATCTGGATTTCCTGTACGACCTTGGCGAAATCAACCTGAATATCTCCGGCTGCATGAATGCTTGTGGTCATCACCACGTTGGCAGCATTGGTGTACTGGGCGTTGATAAAAAAGGCCAGGAATTCTACCAGATCAGCCTCGGAGGCTCCTCACAACACGATGCCAGTATTGGGAAAATACTGGGGCCGTCGTTCGCCAGGGATGAGATGCCGGATGTGATTGCCAAAATAATTGATGTGTATGTAAACAAACGCACGGCGGAGGAAACCTTTCTGGACACTTATCGCCGTGTTGGAATCGACCCTTTCAAGGAGCGGGTTTATGCCTGATATCATTTTCCGGGATGGCACGGTACACCAGAATCAGTGGGTTGTGGTTCCTCGCCCCGACGCGGGGGAATCATTGGATATTCCTGAAAATCGGCGTGCATTGATTCCGGCTGATTTGTGGCTGGCCGGTCGTGAGCACTTTGTGGGCAAAGCCCATATCGGTGTATGGTTTGATAGCCACGATGAACCGGAAATTCTGGCCGGGCATGTGAATGAATTGCCAGTGATTGCGGTTAATTTTCCGAAATTCAGTGATGGCCGCGGTTACAGCATTGCCCGGTTGTTGCGGGAGCGGTTTGGCTATGATAATGAGTTGCGCGCGATTGGCGATGTTCTGCTGGATCAGCTGCAGTTCATGAAGCGTTGCGGCTTTGACACCTACGAGCTGCGGCCCGACAAGGATATTCGCAAGGCCGCGGGAGCTCTGAACTTTTTCAGCCAGGGGTACCAGGCTGCCACGGATACGGATTTGCCTTTATTCAGGCGCAGGGCGTCTTAGCTCTTTAGCCCGGAGCAAGCTGCCGGAAGCGGGCGGGTGGTCAAAACACGCTGTGAATACGTCCATGTACGCTTGGCTCCGCCATCCATGGCTCCGCACAGTTTTGACCACCCG
>JACDJA010000337.1_pt1 | contig 56394 bp, 54 predicted proteins | sample 7449241 | NCBI WGS metagenome assembly JACDJA01 (sample SAMN14253289, study PRJNA609438) | sludge metagenome | isolation source: initial anaerobic sludge | collected 2018-12-20 | reverse complement strand
TAAGAGTTAAGAGTAGGGACGGACCGAATGCAGTTAACCGCGAAAAATTGAGTTTGTAATCCCGAAGGGATGACATTTTTGTAGAAAAACGGACCCCGCAACATCCTGCGACCCCGTCGGGGTCGAACAATGACACCGGGATTCCATGCTCTACAAAGCCGCGCCACCTCCGGCGGGAGGTGGAATTAAGAAAAAAGACGAAAACGGTCTGAACCGGGATTAGAATGATTAAATGATGAAGATGATTAAGAAACCGGAAATCAGAGTTTTCAATTAATCAGGCGAACCCGCCAAAGGCGGACAGGTCAGAGCTCAGACAAAGAAGTAGGAAATAAGAATAAAGAGCGTTAAGAGAAAAGAGTTAAGAGTTAAGAGTATGAAGTCCATTTCCACTGATTCAATACAGCAGCACAACTTCTTATCTTTTATCTTTTTTCTTTTATCTTTTTTCTTTTTTCTCACAGTGACGTAAAGCCCCTCCGGGACATACCTTGCATTTAGGCAGGGCAATCTTTAAATTCGCCTTTGCTTGATATAGTTTAAATGAAAGTAAAAATCATGGTCAAAATTATAGATATCGAACAAGACAGCATTGGCAGTGAGCTCGGAGTTCAGGCCGGTGACGATCTTGTGCGGATTAACGGAAACGAAATACGGGATCGTCTGGATTACCGGTTTTATATAGATGATGAACTGGTGGATGTGCTCATCAGGCGCGGAGACGAGGAAATCATTTATGAGATAGAAAAGGATGCCGGTGAGGATATTGGTCTGGTTCTGGAAGAAATGGATCTGATGGCCTGTGGCAATAATTGCGTATTTTGTTTTGTGTATCAGAATCCGAAGGGTATGCGCAAATCCCTTTATTTTAAGGACGAAGATTACCGCTATTCTTTTATGTATGGTCATTATGTGACTATGACGACGACAAAACAGAGGGATCTTGACAGAATTGTCGAACAACGGTTAAGTCCTTTGTACATCTCGGTTCACGCGACAGATGCGGAAGCGAGAAAGCTGCTTTTGGGCATCAAGCGTGATGATAAGCTGCTGGATAAAATTGAATTCCTCACGCGCCATCATATTGAACTACATACGCAAATTGTACTGTGTCCGGGAATCAACGACGGTAAGGTTTTTGAAAAAACGGTGAAGGATCTTCAAAAATATTATCCCTGGGTAAAGTCGATTGCCGTAGTGCCCCTTGGTTTGACGCAATTCAGGGAAAAGCTGATGCAGCTTCGCATCCACACGCCCGCGGAATTGCAGGATATGATCAATATTGTTGATAATATGCGCAAAAAAATCAAAAAAGAAATTGGTATTAATTATGTATATCTGTCGGATGAATTTTTCATCAAGGCCGATCAGCCGATGCCTGACGCGGATTATTATGATGAATTCTATCAGATCGAGAACGGTGTCGGTGAATTCCGGGATATGATTGATACCTTTGAAAAAGAATGGCCGCGAATGTCGAAAAAATGGTCGAGGAAAGCCCGTGTTACATGGGTTACCGGTGTTCTCGCGAGCGAACCATTAAATAAATTTATCATCGATCCGCTGAGGGAAATTGAGAATCTTGAAATCAATCTTGTTCCGGTGGTAAATAAATTTTATGGACCGACCATCCAAATTTCGGGACTACTTGTGGCTCAGGATATCTATGCCCGTCTGAAAGATGAGGATCTTGGGGATTTTGTCCTGCTTCCTCCGCGGGTTCTGAACGAGGACGGATTGTTTCTTGATGACTGGACAGTGGATGATCTGCAGCAAAAACTAGGCGTGCCGTGTCATGTTTATAAAGAAACACTTGGGGAACTGGAAGACGTGGCGGATATGCTTCTTTCAGAAAAAATTATAAAAAACAGAGCTGAGATTTCATAAACAGTTTTTGTTATCAACAACAATGAATTTTAGTGACAGTGCAGTATCCTGCCAGGATTTTAGATGCTGAGAAGGAATCAGAATGAGTGAACCGATTGTTGCAATTGTGGGAAGACCCAATGTCGGGAAATCCACACTATTTAACCGTTTAATTGGCAGCCGAGAGGCGATTGTAGATGATAAGCCCGGCGTTACCCGTGATCGTAATTATGGTCATGTGAACTGGAACGGGCGTCAGTTCGCGCTCATCGACACCGGCGGATATCTTCCGGAAGCGGACAGTATGATCGATGCCGCCATCCGCGAACAGGTGGATATCGCGATCGATGAATCGGATGTGGTGCTTTTTGTGGTGGACGCTAAAACCGGAATCACGGACACAGATGAACGCATTGCCAGCATGCTGCTCCGGTCAAAAAAAGATACGCTGGTTGTCGTTAATAAGGTAGATGACGTGAGGGAAGATGTTGAAGTCGGACATTTTTATAAGCTGGGTCTGGGCGACCCGCAGCCGGTTTCAGCCATGATCGGTCGCCAGACCGGTGACTTTCTTGATGTGCTGATAAAAAAGCTGAAACAGTATGATGTAAGAGAAGTGAATACTGGTGACATAAAGCTGGCTATTATCGGAAAAGAAAATGTGGGGAAATCTTCTCTTGTTAATACTTTTCTCGAGCAAAACCGGTCGATTGTCACAAACATCCCGGGTACCACCCGTGATTCAATCGATTCAAAATTGACGTATTACGGGCGCGACTATATTCTAATTGATACTGCCGGACTCAAAAAGAAAGCAAAAATCAAAGAAAATATACTGTTTTACAGTAATCTTCGAACGTTTAGAAGTATTCAACGGGCGGATGTGGTCATCTATATGGTTGATGTGAATGACGGCATCAGCCGCCAGGATATAAGTGTCCTGGGGGAAGCGGCAGCGAATCGGAAGGGCGTGGTTCTGGTTCTCAATAAATGGGATCTGATCTCGAAAGATGATAAAACGCTGGAGACTTACCGCCGGGATCATGAGGAGCGGATGGGCGTGCTGCGTTATATCCCGCAAATCTTTGTTTCAGTGCTTGAAAAGCAGCGGCTTTTTAAAGTTCTTGATCTTGCCACGGAAGTTTATGAAGAGCGCAAAAAACGGATCGATACTTCCAGTCTGAACGAATATTTTAGACCATTAATCCAGAAACACACTCCTCCGGCGGCAAAAGGAAAAGAGATTAAGATCAACTATATCACTCAGATTATGGACAATCCGCCGATGTTTGTTTTTTTCTCTAATTTTCCCAATCTGATTGGCGAAAGCTACAAACGGTTTTTGGAAAATAAATTGCGTGAACAGTATGGATACAAGGGTGTTCCCATCAATCTGGTATTCAGAAAAAAATAATTGAGCGCATGGTTTATCAACGGAAATCTGAATGAAAAAATTTATAATTCTGTTCGTTTTGTTAATTCCCTTAATTCTATTTGCCGATGTCAAACAGGAGCTTGAAGCATATATTGATTCCCGTGTCAGCAATATTGAATTCGAAAGCTCCGATCATTGTGGTTTCAGATATCAGTTCGGTGTCATACAACATTTCAATGAGCTGACACCCGAATATCAGGCTTTGGCGAAACAAATGCTGACCGCCGTGCCGCAAATGCAGGAAACCTATGTCAGCCCTTCGGGGCATTTCACACTCTTTTTTGATATCGACGGCTTTCATGCCGTATCAACCGAAGATATTTCAGGAAACGGCGTGCCGGATTATATTGACTCCGCCGCGGTTATCCTCGATCAGGTGTGGCAGGTTGAAGTGGATGAAATGGGATTCCAGCCGCCGCCCGGTATGGACGGAAAACCGGTGGATACTTATCCTGTATATTTCAAAAATCTTGGTTCGTCTTTCTATGGTCAGACAATAGTAAATATAACTGATATTCCATCACTGGCCGGTCTGAATTATACGAGTTATATCGAGTTAAAAAATAACTATAATGATCCCACATTATATACGCAGGGTCTCGATGGGCTGCGGGTTACGGCCGCGCACGAATTTAATCACGCGATCCAGCTTGGATACCGGGTCTGGACTGATGAGTACGGCGGTTTTAAGGACTTATACTTTTTGGAGATGACCTCCACGTGGATGGAGGATATTGTTTACGATTATATAAACGATTATTACCTCTATTTGCCCGCCCTATACAATAGCCTTGATACAGAGGCGTTCACAAGTGACTCCGGTTTATTTCCGTATGGAAACGCGTTGTATCTTCATATGATCGAACAGAAGTATGGAGTTCAGATTGTCGAGCAGATCTGGGATCGTATATTAAAGGAAGACTCTTTCAAAGCGATTAAAACAATTCTTTCAGGGTATAATACAGATTGGGCGCGCAGCCAGAACGAATACGGGGTATGGCTTTATTTTACCGGTGGACGAGCCATCCCGGGGATGTTTTTTGATGAGGCCTCCGAATATCCTGTGATCAGCTTTAGCGATTCCGAAATTTATACGGTTACGAGCGGCGCGGAGTTTAATGAGACAGTTAAAGCTCTCGCGATGAAGCATCTGCTGCTTAAGGATGTGGGTGAGATACGTTATGTCTCAATGACCGGGAGCGAGAGCAATGAACCGCTTTACACCCACGTGGAATCATCCGGTGTTGCATACAATCCGGTTTCGTTTAACCGGAGTCAGTCCGTCAACCTGTCTGTATCCGGTGATTTGGCTGTGGTTGTAACAAATCCCGTAGAAGTTGACGCGGATTTTGAATATACCCTTTTCGCCGATACTACTCTTGTTCAGACAGGGCCAAATCCGGTTTTGGTCCGGACCGGTGACGATGGATTAAATTTCTATAATGTGCCGACAAACAGCAGCATCAACATATATAATTTAAACGGCCGACATCTGAAGACACTAAATTCCGGCAATGAGCAGACCAACAGGTTGGCGTGGGATTTACGGGATCATAATAGTACAAGACTTGCCAGCGGTATTTATATTTACGTGATAGAAGCGTATGGTTTTGAAAAAATTGGAAAATTCGCGGTTATTAGAAAAAAATGAAATTTTTAACCATAAAAGCAACGCGCATTATCCCCATCATTCTACTCCTTGTTCATTATAACTTGCGGGCGGGGGAATCCGATTGGATCAGGCAAAGCATTGATCTGACCATCAATACTCATTTTTCCGAAGCGGAATCTCTTCTGGTTAAAAAAATGGCCGCGGGTGATTCGGGCATTGATGTTAATTTTTACTACGCTTCCGTGCTGAATTCGAAAATGACTCATTTTGAAAATCAAAAAGGTGAAGAAGAGTTTATCAACGCGTTAAACAAAGTGATCAGAAAAACAGATACCTTAATTGATTCTAATCCTGACATGGATTCAACATCGCTTGCAAAAATAGCGTTTTATGCGGGCAGCGCGTATGGGTATCTTGCTTATTATGAAGGACAGTGCGGGAAATGGTATCCGGCTCTGTCCAATGGAATTAAAGCCAAAAAATATCTGGAACGCGCCGTTGAACTCGACAGCGCGTTGTATGACGCGTATCTTGGTGTCGGAACATATAACTACTGGGTCAGTTCCAGGGTGAAACATGCGCTTTGGCTTCCGTTTATTTCCGATAATCGTGAGCAGGGGATCGATTATATAAAAAAAACGGTCCGCAATGATTCATACAGTAAATACATGGCGATGCATCAGCTGATCTATGTGTTACTGGATTATAAGGACTATAAAGAAGCCGAAGTTTTAGCTGAGAAAGTGGTTAAGGCCTATCCTGAAAGTCAGTTCATGTGGTGGGCAAACGCGCATACTTATTTCAAATCAAAAAAATACCGGCAGGCAATCATCTCATACCGGAAGATATTATCTTTGATGGAAAAAAATCCCGAGTCCAATCCGATGCATTATCTTGACTGTCAGGTGCGGCTCGCTGAAATATATCATCGTCTTGGCGATGAGGCCGCTTGTTTCAGACATAGTCAGCTCGCGCTGGACCGCCATTACGGTGAAAATCTCTCAAAAAAAGATGAGAAGAGATTAAAACAGGCGCGGGAGCTTATGGAAAAAAGCCGGAAAAATGCGGTCAAATCAAATTCAGATTAGATACCTTCCGAAATTGCCTTGATTTGAGGTGATTATAAATTTAAATTAAAAACTTAATTTAAATCAGTTTTTTATTGCTGAATTTCGTTTATCCAGGATATTTTATAAACGTGAATGGGAGTTTATGGGCAGGATTATTGCGATTGCGAATCAGAAGGGCGGCGTAGGTAAGACAACGACGGCTATTAATCTGGCGAGTTGTATTGCTATTGCCGAAAAACAGGTTCTGTTGGTTGATATCGATCCACAGGCAAATGCCACGAGCGGCCTCGGAATGGATCCCGATGGTCAAAAATACTCAACTTATGAGGTTTTGCTGGAGGATGTGAATATTTCAGACGCTCTGATAAAAACTCATGTCCCGTATCTTGATCTTTTGCCTTCACATATCAGGTTGGTCGGAGCCGAAATTGAACTTGTCGAAGTCAGCAGCCGGGAACACCGGTTAACCGGCAGTCTTTCAAAAATAAAAGAACAGTATGACTATGTGATAATCGATTGTCCTCCATCTCTTGGTCTGTTGACATTAAACGCCCTGAGCGCGGCGGATTCGGTTCTGATACCGATCCAGTGCGAATATTATGCTCTTGAAGGTCTCTCTCAGCTTCTGAATACGATTCACCTTGTGCAGAAAAATCTGAACAAAAATCTGGTTATTGAAGGAGTTTTGCTCACGATGTATGATAACAGGCTGAATTTATGTAATCAGGTTGCCGCGGAAGTCAGAGAATATTTTAAAGAAAAAGTCTATAACACGGTTGTCAACCGAAATGTCCGTCTTGGTGAAGCGCCAAGTTTCGGAAAGCCGATAATTATGTACGATGCGGTTTGCATCGGAAGTCAAAATTATATCAGTCTTGCTGAGGAAGTAATAGGTGAAAAAAACAAATAGACTAGGCCGCGGGTTAAGCGCGCTTATTCCGGAAACAGATGGCTCTGATTCCACCGATAATAAAAAACTGATTGAAATTGACGTGGCGATGGTGAAAGCCAATCCATATCAGCCCAGGTTGGGTTTTGACCCGGTTGCCCTCGGGGAATTAAAGGCATCCATACAGGAAAAAGGTATCATTCAGCCGATTACCGTTCGTGAAGTGGATAATCACTATGAGTTGATTGCGGGCGAGCGCCGTTTGCGGGCAGTCACAGAGCTTGGATTGCCAAAAATTCCGGCATATATCATTGTGGTTGATACAAAAGAGGAGATGCTGGAGCTCGCGATTATCGAAAATGTTCAGAGAGAGAAACTAAATCCCATTGAACAGGCAACCGCCTACAACCGTCTTATTGATGAATGTAATCTGACACAGGATGACGTCGCTCAAAAAATCGGTAAGGATCGCACGACAATTGCCAATATCATCCGTCTTTTGAAATTACCGCAAAACATCCAGACCAGTGTCAAGAAAAATGAGATTTCAATGGGACACGCGCGCGCTCTTCTGGCTATCGATGAGCAGGATGTTCAGAATCAAATATTCAGAAAAATTGTAAAAAATAATCTTTCGGTGAGAAAAGTCGAGAAAATGATAAAAGATCTCGGCGAAAAACCGGATAATAATCAGCCTTCCGGCGCCCGGCGTTCTGTCTTTGTTCAGAAGGTTGAGGAAGAATTGCGGGAACTGTTTGGCACTAAAGTCAGTATACGATCACGCAAAGAAGGCGGATCGATCGAAATCGATTTTTATTCGCCGGAAGATCTAAACCGTATCGTTGAAATTTTGGAAAAAATACAGGTAAATTGAGAATATTCTAATGGGACATAAAAAGCGTAAAGTAAAATATTTTTCATTTCTGATTGTTCCGGACAACAAGGACGCGCCGAGATCATTCAAGTTGCGTACAAGCATATTGAGTCTTCTTATCGGAGCGGGCATCGCTGTTCTGGTCCTTATTGTTGCCGGCGCCGCGAGTTACTGGAAAGTCGCCGAGGTGGCGCTGGATTACAACAGACTGGAGGAGGAGAACTTTAAACTTCATAAAAGTCTGAATCAGATGGAGCAGTTAAAAGCGGATCTCAACAAAGTTCAGCAATTTGAAAAACAGATCCGTTCGTCATTGAGTGGTTATGTTTCCGTAGAAAAAGTTAGCGATGCCGACACGCTCAGGTTATCAAAATTAAATTTTGAGCAAATGAGTCTTGATCAGAGAAAGACGATCTTTAATTCAATCCCGAGTGTCCGGCCGGTTGAGGGATTTATGACGCGCGGTCTGGATGTCAATTCTCTGCTGACGGATCCTCATCTGGGTATTGATATTGCGGCGCCCATGGGTTCTCCTATCCGCGCAACCGCCGACGGTGTAGTGACTTTTGCTGGCTGGACGGATGACGCCGGTTATGTACTGATTGTGGAGCATGGGTTCGGATTTTCTTCGCTCTATAAGCACAATGAAAGAAATATTGTAGGTGTAATGGAAAAAGTGAGTAAAGGGCAGGTGATCGCGCTTCTGGGGGATACAGGAAAGATCAGTTCAGGCGCTCATCTGCATTTCGAAATATGGAAGAACGGTAACCCGGTAGATCCGGTATTTTATATTGGTGAAATCGTTAAAGATAAGAGTTAAAAGGAGATATAGTGGCTTTTAAAGGAACAAATTCAGAAGCGGGTTCGACTGAGCTTAATTTTATCGGTAAGGGGACTGTGATCGAAGGACACATCCGCACCGACAGCAGTATTCGAATCGATGGTAAAATAAAAGGATCTTTGAGCTGTAAAAATACCCTGACCATTGGTGAAAGCGGCGAGATTGAGGGTGATATCGATGCCAGCAACGCCATTGTCGGAGGCAAGATCAAAGGCAAGGTTACTATAAAGGAAAAATTAGTTCTGGAAGCCAGATCCAGCCTGGTCGGCGAACTTAAGGCTAAAAAACTGATCATAGATGAAGGCGCGATTTTCGACGGTGTTTCTGATATGGGAATCAGTCAGGCAGAGAAAATTGCCCCAGTGGAAGCCGCGTCGGGGAAATAAGTTCCCGGAGCTAAATGGTAAATTTTAAAAAATCAGGCAAAAGTGACCTGAACAACGCGTTTCATAAAGCGACGCCTTATCTCAACATCGGATATGTCCTGATAGGAAGCGTGGTTTTTTTTGCCATCGTTGGAAACTGGTTTGATAAAAAATTTGATTACCAGCCTTTATTTTTAATCATAGGTCTTTTTGTGGGTCTGATATTGGGATTTTATCATATGATTAAAGTGATTCAGGAATTGGAGAGAAAATAGGCTTGAAGGTTAAAAATTTCTTTTTAGGTCTTTGTATTATTCTGATATTTTACGCGGCTTTATCATGGGGGATTTCAAGAACTTTCAATTTTAATGAACAACAGGATCTTGGATTATTCCTCGCGGGAATATTTTCAACGTTGAATATCGTTGCTGCCTATTTTATCATAATGTATTCACTAAAAAAAGCACAAAAAGAGTTTGCAAAAATATTTTTGACGGGTATGGTTGTCAGGATTTTAATTTTATTGTTAATAATTTTCATAATTATTAGCTATAGTCAGGTAGAAGATTTTGTTTTTTTATCTGGCTTGTTTATATTATATTTTATTTATCAAATATGGGAAATCTTAATCCTCAACAGGACTCTTAAAAAAGGGTATTGATTGTATGTCTTTACTAAGTGTTGCCGCGAATACTGCTTCTGCAGATACCGTTGCTGCCCAGGGCGAAAATATCGGAAAATGGATAGAGCATCATCTCCAAAACAGTAATCAATGGCATATACCCGGCTTGCATATTCACCTGCCGCACTTTGAGCCCATTCAGATATTCGGCATGACGCTGGATTTGTCCATCACCAATCATGTTGTGATGATCTGGATAGCAGCCATATTTCTGATTCTTATGTTTAAACTCTCATTCAAGCCGGCGCGAAAAGTGCCACGCGGCGCGGGCGCTCTGCTCGAACTGCTGGTTGTATTTATAAGGGATGAAGTGGCGATCTCCAATATGGGAGAGAAAGAAGGGCGAAGATTTACGCCGCTTCTGATCACTTTTTTCTTTTTTATCCTTATCAGCAATCTGATGGGATTGATTCCCCTTTTCAGTACATCGACCAGCAATATCAATGTTACCGCGGCACTGGCATTAATCACCTTCGGCTCTACACAATTTTTTGGGATTAAAGAGAGCGGACTGATAGGGTATTATAAATCGCTGGTTCCGCATGGAGTGCCGATACTGCTCTGGCCGCTGATGTTTGTAATCGAAATTATGGGTCTCGTGGCGAAGCATGTGGCGCTCACCATCCGTCTATTTGCTAATATGACGGCCGGTCATATCGTTCTATTTGCCTTTCTCGGGCTCATTATGATATTTAAATCATATTTTGTTTCACCCGTCTCGATTGGATTCGCGATTTTTGTATATTTTCTTGAATTGCTGGTCGCGTTCATTCAGGCATACATTTTTACGGTTTTATCGGCGTTGTTCATAGGTATGAGTGTTAATCCGGAACATTAGCCGGAATTATAATAATTGACACTATGGTAAACATTAAACTACATATTTTGGAGGAATCTAATAATGAGTGAATGGTCATTAGCTTTAGCGTATCTTGCAGCAGGTCTGGGTGCCGGTTTTGTTACGTTCGGCGCGGGTTTAGGTATTGGTAAGATTGCCGCTTCTGCAATGGACGGTACAGCAAGGCAGCCGGAAGCCGGCGGTGCAATTCGTATCACAATGATTATCGCGGCAGCGATGATTGAAGGTGTGGCGCTGTTTGGTGCAGTAGTCTGCTTCCTTCTGGCCAGCAAGTAACCGAGCTAAGAGGAAATAAAAATGCTTGAATTAGATCCCGGGATGATGATCTGGACATGGATCACCTTTTTCATTGTCATCACCATCCTGTATAAGGTGGCGTTAAAACCAATGCTTGCGGCAATTCAGAATCGGGAAAAAGCGATTCATGATGATTTGCAGAAGGCCGCGAGTCAGCGTGAAGATGCTGAAAAGTTGCTGGCAGAGCATAAGAAAATGATGGCTGACGCGGAAACGGAAGCTCAAAAGATTCTGAAGTTAAATCAGGAACTTGCTGAAAAATCAAAACAGGAAATTCTTGAGAGCGCGCGGGCGAATTCGGCTCAGCTTATCGAAAAAGCAAAAAAAGAAATCGATCAGCAAAAAGAGAGCGCCATCGCTTCGCTGAAGGCGGAAGTTGCTGATATGGCAATCGGCGCGGCGGAAAAAATTCTTGTCCAGTCTTTGGATAAGGAGAAACAGAAAAAGCTCGTCGACGATTATATTGAGTCGATGCCAAAATCGTCTAAAAATTAATAAGGAAAAGAACTGTTGAATCGGGTTTCGAAGCGTTATGCCAAGGCTCTGTTTGAGCTGGCAAAAGAACAAAATAAACTGGACAAAATCGATTCGGATTTCCTGGAGCTTAAAAAGCTGGTTGATACGCATGATGAATTCAATAATTTTATCACCAATCCTTTGATCTCCAAATCCTTGAGATATCAGGCTGTAAAGCAATTGTTTGAAGCAAAGCTTGATGACCTGACATACAGATTTTTGCTCCTGATCAATGAAAAAAACCGTATTTCCCTTTTAGCGGAGATGATTGAACGTTTCAATTCGCTTCTGCTGAGTCATCGCAATCAGGTTGAAGGTGAAGTGGTCAGCGCGGTGGAGTTGTCCGGTTTGCAGATCGGCAGTATTCAGAATAATATCGAAGATCTTATCGGAAAAACAGTGATTCTCAAACAGCGTCTTGATGCTGATGTTTTGGGCGGTTTTGTTGTAAAGGTTCAGGATATTATTATTGATAATAGTGTTCGGTATCAGTTGTCTAAGTTACGTGAAAAACTCCTGGCTTGATGATTTTAAAAAAAGAGGTAGTAATTAATGAGTAATGCAGTGAGACCAGATGAAGTCTCTGCAATCTTAAAGAAGCAATTAAAAGACTTCCAGAAAGAAGCGGATGTATATGAAGTAGGGACTGTGCTTCAGGTTGGTGATGGAATTGCTCGTATACACGGTCTTGAAAAAGTGATGGCCGGCGAACTGGTTGAATTCCCTCATGAGGTCATGGGGATGGTCTTCAACCTGGAAGAAGATAACGTCGGTGTTATTCTTTTCGGCGAAGATACGCTGATTAAAGAAGGCGATATTGTTAAAAGAACAAAGCGTGTTGTCGAAGTTCCCGCCGGTGAGGAGTTGCTGGGCAGGGTTGTTAACCCTCTTGGGCAGCCGATTGACGGCAAAGGCAATATCGATGCGAAACAATTTGTGCTTGTGGAAAGAAAGGCTCTTGGAGTAGTCCAGAGACAGCCGGTTAAAGAACCCCTCGCGACCGGAATTAAGGCGATAGATTCGATGATTCCTATCGGGCGCGGTCAGCGTGAGTTGATTATTGGCGATCGTCAGACGGGTAAGACAGCCGTCGCTCTTGATACCATCATCAACCAAAAAGGTAAAGATGTGGTTTGTGTCTATGTGGCGATCGGTCAGAAAGCTTCAACCGTGGCAAAAGTGGTAAGGACGCTTGAAGAGTACGGCGCGATGGAATATACCATCGTAGTATCGGCAAGCGCGAGTGAGCCGGCGCCGCTGCAGTTTATAGCTCCTTACTCGGGTGCGGCAATGGGTGAATACTTCAGAGACAGCGGTCGTCATGCGCTTGTAGTTTATGATGATCTTACAAAGCATGCCTGGGCTTATCGTCAGGTATCGCTCCTGTTGCGTCGTCCTCCCGGCCGTGAAGCATATCCCGGTGATGTATTTTATTTGCATTCAAGGCTGCTTGAACGCGCCGCGAAATTGAGCGATGAACTGGGAGGCGGATCATTGACTGCTCTTCCAATTATCGAAACTCAGGCCGGTGACGTTTCAGCATATATTCCGACTAATGTGATTTCGATTACTGACGGGCAGATATTTCTTGAATCAAATTTGTTCTTCTCGGGGGTTCGCCCCGCGATTAACGTGGGCATCTCTGTCTCCCGTGTAGGGGGTAGCGCTCAGATTAAGGCAATGAAGCAGGTCGCCGGACGTTTACGTCTCGAACTTGCCCAGTATCGTGAAATGGAAGCCTTTGCAAAGTTTGGTTCTGATCTTGATGCCGCGACTCAGCAGCAGTTAAGACGCGGTGAGCGCCTGGTTGAAGTTCTAAAACAAGGACAGTACGTTCCTATGGAATTCGATAAACAGATTGCGGTGATTTTTGCCGCGACCAACGGATATCTCGATAAGCTTCCGGTAGGTGTAATCGGCCGTTTCGAAAAAGAATTGCTGGACTATATCGATATGAAACATAAGGATGTGCTGAAGTTAATCAGCGAACAAAAGACATTATCAGATGAACTTAGAGAGAAATTGAAAAATGTAGTCGAATCATTTGTCGCTAATTTTAAGGTTGAGGAAGTTTAATGGCTACTCTACGGGAGATTCGGCGCCGAATTACGAGTGTGCGCAGCACGCAGCAAATTACCAAAGCGATGAAGATGGTTGCGGCGGCTAAATTAAGGCGCGCCCAGGAAAATATTCTGGCCATTAGACCGTATGCTTATAAAATGCGTGATTTGATTGCCCATCTAACCGCGGTTTCAGCGGATGTTCAGTCAATCCCGCTTTTAGAAACGCGCCCGGTTGAAAAAGTGCTTCTGGTTGTTGTGACGGCAGATCGGGGTCTGTGCGGGGCGTTTAACGGCAATATCCTCAGAACGGCGGTAAAAAGGGTTGCGGATTACGGTTCAAAAGAAGTATATATTTATCCCGTCGGCCGTAAATCGAATGATTTTTTCAGGAAAAGAGACTACAAAATTCATGAAAGGAAACTAAATTTCTTTAATCATCTGAATTTTGAAGATGCTCTTGAACTTTCCCGGAATCTGATTTCTTACTACGCGCAAAATCAGTTCGACCGGATCGAAATTATATATAATGAATTTAAATCTGCAGTCCAGCAGAATGTAATTGTGGAACAATTCCTTCCGTTTGTACCTGATCCTGAAATGGCGGAGCAAAAATCACATGTTGATTTTATTTTTGAACCGGACATGATGGCCATTCTGAATGAAATCATCCCGAAAGATTTGAATGTACAGGTCTGGCGGATACTTCTGGAAAGTAATTCAGCCGAACAGGGCGCAAGGATGACAGCGATGGAGAATGCGACTGTAAGTGCGGAAGAAATGGTTGACAGATTAACACTTTACTATAACCGAGCCAGACAGGCCACGATTACAAGTGAAATTTCTGAGATCGTCGGCGGCGCAGAGGCTCTGAAGGAAGGTTAGAAGACTCATTAAACGCAGGAACAAGTTTTTATGAATAAAGGAAAAATTAGTCAGATAATCGGGCCGGTGCTGGATTTGGAATTTAGCGAAGGCAAACTTCCGGCTATCCATAATGCGGTAAAGATCATAAGAGAAGACGGCAGTGAATTGATTACAGAAGTTCAGCAGCATCTCGGTGAAAACCTTGTCCGTTCAGTGGCGATGGATTCCACTGACGGGCTGGTTCGCGGAACTGAAGCAATAGATTTGGGTGAGCCGATTTCTGTCCCCGTGGGTCCGGAATCGCTTGGCCGCCTGATGAATGTTACGGGGGAAGCGGTTGATGGATTGGGTCCGATAAAAACCGCTAAAAGGTACCCGATTCACAGGCCGGCGCCAAGTATGGAAGAATTAAGCACTTCGGATGAAATTCTTGAAACAGGTATTAAGGTTATTGACCTGTTGGAACCTTACGCCAAGGGCGGTAAAACGGGGCTGTTCGGCGGAGCGGGTGTAGGTAAAACCGTTCTTATTATGGAGCTTATCCGTAATATCGCCACTGAGCATGGCGGATATTCGGTCTTTGCCGGAGTCGGAGAGCGTACCCGTGAAGGAAATGATTTATGGCTGGAAATGAAAGAATCCGGCGTTATTGATAAAACGGCGCTGGTATTCGGACAAATGAACGAACCACCTGGAGCGCGTATGAGAATCGGGCTTTCCGGTTTGACCGTTGCCGAATATTTTCGTGATGAAGAGGGAAAGGATGTTCTGCTTTTTATCGATAATATTTTCCGGTTTACACAGGCCGGTTCTGAAGTTTCGGCCCTGCTTGGACGTATGCCATCGGCAGTTGGCTATCAGCCGACTCTTGCCACGGAAATGGGCGCGCTTCAGGAGCGGATTACATCGACTAAAAAGGGATCAATTACCTCGGTTCAGGCTATTTATGTCCCTGCCGATGACTTAACAGATCCCGCGCCCGCGACAACTTTTTCGCATCTTGACGCAACAACGGTTTTGTCACGACAAATCTCTGAGCTTGGTATTTATCCGGCAGTGGATCCGCTGGATTCATCTTCGCGAATTCTTGATCCGAGAGTGGTTGGCGAAGAGCATTATAATGTGGCAAAAAGTGTTCAGGAGACGCTTCAAAAATACAAAGATCTTCAGGATATCATCGCCATTTTAGGTATGGATGAGCTGAGCGATGAAGATAAGCTGGTGGTGTCAAGAGCAAGAAAAATTCAAAAATTCTTATCCCAGCCGTTCTTTGTGGCCGAGCAGTTTACCGGAACCCCCGGAAAATACGTTCCGCTTGAAGAGACAATCAAAAGCTTTAAAGGAATTGTGAAGGGTGAATATGATGATTTACCCGAGCAGGCGTTTTATATGGTCGGCGGAATTGATGAAGTCATTGAAGCCGCGAAGAAAATCAAGTAAGAATATTATACAGTACAATTTTTTCGATAAAAAATCATGGAAAGATGATGACTCATGTCGTCATCTTTTTATTTAAGTTTTATCAGGAACAGTCGAACCTATAGGGAGATATCATATGACATCGGAGTTGGAATTAGAAATTGTTACTCCATTCGGTGTTACTTATTCAGAAAAGGTTAACAGCTGTGTGGTTCCGGGAGAAATGGGACAGTTCCAGATATTAAATAATCATGCTCCTCTGGTCTCTGTGGTCAAAATCGGAGTCATAAAGATTGAGAAACAGGATGGTAAAATACTCTATCTGGCGACGAACGGCGGATTTTGCGAGGTTAAGAATAATTTGATAAAAGTGATTGTTGAATCCGCGGAATTAGCCGATTCTATAGATGTGGCCCGGGCTGAATATGCTAAAAAAAGAGCCGCTGAACGAATGGCTTCTCACTCCACCGATACCGATTTTGATAGAGTGCGTCTTGCTCTCGAAAGAGCTATGAACAGGCTTAAAGTATCTGAATTGCGATAACGTTTATTCGTTAATTTATACCGATTTTATTTGATAATTTAGAATATGCTATTTGTTTATAATCCTTGACTGGGTATAAAATAATATTAAATTAGGCCCAATGATTTGTCAAAAGGGTTCATAAAAAGTAGGTCAAAAATATGATTTCAAAGACCCTTTCTCTGGCTTCCGGTATTTTCTTTTGTTTACTGATTTCATTCTTTCCCGCAGCCGCTCAGGATGCTGCACAGACTGATCTGGAATTCAATCAGGCTCTCCAGGTTTATGTAAATAGTATGATCGGAGACCTGAGTAAGGAGAGCATCCATAATGAAAGATTTCTTATAGAACAGATTCGTCTGATCAATAATGAAATCAAATTTCGGGTAACGAATGCCTCAAAAATACGCGATCAGTATTTCGAAGGACTACAGGAGCATCTTGTTGAAATTCAGGCGTTAAAACAAAGACTTAATTCAGGTAGTTCCGCCAAGCTCAATCAGTTTATTGATGAATTGCAGAGAAGAATCAAGGAGACCATCCGGGCGGGTACGATTGATTTTAAAAAACAGAAAGTGATAGAAGATGCCATTCAGCTTCTGTACCTCGCTGAGGAGATGACCAAACTTGATACCGGCGCCCGTCTGGAGGAAAATCCCAGTTTTGTGAAAGGTCTTAACCGTACAAAAAGCAGTTTTGTGCAATCATTCGGTGGGACCGGTGAAATGGGAATATCCACGGGTAATGCCGGCGATGGATCCGCTACCATATTTGATGTTTATGAAGAGTGGAGGCATACCGAACGGCTTAAATATCATCTGAGATGGACAGACATCCAGATCATAAAAAACAGATTGATTAAGAATGCCACCGCGGATCAAAAAAAGAGAATGTTCAGGAATGAACTCAGGCAGGCCGCTTACGCCTATAATTTTGGATTTTATAATCTGGCGGAAAAATCATTCGAAGAAATATTAAGCAGATACAGCACATTTGGAAATATTGATGACTGCCTTTATTATCAAAGTGAATCCAATTTTGCGCTTGGGCGTTATAGTCAGTCCGCCGAAGGATATAAAAATCTGGTTGAAAAATATCCGTCTTCGGTTTATACCGCGCAAGCTTACAGAAGATTGATATACTTATCATATCATTTTAATAATTACTCAAACGTACTCACTTATTTTGAAAAAATGAAAGTGATTTCTTCACCGAGTGAATCGTATTATGATGAAACACTGCTTTTGGCGACCATGGCAGGGTTGAAAAGCGGTGATTATGAAAATGCGGTGAAGTACGCATATGAAATTTCAGAGGCATCGGAATATTCCCGTCAGGCGAAATTTTTACTGGCCGAAGCATACGCGGGCGCCAATAATTACGAAGAAGCAATCCTGCAGTTTACAAATCTTCTTTCAATTTCCGGCCTGCATCCGGAGTTTCGTTTTGCCGTATTGCTGAAACTGGGTTACCTGAGCTATGAAACAGGAAATACTAATGAAGCCATCCGATATTTTGATCTGATAAGCTCAAAGTTTAGTAAATATGACCGTGTTCTGATCGGCTACGCCTGGAGCTATTACAAACTTGAGCTCAAAAAATTGCCGGATGAGGTTAAAGATTTTACGACGGCCAAACTCTATCTGAACGCGATTATGGAATCTTTTAACGGATCGGATTATTATCTCGAAGCGCGCACTCTGCTGGGATATATTAACCAGCTCGAAGAAGATGTCAGAGGAGCGCTTGATAATTTTGAATACGCTTATGGTACAAAAGATGTAAAAGAGCTGTCTGACAGAATGAATGATGAGCGGGAACGTATGCGCGCGTCTTACAGAGTCGCGGATAATCTTGAGAAAAAATCGCTTGCGACAAATAACTTATCAGGGTATTACCAGGCCAGAGAGATGAAGGATAAAATTGAAAAACCATTGATCGAACTATCCTATTCTGATGTCAGCTCGGAAGGTATTGCCGCGAAAAATGAAATAAAACGGTTGAATGAGCAGCTCGAAGAACTTGACCGCCTGAAGATAATCGCCGAAGAAAAAGGCGAAAAGAAAATAAAGAATCGAATTGAAGATTTACAATTAAAAATCTATCGCTCGATAAATGCTTTTCCCGGGAAGGAGAATTCTCCTCTCGGTATTAATTACTTTGACGAGCATCCGCTTGCCAGAAAGGAAAGCGTGATCGAAAGCGAGAATGCGAAAATCCAATCGCTTCGCGATGAGTCGAGATTAGAGCGTGAAAATATAATGAAGCGAATCTCTCAACTCGATGTGGATATTCAGAAGGCAAAAGGATCGCGAAATTATAAACGTGAAGTGGAACTGGAGCTCCAGAAAGATAGATTCACGGAGTTGCTGAATAAATTTGACTATCTGGAATCATGGGCATACAACCTTGATATGATGCATTCCAACATTAATCTGGGCCGCTGGAGTGATTATGGGGCTTTTGGCGTGGCTAACGTCAATTTTTCCATAAAAAACAGCAAAGAGCAGGATATTTCCGATATGCAGAAACAGATTGAACAGATTAATGATTTTCTGATGGAACGGAAAGAATACCTTGAACATAAGATTGGTTTAATTGAGAGTGAAATTACCTTGATGACCAGAAGGGTGAGACGGCAGGAACGACTTCGTGAGAGAGAAGAACTGAACAGACAGTTTGAAGAATCTTATTTCGATACTCACGAGACGGAAGCAAGAGGTACACAAAATACGACCGTACCGCCGGTGATCAGAAGGGATTCTGAGGAATAATTTGATCGATTCATAAAAACACTGTCAATTTTGGAAAAAATATTATGAAATCTATGATGAATAAAATGTCCTTGACCCGTTTGTTTATCTTTATGCTGTTGTACGGATTTATGGCCATGCAAACGGTTTATGGACAGGCTGATCAAACCGATGCTAAAAGAGACAGCCTATTTGACAAAGTTAATCTTGATGAATTGATTAAAATTAAAAAATATTATGAGCAGAACGTCAATAAACTGCGGTCAGAAGAAGAAAAGTCCAGAAGCGAAGGGATGAAAGTTGGCGAGGATTTTCTGACAAATAAAGCTGCCAAAGTTGAAAACAGAGATCATATTTACATAAGAATTGCTGAATACTATATAGAGGATGCCGATAGAAATTACGATACACAGGTTGAAAAATATGATGACACTATCCTGGAATACGAGAAAAAACTGGCTCTTTTTGATGCTGGTGAGATTCAGGAAGAACCTGTGATGCCATCCTTTCCGGTTCACGACTACACAAAAGGCATAGAAGTGTATGATCGTTTACTTGATGAGTATCCAGCCAGCGATTATGCGGATGATGCTCTTTACAGTAAGGCCTGGTTGCTTGAACGCATGCGGAGGGGCAACGAGAGCCGCAGGCTGTATCAGGAGGTTATCGATAAGTACCCGGATAGTCCGTTCGCGCCGGAATCGTATATCCAGCTGGCCGAGTATTACTTTTCCCCCCGTGATGACAAAGATGATGAAGAACAGGGTATCGTTGAGCTTAAGAAAGCCATTCAGCTATACAAAAAAGTTTTGAAATACAGCGATTCCAAGCGTTATGATGAAGCTCTTTACAAGCTGGGATGGAGTTATTATAAACTGGCGGCGCGGGATCCGTTATACTACAATGACGCGATTACATACTTTATGGCCGTCGCCGATGATATTACGCTTGCAAAAAAACTGGACCCTGCGGATAAAATCTCGAATCCCAATGTAAGAGATGAAGCGATCGAGTATATCGGTATCAGTTTTACTGATGAATCATACACGATGAATGGCGTGGATAAGGCAAGAAAACTGCTTGAGCGTCTCGGCGATAAAGAGTATGGTGTAGAAATCATGCGCGCCATCGGTCAGACATATCAAAAGATCGATGAGCAGGATAAAGCCATGTACGCGTTCAATAATCTGCTTGATATGTATCCGTTTTACGAAGAAGCTCCGCTTATGAGGCAAAATATAGTGAATGCCCTTTATTCACTTGGCAGGGATACCGATGCTTACCAGGAACGGGATAATTTATTCAGGCTGTATAATCCTGATTCAGAATGGTACACTAAATTAGAGACTTCAGATAAAACCGACAAGCTCAAATATATCGATTCCGCTTATGATATTGCTGAAGCCGCGTTCCGGACGAATATTCTGCTTGATTTGGAGAAGGCTGAACAACTTAATTCAGAGGGACTTCCCAGTACCGTACAATATGAATTATTTGCGGGAAATTGTAAAGATTATCTAAATGCGTTCCCGACAGATTCCAATGCCTATGACATCAACTGGTCGTACGCGTTTATGCTCGACAGCAGACTAGGGCGTTTTGATGAAGCTTTTGAAGAATATATGAGAGTCAGCAACGATTATCTTGAAACTTCCCACCAGGAAGCGGCGGCCTTAAATGCGGTAAAGGCAGCAGATACACTTGTCGTTCTTAAATACGGAAAAGGGGATACTGTCCGGTTTAACTTCGCGGATATAGCGCAGCTCAGTCCTGAATCCCTGACACCGGAAGAAACAAGGTTAATCGAAGCATACGATAACTATATAAGGCTATTCCCAACCGGTTCATTTACACCTAATTTCCTCGCGGCATCGGGAGGTATCTATTATAATCATAAAAAATTCGCCGAAGCAAAGGTATATTTTCAGACCCTTGTCAAGCGTTTTCCCGGAGCAAAAGAGAAAAGTCTGGCATTGCGCTCAATTATGGATTCGTATTTCGCGCTCGGAAAATTCAAGGATAGCGAAATTATAGCTAAACGTATTATGAGTGATGACAGAATTCCCGATGAACAGAGGGTATTTGCCGAAAAGCGTCTGGGACAAGCCATTTTCAAGAATGCTGAATTTCTCTCCGAACAAGGAGATTATTTCGCGGCGGCGGGTGAATTTGTACGTATATATAATGAAGTTTCAAATGATCCCCTGCTTGTGGAGAGCGCCCTTTATAATGGCGGTTTAAATTATCAGAAAGCCAAAGACTGGGTCAGAGCCATTGAAACATTTGATATCCTGGCAAATCAGCATCCGGGGTCAAAATTCGCTATCGACGCTCTTGAAAATATGGCGGATGATTATAAAGAGCTTGAGCAATATTTGAATGCCGGGCAGACTTATGAGAGAATTTACACGAATTACACCAATTCCAAGAATGCTGAAATAGCGTTGTATAACGCGAGTTACTATTTTGAAAAAGGCAAAGAATGGCTAGATGCTATCCGGGTCAATAATATGTATATCGCAGCGTTTCCTACGCAACCGTACTCGGTTGATTTATATTTCAAAAATGCGCAGCTATATCTGAATTCTGACAATATCACGGAAGCAAACCGTATATATGAAGAATTTGCAGCCCGCTACCCGGATGATCCCAGAACGGTCACGGCGTTTTATGAACGCGGTAACTACTATCTTGACAATGGGCAGGAAACAGCTGCTAAAGTTGAGTTCAATAAAGCCATCCAGAAAAGTGAATTATTCAGAAATAGCGGAAAGGACCCGAACGCCTATATAGCCGGGGAAGCTGTAAATAAGCTGGCCGGGATCCTTCATACCGAATTTACATCTATCAAGCTTACTCAGCCGAAAAGCAATATAGACTATCAGCAGGAGCGTTTGCGCGGACTGTTGACTGAATTAAATAAAACTTATTCAAAAGTCCTGACCTTCGGTTCGCCCCGTAGTTTTGAAGCCACTTTTAATACGGCGAGAAGTTATGAGGAATTCGCCCATATATATGCTTCTCAGGAAATTGATCCGAATCTGGATGTAAACAAGTTTTTCATCGAAAAGAAGAGAATAAACGAACAATCAGCAGCTCTGTTTCAAAAATCAGTTGATGAATATAAGAATGTTGTATCAAATATCCCAGTTATCGCGGAAAAGTTGGGTGTAGATCTCTACGCCTCGACAGATTCAACAATGGCTGCCGAGCCGGCGGGTAGTGACACTTCAGGAGCGATAACAAGGGCGGCGGAACGAGACTCTACCAGAGAGTTGGGAGTTAAATTTCAGGAAAAGGCCAGGGATAAAATTTCTGAACTCCAGTATACAATGGCATCGCTTACATCAGAAAATATTTATTATGCGCTCGACGTAAAACCGCCGAATGACGAACCTGTGACAAAAATTATTTTTGAAGTCCAGTTGTTCCAGCAGGCCGTCAGTCCAGCCATCGCGCAGACAATCGAATCGCATCTGAGCAATATAACAGAAGCGGAAGCGATGGGTCTATCCAATAAATATGTGGAAGAATCCAAGCGTCAGGTGCTGTTAACATCCAATATACTTGCCGAGGAATTTGAATCACTGGTTGATGTTGCATTGGGTGAATATAATTCCATCACCCGGCAGACGATGGATCTCGTGGAGAAGGAGTTTGGAGCCTTAAACGCAAAGGGACAAGACTATTACGCGCTGGACAACAGCGCAAGCCAGATGATCGATTTTACAAGAATTTTATCTGAAAAAATAATTGAGTCATACACAAAAACTTTAGTGCTTGCGGAAGAAAACGGGATTCAAAATGATATCGTCCGAAATACGCAGGATCGTCTTCTCCGTTACGCTGTTGAAATAACAGATCGCATGAGCATGCTTGCAGACTCCGCCAATAAGATCAGTGAAAATTATACCACGAAATTTGATTCAACAGAAAATTACAATTTTGATGACGCAAAAGTAATGTTTGAAACTTACTATTATTCATTTAACGATAATTCACTGTCCATACTGGAAAATGCCTACAAGATTCGACAGGATTATGATATTAAGAATCTGTGGGCGAACAAACTGCTTTATAAGCTGATAAAGCTTGATCCGGTTACTTATTCCGCTAGCATTGAAAAAGAGAAAATTATTGTTGCCTCAGATGAATCCTGGATGTATACGACGAAATACTATGGGGATCAATGGACACGGTCAGAATTTAATGATTCGACCTGGTTAAAACCGCAAACAGTGACGGATTATAATAATCAGTTCGCGGCCCTGGGGATTAATCCCAAAGCAATCTGGGTCCGCCAGATTCCGCTCACATCAACGCAGACCGGTATTCCGGCCGCGGATACTCTTGCCGCAGCCGATTCCTTAAACTTGATTTCCCAGCAGCCGGACACATCCGCAACCCTGGTTGTGGTTGACCCATCAGCGTTAGTATCGGCTGATACGGTCGCATTTTTCAGAAAGGAATTCCAACTGGACGGTACGCCCGTTTCCGGGGAAATCTATGTTACCGCGGATGATGATTTCAGGTTTTATCTGAATGGAGAATATATCATTGATGATAGCGATAATTCATTCGCGAAACTTGATACGCTGGATTACTATACGTTCGATATTTTTCTGAAGCCGGGTAAAAACCAGATCGCCATAGATGTTGAAGACAAAGATCTGACGGCAGGCGGTTTAAAATTCTACGGAACTTTCGATATCCTGCCTTCAGATATTACTGCCGCGGCTCAAGAAAAAGCTAAAGTAAAAACATATGATGTCGATGTTTCGATACTTAGAAATATTAATATATTGAATAAAAACCGCATTTCTGTCAATCAATAAAGGAATAGGTTTATGAGAGTTATTTTTTCGGCAATTATTTTGTGTTTTTTCCTTGCGACCGGTCTCCTCGCGCAGGATACGAACAATCAGCAGGTCAGAACGCAAAACCAGACGACAGATGGTGTGATTGAGCTGGAAGTAAGCGAAATAAAAATAACTATAGAAAAACCTCAAGTTACCCTGTTTTCCGACCGAATAAAACCAGAGTTCGATGATACAAACCTCGAAAAATCCTTTTACCGCGAGATTGTGGGCGAAGGTGAAAAATTTGTATTCGATTTTAATAACAGTAAAGAACCTGTAAATCAGATTGATATCAAGCAATTATTAAATGTGCATAAATAAATACCATTAGATAGGCCGAAAATGATTTTAAGGAGGGATTAGTTTATGTTATTCTTAACCCAATTTGGTGATGCATTTGCCTTTAGTGCAGAAGGATCTTTTTACATGTATGCGATCGCCTTATTTGCTGCTGTTGCAGCTGCAATTTCGATTGAGAGAATATATTATATTGTTGTGCGCTCAAACGTTAATGCTGATAAATTCATGACTGAAGTAAGAAAGCTGGTTGCCGGAGGAAATATTGAACGGGCCATAGAATTATGTGAAAAAGGTAAGCAAAAAGCCCTGCCGTTTGTTGTGCTGCGTGGACTAAAACGCGCCAATGAGAGTGAAACTCTTGATTTTAGAGCCATTCAGAATGCCGTTGATGAAGGCACTCTTGAAGTTATTCCTAAACTGAGAGAACGGACCGGATATCTTTCCATGCTTGCAAACGTCGCGACACTTACCGGACTAATGGGTACGATTTATGGTCTTATTCTTTCATTCGCGGCCGTTGGTAGTGAAGGTGTTCCTGAATCAGAAAAAAGTAAACTTCTGGCTACAGGTATCTCAACAGCTATGAATACAACGATATTTGGTCTGATGGTGGCGATCCCGACTCTGATAGTTTATACTTATATCACCAGCAAAACGAGCACTATCATTGATGAATTAGATGAACATTTGGTAAAACTGATCAATTTGATAACCGGCAACAGATAAGAGACGAAGGAAAATAAAAAATGGCATATAAACCTTCACTTCGCCGAAAAGGCGAAGAAGTAGACATGGATCTGGATATCAGGCCTGTCATGAATCTGATGGTTGTGCTGATTCCGTTACTTATCGCAAGTGCCGAATGGGTAAAACTTGGGGTGATCGAAATAAATGTGCCTCCAAGTAAATCTGTTGGAGATGCCGGAGGCGGCGAAAACGAGCAGAATGAGGTAAAAGAGAAGGAACTCAAGCTGGGGCTGAAGATCGCGATAACCAAAGATGGTATAACAATCGGTAATGCCCAGACTTTACTCGCCGGAGAAGAAGGAGACGGTCCGACAGTTGCCGTGAGAGAAGACGGAACGTATGACTATGATAAGCTAAAAGAAAAGCTTGTCGAAATAAAGAAGAAAGTAAAGGGAAAAGGTTTCAAAGACGAAAATCGCGCAGTCATAACGGCTTCCCGGGAAATCGAATACCAGGTTATCATCAAAGTTATGGATACGTCACAAACCTATGAAGACGCAAATGCGATTTTGCCCTTATTTCCCGAAATAAATTTTGGCAGTATATTATAGAAGACAATAACGGAGCGTTCATTATATGGCTTACCAACCGTCAAAATCAAAGAAACACCTTGTAGAGGAAAAAGGTACTCTCAATATGAACTCGATGATGGACATGATGACCATTATCCTTCTGTTTCTTTTAAAATCGTTTTCTACAGAAGGGGCGCTGGTTACACCATCGGAAGTTTTGAGATTGCCCACATCAATTCAGGGTGAAAAGCCAAAAAAGGAATTAAGCGTTTCGATATCGAAAAATGAAATTCTCGTTAATGATAATGTAATCGCGACGATTACAGATATTCCGGAAGATCAGATGATCATAGCATCATTGTTCAGTAAGCTTGCTGAATATGCTCAGAAGGAACGGGATCTCGAAATAGATATCGGTAAGGAATTCACCCATGAGGTGATTATCCAGGGGGATGAAAAGATTCCCTTCGAATTGCTTTTTAAGGTGATGTTTACGTGCAGTAGATCAGATTTTTATAAAATGCGTCTCTTGACGATTAAAGCAGGCTAATAGATTAGTATCAAACTACAAGAAGGTGAGTTAATGAAAACACCAAATGTGCAGGGCGCATCAAGACCGGCAGGTGCAGGTGGCTATCGACTCGTGGCTTTCCCGAAAGAATTCGAAAGGAATATGTGGGAAAGTATCGACAGAAGATTTTACACAATTCTTATGGCCTCATTAGCACTGATCTATGGTCTGGTTATATATTTAGCCAATCATGAGTATCCGCAGGACTTGATCGATAAAGAAATAAAAAGAAAATATATACAGAAATTTTATGCCGCAGAGTTTGAAGAACCTGTACAGGATACAACCGAGGAGATGGGAGCAGGTCTGGGGGATGAAGAAAAGCCTGAGGAAAAAGTTGATGAGCGCGCAAAACGTGACGAAGGAAAACGCGCGGAAGCGACGGGTACATCAGCTTCTGAAAGAAGAAATATGCGGCGTGAAGCGGCGGCCCGAAGAGGAGCGCAGCGCGCGGCAATGGAGCAGGCGGTGGCAGGTTCCGGAATTTTAGCTGAACTCTCAGCCGGCGGTGGCGGTGGTTCAGGTGATGCTGTTTACGACGTCCTGGGTGCCGGTGGCGGTGGTGGTGTAGGTGATCTGGAACAGGTACTGGGCAGCGTAGGCGGATTGCAGACGGCATCTTCGGGCGCAAGCAGGTCAGTGCTGGGAGCACGGTCCTCAGGTGGAAATCGTTCCGGTGGCGCGGGAATTGATGACCTTGTTCAGAGCGGTGTTGGTCAGAGCGGTTCTGTTTCAATAAAGCGTCAGGGCTCCTTTGCCATTAAGATGGAAGAAGGAACTGTTTCGGGAAGAGGATCAAAATCAGCTAACCGTTCAGCAGATGCGATCAGCAGAATTATTGCCAAACACGCGGACGCGATCGAGAACTGTTATAAAAAAGAATCCAGGATTAACCCCAATCTCAAGGGCAGTATCACTGTTCAGTTTTCAATCCAGGCAGACGGCCGGGTTGAAAATGTCCGGATAATCGACTCGACAATTCGAAATAAGAATGTTGAAAATTGTGTCATCTCAAGAATCAGAAGATGGCGGTTTGATAAAATTGATGAAAGTGAAGGAGATGTTTCCTTCAGACAAAAATATATTTTCAGCAGTTAATAACTCAATTAAAAAAATATGGAAATCCAAAGCCGCTTCTCAGCGGCTTTTTTTTATTGCAAATTTGTTAACTTTGGGTTTATTGCGTAAATTAATCGCCATTTTTTAAAAGGAGTTAAACATAGATGAAGAGAACGCATAACTGCGCAGAATTGAACCTGGAGCACCTTGGTCAAACAGTTGTACTGAATGGATGGGTGAATAAATGGCGTGATCACGGAGGGTTGATTTTTATCGATGTCCGGGATCGATACGGACTTACTCAGGTGGTTTTTAATCCTGAATTAAATAAATCTGTTTATGAAAGCGCAAAAAAATTACGGACAGAATACGTGATCGCCGTGAAAGGTATTGTTGAAAAAAGACCACCGGACTCTGTCAATAAAAAAATGAATACGGGTGATGTCGAAATTCTTATCAGTGAACTGGAAATACTAAACATTTCCAAAACGACGCCATTCGAAATAATTGATAATTTGGAAGTCAACGAAGAGCTCAGACTTAAATATCGCTATCTGGATTTAAGACGCAGATCACTGCAGCAAAATCTGCTCACCCGGGGCAAGATTTATAAAATTGTAAGGGATTCTCTGAATGATGATGGTTTTGTTGAAGTCGAAACTCCGATTTTAATGAAGAGTACACCGGAGGGCGCCAGAGATTTCCTGGTACCGAGCCGCAACTATCCGGGCAGCTTCTACGCATTACCTCAATCTCCGCAGACTTATAAACAGCTGCTGATGGTGGCCGGATTTGATAAATATTTTCAGATAGTAAAATGCTTCAGAGATGAAGACCTCCGCAAAGACCGGCAGCCGGAATTTACACAAATTGATATAGAAATGTCATTTATTGACGAAGAAGATATCATGGAGATGGCAGGAAGGCTTGTAAAGAAGGTGTTTAGAGAAACAATCGGTTATGAAATTAGTGAACCAATTCAAAAAATGACCTATAAAGTAGCATTTGAATCATACGGATCAGATAAACCTGATCTTCGTTATGGGCTTCGCATTCATACTTTAAACGATATATTTGCAGAGACGGATTTTGTCGCTTTTAATAACGTATTGGCTGATGATGGCGTGGTTGCCGGATTTCGTTTGCCTTCAGGCACCGGGCTCAGCAGGAAAAAAATTGATCAATTAGTGGAGGATTCAAAAAAACTCGGCGCAAAAGGATTGGCATATATTAAGTATGAAAATGGCGAATTTGCCGGCGGAATATCAAAGTTTTTGAATGAAGATGAAAAAAGAAAATTAATAAATGCTTTGAATATTGAAGAAAATGATTTAATTTTAATCATAGCGGATAAATATGAAACCACTTATTCTGTTCTTGGCCAGCTTCGTATTCATTTAGCAGAGATGCTAGACCTTATAAATAAAGATGCATTTTCTCTTCTATGGATTTTGGATTTTCCTTTGCTTGAATTTAGTGAAGATGAAAACAGGTATGTTGCAAGACATCATCCATTTACCAGTCCTAAGAAAGAAGATATTGATAAGCTGGATAAGGAACCGGAAAAAGTGCTTGCCAGGGCATACGATCTGGTATTGAACGGGAATGAAATAGCCGGCGGCAGCATAAGAATACATACAAAAGATCTACAGCAGAAAATGTTCGATGTTCTTAAAATGAGCCACGAAGAGGCGGATGCAAAGTTCGGATTTCTGATGAAGGCCTTTGAATACGGGGCCCCTCCTCATGGTGGAATTGCATTTGGACTCGACCGCCTTGTGATGTTATTAACAAAGTCTGAATCAATTCGCGATGTGATTGCTTTTCCGAAAACGAGTTCCGCGCTTTCATTAATGGATGGAGCGCCTTCGGATGTATCGGCGGATCAATTAAAAGAGTTAGGCTTAAAAATTGTATAAAGACAAGAAATACTTAGCTTTAGGAATAAATATATCTTGACATAATTTAGTTAATTTGTTACTTTCATCATTAAATGAAATCCCAGAACTGTCACCATTAGGAGGCTCGATTCATGAGAAAAGTAAAGAAGTCGTTTAATCTCTTCATGATATTGCTGTTCACTGTCTCTGTAATTTCCGTAACAAGTTGCGGATGGAAGCCGAGCGAAGAAGAAGTCAAGCAATTGGAAGAGACGAAGACAGCGGCCCTTGCTGCCGAAAAAACACTCGCCGACAAGAAAGGCGAACGTCAGGAATTAGAAGCGAAAGTAAGTGCGAAAAAGGCTGAACTTGAAAAAGTTAAAGCTGAAAAAGAAAAAGTTGCCAAAGCTGTAGAAGAGCGCGCAGCAATGAGTACAGGTAAATAAATATTTATTATAAGACAGGAGAACTGTGATGATGAAATTGACAAAATTATATTTTGCGTCAATTTTGCTCGTAGCGTTAGTAACTTTTAATACAGCATTTGCTCAGGTTTCCTATAATTATGAGGAAATGACTCAGGAACAATATAACGCTTATCTGGCAGAATGGCAGCAAAGATTGCAGACAGCACAGACCGGTATTACTGAGGAAGATACTAAAATTGCTTCTCTTACTCAGGAATTAACAGACACTCAGACAGGTATCGATAATACCTGGGATGAAATTTACGCTTTAGCCGGTTCGGATAAGGCTGGTAATCAGGCTTATGTTAGTGAACTGAATAAATTAAAAGCTGATGTAAATGCATTCCTGAGTCTGTCTCCGGAAGAAATTTACTCAAAATCAAATGAACTCGGCGCGTTCAAAGCCCGAGTCGCGGAATTGAAGAAAAACAATTTGTCATTATTAAGCGAAAATGCCGCGTTGCTGAATTCAATCGATAGTTTAATTGCACAGGCCGAAGCAAAGGGTAAGGCTGCGGTACCTCCGTCATACACTGTGCAAAAAGGTGATTATCTTTGGAAGATAGCTGCCAAACCGGACATTTATGCTGATGCTTATGCATGGATGAGAATTTATACTACAAACCGTGATCAGATTAAAGATCCCGATTTGATTTATGTAAATCAGGTTTTTATGATCCCCAGAGTTGTAGGACCAAATGAACACCTGGTTGCTAAAGGCGAGCATCTGTCTAAAATAGCAGGCTACACTAATGTTTACGGAAGTTCGTTTAAATGGCAGAAATTATATGAAGCTAACAAGAGCACAATCAATGACCCGAATATGATCTATCCGTATCAGGTGCTCAAGATTGCCCGTTAATAAGTTTTGAACGAAATGTGTAATTAAGTAAAAATTTAAAAAGCTTCTGGTGGTTTTATACCGGAAGCTTTTTTTATTTTAAGGAGTTCGGTAAAAGTTGATCGAAACTATATACAGCCTAAAAGAAAATCTTGATCCTGTTCTGTTCTATGGACATCAGGATATAAATATTAAGCTGATCGAGGATCAGTTCCCTGTACGTTTAATTGCCCGCGGGCATGATGTAAAGATTATAGGTGAAAACCAGGATGTAGCCATTGTAAAAAAGATTTTTGATGAAATCAGTTTACTGACTGAAAAAAAACAAATTTTATCGGTTAAAGATGTACAGGTTATATTGCAGATTGTAAAAGCGAACGAAACAAAACCGAATGGCGCGGAAACAGAGAACAAATATATATCATCAGACATCGCTCTGACGTCCAATGACGGGTATATAAAACCAAAATCAGACGGGCAGAGCAGATTACTAAAGGAAATGGGGAACAATGATATTGTTTTTGCAATCGGCCCCGCGGGAACAGGAAAAACATACCTTGCCGTCGCCATGGCTTCCTCCTATCTAAAAAACGGGATGGTCAAAAAAATTGTATTGGCAAGACCTGCTGTGGAAGCAGGCGAAAGCCTCGGATTTCTGCCGGGGGATTTTAAAGAAAAAATAGATCCTTATTTAAAACCACTTTATGACTCACTTGATGATATGTTTCCGAAAGATGTGCTAAAAAAATATCTGGATCAGGAAGTTATTGAAATCCTGCCGCTTGCATATATGAGAGGCCGAACGTTAAACAGTGCTTTTGTTATACTCGATGAAGCTCAGAACAGCACATTCACCCAGATGAAGATGTTCCTTACCAGAATGGGTATCAATTCCAAGGCTGTTATTACCGGGGATATAACACAAATCGATCTTCCTTCATCCAAAGATTCCGGCCTGATAAGCAGTCTGAAAGTTTTGCAGGGGATCAAAGGGATTTCGTTTGTGAAATTATCCAAAAGTGATGTGGTGAGACATAGTCTCGTCAAAGATATCATTGAAGCATATGATAAATTTGATAAATACAAATCAAAATGAAGCCGGTATTAATTGTTCAGTAGAATAGCTCAGGATACCCTTCTTCTTTGTTAAACGGAAATCTTTGTAACCTTGAAAAAACATAAAAAAATAAGTACATTAATTGTTCCTACTAATAGATAAGGATGATGTTATGTCAAGCATGAGAGATGTTGTGATTGTGAGCGCGGCCCGAACCCCGATTGGCAGCTTTAACGGGGCGTTAAAGGATATTCCCGCGACGAAATTAGGCAGTATCGTCATTGAAGAAGTATTAAAGCGCGCAAATGTTGATAAAAAACTGGTTGATGAAGTGATCATGGGGAATGTCCTTCCGGCAAACGAGGGACAGGCACCGGCGCGTCAGGCTGCATTGGGCGCGGGACTTCCAAAATCGGTTGAATGTCTTACCATCAATAAAGTATGCGGATCAGGATTAAAAGCAGTCATGCTGGCTGCCCAGGCCGTTATGGTCGGTGATGCTGACGTCGTAGTTGCCGGTGGAATGGAAAACATGACTCAGGTGCCCTATTACCTCCCCGGAGCCAGAAATGGGATGAAAATGGGAGACGGAGCTGTTGTGGACGGCATGGTAAAAGACGGATTATGGGATGTTTATAATAATTATCACATGGGTAACGCGGCAGAGCTTTGCGCGGCAGAGTGCAATATCTCCCGTGAAGCGCAGGATGAATTTACGGTCATGAGTTATAAAAGAGCTCATTCTGCTCAGGAAAAAGGACTGTTTGAGGATGAGATTATCCCTGTACAGATTCCTCAAAGAAAGGGAGATCCCATTATCTTTAATAAAGATGAAGAACCGACCCGTGTAAAGTTTGACAAGATTCCCGCTTTAAGGTCACCATTTAAAAAAGACGGTTCTGTAACAGCGGCAAATGCTTCATCAATAAATGACGGCGCCGCGGCGGTTCTTGTTATGTCGATGGAAAAAGCGAACGAACTGGGTCTGAAGCCAATGGTTAAAATTGTCGCCCAGGCCTCAGCCGCTAAAGAACCGGAATATTTTACAACAGCGCCCGCGGATTCAGTCAAAAAAGTATTAAAAAAAGCAAATCTTACAACCAATGACATAGATTTATACGAAATTAACGAAGCGTTTGCGGTTGTCTCGTTGATAAACAATCGTCTGCTTGATCTTCCCACAGAGAAAGTCAATGTGAATGGCGGAGCCGTTGCGCTGGGACATCCAATCGGCGCGAGCGGCACCAGAATTCTGGTGACATTGCTGCACGCGATGAAGGATAGAAAAGTTAAACGCGGTCTGGCTTCATTGTGTATCGGTGGCGGCGAAGCATCAAGTATCATTGTCGAAACTCTTTAGGAGATTGTTATGCCGGATAAAAAAGTCAGTGTTATCGGGTGCGGAACAATGGGAAACGGAATAGCCCATGTTTTTGCTCAGAATGGATACGGTATTGATCTAATTGATCTGAATCATGAGCTGCTAGAAAAAGCCCTTGCTGTCATTGATAAAAATCTGAATCGGCAGGTAAAGAAGGAAATCATCACCGGGAATGACGCAAAAACTATTCTGGGCAGGATAAAAATATCCACAGATCTGTCGGCGGCTGCAGGTTCGATAATTGTTATTGAGGCGGCCACCGAAAATCCGGATGTTAAGAAAGAAATTTTCAGGAAACTGGATCAGATTTGCGGACCGGGGACGATACTCGCGAGCAATACATCATCCATTTCTATCACTGAGATTGCCGCGGTAACAAACCGTCCTGATAAAGTGATCGGGATGCATTTTATGAATCCTGTGCCGGTCATGCAGTTAATTGAAATCATTCGCGGGCTATCGACCAGCGATGAAACGTATAAAACAGTTGAAGAAATTTCAAAGGGCCTGGGTAAAGTACCTGTGGAGGTAAATGATTTCCCAGGATTTGTTTCTAACCGGATCCTGATGCCAATGATCAATGAAGCGATCTATTGTTTGATGGAGGGAGTTTCGGAAAAAGAAGCCATTGATACGGTGATGAAACTGGGAATGAATCACCCGATGGGGCCGTTAACATTAGCTGATTTCATTGGATTGGATGTGTGTCTAAATATCATGGATGTATTATATGAAGGATTGGGCGATCCCAAGTATCGTCCATGCCCGTTATTGAAGAAAATGGTAGCTGCCGGTCATTTGGGCAGAAAAACAAAAATCGGTTTTTATAAATACGAATAGGATAAATGAAAAGAAGAAAAGAACGAGAGTTTGCTCTGGGGATTCTTTACGCGTGTGAATATAATTCGGATCCTTATTATTCATTGATTGAACGGATGGATGAAGAGCAAAAACAGTATGCTACTGATTTTGCAATCAGTATCGTCAAATTGTGCACAGAGCAGAAGGATGATCTGGACAAGGCGATTGTATCAAAACTGCAAAACTGGGATTACGCGCGGGTGGCGGTAATCGATAGAATTTTGTTGAGAATGGCCATGGTAGAGTTTCTGTACTTTGAGGAAATACCGCCGGAAGTCTCCCTGGATGAAGTTATTGAAATCAGTAAAATATACAGCACGGAACGAAGCGGAAAATTTATTAATGGCGTTCTCGATGCACTATTAAAACAATTACGCGAAGAAAACCGGTTGAATAAATCTGGTCGCGGACTTATTTCTAATTTAATGTAGAATATTGGCTTATGGTTATCGCTGTTCTTTCCGATATACACGGCAATTTGGAGGCCCTTGAAACAGTCTTTCGCTATATTGATGAGAATCCTGTTGATAAGATCTATTGTCTTGGCGATATTGTCGGTTACGGACCGAATCCAAACGAATGCGTAGAGCTGATCCGCAAGAGATCGGATATTACTCTTATGGGTAATCATGATTATGCGGCTCTCGGTCTCGCCAATATTGAATATTTTAATGAATACGCTAAAATGTCCACCCACTGGACGATCAGTAATCTGGAAAAAGAGAATGATGAATTTTTAAGAAAATTGCCGTTTTCTCATCAAAGCGATGGAATTATTCTTGTTCATGCCTCACCAGCCAATCCGCCATACTGGCATTATATTCTTTCTTTCGATGAAGCAAAAAACGAATTGAAAGCCTTTAATGAATCAATTTGTTTTATCGGCCATTCGCATGTTCCGGTAATATTTTCAAACAACAGGGCTTATAAGCAGTCGCCCTTCAGGATCGAACAAAATCAAAAATATATCGTTAACGTAGGCAGCGTCGGGCAGCCAAGAGACGGAAATCCAAAATCCTGCTTTGTGATTTTTGATCAATCCGCCGGAGAACTGAAACATGTCCGTCTTGAATATGATGTTGAAAAAACGTACAAAAAGATTATCCGCGCCGGCCTGCCGGTGTTTTTAGCGGAACGATTATTGAAAGGATATTAAGAGGAAATTATGATATCGAAACTGGTGAAATCTGTTTTTGGATCGAAACACGAACGGGATGTAAAAAAAATTCAACCCTTAGTTGAGCAAATCAATGAGTACTTTAATCAGTTTGAGTCACTGACTGAAGAAGAATTAAAAGCCAAAACTCCGGAATTTAAGGAGCGTCTGGCGCATGGTGAAACTCTGGACGACATTCTCCCCGAGGCATTTGCAGTAGTAAAAATGGCCTGTAAAAGATTACTTGGTCAAAAATGGAAAGTCGCGGGAAATGAGATTACATGGGATATGGTGCCGTATGATGTCCAGTTGGTTGGGGGGATTGTACTTCATCAGGGCAAAATAGCCGAAATGGCCACGGGAGAAGGTAAAACCCTGGTGGCGACACTTCCGCTTTATCTCAATGCCCTTGATGGAAAAGGCGCGCATTTAATCACAGTCAATGACTATCTTGCGCAGCGTGACTCTGAATGGATGGGTGAAATCTATAAATACCTTGGATTAACTGTTGGTGTCATCCTGAATGATATGAATCCGGCACAGCGTAAAGAAGTTTATAACTACGATATTACCTATGGTACCAATAATGAATTCGGCTTCGATTACCTGCGTGATAATATGGCCAGTACAAAAGAAGATATTGTTCAGGAGAAAGGGCATCATTACGCGATTGTTGATGAGGTGGACAGCGTACTTGTCGATGAGGCCAGAACGCCATTAATCATCAGTGGACCGGTGAGTGAATCAACACATAAATACAAAGAAATGAAACCACTCGTCGAACGTCTTGTCGTTAATCAAAACCGGCTCGTTAACCGTTTTATAAAAGAGGGTGAAGAGCTTGTCAATGCCGGTAAAACCCGGGAAGGCGGTATGAAACTGCTTATTGCCGATAGGGGGATGCCCAAAAATCCGCGTCTTCGTAAATTGTATCAGGACACCGGCATGAAAAAACTGGTTCAAAGTGTTGAAAACGATTATTTCCGGGATAAAGGTCAGACAAAAGCTTCTGATGAACAATATTTTGGCGACTTGTTCTTTGTCGTTGAAGAAAAAAACAATACGATTGATATAACAGAAAAAGGCCGTGAGACCATGAATCCCAGTGATCCGGATATGTTCTTACTGCCCGATTTAGGCGATGAAATTGCCAAAATTGAAGATGATGATGCTCTTTCCTATGAAGAAAAATTAATAAAAAAGGAAGAACTGCATCAATTATATAATGAACGAAGTGAAAAACTGCAAAATATCTCTCAGTTACTGCGGGCTTATACCCTGTTCGAGCGGGATCAGGAATATGTGGTATCTGACGGCAAGGTTTTGATTGTTGATGAATTTACGGGACGTGTATTGGCCGGCCGTCGGTACAGTGACGGATTGCATCAGGCGATCGAGGCAAAGGAAAATGTTAAAATCGAGAGAGAAACCCAGACGCTGGCGACGATTACACTGCAGAACTATTTCAGAATGTATGATAAGCTGGCCGGAATGACCGGTACGGCAGAAACCGAAGCGGCGGAACTCTGGGAAATATACAAACTTGATGTGGTTGTAATACCTACGAACAGGCCGATCGCGCGGGCTGATCACGATGACCTTATTTACAGATCCACTCGGGAGAAGTATAACGCCGTGATCGATGAAATCGAGCGGATGAATAAGCTCGGACGTCCGGTGCTGGTTGGCACGATAACGGTGGATGTTTCTGAAACATTAAGCCGGATGTTAAAAAGGCGCGGAATACCGCATAATGTTTTAAATGCAAAACAGAATAAACGTGAAGCCGAGATCGTTGCTCACGCGGGTGAGCCCGGCGCGGTGACCATCGCGACAAATATGGCAGGCCGTGGTACGGATATTAAGCTGGGAGCGGGAGTGGCTGAAGCGGGCGATCCGAGTCAGGGCATCCCAGGCGGACTGCATGTTCTGGGAACAGAACGCCACGAATCAAGACGTATTGACCGGCAGTTACGAGGCCGTTGCGGCCGGCAGGGAGATCCGGGAAGCAGTATTTTCTTCCTCTGTCTTGAAGATGATTTGATGCGCTTATTCGGAAGTGAGCGTATTGCCGGAATTATGGATCGGCTTGGTGCGCAGGAAGGCGAAGTGATCACACATAAAATGATTACAAGGTCCATTGAAAAAGCCCAGAAAAAAGTGGAAATGCGCAATTTTTCCATCAGAAAAAGGCTTCTGGAATATGATGATGTTATGAATCAGCAGAGGGAGGTGATTTACAATCGCCGCCGGACGGCTTTGATGGAAGAAAATATGCATACCGAGGTTATTAATATCCTGGAAGAATATATTGATGTGGTTACCGAGAAATATATTGATCCAAGATCTCACTCAGAAGAATGGGATCTCGATTCTTTTGAACAGGAGCTGGGCGGTACCGTTCTTGTCAGTTTCAACAGGATTAGAGATGAAATCGGCAAGTATTCTCTCGATGACCTTAAAGAATACATAAAAAATGAAGCGCTCGCTATTTACAATATTAAGGAACAGCGGATCGGTCGTGAAAGGATGTCGGTCCTTGAGAGATATTTTGTTTTACGGGTAATTGATGAAGAATGGAAAGATCATCTTTATGAGATGGATATGCTAAAGGAAGGTATCCACCTTAGGGCATACGGCCAGAAAAACCCGCTAACCGAGTATAAGCGTGATTCTTATATTATGTTTGAGGAACTTATAAACCGCATTAATGAAAAAACCCTTAACTGGTTATGGAAATTTCAGATTCAGACCGAAGCGGTTAACCGGGCCCAGGTCCGTGAGAGAGAACGGCACCAATTGGTTCATGAATCGTCGACAAATATGGGATATGAAGGATCGCCTGCGGAAGAATCGGATATCCAGCGAGCATCAAAGGAACGATCCAATAAAAGACAGCCCATAAAAGTTGAACAGAAAGTGGGGCCAAACGATCCCTGTCCATGCGGAAGCGGTAAAAAATATAAAAAGTGTCACGGCGCGGTTGTCTGAAAAATAAATGAGTGAGAGGCGGCAAGTATTGCCGCCTTTTTTTTAATTTCAAGAATTCTTAGACGTGTATCCATGGATCACATAATGAAATCAAAACAATTGTTTTATAAAATGTTTTATGATATTTAGATCAGATACTGGGATATGAAGCTTTTTTACAGAAAGTTTGGAAAAGGCAAGCCGGTAATTATATTGCACGGTTTATTTGGAATGTCAGACAACTGGATGACGATCGGTAAAAAGATTGCCGAACGCCACACCGTTTATATTCCGGATCAGCGAAATCATGGCCGTTCAAATCATAGTGTCGAATTTAGTTATGACCTTCTCGTAAATGATCTCGCGGAATTCACGGCTGAAAATAACCTGAATGAGATACGCCTGATTGGACACTCAATGGGCGGAAAAGTAGCTATGCAATACGCCCTGACGTACCCTCAAAAAGTGGAAAAACTGGTTGTTGTCGACATCGCTCCCAAGAATTACTATAATACATATTTTAAGATGTTGCTGGAAACTTTGTCAGCCATAAATCTTGATTCCCTAATGAGCAGAGAAGAAGCTGATACGCAGCTTTCCGTTAAAATCAAACAAAAGCCAATTCGTCAGTTTCTGCTAAAAAATCTGCGCAGAAACAGGGATGGTACATTTTCATGGAAAGCGAACCTGGCGAGCATTTATCAAAATATAGATGAAATATTGCGGGGCAGCAATGAAACATTCACCTTTGAAAATCCAACTTTGTTTATAAAAGGCGGCCGTTCGGAATATATTGTCCCTGCAGATTATCCTCTGATAAAAAGGATTTTTCCTAATTCGGAAATTGTAACGATTGATGACGCAACGCATTGGGTTCATTCTGATGCCCCGGATGAATTTTGCGGCCATCTGCGAACCTTTTTCGGCTGATTTGTTGTGTTGTAAACATCGAATGCAAAACCGAAAAATATATTTTACCGGATTTTATGGAATTAATCAGTGTTTTTAGAAATTATAATCGTATGAAAATTATCTTAAAATCATGTAGCGCGAATAGACTTAAGGAGACGAAATGAAAAAGTTCACCGGATTATTTCTCTTAATGATTTTTTTATCACAGTCTGTTGTTGCCGGAGAAAAAACCCAGACCGCTATTACAATTTCTGATCTTAAATCAAGAATAAAATTTCTGGCGTCTGATTCACTTGCCGGACGAAAACCCGGAACACCGGGAGGAGACACGGCAGCAGAATATATCCGAAATCAGTTTGCCGGATTTGGCCTGACGCTTTTCGGGGAAAAAGGATTTCAATATTTTGATGTTGTGAAATCCGTCAGCGCGGATGATAAAAATCGTTTCTCGTTCGGAGGGTTTGAAGGAAAATTAGGAGAGGATTTCACTCCGCTTGCGTTTTCCGAAAACGCCTCGGTCTCAGCGGATGTTGTTTTTGCCGGATACGGAATCGATTTCAGCACTGATTCAGTGAGCTGGCATGATTATCCCGATGTGGATGTTTCCGGTAAGTGGGTCATGATATTGAGAGAAGACCCGGATATTAAAAATCCTCATAGCGAATTCATCCGGTACAGTTCATTAAGAAACAAGACTATGGTCGCAAGAGATAAGGGTGCCGCCGGTGTGCTGGTGGTATCGGGAAAAGAAGTTGATGAGAAAGATGAACTGATGCCTCTTGTATATGATCAGAGCCAGTCGGACGCCGGACTTCCGGTTTTTCATGTCAAGCGTTCGGTTGCGGATATGCTGCTGGGCAGAACCGGAAAGACAATCATCGGTCTTGAAAAGGAGATGATTGAAAGTATGACGCCCGTCGCTTTTCAATTAGATGTTGAACTTTCAGCGACTTCATCGACAATACAGGATAAATCCAGAACCCAAAATATTGTCGCGCTTTTACCCGGGAATGATCCTTCCTTAAAAAATGAGTTTATCATCATTGGTGCCCATTATGATCACCTTGGAATGGGAGGCTCGGGATCCGGTTCCAGAACACCCGATACTTCGGCCATCCATAACGGCGCCGATGATAATGCATCCGGAGTGGCCGCTGTACTTGAATTGGCTGAAAAAATGAGCGCGGAGAGAAAAAAGATCAAACGCAGTGTCTTGTTTATGGCATTTGGGGCTGAAGAAATGGGAACGTTAGGCTCAAAATTCTTTACCAAAAATCCGCTGGTTGATCTGGAAAACGTAAATATTATGTTCAATCTCGATATGGTGGGCCGGCTTGATCCCGAAACAAAATCTCTGACCCTTGGAGGAACAGGCACCGCGATTGGTCTTGATAAACTGATTGAGGGAGCGGCAAAGGGTAAGGAATTTGAACTAAAGATGTCTCCCGAAGGGTATGGACCCTCCGATCATGCTTCTTTTTATATAGAAAACATACCGGTGCTCTTCTTTTTCACCGGTGTACATGATGACTATCATACTCCGGCGGATGACGCAGAGAAGATAAATTATGCCGGTGAAAAAGATATTGCTGAACTCGCGTATACTCTTGCCGAAAAAATGGCAAATCTTGAAACTCATTTGGTTTACCAGGAGGCGGGACCAAAATCAACACCTTCGATGGGGAGAAGATTTAAGGTGACGCTCGGTATTGTACCCGATTATTCTTCATCCGAAGAGAACGGGCTCAGAATTGACGGCGTAAGAAAAGACGGACCCGCTGACCAGGCCGGGATGGAAAAGGGAGATGTAATTATCGCGATGGAAGGTAAAAAGGTTAAAAATATCTATGACTATATGTACCGCTTAGCTGAATTTAAATCCGGTCAAAGGGTCAGTGTGGATATTATGAGAGATGGAAAACAGCTCATTCTGATAGCGGAACTATAAGTATTGTCTGAAAAAAGAGCGGTTTGTCAGGATTTTTAATATTTCAATAATTGAACACAAAAAAAGTAATAGTCCGGAATTGATATTTATGCAGGAAAGGCGGCAAAGAGTTTCAATAGGATGAAAACAGCAAAACGAGAAATAAATCTAAAAAAAATCGCCTTGCCACAGGAACACGGAAGCTGGGGATATACACTCGAACCCGTTTTTTTGGGTCTTTTAACCGTTTTTTCGATTAACGGGCTGATCCTCAGCATTGCCGCGATGGCGGCATTTATGTCGAGAAATTCTCTAAAGATATGGCTGAGAGAAAAAGAATCCGGTAAGAATTTAATTAAAGCCCGGTACGCGCGGAATTTTTCGATTTTTTATCTTCTGTCAAGCCTCATCGGATTTGGATATGCCCTGCTGATCGCTGGTCAGATGCTGCTCATACCGATGGTGATGATATTCCCGTTTATTATCGTTTACATTATTTATGACGCGTTGAATCAGACGAAAAGCCTGTTGCCGGAATTGTCGGGCGCAGCCGCGTTCGCGATGATGAGTTCACTTATCGCGATGGCCGGCGGCTGGATAATATTTGACGCTATGTTTCTGTGGATCATCAGTATGGGGCGGTCATTGACTACTACTCTGTACGTGAGAACCCGGTTAAACCTCAGACGAAAGGAAGAGGCCCGTATTGGTATTCAGCGTATAGCGCATTCAGCTATAATTGTTATATTTTTTGTTTTGTATTTAACAAAAAAAATACCGCTTTTAGCTGTAATTGGTGTTGTCCTTCTTGCGGCGCGTTCAGAGACAGGAATTTTACCGGTTTTCCGGAATCAGCTGCCGAAATCAATTGGAATTCAGGAATTTATTTTTGGCGCTGTCTATGTCGTATTGGCCGCCGCGGGGTATCATTTTTCCATATGATCCGTTTTTTGGGGCTATATGGTGTACTCAGTCCTGAACAGAAATGGCAAAAAGACTTTTATCGTTCTGATGAGAATCCTTTGGGTTTAGAGGCCCTGATGGTTAAAATCCTGCTGATTTCCCACTTATAAATAGTTGCATGGAATGCATATTGTGGCTAACTTTATCACCGTGTTTTTAAGAATAATTTTATTAATGTCGATACTGCTGTTTCCCTGTTTCGGACAGGGCGGCGAACCGGAATCCAATCGCGATGTAGTTGGAAGACTGATCAAACAGTATTTTGACTCATTAGATTTGCCATTACCCGTAAACGGCGGAGGGATTTCCATTCATGCTGACGGAATCGAAGCGGGAAAAGAACTATTCATTAAAAACCAGATGATACAGTATTTTTCCATGAAAGGAATAAGTATCAGCGTCGATACGGCAGACGTTGCTCTTTTCATTGAACAATTGAACATTGATGTCGTTTACATTCAGGATACAAAACAATTTCTTGGTGTCAGCAATTCTATTCGCAGAATATGCAGTGTTGAAATGGAAGGCTGGGCTGAGTCAAAGATGAATGATACTCAAGTGAAAGCAATCAAATTTACTAATTCTTTCACTGATTTAATAGAACGTGATCAATTAAAGAATGTTGAAGACGGGACATATCCCTTTTTAAAGGGGAAACTGGCTTCCGCGTCAGGGTGGACGAAACTATTTGAACCGATAATCGTTTTTTTATCGGTTTCGACTGCCATCTATTTGTTTTTTGCTGTGCGGAGCTAATTATATAAAACCTGAATATTGAAGAATGAATTTTCATTTCGGGAAGTAAAACGAATGCAGTACCTAAATCAGGAGTATGGATTTTGCGAAAAATAATCATCTTATCAGTTCTGGCAGCACTTCTATTCAGTTGCGCGCCCAAAAAAAATCGTATGGACTGGACAGCGACTGAATATTTTAAATACGCAATGAAAAAATATCAGGATAAAGACTATTATGACGCGGTTAATGAATTTACCGTTGTGGTTTTAAGATTCGCGGGCAGCGTGGTTGCGGACAGCGCGCAATTCTATCTTGCGGATTCACACTATAAAATGGGCGAATATCTTGTTGCCGCCGTGGAATTTGGAAAACTTGTCAGTGACATGAGTAAAAGCCCGCTTTTGGCGGATGCGCAGTATAAGATAGGTGAGTGCTATTATGAAATGTCACCCAGGGCATCCCTCGACCAGAAATATTCTTTTAAAGCCATCCGTGAGTATCAAATATTCATAGAAGATTTTCCCACGCACGAGCTGAAGGAAGATGCTGAAAAAAAGATCGCGGCATTGCGTTCAAAATTAGCAAAAAAAGATCTCCATAACGCGTTAATATACAGAAAAATGCACCGTTATTCCGCGGCATTAATCTATTATGATCTAATTCTGGGAAAATATTATGATACTGAATGGGCTGATGACGCGCTAAACGGCAAGATAGAAACCTATCTCGAATTAAAGGATAAACAATCAGCAAAAAAAGAGATAGAAAAGTTCAAAATCCAATTTCCGTCAAGCACTCTGACGCCTGCGGGGGCTGGTCTTGTTGACAGTGTGGTGAGAGCCGAAGAGAATGAGTGATAAGAAAGTTGCCAAAGGGCTTGGTCTCTTTGGCGGGACTTTTGATCCCGTTCATCTCGGACATCTTGTGGTTGCTGAGTGGCTGACCGATTCGCTCGGTCTTCAAAAAACCGTTTTTATCCCAAATTACAGGCATCCATTCGGTAAGCGTGAGGATATAACTCCCGGTGAAGTAAGATTGGAAATGCTTCGCCTTGCTCTAAAAAGGTATCCGCAATTTGAGATCAGTTCCATTGAGTTGGACAGAAAAGGGATCTCATATACCGTAGATACGGTTCAATATTTCAAAGAAAAATACCCGGACGAGGACCTGTATTATTTCATAGGCGCGGATAATCTAAAGGAATTCCTCTCATGGAAGGAACCGCATCAGATACTTCGCATGGCTTACCTGGTTGTATTCAACCGGTCATCTTCTCCCTTTATAGAACCCTTCCAGCATAAAAATCTTCTATATGTTGACAGCCCGACCATCGATATTTCATCGACGCACATCAGACATCGCATCAGGAAGAACTGTTCCTTCCGCAGTCTTGTACCGGATACCGTTTATGATTTTATTATTAATAACAGTCTTTATCTAAGTCAGTAAATTTAATATACTTATGTTCCGGATTTCTTTATAGATAAGGGTTGCGAATAATTGTAAAATACATTAGATTCCTTTAATATTCCTGATTTTTGGAAGATTTCAGAGATGGGACAGCGCGGAGAAATCATAACGGGAAGGGACACATTTTGTTTTTAGGAAAAGTAGTCGGTTCGGTTTGGGCGACAAAGAAAACGGATAATTTAAAAAACTTACGTTTCCTGATTGTAAATCCGTTAAATCTGAAAAAAGCGCCGCTAACAGATGTGGTTGTTGTAGCAGATTTATTGGGGGCCGGGGTTGGGGAAGTGGTCATCTGCGCTTACGGCCACGCAGCGAGACAGGCAATCTACCCGGATGATCCTTCTTCTGTGAGCATTGAAGCGGCTGTGGTGGCCATCGTTGACCGGGTCGATGTGGATTCAGCGCTGATAGATCCAAAGCTGAAATCTCTCGATGATTCAAAAGGTAAATAATAAATTTAAATATACTCACATAAACGGTCTGGAAATTGATTATGGCAAATATAACTGAAAGCGATATCCGTAAACTTGCTGAAGAAGCACTTAAACAGCTGGGTAAAGCCGCAAATCCCGAAGTTATTGAAACTGTCGTTAAAAACGCGGTTAGCAAGATCGATAAAGAAAGTAATGTAACCCAGGATTTGAAAACTCTGCAGAAAGAAAGTGCCAAAAGATCCAAAAACCGGATTATCATTACCGCATTCGGTAAAGACCGGCCCGGAATTCTTGCGGGATTGACCGGCATTTTAGCACAGCATACTTGTAATATTATTGATTTATCACAAAAAATTCTGCAGGAATTTTTTACCGTAATGCTGCTGGTGGATATCTCTGAGTGTGATGTTGATTTTGAATTTATAAAATCAGAGATGATCCGAACAGGAGAAGAGTTTGATTTGAAAGTAATTGTCCAGCACGAAGAAATTTTTAATGCAATGCATAGGGTGTAGATTATGCCGATAGCAATGGAAGAAATATTAGAAACCATTCGAATGACAGAGGTTGAGCATTTTGATATTCGCACGGTGACGATGGGTATTAATTTAAAAGATTGTACCAGCGATAATCTCAGTCAGTTGAAAAGTAATATCTATGAAAAAATAATGCGGGTCGCGGCGGAGCATGTAAAAACCGCCCAGAAAATTGAGTCTGAGTATGGAATTTCCATCGCCAACAAAAGAATATCTGTAACTCCTGTCGCAATTGTTGGTGACGGATATTTTATGGAGGACTTTGTAGAAATCGCGGAAATACTTGATAAGGCCGCTGATGAACTGGGGGTTGATTATCTTGGCGGATTCTCCGCATTAGTCCAGAAAGGGTTCTCGAAAGGCGATCTGAATCTGATTCATGCCATTCCCGAAGCGCTGTCCCGGACAAAACATGTCTGTTCATCGGTGAATGTGGCGACAACAAAAGCCGGAATCAACATGGATGCCGTGAGCCTGATGGGAAAGATTATAAAACAAACGGCTGAAAAGACCGCTGACAGACAGGGCATAGGCTGCGCAAAGCTTGTTGTATTTGCAAATGCGCCGGAAGATAATCCGTTTATAGCCGGTGCTTTTCACGGAGTGAGCGAGCCGGATATAGTGGTAAATGTCGGCATAAGCGGTCCGGGGGTTATTTTAAGGGCGGTCAAAGAAGCGCCGGATCTGGATTTTGCTTCACTCGGTGAGCGGATTCGCAGAATGGCATTCAAGATTACACGGGCCGGTGAGTTTGTGGGTAGAAAAGTAGCGTCAATGCAGAATATTCCATTTGGTATCGTTGATATCTCTCTCGCGCCGACACCCATGCCGGGTGACAGTGTCGCGGATATCTTAAAAGCAATGGGGCTCGAAGATGTGGGCGCCACGGGAACAACTGCTGCTCTCGCGCTGCTGAATGATTCAGTTAAACGCGGCGGATTGATGGCATCTTCCTATGTGGGCGGAATGAGCGGAGCTTTTATCCCGGTTTCTGAAGACGAAGGCATGATCAAAGCCGCGCAGATGGGACATATTACTATCGAAAAACTGGAAGCAATGACAAGTGTCTGTAGTGTAGGTATAGATATGGTTGCTATTCCCGGAGATACTTCCGCGGCGACGATTGCCGGAATTATAGCGGATGAATGCGCCATCGGTACGGTAAATAACAAAACGACGGCTGTCAGGGTAATCCCTGTTCCGGGTATGGATGTGGGGCAGGCCGCCGATTATGGAGGGCTTCTCGGAATCGCGCCGATTATGCCGGTCTCCAAACTCGATAATTCCAAGTTTATCGGCCGTGGCGGACGTATTCCAGCGCCTTCAAAGGGTATCAATAATTAAGAATAAACACCGCTATGAAGTTTTATAAACAAAAAATACATGTCGCCATGACGCAAATAAATACAGTGCTTGGCGATATTGATAAAAATCTCGAAAAGCATTATTCAGACATAAATAAGGCAATTGAAGAAAAAAATGATATCATCGTATTCCCGGAATTGTCTTTAACAGGATATTCCCTGAAGGACGCCGTGTACGATGTGGCGGTTCCGGCAAATGACACGAAATTTAACGAACTGAAAAAACTCAGCAAGCATATATCGATCATGGCCGGAATGGTTGAATTAAATGACCGGTATGAAATCTACAATACCGCGCTGTTTTTTGAAAACGGAGAACTGCTGACACGGCACCGAAAGGTGTATCTTCCGACATACGGAGTTTTTGAGGAAGAAAGGTATTTTAGTTCGGGAAACCGCTTCAGGGCGTTTGATTCAAAATTTGGCCGTTTTGGTCTGTTGATTTGCGAGGATATCTGGCACCCGACTTCGGGAGTGATCCTCGCGCAAGACGGCGCGTCGGTTTTACTGGTAAGTTCAGCCGCGCTTACAAGGGGAATAGATGAAAACCCCAAACCTGAGAATGTGCGGACATGGGAGACGCTTCTGCAGGCGCTTGCGATAACGAGCACTTCTTATGTTGCTTTCGCCAACAGGGTCGGGGTGGAAGACGGTCTGGTGTTCTGGGGCGGTTCAGCGCTTATCGCGCCGGATGGTAATATGATCAATCGCGCGCCATTCTTTAAAGAAGAAATGATAACCACTGAAATTGATATGCTTAAACTAAAACACGCGCGCTTAAATACCACGCTTCTGAGTGATGAGAAATTGCCGGTATTGATTGATGAATTTTCCAGGATTTACGAAAAAAATAAAGAATATTAAAAATTATGAAAAAGATTCATGTATTAGCAGGTCCAAATAAGGAAATTGAAAATCTGTTGATCAATTTAAAAGAATTTAGTTTCGATTGTTCGCAGGTTACGAGCTTGTTCGAGCTCAAAAAGAAATGCGCCCAGTCAAAACCGGATGCGGTTATCCTTGCGGATAATCTAAAGGAAAAGGTTTTGAAACATCTTGTGCCTGCCGTGCTCGCTCTTCAGGAACTGATCGGATCGCCCGTAATAGGAATTACAACGGAGAAAGATTACATGCAATCGACGGAAGATTTTTTTAAGCAGGGAGCATCCGATGTGCTTCATCTGCCCGCCGATGCCCATGAAACCTCGCTACGAATCAATCTGAGAATACATGAAGCCGGTCTCCGAAATACGCTTACGACAATCGATTTTTTCTTTTCTGAAGCTCAGGAAAAAGAACAGGGCCGCCGCAGCGGGATTTTTCATTTTTACAACGCGAACCGGATTCGAGTCGGAGAAGTTGTCATTGCCTCCGGGAAAGTTATTGGAGCAACCTATGGAAGCATTATTAAGGAGGATGCTTTTCTTCAGCTGGCATGCAGTTCATCTCTTTCATTCCGCTTTGAAGACCGCGATGATATCGGAAAAGGGAAATTTATCGCGAATATCACGAATCTCCTGCTGGATGCTTCAAAGCTGAAAGACGAAATAAAAAAACAGGAAAGTTGCCGGGATGAGCAGTTAAAAGCGCTTATCGTAGACCCCAACCGGATCGCGCGGCTTATGACGAACCGATTCTTAAAGAATACGGGAATTGATTCCAAAGTGACTTCACCTGAAGAGTTTACAATCCGCTTTCTCGCTAAATCGGCGCCTGATTTTTTAATCCTGGATTATGATTCGGCCGAAAAGATTCTGGATATGATCTGGCCTGACGAGAGAACAAATTCGGATATTCCTGTAATAATTTATTGCGATGATGTGATAAAAAACCTAAATTTTAATTTTATTGGTAAACACGAGATCAATGGTTGTGTTTATAAAAAGCGCCTTCATGTTGAAATAAAGGAACTTCTGGACAAATTATTCAATCTTTCTGCTGAAAATAAATAGGAGGAGCAATGGATCTGAAAGAAATACGTCAGCTGATAAAAGTGGTGGAAAACTCGAATATCGGGGAACTGGAAATTGAAGAAGACGGTAAAAAGGTCCGGATTACTAAAAGCGTTTCTTCAAATGCCGGTATGATTTATAAGCCCGATGTGCAGATGTTCCCTTCCGCGGCTCCTCAGAATACACAGGTTCAGCAGTACCAAAGCCCTTCCGGATCGGCTTCTTCAAACGAAATTGCCGCGCAGCCTGTTGATGCGGTAAAAACCAATACTTATGAGGTGCGTTCACCGATGGTGGGCACTTTTTACGGCGCGCCTTCACCGGATGCGGAACCTTATGTCAGTGTTGGTCAACAGATATCAGTTGGCCAGGTTTTATGTATTGTTGAAGCAATGAAGTTAATGAATGAGATTGAATCGGAAGTTTCCGGTAAACTAGTGAAAATTTTAATCGAAAATGCCCAACCTGTTGAGTACAATCAGGTCTTATTCATCATAGAAAAATCATGATTAATCGATTCTGATCATTTATTTGAATCGGATTCAGCGATTACTTTATTAAATGAAATTAAAGACTAAATTATTTTCCAGCTATTTTTTATTAATCGTCCTCTTCAGTTTTTCTCTACTGTGGTTGATTATTGAAATCAGAGAATTGACCACATCCCTCCGCGGACATGTGCAGCAGGATGTTCACAGTATCATTCAGGTATCCCAGCAACTGCAAAGTCTTGAAGATTTATACGCGGATTATGTCCTTCTGTTTATCCCGGGAAAATCATCTGATTACCGAATCGGAAATTTAGAAAATTCACGCAAAGAGTTCGAGACGAACTGGTTCAAACTACGCGTAAGGATGCTTACACCATACGAAAAAGCATGGTATGATCAGATGCTGAGCGGGATATACACATTCCTCTACAATATTGTTGGTGACCAGAAGAAAACAGATTATTCCGGTCAAATCAGTGACCTCGGTGAGAGTGTGGATAAAAAATGGGCGCGTGTGAATGACGCTATTTTGAAGTCAATCAGTTATGTCAAAAAAGACAGAATGAGTGATGCCGGATATTTAAGGGATACACGTGTCATAAAGGATGTTCAGAATCTTCGCGCATCGCTTGCGGAATTAAACAAAGTGATTGGCGAGCGGGGTATCAGTAAATCCACTCAAATGTCACTGATAGCTCAAAAAACCCAATGGGTGATCATCGCCGCCGAAATTATAATCTTTTTGACCACAATTTTTGTAGCGATTATTTTTGCCCGCCGTTTAACAAAGCCGATTGATACACTCAAAAATGCCATCGAGCAGATGGCGATCACTGATTTTAATCTTGAAATTAATGATAAACCGGATGATGAAATTGGCGAACTGGGAGTGGCATTTGAACAGCTCGCCGGAAGGCTTAAGGAATCACAGGGTTATAAAGCGGCGATGTTGTCTCAGTTTACACACGAGATGAAAAGTCCTATCGGATCGATAAAACAAGCCACACAATTGCTGGAATCGTCTTTAGGTGATAAGGTCACTACGGAGGAAAGAAGATTTCTTGCCCTTATCAGAGCAAATAACGAGAATTTGCAGAAATTGATCACAAATATCCTTAACAGCGCCACCTATGAGAGAAGTAAGATAAAACTGAATTATTCATTGGTAAAAATCGTCAAATTAATGACCGAGCAACTCATCATTCTCTCGCCGATTATCAATGAAAAATCATTGTTCATTAAAATTAACTATTCTTCGAAATCTATCAGCCTGGACGCGGATGAGGAAAAATTAAAAGATGTGTTTCACAATTTGATTGGTAACGCGATTAAATTTTCACATCAGGGGAAAACTATCCACGCTACCATAAAGGAATCCGTTTCATCTATTCAGATTATTATCAAGGATGAAGGAATCGGGATACCAAAGGAGGAAATTCCCTACATCTTTGAAAAACTCTACCGCGCGTCAAATTCAAAGAAAATATCGGTAAAAGGTACCGGACTGGGATTGTTTATAACATCTCAGATAGTGAGAGCACACGGCGGCAAGATCACCGTTTCCAGTGAACTGAATAAGGGTACGGAATTTATAATTGAACTGCCCCGGACCAGGCGGATCGCCGAAGAAGGGGGCTGGTTATAGTGAATAAACATATTAAAATATTTCTTGTTGATGATCGGGATGATGAAAGATTCTTGTGGGAGGAAACCATCAAACAGTTCGGATACAAAGTAGAAATTGGAATAAGCGGACAGGATGCCCTGGACAGGATTGATCAGGTACAACCGCAGCTTCTTTTATTGGATCTGAGTATGCCTGAGCCTGATGGTCATGAGGTCTGCAAGCGTCTGCGGCAGATTCCCAAATATATGAATTTGCCGATTATCATGCTGACAGCGTCCCACGACCTGAATGATAAACTGAACAGCTTTGAACAGGGCGTTGATGAATATCTGGAAAAAGGTATGGATGCTAAGGAAATCGAGAAACGCATCGAAGCCGTCCTGCGCCGGTATCAGCAAAATCTTGATGCTAATCCGCTGACATATCTGCCGGGTAATAACGCCATTCAGACCGTGATCCAGAAACGGATCGAAAGCGGAAAATTGTTCGCGGTAGCCTATGCGGATCTTGATAATTTTAAAGCCTATAATGATAAGTACGGTTTTGTGGCCGGTGATAAAATACTTCTTTTTACGGGACGTTTACTGGCGAAAGCGACCAACAGATTCGGCAATCAGGATGATTTTGTCGGGCATGTGGGCGGAGATGATTTTGTTATTGTATCGACGCCGGATAAAGTTGAATCGGTTTGTCTGTTTATCACGGATATTATGGAGCGTGAAATCCATGAGTACTACGGGGAAGATGATAAAAAGTCAGGATTCATCATCTCAAAAAACCGGCAGGGAAGAATACAAAAGTTCCCGTTTGTGAGTATATCGATTGCCATTGTAACAAATGAAAATAGAACAATTGATTCAATCGCCGAGGTTTCAACCATTGCCACGGAGTTAAAAAAGCTGGCTAAAAAGAAGACGGGCAACACTTATGTTTTTGATAAAAGGAATAATTAAGCACATTTGGATTTTTAGCATTTGTGGATTAATTTTCGTAAACTGTTCACCTGTTTCCAGGGAATCATCCGGGCGGGATCAGCAGCTGCAGGCGATGCTTATTGAAAAAGCAGATAAGTTGATCGCCGGTAAAAAGTATTCAGAAGCGGAATCATTATTGCAAAAATATCTGCATAAATATCCGGATGAGCCTTACAGTGACGACGCGGCTTTCAGAATAGCGCGACTTAGGGTTAATTCTGAATCCGAAAACCCGTTTTTTAATTATCAAAACGCGCGGGAACGGTTTGATGATTTTAAAAAAAAATTCCCGAACAGCAGTTATATTTCTGCTTGTAATGATTGGTTAAAGATTCTAAATTTATATAATGCCGGTACAAAAAATATTCGTTACGATGATCGAATTATAAGTTCCGGAAATTCAGATTTGGAAAAACAAATTGCACAATTAAAAACCGAGAATGAACAATTGCGCAAAATCCTGAGTGAATTGGAGCAGGCGCTGGAACGTTGAGAAAGGGAGGCCCGTTGTTCAAGAAGATTCTTATAGCGAATCGTGGTGAAATTGCATTGCGGATAATTCGCGCCTGTAAGGAACTGGGCGTTCATACCGTTGCCGTGCATTCCGAAGCAGATGAAGATTCCCTGCATGTTCGGTTTGCTGACGAAGCCATTTGTATCGGACCCGCCCAAAGCGGACAAAGTTATCTGAACCCGGTAAGAATCATTTCAGCGGCTGAGATAACAGGCGCTGAGGCAATACACCCGGGTTACGGTTTTCTTGCCGAAAACGCGGAATTCGCTGATATGTGCAATTCCAGTAATATAAAATTTATCGGCCCGAGCGCGGATGTTATCCGTAAAATGGGGAATAAATCTGAAGCTAAATCACTGATGATAAAAGCAGGTGTTCCAGTTGTGCCCGGAAGCGAAGGTGTTTTGAAAAGCATTGAATCCGGCAGGAAACTGGTTGCGGATATCGGATTCCCGGTGATTCTGAAAGCAGTTGCCGGTGGCGGCGGACGCGGAATGCGGATCGTCAGAAATATGAATGAATTCGAGATGAATTATCAGATGGCTCAGGCGGAGGCTCAGGGGGCATTCAGCAATCCCGAGCTTTATCTTGAAAAGTATATTCAAAATCCCAGACATATTGAAATTCAGATTATGGCGGATCAGTATGGGAATGTTGTTCATCTTGGTGAACGCGAATGCAGTATTCAGCGCCGTCATCAAAAACTGATTGAAGAAGCTCCGTCCGTGGTAGTCACGGATGAGCTGAGAAAACGGATGGGCGATGTGGCGGTAAACGGTGCCAAAAAAGTCCGCTATGAAGGCGCCGGTACCATCGAATTTCTTCTTGACAGCGATTCAAATTTTTATTTTATGGAAATGAATACTCGTATCCAGGTTGAACACCCGGTTACAGAAATGGTGTATGACAAAGATCTTCTAAAAGATCAGATACTCGTTGCCGCAGGTGAAAAACTGGGATATTCTCAAAAAAGTATTAAAATTTCAGGACATGCCATAGAATGCCGTATTAACGCGGAAGATTTTGAAAAAAATTTCATGCCGAGTCCCGGCGAAATTAAAAGCTTTCATATTCCGGGAGGACCGGGTGTAAGGGTTGATTCTCATGCCTATCAAAGATATATAATTCCCCCATATTATGATTCGCTGGTAGCCAAGCTTATCGTTCATGGAAGGGATCGCGCGGAAGCTATAAGCAGAATGGGAAGGGCTCTGGACGAATTTATCATAGAAGGCGTGAAGACCACTATACCATTCCACCAAAAATTAATTAAAAGACCGGAATTTATTGAAGGAAAATTTGATACAGGATTTTTAGAACGAATTAACTTATTAGAATAGCTTGGAGGTTTATATGAGTATCCCGGGTGAATTAAAGTACACAAAAGACCATGAATGGACGAAAACCGAAGGCGACATTGTTGTCGTTGGAATTACAGATTACGCGCAGGGTGAATTAGGCGATGTTGTATTCGTTGAATTGCCCGAAGTTGGCGATAAAGTAAGTATCGGTGACAGTTTTGGAACGATTGAAGCGGTAAAAGCCGTTGCAGATTTGTTCAGTCCGGTTTCAGGAGAGATCGTTGAAATAAACGGCGCGTTGGAAGATGAGCCGGAGACGGTGAATAAAGATCCATACGGGGAAGGCTGGATGGTCAAAATTAAAATTTCAGATGCTTCTGAACTAAAAGATCTGATGGATGCGGATGCTTATGCGAAGCATATTGGCTGATATTTTTATAACAAGCCTGCGGATAAAACTTCCGCGGGCTTTTTTTTTATCCAATTTCCTGATATCGTCAATTCCTTGAATGCCAGCCTCTAAATCTTTGATAAAATCCTTTGTTAATTGATGCTTAATATATTAAATTAAGGATTAAACCAGAATGTAATTATAATTTCAAAATTGATTCATAATCTGGGGGGAAATTTGGAGATTTTGATCCAATTTTTATACAAATACCGTTTTAAACTAAATAAAGGTAACACGCATGGCATATCTTTCTAATTCTGAAGCTGATATCAGGGAGATGCTTGAAGTGATCGGTCTTAAGAATGTCGAGGAATTATTATCGAATATTCCGCAAGATCTGCGCTTCAAAGGTACTTTTAATATTCCGGAAGCCGAATCCGAACTCGGTATCAGCAGAATTGTACAGCAGTTAGCGGAAAAGAACAAGACTTATGTTTCTTTTCTTGGCGGTGGCGCGTATGACCACTACATACCGTCAATCATCGACGCCCTCACATCAAGATCCGAATTTTATACATCTTATACGCCATATCAGCCTGAAGTCAGCCAGGGAAATCTTCAGGCAATGTACGAGTTTCAATCAATGATCTGCGAACTCACTGAAATGGATATCACAAACGCATCTATGTATGAAGCCGGCTCCGCCCTCGCGGAAGCTGTCCTGGTTGCCGCCGGCCATACAGGTAAAAATAAAATACTCATACCTGCCACTCTCAATAGCAGGTACAAACAGATTATTGAAACCTATATCAATAACACTGAAATCGAATTGACAGAAATACCGGAAAAGGATCTGACCATCGACCATTCCGCTTTGAAATCTCTAATTGACGATCAGACTGCTGCCGTCATTGTTCAGCATCCAAATTATTTTGGATTTTTTGAAGATGTTGCCGCGGTAAAAACCGCCGCAACCGGGAAGGATTGTCTGATTATTCAGGTTTATGACCCTATTTCTCTGGGATTATTGAAGACGCCCGGGGCGTTTGGGGTCGATATCGCCGTTGCAGAGGGACAGTCCCTGGGGAATGGGCAGAACTATGGCGGACCGTTTCTGGGTTTGTTCTCGGTAAATGAAAGCCTGGTTCGAAAAATTCCGGGAAGATTGTCGGGTGTTACAAAGGATGAAGACGGGAAAAGGGGTTTTGTGCTTACATTGCAAACACGGGAGCAGCACATCCGCAGAGAAAAAGCCACATCGAATATCTGTACCAATTCGGGATTAATGGCGCTTGCGGCAGGTATTTATATGTCAACTCTCGGTAAAAAAGGAATAAAAGATGTAGCCGGCTTGTGTTTACAAAAAGCGCATTATCTTGCGGAACAGTTAACGGCCATCCCCGGAATATCCATGGCTTCTAAGTCCCCCTTCTTCAAAGAATTTGCACTCAGTTTGCCGGTCAAGGCTGAAGATGTAATTAAAGCCGCGTTGAAGGAAGGGATTTTTGCCGGAATTGATTTGAAAAAGAAGGGTCACACGAATAAAATATTAATTGCGGTTACGGAGCAGAGAACCAGAGAGGAACTGGATAAATACATTCAATTTTATAAAAATTATTTGATGTAAGGAATCGTTTTTATGCCCAGAGTTCTTGTCGCTGATGATAACGAGGATATGCTTGATACGCTTGAGCGGATTTTCAAATTTTACCAATTTGATGTCGAAAAGGCTTCCAATGGTGTTGAAGCGATAGAAATCGCGCAAAACAGCAGGCCGGATCTGATTCTGCTGGATGGAATGATGCCGGTGATGGATGGATTCGAGGCCTGTAAAGTGCTGAAAAGCAGTATGAATACAAAAGATATACCAATTGTATTCCTTACCGCGAATTATACCGATGTCAAAGATCGAATTACCGGTTTTGAACTGGGCGCGGATGATTATCTGCTGAAGCCGTTCAATTCCAAGGAACTGGTGGCGCGGGTAAATGCGATACTGAACCGCAATAAAATGTTGTATGTGCTGAGGAGCGAAAACGAACAACTGACTTACAATAATAAAATCATGCAGAAAGAGCTTGAGTCATTCCTGAGCCGATCAAAACAGATAGATAAAAACACATTGATTGATCCCTTAACGGGGCTTTATACTTTTTCATTTTTTGAAAGGCGTTTAAAAGAGGAATATTTAAGAGCACTCCGTTATAAAACGGCCATTTCTCTGGTAATCGTAAGCATCAACAATGTGAAAAGAATGAATGAAATGCTTGGTTATCAGGTAAGCAATTATATTAGAATAAAAATGGCAAATCTGATTTTAAATAAAACCAGAGCGGTCGATATACTGTCACAGAATTCAGAGGATCATTTTTACATCATACTTCCTCAAACGGATGACCAGGGAGGTTTTCTGGAAGCCGAACGGCTTCGGGAGACGCTTGCCGGCGCCTGTTATTTTGATGATGAGTTTATCGCTACCGTGTCGAATTCTAAAAAGAAGATTGTTGAACAAAGTAATATAACAGTGAATCTCGGGGTCGCCTCATTTCCGATGGGCAATATAGAAGTAGCGGATGAGAACGATCTGCTAAATAAGGCAAAAGAAGCATTAGGCGCATCTAGGGAGATCGGTTTAAATAAGACGATGTCTTATTGGGATCTGATTCAGTCTTAGGTGTCTTCAGGGAGATAAAGTATGTATACTGATTTAATTTTTGAAATGAGTAAAGAAGGCCGGGTTGGGCATGTTTTACCGAAACCGGATGTTCCGGAAATGAAAACGGATGATCTTATACCAAAAAACTATTTGCGCGAAAAACCCGCCGGATTGCCTGAAGTCGCGGAGAATGAGATTGTAAGGCATTACATCGGACTTTCGAATCTAAATCATCATGTTGATAAAGGTTTTTATCCACTCGGTTCATGTACGATGAAATATAATCCTAAAATTAATGAAAAATTAGCGGGTCTCCCGGGGTTTAGAAATATACATCCCGATCAGCCAAATGAAACGGTACAAGGAGGCTTGAAGCTGCTTTTTGAATTACAGGAATATTTGATGGATTTGACCGGGTTCAGCGGGATTACATTGCAGCCCGCGGCCGGAGCGCAAGGTGAATTGGTTGGCCTCCTTCTGATGAAGAAATATCATCAAATGAAAAACAGAAACCGGAAGACCATTCTTGTACCGGATTCCGCTCACGGGACAAAT
>JACDJA010000336.1_pt1 | contig 56406 bp, 45 predicted proteins | sample 7449241 | NCBI WGS metagenome assembly JACDJA01 (sample SAMN14253289, study PRJNA609438) | sludge metagenome | isolation source: initial anaerobic sludge | collected 2018-12-20 | reverse complement strand
TCGATCAGCACCTCGAACACGTTGCCGTCGGCGATCACCGTGTCCTTCAGGCGCTGCAGCATCGCCGGCGCCTCGTCGGCGTGGCGTGCGTGGAAGTCGGCGAGCCGCGCGAGCTGGCTGCGCTTTTCTTCCTCGGTGGAACGCGCCAGCTCGATGTGATCGGGCACCGGCTCGCCGTGCGGGTTGCGGAAGGTGTTCACGCCGATAATCGGGTACTCGCCGGTGTGCTTGAGCGACTCGTAGTACAGGCTCTCGTCCTGGATGCGCCCGCGCTGGTAGCCCGTCTCCATCGCGCCCAGCACGCCGCCGCGCTCGGAGATGCGCTCGAACTCGGCGAGCACCGCCTCCTCGACGAGTTCGGTGAGCTCGTCGATGATGAACGCCCCCTGGATCGGGTTCTCGTTCTTCGCCAGCCCCCATTCGCGGTTGATGATCAGCTGGATCGCCATCGCGCGGCGCACGCTCTCCTCGGTGGGTGTCGTGATCGCCTCGTCGTACGCGTTCGTGTGCAGGCTGTTGGCGTTGTCGTAGGTGGCGATCAGCGCCTGCAGCGTCGTGCGGATGTCGTTGAACGCGATCTCCTGCGCGTGCAGGCTGCGACCGCTCGTCTGGCAGTGGTACTTCAGCTTCTGGCTGCGCTCGTTCGCCCCGTAACGCTCGCGCATCGCCACCGACCAGATGCGGCGCGCGACGCGCCCCATCACGTTGTACTCCGGGTCCATCCCGTTGGAGAAGAAGAACGACAGGTTCGGCGCGAAGTCGTCGATGTGCATGCCGCGCGCCAGGTACGCCTCGACGAAGGTGAAGCCGTTGGACAGCGTGAACGCGAGCTGGCTGATCGGATTCGCGCCGGCCTCGGCGATGTGATAGCCCGAGATGCTCACCGAGTAGAAATTGCGCACGTCGTGGTGAACGAAGTACTCGGCGATGTCGCCCATCACCTTCAGGCTGAACTCGGTCGAGAAGATGCAGGTGTTCTGGCCCTGGTCTTCCTTCAGGATGTCGGCCTGCACGGTGCCGCGCACGGAGGACAGCGTCCATTCGCGGATCTTCGCCAGCTCGTCGTCGGTCGGCTCGCGGCCGTTGTCGGCGCGGAACTTCTCGATCTGCTGGTCGATCGCGGTGTTCATGAACATCGCGAGGATCGTCGGCGCCGGACCGTTGATCGTCATGCTCACGCTGGTCGCCGGATCGCACAGATCGAAGCCCGAGTACAGCACCTTCATGTCGTCGAGCGTGGCGATGCTCACGCCCGAATTGCCGACCTTGCCGTAGATGTCGGGCCGCGGATCGGGGTCGTTGCCGTACAGCGTCACCGAGTCGAAAGCGGTCGACAGGCGCTTGGCGGGCATGCCCTCGGAGAGCAGTTTGAAGCGCCGGTTGGTACGGAACGGATCGCCCTCGCCGGCGAACATGCGCGTGGGGTCCTCGTTTTCGCGCTTGAACGCGAAGACGCCCGCGGTGTACGGAAACGACCCGGGAACGTTCTCGAGCAGCAGCCACTTCAGCAGCTCGCCGTGGTCTTCCCACGAGGGTAACGCGACCTTGCGGATCTTCGTGCCCGACAGCGACGTCCACGTAAGCTTCGTGCGCAGTTCGCGGTCGCGGATTTTCACGACGTATTCGTCGCCCGAATAGGCCTTCTGCATCTGCGGCCACATCGCCAGCAGCTTGCGCGAGGCGGCGTCGAGCCGCTGCTCGCGCCGGTCGGCGAGCGAGGCGACCGTGTCGCGCGCGCCGCTGCGCGTGGCATCGTCGACCTCGAGCAGGCTCGCCGAGGCGCGCAACTGCTGCACCTCGCGCGCAATCCGCGCCTGCTCGCGCGCGTGTTGCTTGTATTCGCGCACCGTCTCGGCGATGTCGGCCAGGTAGCGCACGCGCGCCGGCGGCACGAGAACCGTGCGGTGCGTCGAATGCCGTACGCCGACGCGCGGCAGCCTTCCCGCGGGACGGCCTTCGTCGTCCAGCGCGATCGACAGGCCGTTGTCGACGAGCCGGGCAAGCATCGCCTGGTAGAGCGCCGTGACGCCGTCGTCGTTGAAGTGCGAAGCCTGCGTACCGAAGACCGGCATCTCCTCCGGCCGCTTGCCGAAGGCCTCGTGGTTGCGCTGGTACTGCTTCGAGACGTCGCGCAGCGCGTCCATCGCGCCCTTGCGATCGAACTTGTTGATCGCGACGAAGTCGGCGAAGTCGAGCATGTCGATCTTCTCGAGCTGGCTCGCGGCGCCGAACTCGGGCGTCATCACGTAGAGCGAAACGTCGACCAGCGGCACGATCGCCGCATCGCCCTGCCCGATGCCCGAGGTCTCGACGATGATCAGGTCGAAGCCGGCCACCTTGCACGCGGCGATCGCATCGGCCAGCGCCGGGCTGATCTCGCTGCCCGCATCGCGCGTGGCGAGCGAGCGCATGTAGACGTTCGGATGGTCGATCGCGTTCATCCGGATGCGATCGCCCAGCAGCGCGCCGCCGCTCTTGCGCCGCGTCGGATCGACCGACAGGATCGCGAGCTTCAGACGGTCGTCGTAGTCGAGCCGGAAGCGGCGCACGAGCTCGTCGGTGAGCGAGCTCTTGCCCGCGCCGCCGGTTCCGGTGATGCCGAGCACCGGGGTGGCGATCGTGTCGGCGCGCCGGTGCAGCTCATTGCGCCAGGATGCGAACTGCTCGTCGCCGCGGCCTTCGACGTGGCCGAGTTCGAGTGCGGTGATCGCCTGCGCGAGCTTTCGCGTCGAGCCGGCGATCTCGTCGACGGTGAGCGGCGCGTGTTTCGACAGGTCCTCGTCGCAGCGAGCGAGCATGTCGCGAATCATCCCCTGCAGCCCCATGCGCTGGCCGTCCTCGGGGCTGTAGATGCGCTCGACGCCGTACGCCTGCAACTCGTCGATCTCGGAGGGCACGATCACGCCGCCGCCGCCGCCGAACACCTTCACGTGTCCGGCCCCGGCTTCGCGCAGCAGGTCGATCATGTAGCGGAAGAACTCGACGTGGCCGCCCTGGTACGAGGAGATCGCGATCGCGTGTGCGTCTTCCTGCAGCGCGCAGTCGACGATCTCGCGCACCGAACGGTTGTGCCCGAGGTGGATCACCTCGGCGCCCAGGCCCTGGAGGATGCGCCGCATGATGTTGATCGACGCGTCGTGGCCGTCGAAGAGCGAGGCGGCGGTGACGAAGCGCACCTTGTTCTTCAGCCGGTAGTCGGCCAGCTGCTTCTGGTCGGACAGGTCGGTCATGCGAGTCCCCGGAGAAGTGCCTGCGAAGTCCGTAGTGTAGGGGCGCGCGGCGCACGCGTCCGACGGCCGGGAATCGCCGCGGCGGCGAGCTTCCCCGAGCCGCGGCGGCGAGCCCGCCCGAGCCGCGGCGGCGAGCCCGCATGTAGTATCGGCCGAAACCGAACTTCGATGCCGCCGCACTCGCCTCCCGATTCGTTGATGCTGCGCCGGGCCTTCGGCTGCTTCCCGACCGGCGTCACGATCGTCACGACGCGGTCGCCGGACGGAAGCTTCGCCGGGCTGACGGTGAACTCGTTCACGTCGCTGTCGCTGGACCCGCCGCTGGTGCTGTGGGCGCTGGCGTCGCAAAGCGCGAGCCTGCGTGCTTTCGAAACGGCGACGCATTTCGCGGTGAACATCCTCGCCGAGGACCAGGCGTGGGTGTCGCGCCGCTTCGCGACGAAGGCGCGCGACAAGTTCCACGGCTTGTCGACCCGGGCGGGCATCGAAGGCGTGCCGCTGCTCGAGGGCTGCTCGGCGCACATCGAATGCCGGATGCATTCGGCGCAGCCCGGCGGCGATCACCTGCTCTTCGTCGGCGAGGTCGTGCGCGTCGACGTGCTCTCGCGCCCGCCGCTGCTCTACGTCAACGGACGCTATCGAAAGGTCGGCCTGCCGGCGGACTGACGCCGAGCCCAGGTTCAGCGCTGCATTTCGACTCCGTAGGCGACCTTCAACCAGTCGCCATAGGCGTCCATGTCCACCCGCCCGACCAGCGAAGGCCAGCCGTCGGCGTCGCGCCGGCGCTGCGGGTACGGCACGAGGAAGGCGAGCGACTCCCTCCAGTCCAGACCCGGGACGACGGCGACGCGCTGCGCCGACTGCTGAACGACGCGGCCGGAAGCGTCGCGCCGATAGACACTGCGATCCGAACCGGCGATGTAGTCGCGCCCGTGCACGCGCGGATCGGTGACGACGCGGTGCACCGGTGCCGGGTCGCGCACCGGCACGCCGAGCGATTGCGCCATGCGCGTCATCCACAGCAGCGTGACGTCGGCGAGATCGCCCTCGGCGTTGCCGCCGCCGACGTCGGCGTGACTGCCGACGAATCCGCGCTCGACGACCCAGGCCGGACTGCCGAGCGCCGACTCGAGCGGAAAGAGCGCGCGATGCTCGTTCAGCGCGACCGCGTGGAAGGTGGCGCGGACCGCGGACGGAATCGACAGTTCCCAGTTCTGGTTCGCCAGCCCGAGAAAGCCGAACTGCGCGACGGTATCCCACAGCCCCAGGAAGCGAAGGTCCACGCAAATGCCGCGCTCGCGGAAATGAGCGGCATCGACCAGCGCCGACACCCGGTTGACGAAATCGCGCGCCATCGCCGCGCCGCGCGAGAAGCCGATGACGTCGACCGGGGCGGTGCGCCCGATCCATGCTTCGCCGAGAAAGCCGTCGAGCGTCGACAGCATCCAGTCGACGCGTTCGCGCGCCGTACGCGCCTCGGCCCAGTCGAGCGCCGTCGCGGTAATTCCGCTCGGGTAGTCGTCGCGGCCGACGCCGGCCATGTACCACTTGTCGGGATCGTCGGACGCCTCGAAGAACTTGCGAACGTTCGAGACATCCTCGCCATCGACGCCGCTCGCACCGTTACCGGTGCCGTCGAAGGCGAACAGCAGCAGCCCGAGCGGGTCGACCGCGACCAGCGGATTGCCGTCGGCGTACACGCGCGGATCGAGCCCGGCGGCCAGCCCCAGCGGGTCGGGCTCGAGATAGCGTCCGGCGGCGGGATCGTAGGTGCGCAGCAGGTTGTCGTGCAGTCCGGTCTCGCGATCGTGGTACTGGCCGGGAAGTCGAAGCGGCTGGAAGAACGGGCCGCTTTCGCTCGCGAGCCGCCCCCAGGCGTCGCGGTCGCCCTGCCAGACGACGCGCGCCGCTTCGTCGGTCGCCGCGATCGGCGCACCGAGGTGATCGACGTGCAGCCAGGCGAGCGCCGTCGCGCCGTGGCGATGCTCGAGCACGGCGATCGGCAACGCGTCCCAGTACAGGTACTGGCGCAACAGTCGACCTTCGCCGTCGGTTTCGGCGGCGAGCCGCTGGTCGCGGTAGAGAAATCCGCGTGCGGCGACGGACTTCGCAGCACCTTGGTCGCCGGGCTTCGCGGCGGCGTCGCCGGCCGCCGTGGCGCTTCGCGCATCGGCGACCGGCGTCTCGACTCGCTTCGCGATCCTTCGGCCGAAGGCATCGTAGCGGTAGCGAGCGTGGACGGCGGTGCCTTGAACTTCGACGATGCGACGTTGCGCGCCATAGTGCAGCGCCAGTGCGCCATGCCGGGTGGGCAGGCCGGTCGCGTCGCGAGGCGGCTCGGTCGCATTCGGCGTCGGCGCGCTCGCGGAGCGCCCCGCGCCGCCGTCGCGGCGGTGCACCGCGACGCGCTGGCCGAGTGCATCGAGCGCGAAATACTCGACGTGCACGGCGCGGCCTGCGTCGACCGGATCGTTCTCGGAGGCGTGGCGCTCGTGCGCAATCAGCCGCCCGAAACGGTCGTAGGCGTAGCGGTCTTCGCCGGCGTCGTGGACGATCGACAGCGGCAGGCCGGCGGGGTCCCAACGCAATCGGCGAAAAGGCAGCCGGTTTACCGCACCGGCGTCCGGCGCCCCTTCGCGCTGCGCAGCGCCGTGCGCACGCGCGCCCTGCGCGTCGCCGCCGGGCCGCGACCAGCTGAGCGACTGCGGATGTCCGCCGGCATCGTCGAGCCGATCGAAGCGGACGCCGTTGCCGAACTCCAGCGTCGTTCGGCCTGCCTCGGTCGTCGCGATGCGCCGCACGAGCGGGCGAAACGCCTCGTCGCCGACGGCTGCGATCTCGAGCGCCTGCCGCCGCCCGAAGCCGTCGTAGCGGTGCCGCAGGCGCGACCCGTCGGCGAGCCACTGCAGCGAGAGTCGACCGCGCGCGTCATATTCGAGTCGCTCGTGATAGTCGCGCCCCGCGCGCGTTTCGACGCGTTCGACGACGCGTCCCTCGTCGTCGTGCCGCACGATCGTGCTCTGCCCGTCGTGCTCGATGCCGAAGAGTTGCGCGCCCTGGTAACGGAAGGTCGTGTCGACACGGTCGCGCGCCGAACGCTGCAGTCGACGCACGAGGCGTCCGCCTGCGTCGTGCTCGCGCGAATCGACGCTGCCGTCGGCATAGGCGATGCTCGACAACCTGCCGAACGCGTCGTAGCGGTAGCGTCGGCGTCCTTCGTGCGGCGAGCGCGTCTCGACGAGCCGACCGAGGTCGTCGTAGCGCCGTTCGGACCGCCGGCCCTGCACGTCCACGAGCACCTGCAGTCCCGGCCTCGCCTGCGCGATCGCGACCGGCAGCATCGGCGTCGCAGTGCGCTTCCCGCCGGGCGCGATCCGCTCCCGCCATCCGTGATTCGACTCGATCTCGACGACCGCGCCTGCAAGGCGAATCGTCCACCGCTCGCCGCCCGACCATTCGATCGTCCGCGGGCGGCCCGCATCGTCGTAGCCGAAAGAGACGGTCGTTCCGCGCGCCGCACTGCTCGCCAGGCGCCACGCCGCATCGAAGCTGCGCCGGCGCGTCGTGCCGTCGGGCAGACGCTCGAGCACCGCGCGGCCGAGCGCGTCGCGCTCGATCCGATGGGCGATCGTCGCCGAAGCTTGCACCGCGACGAGCCGGCGCTGCGCGTCGTGGCGAAAGTCCGTCCGCTGGCGGCTACCGTCGGGCGAGATGCGCACGATCGCGGCGAGCCGGCCATGAACGGCGTCGCGCCCGGGCCGCGTGTCGAAGGGCGAGTATTCGAAGCGCAGCGCCGCACGCAGGCGCTGCGCGCCGTCGTCGTCGGGCAGCTGACCCTCGAAGTCGACGGCGACGACCTGCATTCGTTCGTTGTAGCGCAGCTCGATCGTCGCCTCGCGGCCGGGAACGACGCTGGGACGCGCGATCCGCGTCGGCGACGGCCACGGGGAGCCGGGCGCATACGAAAAGCGCTCGTACCACACGCTGCGTCCGTCGCGCGTCTCGACGCGACGTTCGACGACGCGACCACGCGCGTCGCGACGGATGCGCATGTCGCCCACCGCCACCGCGCGTCCGGCGGCGCCCACCCGAACCCGCAGGCCGACCGGCGGGCAGCGCCGGCATCCGTCGCCTTCGGAGCCGACGAGCATCGGCGCGCCGTCGGCGTCGACCCAGCGATAACGCGTGACCGACCCGCCGACGCGCACGATCGTCGTTCCGTGCCGGCCCGCGGGCCCCGGCAGCGCGTACTCGAAGCGCAACGCCTGCGCATCGCTTTCGCCGATGCCGCGCGAGTGCAGCACCCGACCGTCGTCGGCGTAGTGGTACTCGCTGCGCCGCCCGTCGGTGTCGACGACCGACGTGAGTCGATGAAACGCGCGTGGATCGGTGTACTCGTAGCGCAGCGTGCGCCCGTCCGGGTAGCGCACGGCAGCGAGTTGCCCGTGCGCGTCGTAGTCGTAACGGACGCGCTGACCGTCGGGCAGCCGCAGTGCGTTCAGCCGCGCGCCGTCGTATTCGAAACCGAGGCGCCGCGACGCATCGTCGCGCACCTCGACGATGCGCCCGCGACGGTCGCGTTCGATCCGGATCCGGTCGAGGTCGGCGGAGACGATCGATTCGAGTCGGCCGTCGCGATCGAATCGGAGCAGGCGCCCGCCGGGCCAACGCCAGACGAAGGCGAGCGGCACGCCGTCGCCGAGTTGCTCGTCGACGAGACCGTCGTCGATGCTGCGCGACGCATAGCGTCGTTGCGCGACGCCGGGATTGCCGGCGGCTGGCTGGAGCAGGGCGCGCTCGCCGGCGGCTGGCTCGGGTATGGCGCGCTCGCCGGCGGCTCGCTTGGGTGCCGCGCGCTCGCCGGCGGCTCGCGGGGGCACGGCGCGCTCGCCGTACGGCCGGAACACGATCCGGCGCCCGTCGCCCTGGACGATCTGCAGTTCGACGCGGCCATCGCGCACGATGCGCGCGAGCCGCGTCTCGAAGCTGTGGCTCCAGCCGCGCCCGAGCGACAGCGCAAAGTCGCTGCGGCTGTTGTAGTGCCGTGCGAAGAGCAGGTTCAGCGTGTCGTCCTGCGGCAGGCCGAAAGCGTCGGCAAGGCCCTCCGCCGACAGCGAACTGGACTGCAGGTGCGCAAGCGCCACGTCGACGTGCCGCTCGTACTTGTTGCCGGTGACCACGTCCACCGGGTTTCCCGCGGAGCGGTCGATCGAAGGCGAAGAAAGGCTCGCCGGTTCACGCCTCGGTGGATGCGGCGCGTTGCAGCCAATCGGAGCCGGGCGCGGCGGCTGGCTCGCGCGTTCCACCTCGGCGATGAACTGTGCGATCGCACTGCCCCCGACGCCGATACCGAGTCCGCCGCCGATCGGCAATGCCGCGCCGATGGCACCGGGAGCGCCGCCAGCCGGCGTGCAACTGCCCGGCACTGCGGCTGACGTGCCGAACGACGGCGCCGATCCGTCGGCGGCGCTGGCCGTGACCCACGAGACGATGACCAGACCGGCCAGCAGCAGCCGCAGCTGCGTGCGAATCGAAAACGCGGCGGCGCGGCGGCGGAAAAGTTCCGCGCGGCAGCACGCAGGTTCGGCGCGGCGACATGGAGGTACGGCGGGAGGTACGGCGCACCGGCACGCAGGTTCGGCGCGGCGACAATGACGGCAACGCCGGCAACGGCTTGGATCTGGCTTCTCGTCCATGCGGCGACACTATTCGCGGGCGGCGGCCCGAACAATCGAACGGCAGTCGCAACCCGCTCGGCCGTTCGGATGCCGACTCGGCCCGAAGGCCGAGGGCGGACGCTCTCGTGATCGGATCCTTCGGCCCGGCGGCCGATGACCGACGGCGAATTCGTGAATCGGAGCGTGGGGGGGCCCTGCACAGCGTTGCGCCGTACGCAATGGCAGCACGCCCTTCGCAAGGACAGAACAGTGGATCGGTGCTTCAGCGCAGGAACCGCTTCGACCGCCAGAATGCGGTCTGCCTGCCGAGGGAATTGACTGTCGCCGCGTTTTGCAGCGTTCCACGCCGCGCAACTGTTTGCTCAGGCCAGAACGCTGCATTTTGCAGCGCAGCCGATCGGCATGAAGACGCCAACGCGTCAACTAACGCTGTAATGCGCCGCCGTGCGCCGTGCGCCGTGCGCCGTGCGCCGTGCCGCCGTGCGCCGTGCGCCGTGCGCCGTGCTGCCGTGCCTCCGCACCGCCGCACCGCCGCACCGCCGCACCGCCGCACCGCCGTGCCGCCGCACCGCCGTGCCGGCGCGCCAACGGCGCCGTTCCCCCGCCTGCATGCCATGCATCCACCCCGGCTCGGGGCCTTCGGCCGGGCGGCCCGGATGCGGGCGCTATGCTTGACGGATGTCTGCCCGGATGTCCGTCCGCTACCGGCTGCAGTGCGCTGCCGACGCGATCGACGCACGTGCCCGCGCGCTCGCCGTCGAGCAGTCGATCGAAATGCCGATCGACGCGGTGCGCGACGAGCGCGTGCGCGCCGAGGTCGTCGGCGAAGTCGTCAGCATCGAGCCATCTTCGCAGTTCGGCGATCGCTTTGACGTCGTGCTCGCCCTCGCCGTCGAGACGACGGGCGAGGAGCCCGGGCAGCTGCTGAACATGGTGTTCGGCAACTGCTCGCTGCAGCCCGACGTGGAGCTGATCGACCTCGAACTGCCGGTGCCGGCGCTGGCGAAGCTGCCCGGCCCGCGCTTCGGCATCGCCGGCTGGCGCGCGGCGATCCGCTCCGGCGACGCCACTTCCGCGGCCGAAGACGCGGCGCGGCGAAACCTCGACGCGGCGGCGACGCGGCAAAGCACCGCCGCAGCCACTGCGGAGCAAAGCACCGATGCGACGACTGCGCGGCAAGGCACCGATGCGACGACTGCGCGGCAAGGCACCGCCGCGGCGACTGCGAAACAAAGCACCCCCGCCGCGCCTGCGCAGCACCGCACCCCCGCCGCGACTGCGCAGCGTCCGCTGAGTTGCACGGCACTGAAGCCGCAGGGGCTCGATGCGCACGCGCTCGCCGCGCTTGCCTACGTTCTGGCGCGCGCCGGCATCGATGTCGTGAAGGACGACCACGGCATCGCCGATCAGGCTTGCGCGCCTTTCGCGCAACGAGTGCCGCTCGTGCAGCGCGCGATCGAGCGCGCGAACCGCGAGAAGCGCGACGCCTGCGGCCGGCTCGCCGGGCACCGGACGGTCTACGCGCCGACGATCTCCGGCGGTCCGCGTCGGCTCGCCGCGCAACTCGCCATCGCGCACGCCGAAGGCGTGGGGGCGCTGTTGTGCTGCCCGATGATCATCGGCGTGCCGGCGTTCGCCGAGTTCGTTCGGGCCGAGGCGGGCGTGCCGCTGCTCGCGCACCCGGCGCTCGCCGGCCACGTGCGCATCGCTGCGCCGTTGCTGCTCGGGCGCCTGTTTCGCCTGTTCGGCGCCGACGCGACGATTTTCCCGAGCTGGGGCGGGCGTTTCTCCCATGCGCGCGCCGAGTGCCTGGCGATCGCCGATCGCGCGCGCGAGCCGCTCGATGGCCATCGACCGACGCTGCCGGTGCCGGCCGGCGGCATGCGCGTCGAGCGAATCGAGCAGATCGTCCGCGCGTACGGTGCCGACACGATGCTGCTGATCGGCGGCGACCTGCTGCGCGCCGGCGACGCGCTCCCCGAGCACGCCTGCCGTTTTGCGCAGCGCGTCGCCGAGGCAATGCTGCACGAATCCGACCCGCACGACACCGGCGTCGACGCCGATGGCTGATTCGCCGCTTCGACGCAGCACGGCGATCGCACGCTGGGAGGGCGTCGAGGTCGCGCCATACAAGGACGCCGCCAGCGCGCCCTTTCGCGACATCACGCGCCAGCTGCTGTTCGCTGAAGCCGACCTCGGCTGCGAGCTGCGCTACTTCGAGATCGCGCCCGGCGGGCATTCGACGCTCGAGCGGCACGAGCACCGTCACGCCGTGCTCGTGCTGCGCGGGCACGGCCGCTGCCTGGTCGGAGATCGGATCCACGACATCGCCATGCACGACCTGGTTTCGATCGACCCCGGCAGCTGGCACCAGTTTCGAGCCGACGACGAGCCGCTCGGCTTCCTGTGCCTGGTGAACCGCGAGCGGGATCGCCCGCACCTTCCCGACGCGGCCGAACTCGCCGCGCTGCGCAGCGACCCGGCGATCGCCGGGTTCATCCGCTGCGGCGCGGCGGACGCGGCCGACACGCCGCCCTTGCGCTGAGAAGCCGCCGGACCGGTCGGCACCGGCCCGACCTGCTGCCCACAGGAGGATCGGATGAAGCGATGCATAGCGGACGATCTCGGTCTTGTCTCGCGACGCGGCGCCTTGCGCGCACTGACGCTCGGCGCGGCCGGCATCGGCAGCGGCGCGTGGCGAAGCGCCGCGGCACGCAACCGCCTGGCACAGGCGGGCGCCGGGCGCGCCGCCTCGCGCACCTCGCCACCGGCTTACCCGGCGCCGCGCGTGGTGCCGGTCGCTTCGGGTCTCGAGCACCCGTGGTCGCTCGCGTTCCTGCCGGACGGGCGCATGCTCGTCACCGAGCGTCCGGGACGACTTCGCGTCGTCTCGCTCAACGGCCGGCTGTCGAAGCCGCTCGACGGCGTGCCCGAGGTCTTCGCGCGCGGCCAGGGCGGCCTGCTCGACGTCGTGCTCGCGCCCGACTTCGAGCACAAGCCGACGCTTTTCCTGTCGTACGCCGAGGCAACCGACCGCGGCGCGCGCACGGCGCTGGCGCGCGCCGAATTCGTCGACGGACCGACGCCGGCGCTGCGCGACACCACGCGGATCTGGGCACAGAACGACGCATCGTCGGGCGGAAACCACTTCGGATCGCGCATCGTCTTTGCGCGCGACGGGACGATGTTCGTCACGATGGGCGACCGCTACTCGCACCGCGACCGCGTCCAGCAACTGGACAACCACTACGGAAAGATCGTCCGCATCCGTCCCGACGGTAGCGTCCCCGACGACAATCCCTTCGTCGGGCGCGAAGGAGCGCTGCCCGACATCTTCGCCTACGGATTCCGCAACGTGCAGGGCGCCGCGCTGCACCCGGCGACCGGCGAGCTGTGGGTCGACGGGCACGGGCCGCAGGGCGGCGACGAGGTGAACGTCGTTCACGCCGGTGCGAACTACGGCTGGCCGGTCATCACGTACGGCAAGGAGTACGTGACCGGCTTCACGATCGGCGAGGGAACCGAACGACCGGACGTCGTGGCGCCGGTGTGGCAGTGGACGCCTTCGATCGCGCCGTCGGGCCTCGCCTTCTACGGCGGTCATCGCTTCCCCGAGTGGCGCGGGGACGCGTTCGTCGGGTCGCTGAAGTTCCGCCTGCTGTCGCGATTGAGCATCGCGCAGAACCGGGTCGTGCAGGAAGAACGTTTGCTGCAGAACCTGAATCAGCGCGTGCGCGACGTACGCGCAGCGCGCGATGGGCTGCTGTACCTGCTCACCGACGAGGACGACGGCAGCCTGTTGCGCCTCGAACCGGGGGCGCGCTCCTGAACGAACCGGAGGCCGGGCATGACCACACCACGCTGCAACGACCCGATCCTGCACACCGGGAGCGCCGGCGGCGGCACGTTCTATGTCGTGCGCCGGGGCGAGCGCGTCGCCGAGCTCACGTACACGCGCACAGGCAGCTACGCGCGCATCGACCACACGTGGATCGACGACGAGCTGCGCGGCTCCGGCTGCGGCCGGCGACTGGTGGACGAGATCGCGCAGTGGGCACGCGAGGCAAACCTGCGGCTGCGGGCCGCGTGCCCGTTCGCCCGCACCATCCTCGAGCGCACGCCCGAATACGCCGACGTGCGCTGAACGCCGCCGCCTTCGTGCAGCGGCCGCGCTCGCCTTCAGCGGCGCCGGAAGCGGTAGATCGCCTGCGTCGCGCGCAGCCCGGCGAGTCGGCGCACCGGGCGCCCGTAGGCGAGGAAGGCGCGCGCGGTCACGACCAGCCCGAGTCGGTCGAGGAAGTCCTCGAAGTCGCGCACCGTGGACAGGTGCAGGTTCGGCGTGTCGTACCATGCGTAGGGCATCTCGCGCGACACCGGCATTCGCCCGCGCAGGATCGACCAGGCGTGGTACCAGTGCCCGAAATTCGGGAACGACACGATGCCTTCGCGGCCGACCTCGCTCATCTCGCGCAGCACGCGCTCGGTTTCGCGCGTCGCCTGGATCGCCATCGACAGCACGACGACGTCGAAGGCCAGTGCATGGAACATTCCCAGGCCCGACTCGATGTCCTGCTGGATGACGTCGACGCCGCGGCGCATGCAGGCGAGCAGCTGCGCGTCGTTGATCTCGACGCCGTAGCCGCGGCACGCCTTCGCGCGCTGCAGATGCGCCATCAGCGCGCCGTCGCCGCAACCCAGGTCCAGAACGCGCGAGCCGGGCGAGATCCACGCGGCGATCAGCGCCAGGTCGGCGCGCAGCCCGTCCGTGCTGCCGCGTTCGCCGGCGGCCGTCGCGACGCGCGCCTCGCGCACGGGTCGCACGCCGGCACGCGTCGCGGTCCGCTTGCCGGCGGCAGGCGTCGCGCTCACGCGGCCACTCCCACGCGCGAGGCGACGCGCTCGAACCAGGAGCGGACCACCGCGACGTACTGCGGGTCCTCGAGCAGGAACGCGTCGTGTCCGTGCGGCGCGTCGACCTCGGCGTAGGTGACGCGCCTGCCGTTGGCGAGCAGCGCCTCGACGATCTCGCGGCTGCGCTCGGGGGCGAAGCGCCAGTCGGTGGTGAACGAGACGACGAGAAAGTCGGCCTTCGTGCCGGCGAACGCGCGCACGAGATCGCCGCCGTGCGCGAGCGCCGGATCGAAGTAGTCGAGCGCGCGCGTGATCAGCAGGTACGTGTTGGCGTCGAAGTACGACGAGAACTTCTCGCCCTGGTAACGCAGGTACGACTCGATCTCGAACTCCACGTCGAAGGTGAAGCGATACTCGCTGCGCAGCGCCGTGTCGCTGACGTGCCGGCGCAGCGCGCGCCCGAACTTCTCGGCCATCACGTCGTCGGAAAGATAAGTGATGTGACCGATCATCCGCGCAACCTGCAGTCCGCGCACCGGAACGGCGCCGTGCTCGTAGAAGCGTCCGCCGTGGAACTCGGGATCGGTGACGATCGCGCGGCGCGCGACTTCGTTGAAAGCGATGTTCTGCGCGGAGAGCTTCGGCGCGGTGGCGATCGCCACGCAATGCGCGATGCGATCGGGATAGAGCATCGACCAGGCGAGCGCCTGCATGCCGCCCAGGCTTCCGCCCATCACCGCCGCGAAGCGTTCGATGCCCAGCGCATCGGCCAGTCGCGCCTGCGCGTGCACCCAGTCCTCGACCGTGACGACCGGGAAATCGGGGCCGTAGGGCTTGCCGGTGGCCGGGTTCGGATGCATCGGGCCGGTGGAGCCGAAACAGCTGCCCAGATTGTTCACGCCGATGACGAAGAAGCGATCGGTGTCGACCGGCTTGCCGGGCCCGACCATGTTGTCCCACCAGCCGACGTCCTTCGGCGACGTCGCGTAGGCGCCGGCTACGTGATGACCCGCGTTCAGCGCGTGGCACACGAGCACCGCATTGCTGCGCGCCGCGTTCAGCGTTCCGTAGCTCTCGTACACGAGTTCGTAGCCTGCGATCGACGCGCCGCTGGCGAGCGCGAGCGGCTCGGCGAATCGCATCCGCTGCGGCTCGACAATGCCGATCGAGCCGGGCACGGACCCGGCCGGCGCCGCTTCGCCGGCGCGCCCGTCGGCGCGCGCGGCCGGCACGTCGACGAAGTCGGACGCATCGCGCTTCGGTGCGTCCGGCGCCTCGCGCGCCGGCGCCTCGTCGGGCGGGTACAGGACAGGAGATTCCGGAGCAGCCAAGTTCGAGGCCCGAAAACGAGAAACCCGACCGGCTTGCTGGCGGGTCGGGCTCGATGGAAATGAACCAGGCCGCTTTAGCCGTACTTGTAACGCGCCCGCAAGCTGATCCTCAAATCGGCGCGATGAGACGGTTCAAAGGTACGTCCGGGCGACGGCGGATGTCAAATTTGCGACGACGTCGGCGGCTACGCCGTGGGCGCTCGCCCCGAACCGGCGTCCTCGATCCACGCGTGCGCGAGCAGCTCGTAGGAGCGCCGCCGCGCAGCCGGATCGAAGATCGCCGACGCGACGATCAGCTCGTCGGCCTTCGTGTGCGCGACGAACGCCTGCAGCTGGCTGCGCACCGTCTGCGGCGAGCCGACGAACGAGCACGAGAGCATGCGCGAGGCCTGCACCTTCTCCGCCGGCGTCCAGAACGACTCGATGTCGGCGACGGGCGGCGGCAGCTGGCCGCGCGTGTTGCGGATCATGCGCGTGAAGGCCTGCTGCGCACTGGTGAAGAGCCAGCGCGCCTCGTCGTCGGTGTCGGCGACGACGACGTTCACGGCGGGCATCGCGTACGGTGCGGCGAGCTGCGCGGAGGCGCGAAATCGCTCGCGATACGCCGCGAGCGCGTGCATCAGCGCCTCGGGCGCGAAGTGCGAGGCGAACGAGTAGGGCAGGCCCAGCGCCGCCGCCAGTTGCGCGCCGTACAAGCTCGAGCCGAGGATCCACAGCGGCACGTTCAAGCCGGCGCCGGGAACGGCCTGGTAGGGCTGGCCGGGCTGCACCGGGCCGAAAAGCGCCTGCAGCTCGAGCACGTCGTCAGCGAAGGTGTCGGCGGCCTGCGCATCGCGGCGCAGCGCGCGCATGGTCACCCGGTCGGTGCCCGGCGCCCTCCCGAGCCCGAGTTCGATGCGCCCCGGATAGAGCGATTCGAGCGTGCCGAACTGCTCGGCGATCACCAGCGGCGAGTGGTTCGGCAGCATGATGCCGCCGGCGCCCACGCGCAGCGTGCTCGTTGCGCCTGCCACGTAACCGATGACCACCGAAGTGGCGGCACTGGCGATGCCCGTCATGTTGTGGTGCTCGGCGATCCAGTAACGGCGATAGCCGAAGCGCTCGCAATGCCGGGCGAGCGCGAGCGTCTGGCGCAACGCGTCGGCCGGCGTTTCGCCTTCGCGCACGTGGACGAGATCGAGAACGGACAGCGGGGTCATCGCCGCATCATATCCATCGCCGCACGCGCGCCCGATATGCGTCGAACTTCGCGCCGAAGGCAGCGTGCAGCGCGCGCTCCTCGGGTCCGATCTGGAAGCGGTTCAGGTAGGCGACGAACACCGCGATCGCCGCCAGCGAAGCGATGTTCGACAGCCACAGCCCCCAGCCGACGAGAATCAGGCCGTCGGCCAGGTAGATCGGATTGCGGCTGAAACGATAGAAGCCGCTGTCGACCAGCGCCGATGCTTTCCTCGGCTTCATCGGGTTGACGGTGGTACCGGCCCGGCGAAACTGCACCGCGCACGCGCCCATCAGCGCGATTCCGGCGACGGCGAAAACGACGGCGAGCGCGCCACGCGCCGGCAGCACGAAGCCGAGCGCCGGCATCCATCGGGCGAGCAGCCACATCGACACGCCGACTGCGAGCGTGACGGCCGGCGGCGGCACCTTCAGCTCGAGCCGATCGAGCAGAGGCCTTTCAGGCGGCACGCGGGCTCGTGAAGCCGGTGGCGCCGCGCGTGAGCCACGCCAGCGCGAAGGTGAGCGCGAGCGTCGGCAGCGCAGAGCCCAGCTCGGGCGTGAGCTGCGCCGACAGATGGAAGACCGCGACGCCGAGCAGCCAGATCGCCACCGCGCCGCCGTTCACGCCGGTGGAGCCGACGCGGGCGGCGACGTCGTCGGCGCCCCCCAGGCGACCGAGAATGACGCCGTACAGCGGCACGAAGATCGAACTGAGCAGCAGCAGGAACGGCTCGAGGCTGTGCATCGGCAGCACGAGCGCGAACCCGGTGCAACCGACGGCGAGCGCGATCGCCCAGCTGCGCTGCCCGACGCGCGGCAGCAGGCTGTGGCTGGCCACCGAACCGGAATAGAGGTCGCCGTAGGCGTTGTCGACCTCGTCGATGAGGATGAGCCCGAGGGCGACGAGCCCGCCCTGCGCGAGCAGCAGCGCGGCGACCAGGTCGGTGGACGGGACGGTGAGCGCAACCAGCACGCCGAGCGCGTAGCACCACACGTTGGCGATCGCGTAGCCGACCCAGGTGCCGCGCAGCGCGCTCGTTCCGTCGCGCCCGTGTCGCGCGAAGTCGGCGACCAGCGGCAGCCACGAAATCGGCATCGCGATGACGAGGTCGAGCGCCGACAGCGTGCTCATGCTGCCGTCGCCAGGGCGGTTCCACAGTGTCGACCAGCCGATCTCCTGCGCGCGTCCGAGGAATTGCCAGCTCAGCCACAACAGCGACAGCACGACCAGCGGCAGGCCGTAGCGGCCGACGAAATGCCGCACCAGCCGCACCATCGAGCCCGAAAGCAGGCCGACCAGCAGCGCACCCCACGCGAGCGTGACGACGATCGGCCAGAACGACGCCGAGAGCCAACCGGCGTCGCGCGCGATCGCGACGGTTCCGTCGCGCATGACGACGATTTCGAAGGTGGTCCAGCCGACGAGTTGCACGACGTTGAGAAACACCGGCAGGCGCGCGAAGCGGCTGCCGTAGGCGGCGTGCATCAGCCCCGCGCTCGACAGTCCGCTGTCGCAGCCGATCTTCGCCGTCCAGGCGAGCAGCCCCGAGCCGATCAGCGAACCTGCGACGATCGCCGCAGCCGCCGCGCGCGTGCCCATCGCGGGAACGAGATAGGCGCCGACCTGCATCACGAGCAGGCCCACGCCGAGGCTCAGCCAGAGCGCGGCGTGATCGCGCCAGCCGAACAGGCGTTCGGCGTCGGACAAGGGGACGAGTGCGGTGTTGCGGACGATGTTCGTCATGGCTTCCCTGCGCGAGGATTACCTCAACAGGTTCGAAGGGACTTTCTCAGCCGCCGTTCGGGACGGATCCCGGCGGGCAGCACCCCCAGCGAGTGCGCGAATGCGGCGCGACGAACAGTGTAACCGAGGACGGCGCGAGGACTGCAGCGCGGGGACCGCAGCGCGGCAGCGCGAGGACGGCTGCGTCAGCCGAACAGGTAGCGGCAGGCCGCCACCGCCGCCACCACCGCGACGAGGTCCGCGACCAGCGCGGCCGCCAGCGTGTGTCGAACGCGACGCACCTGCACCGCGCCGAAGTAGACGGCGAGCACGTAGAACGTCGTCTCCGACGAGCCCTGCAGCGTGCTCACCAGGTAGCCGACGTAGCTGTCCGGTCCGATCGCCGGATCGCCGATGATCGACGCCATCACACCGTAGGCGCCCGAGCCCGACAGCGGCCGCAGCAAGGCCATCGGCAGCGCTTCGGCGGGCAGGCCGAAGCGCCCCGTGAAGCCGCCGATCGCCGCGACGATCGCGTCGAGTGCGCCGCTCGCGCGCAGCATCCCGATCGCAACGAGGATCGCGACGAGGTACGGAATGATGCGCACCGCGACCTCGAAGCCGTCCTTCGCGCCTTCGACGAAGCGCTCGTAGACGGGCACGCCGCGCAGCAGGCCGAAGCACAGGAAACCGGCGACGAGCGCCGGAACGATCCACGGCGAGATCGTTCGTCCCCACGCGACGGTGACGGGCACCATCGCCGCGAGCGCGGCGAGTGCGAGCACCGACGCCCACAACGGATAGCCGGTTGCGCCGCCATCGACGAGTGCAACGCCGCCCGCCGCGGCGCCGGCAGCCGGCACGGCGCGCGCACGATCGCCGTCGGTGCCGACGCCGGCACCCGCCGGAAAGAAGCGCGCCAGCGCGAAAGCGGTCACCACTGCCGCCGCCGTCCCGCAGATCGATGCGAAGAGCGTCGTCGGCAGGATTCCCGCCGGGTCGCTCGATCCCGCCGACGCGCGCAGCGCGATCACGGCGGTGGGCAGCAGCGTCACGCTCGACGTGTTGATCGCGAGGAAAAGCGCCATGGCATCGGTGGCCGTGCCCGGCCGCGGATTGAGCCGGTCGAGCTCCTGCATCGCGCGAATGCCGAACGGCGTTGCCGCATTGCCCAGCCCGAGCGCGTTGGCCGACAGGTTCAGCACCATCGCGCCCATTGCCGGGTGCTCGGGCGGGACGTCGCGAAAGAGCCGCGTCATCAGCGGGCGGATGAGTCGCGCGAGGATCGTCAGCAGCCCGCCCGCCTCGGCGATCTTCATCAGGCCCAGGAAGAGCGCCATGGCACCGATCAGGCCGATGGCGAGCGTGACTGCGTCGCCCGCCGAGGCGATGGTCGCCACCGACAGCGCCTGCATCGGCGAGGCCGCGCCGTCGACGGGAATCCAGGAGAGCTCGCGCCAGGCCGCCGTGCCGAAGGCGACGAGGACGATCGCGACGAAGATCGCGTTCAAGCGGCCTGCGGCGCGAGCAAGAGCAGGCGGACGGCGCGGATGTCGATCGCGACCAGCTCGTCGATGTTCATCGCATTCTCCGGCGAACGAAGCTTCAGCCTTTCGCGCGCACGAGCAGCACCGGAACCGGCGAGGTGCGCGCCACCAGCTCGGCATCGCTGCCCATCAGCACGCGGTCGACGCCGCGCCGGCCGTGCGTGCCGATGACCACCAGGTCGGCCTTCCACAGCGCCGCCTGCTCGACGATGATGCGCGCCACGCGCTCGCCGCTGCTCTGGATCACCTCGCTCTCGACGACCAGGCCCATCGCCTCGATCGGATCGCGTGCCTTGCGCAGCAACTCCTCGCCTGCGGCGAGCAGCCCGGGAAGGATCTCGTTGACGTACACCGCTCCGACTTCGAAGCCGGTGATGTACAGCAGCGGATCGACCACGTGGATGATCCGCAGGCGCGACCCGCACAGCTTCGCGAGCTGCACCGCCTCGGCCAACGCTTCGTCGGAAGTGGCGCTGCCGTCGTAAGGTGCGAGTATTCGTTCGTACATGCCGGGTTCGCCGCAGGAGGTTGCGTCGCCCGACAGTCTAGTACGCCGGTTCGGCGCTCGCCGCCCTCGATGGCTGGTCAGGCGCCGGGTATCTCGAGCCGCAACCCGGCCCGATCGGCTGCATTGACGATGTGCGTGCGCATCGCACGTCGCGCGGCCTTCGCCGAGCGCTGCCCGAGCGCATCGAGGATGCGCACGTGCTCGCGGATCGGCTCGCGCACGCGCGCCGGATCGGCGAAGGCCACGCGGCGGCTGCCCTCGACGACCTCGGCGAGGCTCTCGGCCAGTTCGATCAGCATCGGGCTTCCGGCGATCTCGAAGATCGCCGCATGAAAAGCGCTGTCGGCCTCGGACATCGCGACCAGGTCGCCGGCGCCGGCCGCGGCCTGCATCTCTTCGACGCAGCGCCGCAGTCGCGCAAGTCCGGCGCCGGTCACGACTGCCGCCGCCATCGCCGCGGCCAGCTCCTCCACCTGGCTGCGCAGCAGGTACACGTCGCGCAGCGCATAGCGCCCCTGGAAACGCCAGCGACCGTAGGCCGCACCCGCACCCTTTTCGCCCGGCAGCGCGAGGAAGACGCCGCGACCGGCCTCGCTGCGCAGCAGGCCCAGCCCCTCGAGCATGGTGATCGCCTCGCGCAGCGACGCGCGGCTGACGCCCAACTCGCCGGCGAGCTGCCGCTGGCCGGGCAGGCGCCCGCCCGGCTTCCACTCGCCGCGCCGGATGCGCTGCTGCAACTCGCGAGCGACGTGCTCTACGGTACGAATCGGGATTGACATCGGGCCAGACGCTCGGCAGGATGCTTCGACGATCCGGATGCGGTCTGACCGGTCTGACCACTCGACGATCTGGTCGACTCGACCGATCACCGCGTCCGATGACGGCAACTGTAGCGCACCGCGCGAGCTCGAAGCACCGATGCCCGAAGCACTCGACAGCGACGCAACCGACCTCGTCGAACGCCTCGATCAGGCGCTCGACGCGATCGCGCGGCTTGCCCGGTACCCGTATCCGGCGCGGCACGAAGCCTGGATCGATCGCCTGCGCGTCAATCTCTCCGAGTTGCGCGCGTTCGAAGCGCTCAACCCGCGCGCCGACCTCGGCTGGCTGGCGCCGCCGCAGGCGCCCGTTCGCACCCGCGTCGACGGCGAGGGTGGCGGGGACGGTGTTGCCGATCAGCGCGCGGCGAACTTCGAGCGCACGACGGCCGGTGAACAGCGCACGCACCTCGCGCACGCGGTGCGCCAGGCCGTCGCGCTCGCTCGCCGACGCGACGACCTTCATGCCTTCATCGCGCTCGCCGACGACGCTGCACTCGACGCCGCCGTCGCGCAGGTCGACAGCCGCCTGCGTGCCGGCGAAAGGCCTCCGCTCGCCGGCGTGCCGCTGGCGATCAAGGACCTGATGCCCGTTGCCGGCTTCGTGCAGACCAACGGCAGCGGCGACGCGGCAGGCGCGGCGCCCGCCGAAGTGGACGCGCTCGCCGTCGCGCGCCTGCGCGCGGCCGGCGCGATCGTGATCGGCACGACGAACCTGCACGAACTCGCGTACGGCATCACCAGCGACAACCCGCACTTCGGGCGCGTGGTCAATCCGCGCCACCCGGCGCACTCGCCGGGTGGCTCGAGCGGCGGATCGGCAGCCGCCGTCGCCGCCGGCATCGTGCGCATCGCGATCGGCACCGACACGGCGGGGTCGATCCGCATCCCCGCCGCGTGCTGCGGCGTGGTCGGCTTCAAGCCGAGTTTCGACGCCGTCCCGCGCGACGGCGCGCAGGCGCTGGGGGCGAGTCTCGATCACATCGGCCCGATCGCCGCCGGTGTCGCCGATGCGTCGCTCGCGTTCTCGGTCCTCGCCGGGCAACCGGCGCGCGTGGCCGCTTCGGCTGCGCTCACCGGACTGCGCATCGGCGTGCCTCGCCGCCACTTCTTCGATCCGATCGCCGACGACGTGCGGCTCGCCGTCGAAGCAGCGATCGCGCAGCTGCGCGACGACGGTGCACGGATCGTCGACGTCGACATCGCGGGAATCGAGTCGAGCGCCGCGCTGCAGTTCGTCACGCTGTGCAGCGAAGCCACCGATCTGCACTGGCGCCGATTGATCGACCGGCCCGAGACGCTCGGCGCCGACGTACGCGCGCGACTGGAGATCGGGCAGTTCCTGCCGGCGACCTGGTACGCGCGCGCACAACGAGGCCGCACCGATCTTGCCGAGGCCTTCGAAAAAGTCATGATGGACGTCGACGTCCTCGTCGTCCCGACGCTGCGCATCGCGGCGCCGCCGTTGGGCGCGACGGCGCCCGTCATCGGCGGGCGCGAAATTCCGTTGCATACCGCGCTCACCTCGCTCACGATGCCGTTCAACCTGACCGGAATGCCGGCGCTCACGCTGCCGTGCGGTCTCGGCGAGAACGGCGCGCCGATCGGCGTGCAGATCGCCGGGCGACGCGGCGACGACTGGCGCGTACTCGACGCCGGCGCGCGCCTGGAAGAGCTGATCGAAACCCACCGAAGGAGGAAGCCGTGAAACACTCATTCCGATTCGCCGTCGCAGCCGCTGCCACGGCGGCATTCGCGATGCCGGTCCACGCTGCCGAGCCGATCGTCGTCGGCGTGAGCATCGCGCAGTCGCCCCCCGGCTCGGTCGTCCAGGGCACGCAGGTGAAGGACGGCATCGAGATCGTGACGAAGATGATCAACGACAAGGGCGGCGTCCTCGGTCGCGAACTGAAGATGGTCTACGAGGACGACCAGGGGATCCCCGAGAAGGGTCGGGCCGCCGCCGAGAAACTGATCACGCGCGACAAGGTCGTGGCCGTCACCGGTGGCCACCAGAGCTCGGTATGCCTCGCGGCGATCGAGGTCGCACACCGCTACAAGACTCCCTACATCAACACGAACTGCTGGTCCGACGACATTCGCAAGAAGGGCTACCCCGAGGTCTTCAACCCGGGCAACTACAACACGCGCGTCTCGTCGGCGATGGCCGAGACGATTGCCGCGCTGAAGGTCAAGAGCGTGATCGCCTTCGCCGAGAACACCGACTACGGCATCGGGCAGGCAAAGCTGCTCGGCGAGTTCCTGCAGAAGAACGCCCCCGACATCTCGTACAAGTACGTCGCGCTCGATCGCGCCGGCAAGGACTTCACGCCGGCGGTGCTGCCGTTGCGCGCCAGCCCGCCGGACGTGGTCGTCAACGTGATGCTGCCGCCGGCCGCGTACATCCTGATGAACCAGATCTACGAGCAGGGCGTCGCGCCGAGCGCGAAGACGTACTTCTATGACGGCGCGGGCATCGCCGACTATCCCGACTTCTGGCAGAACGTGAAGGAGGCGGGCAAGTACATGCTCGCCTTCGGCCTGTACCACCCGAAGATGCCGATGCCCGAGCTCGGCAAGCAGGTGGCCGACATCTACCAGAAGGAGCACAAGAACGAGCCGAACCGGCTGATCTTCCAGGCCGCGGACTCGGTGTTGCTGATCGCCGACGCGATCAAGCAGGCGAACTCGACCGACAGCGCGAAGATGATCGACGCACTGCAGAAGATGACCTTCTCCGGCACGCGCGGCACTTTCCAGTTTTCGCAGAAGCCGGGCTACACCTACCAGCAGTGGGTCGACATCCCGTACGTGACCTACCAGCTCACGGAGATCGACCAGCCTTTGAGCCAGACGACGCTGATCCAGGTTCCGGGCGAGCCGCTGCACGTCGACCGGATCAAGAAGCCGGCGAAGTGACGACGACGCACTGAGCTCGCACACCGAAGCCGCCCTGCCGCGCCTCGCCGTCACGCGAGGCGCGGCTGGAGACCCCCTTGCTCGCGCTGGATCTCTTCGTCAACGGCCTGATCATCGGCCTTTTCTACGCGCTGATGGCCGTCGGCCTCACGATGATCTTCGGGATCCTGAAGATCGTGAACTTCGCGCACGGCGAGTTCTACATGATCGGCGCGTACACCTACACGCTGGTCTCGCTCGCGCTCGGCGTGCCGCCGTGGCTCGCGTTGCCCGTGGCGGCACTCGCGGGCGCGCTGCTCGGCTGGGCCACCGAGCGCTGGCTGATGCGCCCGCTCTACCAGGACTACGGCTCGTGGGGGTTGATGAAGGACGAGTACGCCGTCGTCGTCACCTTCGGACTGTCGCTGCTGCTGATCAACCTCGTCGACAAGGTCGTCGGCCCCTATCCGATGCGTGGTCCGTCGCTGTCCGACGTCACGCGCATGGCGATCGGCCCGTTCATGATCAGCGGCCAGAAGGCGATCACCGCCGTCGTCGCGATCGTGCTGCTGGTCGCGCTGGCGCTGTTCCTGAAGCGTTCGCTGTGGGGCCGCCAGGTGCAGGCGGTCGCGCAGAACCGCCTCGGCGCTTCGATCGCCGGCATCGACACCGCGCGCGCGAGCAGCATCGTCTTCATGGCCTCGGGCGTGCTCGCCGCGCTCGCGGGCGCGCTGCTCGCGCCGGTGATCAACCCGTCACCCGACGTCGGCATCTTTCCGGCGGTGAAGTCCTACGTGATCGTCGTCATCGGCGGCATGGGCTCGATCCCGGGCAGCATCGTTGCGGCGCTGCTGCTCGGCGTGCTCGAGAGCTTCGGAGCCGTCTACCTGTCCTACGACTATCGCGACACTTTCGGTCTGGTGCTGCTGATTCTCGTGCTGCTGCTGCGCCCGCAGGGCCTGTTCGGCGAACGCGTACGCGAGGTCTGAACGTGGCGCTCACCGAAAAGCAATCGTCCGACGCGCGCGCAGCCGCCGTGCACCCGCCCTCGCACCCGAACTTCCTCCGAAGCAAGCTCGCGCAGGAGCTGCGCCTGGCGCTCGTCGTGCTGGCGGTACTCGCACTGCTGCCGCTGGGGATCTCGTCGCCGTACTGGCTCGGCGTGCTGATCGTCAGCATGTATTTCGCGATGCTCTCGGTCGGCTGGAACCTGCTCGCCGGCTATGCCGGGCAGTTCTCGCTCGCGCCGGCGGCGTTCGCGATGCTCGGCGCCTACACCACCGGCCTGGCCGCGTGGCACTGGCAGATTCCGCTGGCGATCGGCCTGCCGTTGTCGTTCGTCGTTCCGGGACTGATCGGGCTCGTTCTCGGGCGCATCGTGCTGCGCCTGTCGGGGCCGTACCTGGCGCTCACCACGCTGGCCTTCGCCGAGATCGCCCGGCTGGTCATCTACAACTCGATCGGCTTCACGCGCGGCGACCAGGGCCTGAACGTGCCGCCGCTGTTCGAGAGCCACTTCGGGAACTACTATCTCTTCCTCGTCGCGCTCGTCGCCTCGACGCTCGTCGTCTACGCGATGCTGCGTGCGCCGATCGGCCGCTACCTGCTGGCTATCCGCGACGACGAGATCGGCGCGGCCAGCCGCGGCATCGACATCGTGCGCGCGAAGACGATCGCGTTCTTCGTCAGTTGCGCGATCTGCGGCCTCGCCGGCGGGCTGTACGGCACCTTCGCGCAGCTCGTCAGCCCCGAACTCGGACTCATCGCGCAGACCGGAATCGTCCTCGCGATGGTCGTGATCGGCGGCATGGGAACGCTGGTCGGGCCGCTCATCGGCGCGGTACTCGTCTACGTCGCCTCGGAATGGCTGCGCGACGTCGGCAACATCCAGATGATCGTCTTCGCGCTGCTGGTGATCGTCTTCGCGCGCTTCTTCCGCGAAGGCCTGTGGGGCCTGGCGCGCGACGCATTCGCCGGCCGGCGGGCCGCGAACGCGGTAGCGGCGAAGGAGGCGCGCTGATGGCGTTGCTCGAGGTCGAGTCGCTCAGCAGGCGTTTCGGCGGTCTGCGCGCGGTCGACGACGCAAGCCTGCACGTCGACGAGGGCGAACTGCTCGGGCTGATCGGCCCGAACGGTTCGGGCAAGACGACGCTGCTGAACCTGCTCTCCGGCCACCTGAAGGCCGACTCCGGCCGAGTGCGGCTCGACGGTCGCGACGTGCTCGGACTGAACCCGACGCAACTCACGCGACGCGGCGTGCTGCGCATGTTCCAGATGACGCGCGTCTTCAACCGCGTGAGCGCCTTCGACAATCTCGTCGTCTGCGGTCTGGCGATGGGACTGAAGGAAGCGGCTGCCACGCGGCGCGCCGTCGAGCTGCTCGACGAGCTGCAGCTCGCGCACGTGATGCACCTCGACGGCGGTCAGCTTTCGGGCGGCCAGAAGAAGCTGCTCGAGTTCGGCATGTGCTTCATGGCACCGCCTCGACTGGCGCTGCTCGACGAACCCTTCGCCGCGGTGCACCCGGTGATGAAGGAGACGATGGCCGCGTTCCTGCGTCGACGCAATGCCGGCGGCCAGACGTTCATTCTCGTCAGCCACGACATGCCGGTCATCGTGGAGATGTGCCCGCGCTCGGTGTGCATGAACGCGGGGACCGTGCTCGCCGAGGGCCCGACGCAGCAGGTGTTGCAGGACGCGTCGGTCATCGAGGCGTACCTGGGGGAGGATGCGACTGAGGACGCAACTGAGGACACCACTGAGGACACGACTGAGCACGCCAATGAGGGCGCCACCGGGAAGGCCGGCAATGGTTGAGGCAGCGCGCGCCCGCGGCGCATCGCCCGCCGGCACCGGCGCACCGACCGGCGAGGCCGAAGTGCTGCTCGCCGTCGAGAACGTCACCGCCGGCTATCTGGGCGACATCGACGTGCTGCGCAACGTGTCGCTGTCGGTGCACGCCGGGCGCATCAGCGGCTTGATCGGCCTGAACGGCGCCGGCAAGTCGACGCTGATGAAGACGATCTGCGGCTTCCTGCATCCGAAGTCCGGCCGCGTCGCCTGGCGCGGAGCCGACATCTCGCACAAGCCTCCGCACACGATGATCGACGACGGCCTGTGGTACATCCCGCAGGAATCGAGCCTGTTTCCGTACATGACGGTCGCCGAGAACCTGCGCCTCGCGCTCGAAGGTCGTCACCGCCAGTTCGGCGGCGTCCTCGCGCAGCGCTATGCCGACACGCTCGAACGCTTTCCGGTGCTGAAGGAGAAGCTGTCGTCGCAGGCGGGCGACCTGTCCGGCGGCCAGCAGAAATCGCTCGAGTTCGCCAAGGCGTACATGGTCCAGCCGAAGGTGTGCCTGATCGACGAACCGAGCATCGGGCTGGCGCCGCGCGTGGCCGCCGAAGTGTTCCAGTGGATCGACGCCTTCGCGAAGTCGGGCATGGGCATCCTGCTCGTCGACCACAACGTGCGCCGCGTCGTCGCGATGTCGGACCACGTCTACGTGCTGAGCCTGGGCGAAATCACCGCCGAAGGAACCCCGGCCGATTTCGCGGGCGACCTGCACGAGCAGGTGCGCCAGTGGCTGGGCATCAATTTCTGAGCGATGCGGGTCGCGGGCGCACGCTTGCGCTGCAGCCGCTGACGGCCCGCGACTTCGCACCGTACGGCTTCGTCGTCGCGCCGGGCGGCGACGCGGGCCGCACGATCAACGACGGCACGGCCCGGCGCTTCGACCTGCCCGACCCCGACGTGGCAGCCGACGGCGGACGAGCCGCGCTGGCGGTGTTCCGCGCGCGTGCCGTTGCGTTGCCGTTCGTCGTGCACGCGCTCGAACGCCATCGGCTGGGCGGCCAGAGCTTCGTGCCGCTGGCCGGCGCCCCTTTCGTCGTCGTCGTCGCTGTCGGCGAGGCGCGGCCCGACCCGGCGACGATGCGCGCGTTCCACGTCGACGGGCGCTGCGGCGTGCACTTCGCCCGCGGCGTCTGGCATCACCCGCTGCTCGCGCGGGTCGACGCCGATTTCGTCGTGCTCGAGCGGCGCGCCGACGCGATCGATTGCGAGCTCGCGACGATGGCCGAAACGATCATCGTCGACGATCCGGTCGTGCCGGCGCCACCTGCAGCCTGAAACGCGAGCGGCGGGGTGCCGCGCGGACTTCTACGTCGTCGCCTCGAGCCGGAAGCGGGCGAGCGAACCCGCCAGTTGCTGCGCCTGCTCGCTCAGGCCGCGCGCCGCAGAGGCGCTCTGCACGACGAGCGCCGAATTCTGCTGCGTCACGCGATCGAGCTCGGCGATCGCCGCATTGATCGAGCCGATGCCGTCGCTCTGCTCGCCCGCCACCGCGCTGATCGAGGCGATCGACTCGCTGACGCTGCGCACGCGCGCGAGCAGGTCGCGCATCGTCGCGCCCGCGTCGCCCACCAGCTTCGTGCCCGATTCCACCTCGCCGACGCTGTGGTCGATGAGCCGCTTGATTTCGGCGGCTGCGTCGGCCGAACGCTTCGCAAGCGAGCGCACCTCGGAGGCGACGACGGCAAAGCCGAGTCCGCGCTCGCCGGCGCGCGCCGCTTCCACCGCGGCGTTCAGCGCCAGGATGTTCGTCTGGAAGGCGATGCCGTCGATCACCGCGAGAATCTCCGAGACCCGCCGCGCGCTGCCTTCGATCGCTCCCATCGTCTCGGTCACGGCTGTCATCGCCCGCCCGCCGCGCTCGGCGACCTCCGCCGCCTGCGCGGCGATGCGATCGGCCTGGCGCGCCGAGGCGGCCGACTGATCGACTGCGCCGGTCAGTTGCGCCATCGTGGCGGCGGTCTGCTGCAGGCTGTCGGCGGTGCTCTCGGTGCGATCGCTCAGATCGGCGTTGCCGGCCGCCACCTCCGCGCTGGCCGCGCGGATGAACTCGGCGCTGTGCCGGATCGACGCGACCATTTCGCGCAGCCGCCGCTGCATCTGCGCGAGCCGGCACAGCAGTGCGCCGATCTCGTCGGTGCGGTCCGAGTGGAAGGACCGGGAGAGGTCGCCCTCGGCGATCGCCTCGGCGAAGCGCACCGCCTCGGCCATCGGTGCGGTCAGCGAGCGGCTCGTGCGCCAGGCGATGAGCGCGCCGATCGCGATGCCGGCGGCGCAGATCGCGGCGAGCAGCACGCCGGCCTGACGCACGGAAGCCTGCAGCGCCGATTGCGCCAGCGCGCTGCGCTGCTCGAGGGCCTGGCCGAGCGCATCGAGCGACGCGATCATCGACTCGGCCAACGGCACGAGCTTCGCCTCCACCGTCTGCGCATCGTCGCCCATCAGGAGATCGTCGCGGACCTGGGCGCGTACCCGCACGAACTCGGCCCGATCGGCGTTGACCTGCGCGATGCGCTCGGCCAGCGCACGCTCGTCCGAGAGCGAGGCGACCTTCGCCTGCAGGGCTTCGGTCTGCGCAGCCGTCTGCGCCATGTCCTCGTTCAGCTGGCCGCGCAGCCGGCTCAGGCGCGCGGCCAGCGCCTCGTCGGCGTTGATCGCGGCGTCCATCCGGGTCGCGGTGAGAGCGCGATCGAGGTTGGTTCGCACCAGCGCCGACCAGCGATCGACGATCTGCATGCGCTCGATGTGACGCGCATTTTCCTCGTCGTGGCGCTGGATGTTCCACAGTTGCTGGCCGGCGGCGAGAACCATCGCGACGCTGATCGCCAGCACGACACCGAACCCGGCGACCAGGCGGGAGCCGATTCGTTCGAATCGAGGCAGGCGAAGCGGATTGCGCATCCCTGCTTTATCGGTCCCGGTTGCGAAATCGTGAAGCGGGGCGGGCGCGAGCCCGGCCCCGCAGATCGGCCGCCGGCCGCCGGCCATTGACGCGGGAGCCAGTTGGACTAGAGTGGTGTCGACGCGTCACGCACCGGAGGGTGCAGGGAGGAGTCATGAGCTTCCGGATCGAAGGCCAGGGCGCGCAGTTGCAGGTCCGCATCGACGACGATTCGCACACCGGGCAACAGGTTCTCGACGCGGTACACGCGTGCAAGTCGCTGAGCTGGTGGTCGTGCCCGTCGGGCGAATGCTCGAAGATCGGCGCCTGCGAATCGCAGCGCGAAGATCACACGGTCGTGCTGACGATGACGCCGCGCGCCGGCGAGACGCTGTCTCCCGTCGGCGTTGCCGAATGCCTGCGCTACGTGCTCGGCAGCGCGGACAAGGAAGCGCCTCACTGAACCTCGTCACGCTGACCGCCCGGGCGCTTCAGGCCCGGCCGCCCGTTCGCCGGCGCCGGTTGCACGCGCTCCGGGCGAGCGTGTCCTGCGGGCGCGTCCCGTGGCTGCTGGCCGGCGTGCTCGCGGTCACGGCACTCGGCACGATCGCGCGCCCGACCGCCTCGGCAGCCGCGGCGCCCGACCGTTTCGTCGCCGGAGCGGGGGTAGTCGAACGCACGCCGGTCGACGGCGATCTGTTCGCCGCAGGCGGAAGCGTCGACATCGAAGCGCCGGTGGCCGGAGACGCGATCGTCGCCGGCGGCACCGTACGGCTCGACTCCCCCGTGCGCGGTTCGACCTACGCTGCAGCCGGCAGCCTGTCGATCGCTGGCCCGATCGAGCGCAACGCCCGGCTGGCCGGGGGGCACGTGCGCGTCGAACCGTCGGCGCGCATCGGAGGAAACCTGACGGTCGCCGCCGGCCGTGCCGAGCTTCGGGGCGCCGTCGACGGCTCGTTCGTCGCCGCGGCCGGCAGCGTGCTGATCGACGCGCGAATCGGCGGCGACGCCGACGTCACCGCCGGCAGCGTCTCGCTCGGCCCGCATGCACGCATCGACGGCAGCCTTCGCTATCGCAGCCACGAGCCGTTGCAGCGCGATCCGTCGGCCCAGGTTGCAGAGTCGGTAGAGCGCCCGCGCGCGGCCTTCGCGCGCGAAGACGTACGGCGATCGATGCGCGGCCTCGGCACCGTCCTGTGGGTGCTCTGGACGATCGGCCTGACGCTGCTCGCTGCGATCGTCGTCGCGCTGGTGCCGCGCGCAGCCGCGACGATTGCCGCGTCGCTGCGACAGCGGCCCGGACTGGCGCTGGCGGTGGGCTTCGTCGTGCTCGTCTGCACGCCGATCGCGGTCGTGCTGTCGCTCGTCACGGTGATCGGAATTCCGCTCGGCCTGACGCTTCTGCTCGTCTACCTGATGCTGCTGCCGCTGGCGTGGGTCGCAGCCGCGATCGGTATCGCCGACTGGTTCGTTTCGCTGCTACCCTCGGTCTCGGCCGGGACGGTGACGCGCCGGGTCGTCGCCACCGCGCTGTCGGTCGTTCTGCTCGCCCTGGCGTCGAGCGCGCCGTGGGTCGGCGGCTGGATCGCCGCCGTCGCGCTGATGGCCGGACTCGGGGCGCTCGCGCTGCAGTTGCGTGCGCTGCGGGCCGGCTGATCGCTATCGTCGCAGCCACCAGACGATCAGCGTCAGGACGATCGAGACGATGATCGACGTCGTGACCGGGAAGTGGAAACTGAAGTTCTCGCGCACGATGGAAACGTCTCCCGGCAGCCGGCCCCACGGCAGGCGCGAAAGCCACGGCCACAGGGCGCCGGCGGCAAGAAGAAGAAGGCCGATCACGATGAGGATGCGTTGCATGCGGACTCCGACCGCGTCGAAGGGGATCGACGTTCCCGAAGTTTGCCGCTGAACCCGATCGCGCGCCGATGAAGCTGCGTCCGCTCCAGCGCCTGCGTGCCCGCCTGCAACGCATCCATCATGCCGTGCGCGGCCCGCTTTGGTTTCCACAGGTGCCCCTGGCGCTGCTGCTGGCTGCAGGCGGCGTGTGGCTGCTGCAGGCGCAGATCGGACCGAGCTGGCGCGCCGAGCTGGAAGCGTTGCTCGACAACGCCTCCGCCCTCGATCCCAGGGTACTGCCGCCGCTGCTCATCGGCGGCGGGATGATGACGATGGCTGCAGGCCTGCTGCTGCGCTCGCGCCTGGCGTGGTCGATGGCGCTGCTGCTCGCGGCCACGGGAGCAGTGAGCACGCGCTTCGGGTCATCCGAACAGGGCCTGGTGCTCCTCGGATACTTCCTGTTCCTGCTCGTCGCGCTGATGCTGGCGTGGCGCCGCTTCGACCGCGCGAGCGTGGCGGCGAGCACGCTGTTCGCGCTGACCTCGGTGGCGATGCTGCTGCTGTACGCCACCTTCGGTTCCTACTACCTGGGCAGCGACTTTCGGCCGCCGGTAAACGACCTGGTCACCGCGCTGTATTACGCGATGGTGACGATGAGCACCGTCGGCTACGGCGACATCACGCCGCAGACGCCGCAGGCCCGCCTCTTCACGGTGTCGATCATCGTGCTGGGCGTCGCGGTGTTCGCCACCTCGCTGACCGCCGTCATCGCACCGATGGTCAGCCGCAGTCTGCAACGCATCGTCAATCGGGAGGTCGGCCGCGTGAAACGGGAAAAGCACTTCGTCGTCATCGGCAACACCCCATTGGCGGTCAACACCAGCCTGGAGCTGGCGCGCCGCGGACGTCCCGTCACGCGGCTCCTGCGCGAGGCGTCGGACGACGTGCAGATGCGCGACTTCGACGTCGTCGTGGGCGACCCGAACAGCGCGGACGTGCTGCGCGAGGCGGGCGCACAGCACGCCGAAGCCGTGCTGGCGATGCTCGCCGACGATTCCGACAACGCATTCGTCGTGCTCGCCGTCAAGGAGCTGCAGGGCGGTGCGCGCACCATCGCAGCCGTCAACGACGCGCGTCATCTCGCCCGCGTGAAACTCGTCCAGCCCGACGTGGTGATCGCTCCGCAGATCTTCGGCGGCGAGCTGACGGCGATGCTGCTCTCCGGCGAGACGGTGACGTCGGAATTCGTCATGCAGCGAGTCTTCCAGCAGCCGGCACCGGCGGTCGGTACCGGCGACACGGGCCAATGAGCAGACGTCGCGAGGCGGCGCTTTCGGCACGAAATTTGCCCGCCGCTGCCGCGGTGCGCCTTCCGGCGCGCGCCGTCCCTGCGCCGCCGTCCGCTGCGCCGCCGTCCCTATGCTTGACGCGCCGCCGCTCGACGGCGACGATGCCTTGACGATCCGACCGGTCCGGCCGCGATACGTTGCGTCGCCGGACGCCAGCTGACCCCCGAACAGGAGCGCGAACATGCCCAAGCCCTTGCCCAGCGGAGCCGACCTGCAGAAGCTGCAGGGCGAGACGATCGAACTCACCGGCGCTGCCGCCGCGAAGACGATCGACGGCTTCCGCCGACTGGCGGAGCTCAACATGCAGACCGCACGCGCCTCGCTCGAGCAGTCGAGCGAGCAGATCCGCGCGCTGCTCGAGGCGCGCGACACCAGCCGGCTCACCGAACTGGTCACGAGCTTCGCGATGCTGCCGCCCGAGAAGTTCGCGGCGTACGCAAACGCGGTCTATGCGATCGCGCACGAAACGGGCGTGGACATCGGCACGCTCGTTTCGCAGCAGATCGCGCGCAGCAACGAGCAGCTCTCCGAGACGGTCGAGGCGCTCGCGAAGAACTCCCCCGGCGGCGCCGGCGGCGCCTTCGATTTCATCACCAAGTCGATGGACGCCGCGCGCGCCGCCTACGAGCAGATGCAGCAGGCGGCCGCGCAGGCGACCGGTCAGTCCGGCCGCGCGTAGTCCGTCTGCATCGCGGCGTAGCGCTCGAACCAGTCGAGCGCGCCCGGGTCGGCCATCGCGCTGCGGTTGGCGGCGCGCTCGGCCGGCACGCCGAGCAGGATCCTTCGCACCGGCACCTCCATCTTCTTGCCGGTCAGCGTCGCCGGGATCGCATCGACGCGGTAGACCTTGTCGGGCACGTGCCGCGGCGTGCACGCACGGCGCAGGCATTCGCCGATGCGTTCGACGAGCGCGTCGTCGAGCGCAGCGCCCGCGCGCAGCTTGACGAACAGCGGCATGAAGCACTGCCCGTCGGGCAGGTCGAGATTGACGATCAGCGCATCGTCGATCTCGTGCAGCGTCGCGAGCGCCCGGTAGACCTCCGCCGTGCCGATGCGCACGCCGTGCCGGTTCAGCGTCGCGTCGCTGCGACCGAGCACGAAGCAGCCGCCGCGCGGGTTGATGCGAAAGAAGTCGCCCTGGCGCCACACGCCGGGGAACACGCCGAAGTACGACTCGCGGTAGCGGCTGCCGTCCGGGTCGCTCCAGAACTTCACCGGCATCGACGGCATCGGCTGCGTGATCACCAGTTCGCCGACTTCGTCGACGACGCTCTCGCCCGCGTCGTTCCACGCCTGTGCCGAAACCCCGAGGTGCGGCGCCTGGATTTCGCCGGCGTACACAGGCCGGGTGGGCACGCCGCCGACGAAACCGGTGCACACGTCGGTGCCGCCGCTGCCGCTGCACACCCACAGGTCGGCCTTCACGTTGCGGTAGAACCACGCGGTGTGCGCGGGCGAAACCGGTGAGCCGGCCGGCATGATCGCGCGCAGCCGCGACAGGTCGTAGCGTTCGCCCGGTACGATGCCCGCCTTCGACAGGAGGTCGACGTACGCGGGACTCGCGCCGAAGTACGAAGCGCCGCTGTCCTGCGCCATGCGCCACAGCACGTCGACGTCCGGATGCGCCGGGTGGCCGTCGTAGAGCACCGGCACGACGCCGCACAGCATCGAGCTGGCGAGGAAGTTCCACATCATCCAGCCGGTGGTGCTGAAGAAGAACATCCGCTCGCCGGCGCGCAGGTCCATGTGCAGTCCGACGAGCTTGAGCATCTCGAGCAGGATGCCGCCGTGCCCGTGCACGATCGCCTTCGGCAGGCCGGTGGTGCCCGACGAGAACAGAATCCACAGCGGATGATCGAAGGGCACCTGCTCGAAGCAGAAGCCCGCTGCGGGCACCGGCTCGCCGCCGAGCGTCTGCTGCCACGTTCGCACGACGAGTCCGGTGCGCTCGAAGGCGGGCAGCGCCGCGCCGAGCCGGGGCAGCACGACGAGACACTCGAGTTGCGCCAGCCCGGCGACGATCGTGCGCAGCTCGCGGCGGCGATCGAAGACCTTGCCGCCGTAGCGGTAGCCGTCCACGCAGAACATCACCTTCGGCTGCAGCTGCGCGATGCGATCGAGCGTTCCGCTCGCGCCGAAGTCGGGCGAAACGCTCGACCAGATCGCGCCGATCGCCGTCGTCGCCAGCATGGCGACGACGGCCTCGGGCACGTTCGGCAGGTAGGCGACGACGCGGTCGCCCGGCGCCACCCCCGACTCGCGCAGCCGCGTGGCGAGCGTTCGCACCTGCGCGCCGAGCGCATCCCACCGGAATCCGGCCAGCGCGTGCGTTTCGTCCAGGTACAGCAGCGCGTCCTGTCCCGCACGCTCGTTGCGCAGGACGTGCTGCGCGTAATTCAGGCGCACGCCGGGAAACCACTGGGCGCCGGGCATTTCGCGGCGCCCGAGCACGGCGCCCACCGGCGTCGACGAGCGCACGTCGAACCAGTCGAAGATCGAACGCCAGAAGGCGTCGAGATCGCTCACCGACCAGCGATGCAGCGCGGCGTAGTCGGCGAAGGCGAGCCCGCGCTCGCTTTCGAGCCAGCGCATGTACTCGGCGATGCGCGTATTCGCCACCTGCCGCGGATCGGGCGTCCACAGCAGCTCGCCCTCACGTACGCGGGCGGGCTCGAGGTCGGTACGAAGGTTCAACTCGCGTTGCTCCGTCGAAGGGGTTCGAGCCGGCTCCGGAGGCCGGCGCCACGCTCCGGAGGCCGGCGCCACGAAGAGCGCGATCGGAGCTACTCTTGCACCGAAGGTGCAGCGCCCGACGCACGTCCTTCTTCTACCGGAGCCCCGCATGGAAAACTACCTGACCGACCTGCGCAAGTACACGACGAACGTGAACGAGAACTCGGTCTCCGCCATCGTCAAGTACTGCGGAATCGCGCTGCGGAACGCCGACTCCTCGCTCGTTGCCGGAACGGACCCGGCCGAGCTCGCGACCGTCCGCGACGGGTTCGCGGCGAAGAAGCTGGGGCTGGACGCCGAGGCGGCCGACGCCGGAATCCAGTCGGTGCTCGAGAAAATGAAGGGCGAGCGGCGCAAGCACCGCGTGACTTTCTATTACCTGCTCGCCGAAGCGACGGGAACGCTCGCGAAACTCGCCTGAGCGCCCGCGCGCGAACCGCGGCTGCGCCACTCAACCCCGCACGATCACGGCCTCGCCCGGTTCCAGTTCGATCGTACGCCCGACCGCGCACCCCTCGCGCTCGCGCCGCGTGGCGAACACGATCGAGGAGCCGGGCGGCAACGCCACGCGCAGCGACGCGCGATGCGCGCCGGGATTCGACACGACGAGCAGGCGCGCGCCGCCGGCCGAGCGTTCGTAGGCGAGCAGCGGCGGCGCGGATTCCACCAGGCGCATGTCGCCCGCCGACAGCGCCTGGCTCGCGCGGCGCAGCGCGATCAGCCGGCGATACAGGTTCAGCAGCGAATCGGGGTCGCGCAACTGCGCCTGCACGTTCGTGCGGTCGGCGTCGGTGGCGATCGGCAGCCACGGCGTGCCGCGGGTGAAGCCCGCGCCGGCCGTCTCGTCCCACTGCATCGGCGTACGCTGCGGGTCGCGCGCGAGCCCCGGCTCGTTGCGTCTGCGCGCATCCGTCAGCAGCTCGTGCGCGATCTCGACGTCGGTCATGCCGATCTCGTCGCCGTAGTAGAGCGTCGGCGTTCCGCGCAGCGTGAGCAGCAGCACCGCCGCGACGCCGGCCTGCGCTCGTCCGATGCGCGAGGCGATGCGCGGCTTGTCGTGGTTGCCCAGCACCCAGTTCGGCCACTGGTCGGGCGGCACCAGGCGCGCGTATTCGACGATCAGGCGCCGGATCTCGCCGGCGTCCCAGGACGTCTGCAGCAGGTGAAAGTTGAACGGCATCTGCACGCCCGGACTTTCGCGGCTGCCGTAGTACGCGACGAGCCGCTCCAGCGGCAGGTAGACCTCGCCGATCAGCACGCGGCCGGGAAACGCGTCGGTCACGCGGCGCAATCCGGCGACGACCTCGTGCACCTCGGGCTGGTCGGCCGAGTGCAGCGGCAGCAGCCGCGCGATGTCCGGTTCGCCCGGCTGCCACGCCGGGTTCGGCGGATCGTCTCGCCAACTCGCGTCCTTGATCAGGTGCCACATGGCGTCGATGCGAAAGCCGTCGACACCACGTCGCAGCCAGAATCGAAGCACCTCGTGCATCGCCGCCCGGACCGCGGGGTTGCGCCAGTTCAGGTCGGGCTGCTCCTTCAGGTACGTGTGGAGGTAGTACTGCGCCGTGGCAGCGTCCCATTCCCACGCGCTGCCGCCGAACTCGCTGTACCAGTTGTTCGGCGCGCCGCCGCCGGGCGCCGGATCGCGCCACAGGTACCAGTCGCGCCGCGCACTGTCGCGCGAGGCACGACTGTCGACGAACCACGGATGCCGCTCGGACGTGTGGTTCGGAACGAAGTCGAGCACCAGCTTCATCCCGCTTCGATGCACGTCGGCCACGAGCGCATCGAACTGCGCCAGCGTGCCGAAACGCCGATCGACGTCGCAGTAGTCGGAAATGTCGTAACCCGCGTCGACGAACGGCGACGGCTGGATCGGCGACAGCCAGATCGCGTCGACGCCGAGCGTACGGAGGTGAGCGAGCCGGCTGCGGATTCCGTCCAGGTCTCCGAAGCCGTCGCCGTTGCTGTCCTGGAACGACAGCGGATAGACCTGGTAGACGATCGCGCGCCGCCACCAGTCGTCGTCGGAACGCACGCTCACGAAGGACAGCCGCGGCAGTCCTGCGTCTGCGCGCCGAGGAAGCGCGCGCCTTCGGTCTTCGCCGACTCCAGGTTCGCTCCGTCCAGGTTCGCGCTGCGCAGGTCGGCCCCGCGCAGGTCGGCGCCGGCGAGCGAGGCGCCGCGCAGATCGGCGCCGCGCAGCTGCGCCTGGCGCAGGTCGGCCCCCGAAAGGTCCGCGCCGCGCAATTCGGCAGCCGTGAAATCGGCGTTGCGCAGCGTCGCGCCGCGCAGCGCCGCCTTCGCCAATCGGGCGTCGCGCAGGATCGCATCCGAGAGATCGGCACCCGAGAGATCCGCGCCGCGCAGCTGCGCGCCGAGCAGATCGGCCTCGACGAGCACGGCATTGCGCAGGTCGGCCTCGTGCAGATTCGCCTGCCGGAGATTCGCGGCCCGCAGTTTCGCGCCGTCGAGCCGCGCGCCGGTCAGGTCCGCGTTGGTGAACTGCGAGTTGGACAGATCGGCGCCGTGCAGATCGGCGCGCCGCAGGTCGGCGCCGGCACAGAGGGTTCCGGGCCGGACCGTGCAGTCGCCGATCTCGCGCAGCGACTGCGCCGCGGCGGGCGCGGCGAGCGTCGCAAGCGACGCGAGCAGCCAGGTCAGGACGAAGAGCCGCATGCGCATCGATTCACTCCCTGCATCTCGACCCCCACGAGCACGTGCCAGGGGTCACTTCCTCGCGCGGTCGGTCGTCGTCGTGTCGACGGCAGGAACGCCGCGTGCAACGGGAACCCGATGACCGCCCTGCTCGACTGCGCGATCGTCGGCGCCGGCCCCGGAGGGCTTACGGCGGCCGTCTACCTCTCGCGATTCCGCCGGACGATCGCCGTCTTCGACTCCGGCAACAGCCGTGCCCGCTGGATTCCGGAAAGCCACAACTGTCCGGGATTTCCGAGCGGGATCGGCGGCGACGCGTTCCTCGCGCGCCTGGCGGCACAAGCGCGCGCCTTCGGCGCCCGCGTCGAATCGGGCGAGGTCACGGCCATCGGCCGGCATCGCGGCACCGACGGACGCGGCTTCGCGCTCGAGGTCGGCGGCCAACGACTGACCGCCCGCAGCGTCGTGCTGGCGACCGGCTGCGAAGACGTCATGCCACCCATCGACGGCCTCGACGAAGCGGTCGCCAGCGCCGCACTGCGTTTCTGTCCGGTCTGCGACGCCTTCGAGGCGATCGACCGCGAGATCGCGGTGCACGGGCCCTTCGACTCGGCGGCCCAACATGCGCTGTTCCTGCGCACCTATTCGGCTCGCGTCACCGTCGTGCCTGCCGACGGCGGCGCAGCAACCGAGCCGGCGCGGGCGCGCCGACTGCACGAGGCCGCAATCGCCGTCACCGACGTGCCGACCGTAATGCATTTCGACGGCAAGCGCTGCTCGTTCACGATCGACGGCACCCGCCGCGCATTCGACGTCGTCTACGCGATGCTCGGCAGCCGCCAGCGCTCGGCGCTGGCCCTCGCACTGGGCGCTGCCTGTGACGACGAGGGCGCGCTGCGCGTGGACGACCACATGCGCACCAGCGTGCCCGGCCTGTACGCGATCGGCGACGTCGTGAGCGCGCTGAACCAGATCGCGGTGGCGACGGGCCACGCCGCCATCGCGAGTACCGCAGTGCACAACGCACTGCCGCCGCGTTACACTTGAACTGCCTGCGGGCCGGCCGGATCGATTGCGCCGACCGGGAAGCCGTGAACGAATCCGCCATGACCGACCTGTCCGCCTTCCCGATCACGCGGAAGTGGCCCGCACGCCACTCCGAGCGCATCCAGCTCTATTCGCTGCCCACGCCCAACGGCGTGAAGGCGTCGATCATGCTCGAAGAAACTGCGCTGCCGTACGAGCCGCATCGCGTGAGCTTCGAGACCAACGACCAGATGTCGCCCGAGTTCCTGTCGCTGAATCCGAACAACAAGATTCCGGCGATCATCGACCCGGACGGGCCAGGCGGAAAACCGCTGGCGCTCTTCGAATCGGGCGCGATCCTGCTCTACCTCTCCGAGAAGTGCGCCGCGCTCGGGCGCGAAACCTTCATGCCCGCCGATGCGGCCGCCCGCTACGAGACGATCCAGTGGCTCATGTTCCAGGTGGGCGGCGTCGGCCCGATGTTCGGGCAGCTGGGTTTCTTCCACAAGTTCGCCGGCAGGGACTACGAAGACAAGCGTCCGCGCGACCGGTACGCGAACGAGTCGAAGCGGCTGCTGCGCGTGCTCGAGCAGCGCGTAGCGGGGCGCCGGTGGATCATGGGCGACGAGTACACGCTCGCCGACATCGCGATCTTTCCGTGGGTGCGCAATCTCGTCGGCTTCTACGACGCGCGCGATCTCGTCGGCTTCGACGACTTCCCGGAGTTGGCGCGCGTGCTCGCGGCGTTCGTGCAGCGCCCGGCGGTGGCGAAGGGGCTCACGATTCCCGCAGCGACGACCTGATCGCGGCGGCGCCGCGCTTGCGAATCGTCGAGCACCCCGAGGCGGCGCGCTTGCGCCGTTTCGCACTTCGTTCGACGATGGCACACGACATCGACACTCGAGGTGGCTCATGGCGATCCATGGCAAGACGATCGGCATCGCGTTGTCCGGCGGCGGGTATCGCGCGACGCTCTTCGGCCTGGGCTCGCTGCAGCGGCTGAACGACGCGGGCCTGCTCGGCAAGCTCGACCGCATCACCAGCGTCTCCGGCGGCTCGATCCTCGCCGGCGTGCTGGCTCATCGCTGGAAGGAGCTGCACTTCGACGACGGACGCGCGGCGAACTTCAACGCGCTGGTGGTCGATCCGGTGCGCGCGTTCTGCAGTCGCACGATCGACGTCGGCGCCGGCCTGAAAGGGCTGCTGGTGCCGTTCAGGACGGCGGGCGACTTCCTCGCCGACCGTTACGACAAGGACCTCTTCCACGGGGCGATGCTGAAGGACATCCCCGACGCGTCGCTTCCGGGCAATCCGCGCTTCGTCTTCTACGCGACGAGCCTGCAGACCGGACGCAGCTTCCGCTTCCGGCAGGACTTCATCGCCGATTACCTGCTCGGCACGAACCGCAGCGAATCGGTTCCGCTCGCGGTTGCCGTCGCGGCGTCGAGCGCGTTTCCGCCGGTGTTCTCCCCGATCGTCCTCGACACCGATCCGGAAGCGTGGCGCGAAGGCAGCAAGGCCCCTGGACTCGAAGCGCTGCGCCGCCGGGTCGTTCTCACCGACGGCGGCGTCTACGACAACATGGGGCTCGAGTCGCTCGTCGACCGCGTCGACCTGGTGCTGGCAAGCGATGCCGGGGCGCCCTTCGAAATACAGGAAGATCCCTGGGCAGACAACTTGATGCAACTGGGCCGCGTGCGCGACATCCTGATCGACCAGACGCGCGCGTTGCGCAAGCGCTGGCTCGTCTCCGAGTTCGAGGCGGGCCGCAAGCACGGCGCGTACTGGGGAATCGGCACGCGCATCGGCGACTACAAGGCCAGCGACCCGCTGGCCTCCGACAGCACGACCACCGGCGAGCTCGACGAAGTGCCGACGCGGCTGGCCGCCTTCGATGAGCGGCTGCAGGGACGGTTGATGAACTGGGGCTACGCGCTGTGCGACGCGGCGCTGCGCACGCGAGCGAAGCTGGCGCTGGCGCCTGCGCCCGGACTGCCGGCACCGATGCACACGCTCGGCTGACCGTTCGCGCGATGGACCGCAGGCATCTCGGTGCGTGGAGCCTCGGCGTCGACGACGATCGCTTCGTTGCTGCACTCGCCGCGCTCGGCGTGCTTGCGGCATTCGATCATGCCGCGGGCGAAGCAGACACGGCGGTACCCGCGCTCGTCGCGTTGCTGAAAGCGGCGGCGCCGGCCGCGCGCGCAACGGATGGCCTGCTCGCCTGGAAGGTTCCGCACGCGCCCGTCGCCGGTGCGCGGCCACCGGCGGGCTTGCGCCAATGGCCGTCGGCAGCAGATCTGGCCGACGCGTGGACTGCGTTCGCGACCGGCGAGTCGCCCGTTCGGCTCGCTGCGATCGATGAACTCGGCAACGAGGGGCAGGCGCTCGACTTCGTCGAGATGCTGACGCACGACACGGCACGGCTCGCCGGCGCGCACGCGCGAGCCCCCTGGGATCCCGAGCGGCCGACCCAATGGCGTTGGCCCTTCACCGTCGCGACGCTGCCCGGTGATCCGCTCGGCCGGCGTTTCGTCGAGGACACGCAGAGGAATTCGCTGCCGACGGGCAGCCGCTTCGTCATCGCATCGCGGCGGACGCCGCGCGTCGAAGTGTTCGCCTTCGGACAGCCGCTGGCGCGCGCACTCGCACGCGTGCTCGAGACCGCTTCACCGACTCGATGCGCGCTCGCCGTCGTCGCCGGGTTCGGCGCCGACTCGCCCGCCCGCTCGGCACCGCTCGTTCGCGCATTGGCCGCCTGCTTGCAAGCCGACGGCGTCGTCGTCGTGCCGACGACGTCCGCCGAACGGCTGACGGATGCAATAGCGCATCTCGCCGAACGGACGGCTTCCGGATGTCCGCTCGACGTCGCACTGATGCAATCGATGGAACCGGGCCACGTCGCATGGCTCGGCCGGGATCTGATCGAGATCACCGAACATTCGCCGGCGCGACAGGCCGCCTCGGTTCGCCGGTCCGAACCGACGTCGGGCGCTGCCGCTCCGCGCGCCCCCGCTCAGCCGCCACCTCGGACGCCGCCCCAGGACCCGACGCCCGGCGCGACGGCGCAACGAAAGCTGGATCTTTCGAACAGGCGTCTGCGCGTGCGGCCCTTGCAGTCGCCGGCGCGCTCCGACGGCAGGACTCGCGGCCAGACGGCACAGCGGAACTCGCCGTTTTCGGAGTCGGGCCCGCGCTTGCGCCCGATCGGCCCGTCGGGTCCGCCGCCGCGCGCCGCACGACCATCCGTCGCGCGACCATCCGCCGCACGACCATCCGCCGCACGACCATCCGCCGTACGACCATCCGCCGCACGGCCCCGGCAAGCGGCCCGCAGCCCGCAGCCCGACGACGAGCAACTGCCGGCACGCTACCTGCAGCAGCGCAGCCTGCGCCGGACGAGCGACGGCCGACTCGAACCGATTCGCGACGGCTACCTGCGCGGCGAGCCGGTGCTGCTGTGCGTGCGCATCGGAGCGCCCGACGACGAGCGCTGGGACAGCGCCAGGACGCCCTTCCCCGCGCACGAGTTGCCGAAGGACCGTAACACGCACGCGCTGCAGGTCGTCGTGCACGAGCCCGGCCAGTTCGATGCGCCGATGCTGCGCGAGATCACGCTGCCGCGCGCAGGTCCGAGCACCGAGGCTGAATTCGTCTTCACGCCGCGCAACAGCGGCATCTTCGATGCGCGCATCAGCGTGCTGCATCGCGGCCGCGTGCTGCAGACCGCGCGACTGCGAACGCGCGTACGCGCCAAGCGCGGCAAGCGCGACGACGGCATCGCCCTGCTCGATGAGGCGCAAGTGCGCCCCGACTGGAGCGATCTCGGCGCGCGGCGCCGCTTCGATCTCGCGATGGTGCTCAATCACGGCGATGCAGACGGCTTGCCGCGCCTGACCGCCGTCGCCGAGCGACGCGCCTGGGCGACCAGCCTGGAAGGCCTGTCGGAGCCGCTGCTGCAGTTGAACGAAGCATTGTCCGACGCTGCGCACAGCGTCGCCGATCACGCCGACGGCCTCGATCAGGGCGACAACCCGCAACTGCTCGTGCGGCTGGCGCGCATCGGCGCCGACCTCTACTCGGCGCTGTGCCTCGACCAGTTCGTCGAACTCGCACAGGGCGGCTTCGATCCGCGCGACGACGCGCTCACGCACATCCAGGTCGTCAGCGCCCGTGCGGACGCGGTCGTTCCGATCGAATTCTTCTACGACTATCCGCCGCCGGCGCCCGACGCGAACAAGGTCTGCCCCGGACATCGCGACGCGCTGAAGACCGGCCGCTGCCCGAGCGACTGCGCCGGCCGCGCTGACGCCGCCGCCTACGTTTGTCCGATGGGTTTCTGGGGCTTGCGCAAGGTCGTCGAGCGACACGTCTACAGCCCCGCGCTCGGCAAGCCCGGGGGCGCCGAAGTGGTGATCCAGTCGGAGCCGGCCGAGGGACGCGACCGGCTCGATCTCGGCCGCTGCGCAGTACTCGGCTTCAGCCTGCAGGTGCCGCAGGACGCGCGCGCGCCGCTGCGCGAATTGCTGTCGCCGCGCTTCGATGCGACGCTCGAAGCGGCGACGTGGACGGCGTGGAAGGAGACGATCGGCCAGCGCAAGCCGGCGCTGCTCGTCGCGTTCCCGCACAACGAGGGTCGCCGGCAGGATCTCCGGCTGGAAATCGACGGCGACTTCCTGCCGACACTGCGCCTTCCGCGCGAATACGTTCGCCCGGAAGGCGCTCCGCCCCCGCTGGTGTTCCTGCTCGGATGCGACGTGGCTGGCACCGCCGAGGCGTTCTCGAACCACATCCGGTATTTCCGGCAGGCGGGCGCAGCCGCGGTGATCTCGACCACCGCCACCGTGTTCGGCGAACACGCCGTCACGGTCGGCTCGAAGATCCTCGCGCGCCTGCTGCGCGCCGGCGGCGACGAAGCCGACCAGCTCGGCGAGCTCATTCTCGACGCACGGCGCGAGGCGATGCTCGACAGCCTGCCGATGGCCCTGTGCATCGTCGCGTTCGGCGACGCCGACTGGAGACTCTGACCGCAGATGCCCGTTTCCGCGAACAGCGATGCGTTCTTTTTTCGCATCCGGATGCTGCCGGCGCTGCACGGCGATTGCCTGTGGATCGAATACGGTTCGGCCAAGCGCACGCGCCGCGTGTTGATCGACGGAGGTCCGATCGGCGCCTGGAGCGCGCTCGATGCGCAGATGCGATCGTTGCCGGCGGGCGATGCGCGCATCGAACTCGTCGTGCTCACGCACGTCGACACCGATCACGTCGACGGGCTGGTGCGCCTGTTCGCCGAGCCGCCGCCGTGGCCCGTCGTCGTGCGCGACGTCTGGTTCAACGGCTGGCGGCACCTCGAACAGGCGCACGGCCTGCTCGGCGGACGTCAGGGCGAGTTCTTCAGCGCGCTGCTCACGCAGCGGCTCGATGCCGGGCAATGGAACCGCGCTTTCGCCGGCGGCCCGGTGGTCGTTCGCGACGGTGCGCCGCTGCCGCGCGTGGAACTGGCCGACGGCCTTTCGCTGACGCTGCTCTCTCCGAGCGGCGGGACGCTCGATCGAATGCGCAACGCATGGCGCAAGGACGTGCGCGATCTCGACCCTGGCGATCTCGACGCCGCCTGGAAGCTGCTGGCGAGGCAGAAGAAGTACCTGCCCGCCGAAGGCCTGCTCGGCAGCACGCCCGAACTCGACGCGCTGCTCGAAAAGCAGTCCCGCCCCGACAACGCCGCCGCCAACGGCTCGAGCATCGCGTTCCTCGCCGAACTCGGGCCGGCAGGCAAGAGCGCGCTGTTCCTCGCGGACGCGCACCCCGGCGTCGTCTGCGAATCACTGCGCCGGCTGCTCGACGAGCGTGGCCTGCACGCGCTCGAAGTCGATGCCGTGAAGGTTTCGCATCACGGCAGCAAGGCGAACACCACCGACGAGCTGATGTCGCTCGTGCGATCGCCTCGCTACCTGGTGAGCACGAACGGCGGCATCTTCGGGCATCCGGACGACGAGGCGATACAGCGCATCGTCGCGCGTTCGCTCGTGCAGCCCCCGGTGCTCGTCTTCAACTACCTCGCCCCGACGACCGAGCCGTGGGGCGCCCCCGACTTGCAACGCACCCTCGGCTTCGAGGCATGCTTTCCCGAAGGCGACGACGGCATCGTCGTCGAGTTGTGAGCGAGAGCGACGGTAGGCCGCTGCTTCCCGGATCCTTCAGCGCGGCGGCCAGAAGGAAGGAAAAAAGAACACCAGCCGGCTTTGCCCGGCGACGTCGTTTCAGTGCTGCAACCCCGCTGCGCGCATTCCTTCTGCGAAAGCGGCGGGGGATGATCCCCGCCTATCGCGCCCGCACCGCGAGGCTCTGCGTCGCCCGGCCGATGAGGCCGTCCGCGTCGTAGAGCGCCGATTCGGCGAGCCCGCCCCCGGACGGCCCGAGCGCCGTTCGCGCGTCGAGGCAGATCCACTCGCCCACCGGCGCACGCAGCAGGTTGATCGTCAGGTCGAAGTTCACGAAGGTGTACCGCTCGTAGTCGAGCACCGCGCTCACGCCGTTGCCGGAATCGGCGACGACGGCGACGCGCTGGTAGGGGCTCGGCGATTCGCCGTCGAGAAGCGGATGGCGCAGCCGGAACCACACCGCGCACGGGCCGTTCCAGAAGCGCCCCTGCGCCAGGCGCGTCTCGACCAGGTCGGCGTAGCCGGTCGCCCGTCCCGCAAAGGGGAAATCCACCGGCGGCGACTCGTCGGGCGCGCGCGGCGCCTTCGGCAACGGATGTCCGGGAAGCGCGGCGGGCAGCTCGAGCGGCGACTCGCGTTGCGCGAGCGCGGTGAAGCGCGCGACGTCCTTGTCGCCCGACATCAGGTGCGCCGAGAAGTGCGCCGCGTTGCGACCGACGTAGTCGGTCATCACCTCGACGATGAGCTCGCCGATCGGCACCGGGCGCAGCAGGTTCGCCGTGAGGCGCGCAACGTGGGTGAGCCCGTGCTCGCGCGCGGCCTGCTCGATGGCGCGGCAAACGAGCGCGACCGGCGGACCGGCGTGCTGGTGGCCGGCGTCCCACGGGCCGCGGGTCAATGTGCTGGCACGGAAGCAGCGCGCGTCGAGCGCGGCATAGGCGGCGGGTTTCGGTTCCAAGCGGGCACTCTTTTCGGACGTCGGAGGCCTGCCATTGTCCCGCACGCGCGGCGAAGCGGCTCGCCGCGGCGTACTGTCAGTGGTTCCTGTTCCGGGCGCCGGACCTTCCCGAGGCGCTGCTCTCGGCGGCGCCCGAACCCTTCCTGCGCCACGTGCTGCGCGCGCTGACGTTTCGCGCCGGATGCGATCGAGGTTCCTCGGCGCGCAGGCGCAGCGGATGCAGGCGCCGCACGTCTAGCTGCGCGGCGCTTCGCCCCGGGTCGCCCGGTCGGCGCCGGGAGCCGGCGCCGGCTTCGCGCGGAACGGGTAGGCGCTGGCGCCGGTGCCGCGCGGCGCGACCCGCAACGACAGCAGCATCGTCGCAGCCAGCACGACGACGGTGACGCCGAGCGACCACGCGACCGGGATCTTGTAGACGTCGACCAGCAGCATCTTCGCGCCGATGAACACCAGCACGATCGCGAGCCCGTAGGTGAGCAGGTGGAAGCGCTCGTGCACGCCGGCGAGCAGGAAGTACATCGCACGCAGCCCGAGGATCGCGAACACGTTCGACGTCAGCACGATGAACGGATCGGTCGTGATCGCGAAGATCGCCGGAATCGAGTCGACGGCGAACACCACGTCGACGATGCCGATCAGCAGGATCACGACGAGGAGCGGCGTCGCCATCCGGACGCCGTCGACGCGCGTGAAGAAGCGCTCGCCGTCGTAGCTCGGCGCAACCTTCATCCGCCGCTTGATCCATCGCAGCGCCGGATTCGATTCGAGATCGGGTTCCTTGCCGGCCGCCCACCACATCTTGATCCCGGTGAAGACGAGAAACGCACCGAACACGTACAGCACCCAGTGAAAGCGCACGATCAACCAGGCGCCGACGAGGATCATCGCGGCGCGCAGGACGAGCGCGCCGAGGATGCCGATCATCAGCACGCGCTTCTGGAACTCGCCCGGCACGGCGAAGTAGGTGAACACCATCAGGAACACGAAGATGTTGTCGACGGCCAGGGCCTTCTCGACCAGGTAGCCGGTGACGAACTCGAGCGCCTTGTCGCCGGCGAGCGCGCGTGCGGCCGGGTCGTCGGAGGTGCCGCCCAGGTACCACCACAGCCAGCCGACGAAGACGAAGGAGACCGCGACCCAGACCAGCGACCAGACGCTCGCCTCCTTCATCGAGACCGCGTGCGCGCCCTGGCCCTTCAGTGCGAGGAAATCGACGAGCAGCGCGACGATGACGAAGGCTGCGAACAGCGACCACATCAGCGCAGTGCCGATGCTCATCATGGGGAGTGCCTCTTCGGCCCGAGGCGCCGGAATTGGAGCAGCGCGCCAGGCCGGCTGTCAAATGAATTCGGATGTGCCGTGAGGATTTCAGCGCCCGAACGCCGCCGGCCGTCGCGCGCAGGACCGGGAGGAGCGTCGGAAGGAGACAGGCGGATCGTCACCGCCCGCAGCCGGTACGCGAATTGAGCCACATCATTTCGCCTGCGGGCCCGCAGCGCGACCCTCGCGGTTCCGTCACGATCACCCGAGGGAAAGGACATGACCGCACTCGACCCCACCGCCCGCGAACTGCTCGAGAAAGCCGAGTTCGTCGCCATCGTCACGCAAGGCCCCGACGGCCCGCATCTCGTCGGCAACTGGGGCGACTATGCGCGCCGGATCGGCATCGACGACGAACGCATCATTCTTCCCGCGGGCCATTACGAGCGCACCGAGGAGAACCTGAAGCGCGACAGCCGCATCCAGTTGATGGCCGCGTCGCGCGGCGTGCGCGGCTCCCGCGGACCGGGCCAGGGCGGCGTGGTCTTCGGCAAGGGCAGCGTGCAGGCCGAAGGCGAACTCGCGGCGCGCGCCAAGGCCGTGTTTCCGTGGGCGCGCGGTGCGCTGGTGATCGACGTCGAGCGCTGCGAAATGCAGCTGTAGGCCCGCGCCTGCGCCGGGCGTGACGAGGCTTCAGCGCGGAGCTTCGGCGCCGGCCTCGGGTGCCAGCGACTCGTAGCGCGCGATCTCGTGCGAGTAGAACGCCTGCGCAGCCGCGGACTTCATCGCCGGCATCGGGTCGGCCCCTTGCGCCTGCAGGCGCGCGCGCACCAGGGGGTCGCGCAGCGCGATCGCCAGCGCATCGTTCAGGCGCTGCACAAGCCCGGGCGGCGTATCGGCGCGAACGAAATACCCGGACCAGATCGAGTAGCTCATCCCGGCCATGCGGGCGTCGCCGGCCAGGCTCGGTAGCGAGCGCAACCGGGGCCTCGCGCGCTCGTGCTGCGCCGGCTCGAGCGTGCCGAGCAGCTTCAGCCTGCCCTCGTCGACCAACGCGAACGTGGACGCCGCCGCCGGGAGGATCGCGAAATCGACGACGCCGCCGGCGAGATCGCGCATCAGCGGCGCACCTCCCGGGTACGGGACGTGCGTCATCGGCACGCCCAGGCGCTGCGCGAGTTGCCGGCCGAGCAGGTGATACAGCGAACCGACGCCGACGCTTCCGTAGCTCAGCGGCTGCACCTGTGCCGATCGGCGAGCCAGCTCGATCAGTTCGTCGAAGCTGGACGCCGGCAGATCGGCGCGCGCCACGACGACGAGCGGCGCCGAACCGATGATCTGCACCATCCGGAAGTCGCCGGCGGCGAAACCGGCCGCAGGCTGCGCCATCGGCGCAAGGATCAGCTCGTTGGGCGAGCCCTGCAGCAGCAGTTCGCCGTCGGCCGGTGCCTTCAGCAACCGTCGCGCCGCAAGGGCGCCGCCCGCGCCGCCGAGATTCTCGACGACGACCGGTCGATCGAGCACACGCGCGAGCGCCGGAGCAACGACACGGGCGACGCTGTCGGACAGCGCGCCCACCGGATACGGCACCAGCACGACCAGCGGCGGCTGGGCGCGGGCGGCGTCGGCGACGGCGGCCAGTGCGAGCCACGCCGCCGCCGCGACGAGCGCGCGCCGCAGACGTGCAGCGAAGGCGGTGGAACGACGCGAATCGGAAACGGTCATCGGAGGGCAGGCGCGACGTGCCGGCGGTCGACCCTGCATGGTAGCCGCCGCGGCCCGGGCCGGCGCATCGTCGGGCACGGCGGCGTCGAAGACACCTTCGCGCAGGGCCCCGCCGGCCGTATCATGGCCTGCACGACGACGCACCCCGCGAAGTGTCTGCGGGCCCGAGCGAGCCGCACGATGCGAACACAGCGCACCGAGGAGCTGATCGAGGCGATCTACGCTGCGCCGATGGCGAACGGCGGCTGGCGCAACGCGATGCGGCTGCTGCACGAGCGCTACGACAGCAACATGGAAGCGCTCTACTTCCTCGACTTCGCCGACCGACGCAGCCGCATCGTCGAACTGCAAGGCGTGGCATCGAGCTGGCTGCGCCAGTTCAACCCGCTGTATTTCCATCCCGACAATCCGTGGGCGCGATACACCGCGCAACTGCACCGTCCGGGCATGGTTCGAACGGCCGAGAGCCTGGCGCAATTCACCGGCGATCCCGACGTCCTTCGCCGCTCCACGTACTTCAACGAGTGGATGCGCCCGCAGTGCTTTGCGCACACGATGGGCGTGACGCCGTACGCGCAGCGCGGTCTGGTGGTCAATCTTTCGCTGTTCCGTCCCTCCGAGATGCCGCCGTTCGACGACGACGACGTCGCCACGATGCACGCGCTCGCACCGCACTTCCAGCGCGCGATGGCGTTCAGCATTCGGCTCGACACGGCGACGCAGTCCGAGCGGCTGGGCCTGGCCGCCCTGGATGCGCTGCCCGAGGGCTACGCGCTGGTCGACGAAAGCGGGGCGCTGCGGCACGCCAATCCGGTGCTCGAGCGCTGGCTGCACGACGGGCGCGTACTCGAATCGAAAGCCGGGCGACTGCAGGCGCGGCTGCCGCCGGCAAGGCAGGCACTCGCCGCGCTGATCGCCGACACCGCGCTGGGGCTTGCGTCGCGCCACGAGCGCCTCGCGCTGCACGGCACGAACGGATGCGCGCTCGATGCGCGGGCGATGCCGGTGCAAGGCGGCGCGCTCGGCTACCTGCCGCTGCGCAGCTTCGTGCTGCTGATGTTCTCGGAGCCGCGTCCCGCATCGAAGAACGAAATCGAAGCGATCGTCGAGCGCTACCGGTTCACCCGCGCGGAATCCCGGCTGGCGCTGCAACTGGCGGACGGCTGCGGCCTGCGCGAAGCAGCCGCACGCTGCGGCATCGGCTACGGCACGGCGCGCGGCTACCTGAAGCTGCTCTTCCAGAAGACGGGTACGCATCGCCAGGCCGAACTGGTGGCGTTGCTGCTCGGCCACCGGCGTACCTGATCGCCGAGGAACGATTCCCTCCCGTTCGGGAGGTGCGGCGGCGCCGCACGCGACCTAGATTTCCCCGCAGGACCATCGTCTTCGCGAGGAGATCAGGATGAAGATCACTACCTTCCAGCGTGCGCAGCAGCGCCCGCAACGGCGCGCGCGCATCGCGCCGTGCGCTGCGGTGGCGCTGCTGCTGGCTGCCGGCGCGCCGAACGGCGCCAACGCCGCCGATCCCTGCGCCGCAACCCCGAACTGTCGCGTCGACGGACCGCTGATGTCGCAGGTCGTCAAGGTCAACGTCACCGATTCGGGCCGCGTCACCGCGTATCACAGCGTGCGCACCACGCTGCGCATCCGGAATCTGGGAAACCAGCCGGTGATCGTCGGCTACCGGGTCGGCAGCGCCTCGCTCACCGACAACCAGGGACACTCGTACGGATGGGGGCGCTCGGGCACGTCGGAAGCGCGGTACGTGCAAGGCATCGGCGAGGTCAGCCGCAACGGCGCCGACCCGCAGTTCCGGCTCGCTCCGGGAGAGGCGCGCGAGGCGTCGTTCGAGCGCATCCTGCAATACAGCAAGCGCAACGCCGTGCCGGGCAACGTCTTCAGCCTCGACCTGACCCTGGCCCAGCTCGCCGTCGTCGGCAACCGGCAGGTGCGCACCGAGCGCGAGTACGCGCTGAGCTTCTCCAACCTCACGGCGAACAGCGGCCTGGGCGCCGGCGTGGCGAGCTACGGATCCGGACCGGCGCCCGGTCCGGTGCTGCCCGGCGGCGGGCAGTACACAGACGCGCCGTCCGGCACGAACGATGCCGGGCAGGCCATCCAGGCGGTCGGCCAGATGATCCAGTTGTTCAAGGGGCTCGGCAAGTGATCGCCGCGGCAGGTCGACGAAAGGCGCTCGCGACCGTTCCCGTGCGGGCGGCGAGAAGGATCGCGATCGCCATGGCGGCCGTCTTCGTCATCGGTGGATGCGCCACGCCGCAAGGGCAGGAGCAGGGACTGTCGAAGCAGACGCTGGGCACCGTCATCGGGTCGGTGGGGGGCGCCCTGATCGGCAGCCGGATCGGCGGCGGGTCGGGGCGTACGGCCGCCGCGATCGCGGGCGCGCTGGCCGGTGGCGCCCTCGGCCACTGGATCGGCGGCAATCTCGACGAACGCGACCGCCAGGCACTGGCCGCGCGCACGGAGCAGGCACTGGCCAGCGGTACGCCGATGACCTGGGAGTCCGGGCACAGCGGGGCTTCGGCGACGATCACGCCGGGCGAGAGCAAGACCGTCACGCGCGAGACCACGGTCCGGCGTTCGCCGAAGGTCGTCGCCGTCGCCGGCATGCGCGTCATCAACCAGCCGTACCAGGCGCTCCGGTCGGCCAACCTGCGCGCCGCCCCGACCACGGACGCCGAGAAGATCGGCGGCTTCGCGGTCGGACAGACTTTCACCGCGCTGGGGCGCACCGAAAACGACTGGATCGCGGTCGGGCGCAAAGGCACGACGGTCGGATACGTCCATGCGCCGCTGGTCGGTCCGGCGACGCAGACCGCGCGCAATACCGCGACGGATCTCGATTCGATCAGCGTGGCCGCCGCGCAGGAGCAGGGCTTCGACCTCGATGCGATCGACCCGGCGGCTCCGGTCGACGAAACGGTGGCCGTGCGTACGACCTGCCGGACGGTTGCCTACGAAGTCAAGACCGCCTCCGGCCAGGAGCAGAAAACCGTCGACGCGTGCCAGTCGGCCGATGGCGCGTGGCAACTCGGTTGAGCGAGGCCGCGATGAGAGCGCATTCAGTGATCGTGGCAACCGCCATGGCCGCCTTGGCCGCCGCCGCGGCGGCGGGAACCGGCGCGTCGAACGAAAGTTTCCGCCTGGCTTTCTCGAAGGCCGGGAACATCGAGATCTTCATCGATCATGCGCAGGGCAGCGAATGGTGCGCGCCGGCATTGAAACTGCGTGCGGTGCACGGCGGCGAACCGAACCAGCAGGCGCTTGCCGCGTTGCTTCCCAAGCTCGGCGCACTGCTCGACAGGCAATGCCCGCAAGCCTCGCAGATCGACTGGACGAGTACGACCGCCGACGGCAGGACGGTCGCACGCGGCACCAGCACGAAGACAGACCGATGGGCGATGCGCACGACACCGTCGGCCGTAGCGGCCGCTCCCGCAGCCGCGCCGCCGGCAGCCGTTCGGGTCGCTCCGGTGCCGCCGCCCGCGGACGACGCTGCGCGCGAGCCGGCGCCCCCGACTGCGGTGGCTGCGGCCCCTTCGGTTTCCGTCCCTGCACCAGCGCCTGCTGCGGCGGCCGAACCGGTGCAGCCGGCGCCAGCCGAGCCGACGCAGTCGGCGGCGGCCGAGCCGGCACAGTCGGCCTCAGCCGAGCCGGCGCAATCGGCGGCGACCCCGCCCACGACCGCCATCGGCGATTTCGAGGTCAACGGATGGAAACCGCTCGATGCGGCGAAAGCACGAGAACAGGCCGACTTCCTGAAGGAGTTCAAGGACCAGAACGGTTGCCGGATCCTCACCACGATAGACCGCACCGACCTGGCGTCGTTGACGCTCCAATCGGAGGAACTGCAATGCGGCGCCGACGGTTATGCCAGCGGCAGGGGACGGCTGATCCTCGACCGCAGCGACGGCGTGCGGGTCGGACGCACCGGCATGATGTGGTTCGTCGAAGGGGTGCCGCTGCGCAACGAAATGGGGCCGGCCCGGCTGGCCGGCGCCGATGCAAGCCGGACATTGTGGTTTTTCCTCGGCAGCGACAGTGCGAGCAAGTCGCACTTCCTCCTGCGCGCACAACCCGCCAGTCAGAGCGGAATCGGCATCTGGGTGCCCGCAGCGCAGATCGACGCGATCACCGGTGACGAAGCGCAGTTTCGGCAGGCCGCGCCGATCCAGGCTGCGGTCGACGCGGCACTGGCAGCCTTCGATCGCAACGGGATGCCGGACGCGCGCTGGGTCAAGCTCGTATTCGCCAACGATTTCTCGAAGGTCGTCGACCCGGCACGAAGCGCAGACCACCTGGTGTACGAAATCCAGCCCGCGAGGCAGCGCAGCCGTCGCGGCAGCGACCCGTCGCGCGGCAGCTGGCAGGTCAACCTGCAGCAGGCGACCAATCACCTGTTCCAGCGCGATGCCCGGCTCGCACAGCAAAAAGCGATGGAGGAGCAGCGCGCGGCGCAGCGCCGGCTCGTCGAGGAGCAGCGCGCGGCACAGCGCCTGCGCGTCGAAGCGATGCAGCGCGCCAACGTGGAACGCCGCAAGCTGCAGACGTACCGCAGCTTCGTCGACGCCGCCGACGACCCGAAGCGGCTGCTGTCGAGCGTCGAGTCGGACCTCGACTACACGCCCGGTTCGGGCGGCAGCTACGCCCGTGTGCTGGCCGGCGAAGAGCGCCGCATCCGCCGGATCGTGCACGTCAGCGGGCGCGACGGCAACGACGCGACGGTGGATTTTCCGTACGAAATGCGGCTCGTCGACCAGCGCGAAGTGAAGGCGGGTTGGTACCTCGTGCAGGGCATCGTCGCTCTCGACGGCAAGCGGCTCGACGGCGACGGCCTGCCGTTGACGCTGGTGACTCTCGCCGGCGAGCCTGCGCGTGCGTGCCGCAAGGACGGATGCGTCGACCTGCTCGACCCGCTGGCGCTGACCCGCCTGAAGCTGGGCGAACCCGACTGGACACCGGAAGCGGCGACGGCGCTGATCGAAGGCGCCGGCCTGCCCTGAGGAGCGAGCGCACATGGCACTGACCCGAAACAACCGGCTGCTGGCAATCGCCGGTGGCATCGTCGCCGTGCTGGTCGTCGGCTGGCTCGCCCTGTCGAGCATGGCCGACAGCCGTGCCGAGCGCCAGATCGACGACTTCCTGACCGAGCACGGCGTGCGCGACCAGGTGCAGTGGAAAAAACTCTCGGCTTCGCCGTTCGGCTCGGTTCGCCTCGACGGCGTCAGCGTCGATGCTCGCGCCGTCGGCGGCCAGGAACTGCGCATCGCGCGGGTCGACATCGACGACTTCGTCGACGACGACGAACACAAGCGGGCCGACGTGCAGTTGACCGGAATCGCGACCGAGGACGGCGTCAGCCCGCTCGGCCGCTTCGAATACCTGCGTGCCGGTGGCCGCAGCGCACTGCCGCCGGCAGCGATCCGCATCGCCTGGGACCTCGATCTCGACGACGACGATCTGACGCTCGAGGTCGGCATCGGCCAACCCGAGGCGATGGAAGCACGGGCAAGCTTCGAGTTCGAGCGTGTCAGGGCGCTGACGCGACTGGGCACCGGCGCGCAGCCGCCGGCGTTTCCGGCGATGTTCGGCAGGCCCGGCCGCGGCGGCGGGCCTTCGCCGAAGATCGGCTCCTTCGCCGCGGCCGGCGCGATCTTCGGAATGCTCCAGTCGCTGGGCGACGTCAGGGTGCGCAACGCAGAGCTCGCCCTGCGCGACGACGGATACATCGCGCGCAGCGTGGCGCTGCACAAGCGCTATGCGATTCCGGTTTCGGCCACCGGCGGCGGCGTTGCCGACCAACGCGACAAGGCCTTCGACCGCAGCGTCGGCGCAGCGCGCACCGACTGCGAGAAGAGCTTCCCCTTCGGCCGCAGTGCGTCGGACCGACGCGACAGCTGCGCTCGGGTGCTCGATTTCCTGACCGGCAAACGAGCGAGCCTCAAACTGACGGTGCACCCGGATCGGGCAGTTTCGCTATCGAACCTGATGGAAGCCGGTCTCGAACCCGAGCGGTTGATCAAACTGCTGAAGCCCGAAATCGGCTCCTGAGCAGCGCCGGCCGCTCGCCGGTCGCGGAAACGCGGCTCGCGCTCAAGTGCCGCAGAACGTGCGGTACGCCGCAGTCGCTTCCGGCGATGCCGGTTGCGCGTAGTACGCCTGCGTGGCCGACTCGTCGAAGGGCTTGCGCAGGGCCTGCAGCAGGTCGTCGAAGACGGCGAGGTCGTCTTCGCGCGACGCCGCCGCCAGCGCTTCTTCGACGCGGTGATTGCGCGGAATCACCCACGGATTGGTACGTCGCATCCGCTGTACGCGCGCCGGGTCGACGCCGGCCGCGCAGCGCCTGCGCCAGCGCACGAGCCACGCCTCGAGCGCAGCGGAATCGGTGAACAGCGCACGCAACGGCGTCTCGTCGCCCTGCGCGGCATCGGCCAGCCGGCGCCATGCCAGCGTGAAGTCCACCCGCTGCGCGTGCAGCAGCGCCAGCCAGTCGTCGGCGAGCGCCGCGTCACCCGCCATTTCCTGCGTCGGACCGGGCAGCAATCCGAGCTTCGCGCGCTGGCCTTCGCGCAACGCGGTCTCGTACAAGCCGGGAAACGCGTCGATCGGTGCAGTGAGCCGCGTCACGGCGTGCTGCACCGCCGCCTCGTCGTCCGGATCGGCCATCAGCAGCACGAGCGTCTCGGCCAGACGAGCCAGGTTCCAGCGCGCGATCCGCGGCTGGTTCGCGTAGGCGTAGCGCCCGCCCTCGTCGATGCTGCTGAACACCGTCGCCGGGTCGTAGGCCTCGAGGAAGGCGCACGGGCCGTAGTCGATGGTCTCGCCCGACAGCGTCATGTTGTCGGTGTTCATCACGCCGTGGATGAAGCCGACGTTCATCCACTGCGCCACGAGTCGTGCCTGGCGTGCGGCCACCGCACGCAGCAGCGCCACGTAGCGATCGGGCTCGTGTGCCAACTCGGGGTCGTGTCGTGCGATCGCGTAGTCGACCACGCGACGCAGGGTTTCACGCTCTCCGCGCGCGGCGAAGAACTGCAGCGTTCCCACGCGCAGGTGGCTCGACGCCACGCGCGTGAGCACCGCACCGGGCAGCGGCTGTTCGCGATAGACCGGCTCCCCGGTTGCGACGACGGCGAGCGC
>JACDJA010000333.1_pt1 | contig 56650 bp, 50 predicted proteins | sample 7449241 | NCBI WGS metagenome assembly JACDJA01 (sample SAMN14253289, study PRJNA609438) | sludge metagenome | isolation source: initial anaerobic sludge | collected 2018-12-20 | reverse complement strand
TTATCGAGGCTGCTTCGGAATATATGGATATGGACCATCTGTCGCGCGATTACACCCCGGTGAAATACACAAAAAAGGATTTTCTCTTTATGGAAGGCGATACGGCCAATTCGCTCTATTTTATTGAAAGCGGCATTGTAACCATAGCTCAAGGCATTAAGAACGCTCACCCGGATGATGTGTTTTTGATAAATATCCATACTGGAGGTTATGCCGTACCCGGAAACAACGAACCCGATTTTCGCACTCCCTTTGGTAGTGCCCTGGCGGCCCAGACCGGCTTAGTAGGATATCCAGCGGCCACGGTGAACCGCCAGAATTTTCCAGGGAGGGAACAGGGTGCTTCGGGCACTACTGCCCTGAACAGAAATAACTGGGTATATGCCTCCAATCAAATTTTGGCAGATAACTCTTATGTAAATCTTGCAGTAACTGCCAGTATAGAATCATCAACCAATGTTATGTCAATACATGTGGAAGGTTACTATACGGGAGATAGTCCCGAACCATCCAATTTATTAAATGTGGTAATTCTTCAAAACAATACCAAAGGTCCACAAACAGGAGGTGGAGCGGGAAACAATTATAACCATATGCACCGCCTTATCGATATGGTAACAGGACAGTGGGGTGAGGAAATCACCACTACAACCTCGGAAACTTTTTTTGAAAGAGACTATACTTATTCCATAATTCCACACGTTAATTTGGTTCCAGTAGAAATCAATGACTTGGAAGTGGTTGTATTTTTAACCGAAACCCATCAAAAAATAGTAAGTGGCAATGGCACTACTCCCGTTGTTTCCCCTACTTATAACAATGATGCCAATGTAAGATACATAGAAACTTTTGCTGCCACCTGTGAAGGCGAAAATCAATCGGTTTCCCCACGCGTAAATATCCAAAACGCCGGCGTTGACCCCATTACTTCGTTAGATATTAATTATTCCTTAAACGGAGTTCCGGCAACGTATTCCTGGACGGGGATGATTGAGTCATTGAAAAGTGAAACCATCGCACTTCCATCTGTGGATTTTACTGTCCTTTCTACCAATACGATCGAAGTTTCCATTCCCAATGATGACTATAATAATAGCAACTCCAAGACCCTGTCATTTGATCCCGCTCCTTCAGGGACTGGAACGGTAAACATGGTTTTAAGAACTGATGGATATGGTAACGAGTGTAGATGGAACCTTAAAGATAGTTCAGGAACCATTCTTTATAGCGGCGGTCCTTACGGCAATAGACAAACTATAACCGAAAGATTTACATTAGAGGAGGACGATTGTTATTCTTTTACGGTTATAGATACCTATGGAGACGGTGGGACAGCCGTTACCTTGACCGATCATGAAGGAACCCAACTATTTTACACAGATGGTAGTTTTGGTTCCAATTTTAGCCGTGATTTCCACAGCAACGGCGTTCTTGGCGTAAACCAAAACGAAATTGGCAATATCAACGTGTACCCCAACCCTACCCGTGATATTCTCAATATCACCAATGCTGAAAATGCATCTATCCAATTATTTGACATTCTAGGCAAACACATTCTTTCCAAAGAAAATATCTCTTTCAACGAGGAATTGAATGTTTCAGGACTTCAGGCCGGTGCTTATTTCCTTAAAATTTCCAAGGAAGGCAGTTCCACTACCAAAAAGATCATCGTAACCAAATAAAAGTTGCTTTAAACAATGTGTAAAAGCCCCGGAAATCGGGACTTTTTATTTACGTGGCTATGTCCTAATTTTGAAGGGAGACATCCTTAATCCATTTCCCAGCATCTTGTTTCCCTTAATTCCAATACCATGAAATATCATATAGAAAATGAAAGCATTGTCTTTGACGATCATTATAAAATCATCAAGGGAAAAATAACCCACCAAATTTTTAACGGCGAAGAAATAACGGTAAATCGTTTCGCTTTTGAACGCGGTGATTCGGCTGCTGTTCTTCTCTTTGAAAAAGATACCGACAGCCTTTTGCTCACAAAACAATTCCGCTATCCCACCTGTAAACATAAATTGGGATGGCTGGTTGAAATTCCCGCTGGCTCTGTAGAGGAAAATGAAGACCCTCAAGATTGTATTGTCCGTGAAGTCATGGAGGAATTGGGATATAAAATTGAGATGCCAGAACTAATTGGCACCTTTTACACTTCTCCCGGGGCTTCTACCGAGCGTGTGTTTCTGTTTTATGCCGAGGTAAATTCCAACGATAAAAGAGGAAAGGGCGGCGGACAGGAGGGCGAAAAGGAAGATATTCAAACAGTCAAGATACCGATCACCATTCTTCCCAGCAAAATAATGAAATTCAGCGATGCCAAAACATTGGTCTCCCTGCAATGGTTTTTGCTGAATCGATTTCAGAAGTAGGAATACTTAAAAAAATAACCTTATTTCTTGAATTTTAAAGGAAGATGCACCACACTTTTTGTCTCGAAAAATTCTTCGTCAAAATATTTTTCTATAGGATAAACGGTGGCCTTGGGAAAATATTTAAGCTCTTCGTCCAAATCACCACCCTTTAAATACAATATGCCGTTTTTGAGTTCGTGCCGGCTTTTTTTGGCGATCTTGCCATCTACCCAGTGTACGAAGGTCTCCATTTGCGCCACTGCCCGGCTGACAATAAAATCGCAATATTCGTGAAGATTCTCCACACGCGTGTTTGATGTTCTTACATTTTGCAGTTTCAGTCCCTGTTTTACCTCATCCACCACCTTTATTTTTTTTCCAATACTATCAACAAGGTGGAATTTCACCTCGGGAAACAGAATAGCCAATGGAATTCCCGGAAACCCTCCTCCGGTGCCCACATCCAATATCTCGGCTTCGGGCCGGAACATCTGCACTTTTGCAATGGCAAGCGAATGCAGTACATGTCGCAAGTACAGTTCGTCAATATCCTTTCGCGAAACCACGTTTATCTTTAGGTTCCAGTCTTCATAAAGCGATTGCAACTGCCGGAATTGATCTATCTGCAGATCTGATAAATCGGGAAAATATTTTAATATCAGTTCCATAAAATCATTTAAGAGGCAAAAGTATGGTATCTTTGTGGAAATTATGATTTCCATAACCGAGAATTGCCGAAAAGGTTTCTATTTTTGTGGACCTCTTTACAATTATTCCCCTTAAAAATTACATATTGAATTCTTCAAACCTAAATTTTTCCCGAGTAGACCGTGCCAAGTTTTTTAGAACCCTAAACAAACGGGTCAACGAATATTTCAAAGAAAACAACATGCCCCGTACGGGCAACTGGAAACTTCACCTTAAAACCATCGTGATGTTTTCCCTCTACCTTACCCCTTACTTTTTATTGTTGACCCTAAACTTTCCCGGTTGGGCCCAACTTCTGTTTACAATCGTCATGGGCATAGGGATGGCAGGAGTGGGAATGAACGTAATGCACGATGCCAATCACGGGGCGTATTCCTCCAAAAAGTGGATCAACAAGGTAATGGGCGGGAGTATGTATATTCTCGCCGGCAACGTGTATAACTGGCAAGTACAGCACAATGTTCTCCACCATACTTACACCAATATCCAGGGCCATGACGAAGATTTGGAAGCAGGCCGTATTCTGCGCTTCTCCCAACATTCAAAATGGCGCAGGTTTCACAAATTTCAGCATTACTACAGTATTTTTATCTATGGGTTGCTTACCTTCAACTGGGTACTTACCACCGATTTTTTTCAGACTAAACGCTATCTCGCCCGGAAATTGTCCTACGGAAAATTTCCTAATCCTTTCACGCAATGGAGCGTCCTGGTCGTTACCAAGATTATTTATATTTCGCTGTGGATTGTCATCCCCATCTTGTTTTTCAATATTGTTTGGTGGAAAATCCTTTTGGGATTTTTTATAATGCACTATGTGGCCGGACTTATATTGAGTGTGGTTTTCCAATTGGCGCATGTGGTTGGGGAAACGGATATTCTTATGCCCGATGAAAGTGGAACCATGAAAAACACCTGGGCCATCCATCAATTGTTCACTACGGTGAATTTTGGCACCAAAAACAAATTGGTCAATTGGTATACCGGTGGTCTTAACCATCAGGTAGAGCATCATATATTTCCCAACATCAGCCATATCCACTATAACAATATTGCCAAAATAGTAAAAAGCACCACCAAAGAATTTAACCTTCCCTACAAGGAATATCAAACTACCCGTAAGGCTATTCTGGCCCACTTTAGACATTTAAAACAAATGGGAGTAAAACCTGCAGTATCAGTTTAATTTATTATGGACAACAGACTTTCAAAAACAGTTAATAAAATGGCCACGTCGGCCACTTTGGCCATGGCCGCCAAAACAAGGGAGCTCAAGGACCAGGGAATAGATATCATAGGCCTGAGTCTGGGCGAGCCAGATTTTACCGTGCCCGAGTATATTAAGGAGGAGGCAATCCGGGCGATTAAGGAAGATTACCATTCCTATACTCCCGTAGATGGATATGGCGATCTAAAGCAGGCCATTATCACCAAATTCAAAAGGGATAATAACCTCACGTACAAACCGTCGCAAATTGTGGTTTCTACCGGCGCCAAGCAATCTTTGGCCAATCTTACCATGGTCCTGCTCAATGAGGGAGACGAGGTTTTATTGCCCGCACCTTACTGGGTAAGCTATGCCGACCAGTGCAAGGTAGCAGGAGGAATTCCCAAGGAAATACCTACCACCATTGAAACCGACTTTAAAATAGGGCCAAAGGACCTGGAGGATGCCATAACCCCAAAGACCAAGATGATTATCTACAGCTCTCCCTGTAATCCCAGCGGATCGGTGTACAGCAAAAAGGAATTGAGGGCCTTGGCCGATGTTTTGGTCAAGTATCCCGATATTATTGTTATCAGTGATGAGATTTATGAACACATCAACTTTAAGGACCAGCATTTTTCCATGGCCCAATTTGATGATATGTACGACCGTACCGTAGTGGTAAATGGGGTTTCAAAAGCCTTTGCCATGACCGGATGGCGAATAGGTTATATAGGAGGCCCCGAATGGATTGCCCGCGCTTGCACCAAAATGCAGGGACAGGTAACCAGTGGTGCCAACTGCATTGCCCAGAGAGCAACCATTGCCGCCCTGGAAAATCCACCCAGCAAGATAAAGTATATGGTCGATGCCTTTAAGGAAAGAAGAAAATTGATCATCGATCTTTTATCTGCCATCCCAGGCTTTAAAACCAACAGACCCGAAGGTGCGTTTTATATCTTTCCCGATATTTCTTATTACTTCGGAAAAACGCTGCGCGGAAAAAACATCAATACCGCGTCAGACTTTTCCCTGTACCTCCTGGAAGAGGCAAAAGTAGCCACCGTAACCGGTGAAGCTTTTGGGGATCCCAATTGTATCCGTTTGTCTTATGCCGCTTCGGAAAACGAAATAAGGGAAGCGATGTCCCGAATAAAAGAATCGTTGACAGAGTAAATTCACACGAGTTTTATTCAGAAGATAATGGGGAATCGGGTAACGGTTCCCCATTTTCTTTATCCGTAGCCCAATTCTCCACGTCTTCCCTTCAGAAAACAAAAAATATTTGAGCTAAAGAAAAAATGTATTTCACTAAATAACAGTCAAATAGATAATTAATTTTACGCAATGGTTTTTCCTTTACCGTTAACAAAGGAAAGATTAATATTATTCACACTTAAAAAAGGAGGGGCTATGGGAAAGGAAGTGCTGGAATTTGCAGTAACTTGTACAGGAAACACTATAGATTTTTAAAAAACCGAATTAGCCAATAAAAGCCATCCGCAGCGATGGCTTTTTAGTTTTTAAGAAACGATAAAAAAGCCTCCATAAAACAAAATTGCTTGCATGAAGGCTTTTTCTTTTGTGGGGATATTGTGCTATTCCTCTTCTGTAATAAGAGCCTGGTGGGCAGGATTTTGGTTCTTTTGATTTTCGGTTACATCCTTATCTCCCGGATGATGTTCTTGGCGGGGCGAACGGGAAGAACTTTTCTGGTTTTTTTGATTCTCTGTTGCCATAATTACAAGTTTTAATTCCTAAAGATACAGCCGAAAAAACGACCCTGCCATTTTCTTAAGAATTATTTAATCCATTGACACTACAACTTTAACAATTTTATCCAATAGTGTTAATCAATTGATTACTAATGTCAAGCAAGATCCTCATTCAATTTTTTCGTCAATTTCTCTCATCGGAAAGGGGTGTTAAACTCGTGCAAAAGATGTCAAATGTTTACGGAATATGATTTATTTTCGAGGAAAAAACAATTATTATGAAAAACTTAGAAGAATTATTCGAACACCAGTTACAGGATCTTTACAGTGCGGAAGACCAATTGACTGAAGCATTGCCAAAAATGGCCAAGAATGCTACCCATCCAAAATTGAAAAAGGCCTTTGAAGATCATTTGGAGGAAACAAAACAACACAAAAAGCGCCTGGAGGAAATTTGCGATGAATTGGGCATCGACCCTAAAGGCGAAACGTGCAAGGCAATGAAAGGGCTTATCAAAGAAGCCGAGGATTTTATAAAAGAGGTGAAGGATGACGATGTAAAAGACGCCGGCATGATCGCCGATGCCCAACGAGTGGAGCATTACGAAATCTCCGGCTATGGCACGGTAGTGAGATATGCCAAGGAACTGGGCCATAACAAAATTGCCAAGAAACTCCAAAAGACCCTGGATCAAGAATACAAAGCCGATGAAATCTTGAACAAATTAGCAGAAAGCCGGTTGAACAAAGAGGCCATATAAGGTTTTAACACTAATTATACCCACAAAAAAATATTGGGTAACTAAAACCTGAAAATGGAAAAATGGATTGAGATAACCCCAACTGCCGCATTGGCAATTTTTATTGGCTCCTTAGGAGTTTACATAGCGGTAATTTTATTTACACGGATTTTTGGGAAACGCAGTTTTAGCAAAATGTCCAGTTTTGATTTCGCCATGACCGTGGCAGTTGGATCGGTTATCGCCACCACCATACTCTCCAGTTCGGTAACCCTTTTGGAGGGGATCTGGGGACTTTTTGTCATCTACCTTTTTCAGCTTGGTGCGGCATTTTTAAGAAGGTATCGGTGGTTTAGCAAAATGATAGACAACACACCCCTCCTACTTATGGACGGGGAGAAAATCATACATGAAAATTTGCGCAAAGCCAGAGTCACCGAAGATGATCTAAGGTCGAAGCTAAGAGAGGCAAATGTTTTGGAACGCTCCCAAATAAGGGCGGTAATATTTGAAACAACCGGAGATATGGTGGTCCTACACTCTTCAGACCCTGAAGTAAAATTGGAAAGCTGGTTGATGAAAAACGTGGATAGATAAATTGTTTTGAATCAGCATTGCCCGAGAAAAGAAACAAGATGCTTCGGCTTCACTCAGCAACCGCCGCTGGTGCTGGAAGAACCGAGTGCCTTTCCTGCGTTCCTCGGAAGGCAGGCAAGACTAAGGCATGGAATAGAGAAAATGCAGCCTCTAGAATTTTAAAAGGAGATGATTATGATACTTTGACTTTCAAGCCAAATAGATGGAAAGCAAGGTTATATTGAAATAACCTACCCAAAACCCTTATCATCCTCGTTGTTGCTACCAAAGTTAAATTAAACGAACAACAATGATTTATAACGACCATTGGAAATAGAAACAGCCATAAATTTTTAAAAACTATTATTATGACAGATACAGTAGACGGCTTCGGTAAAAAACGAAACCACAACCAATACGGCAAAGAAGAAAAAGATCCGCAGGAGGAAGATATGCACAGGGAATTGCCAAAAACCCCAAGCAATGTTCCGGAAAAGAACAAAAAGAAGAAATAGAATAGGCAGTCCCTTTTTAAAACCTGATGTATGGCAAGACCGAAGAAATTTCCCGAGCAGTCGCAAAGGCAGCCGGGAAAGCAGGATAAAATGATGCCCAAACCCGAGATTATCAGAAAAAACTACAAGGGCAGCGAAAAACTGAAAAACAAGGTGGCCTTGATTACAGGCGGCGATAGCGGCATAGGAAGAAGTGTAGCGGTGCACTTTGCCCGAGAGGGAGCCAATATTGCCATCGTCTACCTCAAGGAAGACAAAGACGCCCAAAAAACAGCCGAAATGGTTAAAAAGGAAGGCAGAGACTGTCTTGTTCTCAGCGGCGATCTTAAAAAAGAATCGTTCTGTAAGGAAGTAGTTGAGAAAACTGTTGACCACTTTGGCAAATTGAACCTTCTCGTTAATAATGCGGCCGTTCAATTTCCCAAGGACAGCTTGGAGGAAATAGATTTCTCACAAATTAAAGACACTTTTGAAACCAATATCTATCCTCATTTTAATATTACAAAGGCGGCGCTGAGCCATCTCTCCAAGGGAGACGTTATTATCAACACCAGCTCTGTCACCGCTTACAGGGGCAGCGACCATCTTTTGGATTACGCCAGCACCAAGGGTGCCATTGTAAGCTTCACCCGATCTCTTTCGGCAAACTTGGCCAAAAAGAATATCCGAGTAAATGGCGTAGCACCGGGCCCTATTTGGACCCCCTTGATTCCAGCTACCTTTGACGATATCTCCGATTTTGGGCAAGATACTCCTCTTGGACGGGCGGGACAACCCAGCGAAGTAGCTCCTGCCTATGTCTTTCTTGCCAGTGACGATAGCAGTTATATCACCGGGCAGTTTATCCATGTAAACGGCGGGGAAATAATAGGCGGATAGCGAGGCAAAGTGCACATTCGATTTCACCCTATCTCTTTTCCTGGCTGTTTTTCCCGCGGATATCGGAAGGAGTAAGTCCGTATCGGGTTTTAAAGATTTTAGAAAAATAACTTTTGCTGGAAATACCAATCATATTGGCAATTTCAGAAAAACTGTATTCGGTGGTTTTAATAAGGGTATAGGCTGTTTCCAAGCGTTTGTTGTGAAGGTATTCGTTTACCGTATTGCCAAAGATTTCCTTAAAGCCGTTCTGGAGTTTGTTGGTATTTAGCCCTACCCTGGCGGCCAGTTTTTGCACCGTATCAAAATCCAACAAATTATTGTCGATTATCTGGGCAGCTTCCCAAACCAGTTTTAGCTCCCGCTTTAAGAGTACCGAACGGTTTTCTTCCGAAATTTTTGCATCCTGATATTCCAAAATTTGAATGGCCAACAGATTGTACGAATTTCCGTGTAGGAACACATTTCGGGGAAAACCTCCCCCTTCAAAATTGTTCATCTGCGAAAACAGATTGGCCATCCGCAAGCTGTAACTTCCATGGTAGCAAAACATTTTCTCTGCCTTTACGTCCTGGAAGAGCGATTCCAGATCGGGATCCAACTCTTCTATTTCACAAGCCATCGCATCCAGAAACACTCGCCTGTCTATTTCTATACTGTTGATTACTGTTCTTACTCCTCCTTTAAATTCCAGCACGTGGCCTTCATGCTTTGCACTTGCCACAATTATGTTTTCCAGTTCCTCAATGTGGTGACGCTTTTTTTCAATTTCGAAGTGATGGCTAAACCCTCCCGTTTCGCAGAACAAAAATTTCAAGGGATGAACCTCGTTTACAATAAAGCGTATTTGTGTGTCCTCTTGAAAAGTGCAGTCGTAGAGCAAAAAGCCAATTCCCTCAGAAAAGTTGATCCCCCTTATACTTCCCTGTCCATGTTTTTCCGGGATAATCAGGGTGTATTCCTCACAGGATTTTTCAAAATCGGTTCCCAAAGCAGCAGCAAGGTCGCGCAAAACCTGCGCAAAAGGAATGGAATGCGAAATTATTGTATGCATGGAAATGTATTATATAGTAAACAACATAATCCTCCATGTCTGCTGATAATTTCCAACTTCACAATTTCCAAATGCCAACTTGTACAGAGGGAAAAATCTCTCGAGGAAGAACCATTCGTGCAATTGAGTGGTAAGTTACAGAATTTTTCGATGTTGGGGATTATTTTTTACATTTTTCAAAAGAGCTTCTCTCTAAGATGATTTTTTTTTAGACAATTCCTAGAAGCCTTCCATTTTAAATTTCAATAAATTGTCGGGGTATTGCTATCTTGCGGGCTCTTATTAAATATTGCACTATGAAATTTTTACGACTGCTTTTTATCTTTTTGTCCCTCCCCGCCCTCGCACAGCAAGGGGGAATGTGGGTTCCCTCTCTTTTGGAAGGAATGAATGAATCTGAAATGAAAAATCTAGGCATGAAAATGTCTGCGGAAGACATTTACAGCGTCAATAAATCGAGCCTTAAGGATGCCATTGTTCACTTTAACGGCGGATGTACTTCAGAAATAATTTCGAATAAAGGGCTCTTGCTCACAAACCACCATTGTGGCTATTCACAGATACAGAGCCATTCCACCCTTGAAAATGACTATCTGGAAAACGGATTTTGGGCCATGAACCTAAAAGACGAACTGCCCAATCCCGGCGTTACCGCTACCTTTATAATAAAAATTGAAGACGTAACCAAGCAAGTTCTCAATTCTATTTCTTCGGAAATGGACGAAGAGCAAAAGCAAAAGGTAATTGAAAGCAACATTGCCACCCTGAACAACACTTATCCCAAAGAGCCCTATCAAGATGTGCGGGTTCGAACCTTTTTTGAAGGAAACCAATACATGCTCTTTGTGGTGGAAACCTATAAGGATGTGCGATTGGTGGGAGCCCCTCCTTCTTCCATTGGTAAATTTGGAAGCGATACCGACAACTGGGTCTGGCCAAGGCATACTGGCGATTTCTCCCTATTTAGAATATATGCCGACAAGAACAACCGCCCTGCCGAATACTCCGAAAACAACGTACCCTACACTCCCAAACATTATTTGCCCATATCGCTGGATGGGGTTGCGGAAAACGATTTTACCCTTGTCTTTGGTTTTCCCGGAACTACGGACGAATATTTGCCCTCGGTAGCGGTAGAACAGATTATCAATACCATAAACCCAGCGCGGATCGCCATTAGGGATGAAGCACTGGCCATAGTTGACCAATACATGCGGGCAGACCCCGAAATAAAAATTAAATATGCCTCCAAATTCGCAAGGATTGCCAATTATTGGAAAAAATGGCGAGGAGAGACCTTGGGCCTTAAAAAATCTGATGCGGTGGGATTGAAGAAACAACAAGAACGCGATTTAACCGCCCAGATCCAGAAAAAGGGAAAACAAAAGGAATATGGCAATATTCTACCGCAGTTTGATACGTTTTACAACCAAATAGAACCCTATGCCCTGGCACGGGAATATTTTTTGGAAACGGTCTTGCGAAATGTGGAGTTGTTAAAAACCGCTTTCCAGACCTATCAATTGGTGCAGGTTTACGAAAACCGAGGAAGCCAGGCTTTTAACGATAGAAAGGACAACCTTCTGGCTTCTTTGGAAAAACAGTACAAGGATTACAGTGCACAAGTGGATAAGGATGTTTTTGAGGCTTTGTTGACTCTGTATAAAGAAAAAGTTCCGCAACAGTTTTTACCTTCAGACTTTTCCAATATGGATGTTTCTAAGGTTACAGAAGATGTTTACAGCAATTCGGCCTTTGTGAGCTATGCTTCCTTGCAAAATCTATTAAGTGGAGATGCGGAAACGGTAATTGGCAAATTGAACAATGATCCCGGCTATAAAGTGGTGAAAGATATGGCCGATACCTTCCTCACCAAAGTCAATCCAGATTACGAGGCCCTGGAACTTCAAATAGCTGCACTTCAGCGCAATTATATGAAAGCTTTAATGGAATTGAGCCCAGAGGATGCGCGTATTTTTCCCAACGCCAACAGTACAATGCGGGTAACTTATGGGCAGGTGAAGGGATATTCCCCGGCAGATGCTATTTATTATGAACCCGTTACCCATTTGGAAGGTGTAATGGAAAAATATATTCCCGGCGACTACGAATTTGACGTTCCACAAAAACTTATAGACTTATACAAGAGGAAAGACTACGGACCGTACGCCGAAGATGGAAAATTGGCGGTTAATTTTATAGGTACCAACCATACTACGGGTGGGAACAGCGGAAGCCCGGCCCTAGATGCCCATGGCAACCTAATTGGGCTCAATTTTGACCGGGTTTGGGAAGGAACCATGAGCGACTACTATTACGATCCTGCCCTATCGCGAAACATCATGGTCGATATTCGATATGTTCTCTTTATAATGGACAATTACGCCGGTGCCCAAAATTTAATTGACGAACTGAAAATTGTACATCCTAAAAAAGGTAATAAGAAGGGAAAGCGAAAATAATTTCCCCTTTGAAGCATCGCACAAAAAAGGCAAAATCTTCTTACTGCCCATAAAAAAACCACGGGTGACATGCATCATGTTGCTCGTGGTTTCTTTTTATTGGCGCTGGGTTATTTCAAGCCCCGCGCTTTAAGCATCGGTTCAATCTTGGGATCGCTTCCCCTCCATTTTTTATACATCTTTTCCAGGTCTTGCGTGTTTCCTCGGGAAAGAATCATATCGCGGAAGCGCTGGCCGTTTTCGCGGGTGAGGCCGCCGTGGTTTTCAAACCAATTGTAAGCATCGTGGTGCAACATTTCTGTCCACAAGTAGGAATAATATCCAGCAGCATATCCTCCCGAGAAAATATGAGCAAAATAAGTAGATCGATATCGCGGCGGCACGGCGTGAACCACGTCAAGATGGGTTTTATGAAGCGCTTCCTTTTCAAAACCGTTGACGTCTTCAATGTCTTTATCTGCAGAAATAGTGTGCCACTGCATATCCAGATTGGAAGAGGCCAAATTCTCGGTAAGACTGTAACCTTGGTTAAAAGTTCCCGATTTCTTTATCTTGTCTATCAATTCTTGCGGAATGGGCTCTCCGGTTTTATAATGTACTGCATAATTTTTCAGCACCTCTGGGTACAGTGCCCAGTTTTCGTTGAACTGTGATGGAAACTCCACAAAATCTCGGGCCACAGCGGTCCCCGACAAGGATGGATACTCCTGGTCTGCAAAGAAACCGTGAAGGGCGTGACCAAACTCGTGAAACATGGTCTCCACTTCGTCATAAGTCAACAAGGCCGGTTTTCCTTCGGAGGGTTTGGGAAAATTGCACACGTTATAGATTACCGGCTTTTTGTTGTAGAGTTTGGATTGGGTGACAAAATTAGACATCCAAGCACCGCCGCGTTTGCTGGGACGGGCAAAATAATCCACATAAAAAAGCCCCAAGGCATCTCCGTTTTCCTCAAATAATTCATAAACCCTCATATCCTCGTGATATACGGGAATATCTTTTCGCTCTTTAAAGGTAATTCCATAGAGCTTTTCGGCAGCGTAAAAAACTCCCTTTTCCAATACGGTGTACATTTCAAAATACGGCTTAATCTGATTCTCATCCAGATCGTATTTTGCCTTGCGCACCATTTCGGCATAATAATTCCAATCCCATGGTTCCAGGGTAAAATCACCTCCTTTTGAAGCGATCATTTTCTGTATTTCTCCTGCTTCCGATTGCGCCTTTGCCGTGGCTGCAGGAATGAGACCGCTGAAAAATTTATTGACATTTGCCGGATTTTTGGCCATCGTTTTTTGCAGACTCCATTCGGCATAGTTGTTAAATCCTAACAACTGTGCCTTTTTGGCCCGAAGCTCGACTATTTCCTTTACAATTCCCCGAGTGTCGTGGTCCCCTCCATCAGCACGGTACCAAGCAGATTCAAAGAGTTTTTGTCTGCTATCCCTGTTGTCCATGGAAGCTAAAAGAGGTTGCTGGGTAGTGTTTTGCAAGGGAATGGTCCAGCCTTCTCCCTTCTCATTTTTTCTGGATTGCAATACGTCTTCCGAAACGCCGCTGAGTTGTTCTTTTTCCGTAAAGGTTACGGCTCCATCATTATTGGCAGCCAAAAGGGTCTTTCCAAATTTGGTTGTGAGCGTGGCCAATTGTGCATTGTATTTTTTCAATTGCTCCTTGTCTTCCGCAGAAAGATTGGCCCCGGCAATTTCAAAATCTTCGTAATAGTTTTCCAGCAGCTTCAAGGATTCGGAGTCCAAGTCCAACGACTGCCTTTTTTCGTATAAGGTTTTAAAGCGTTGAAATAATTTCTCATTAAGATAGATGGCATCTTTTTGTGCGGCAAGCCTTGGAGCCATTTCCTCGTCGAGGGCCTGAATGGTATCATTGGTATTGGCTGACCCCAGGGCATTGAAAACCTGAAGTGCCCTATTGAGCTGCTCGCCGCTTTTCTCAAGAGCAAGGACGGTATTCTCAAAGGTAGGATCTTCGGGATTATTGGCAATTTCCTCCACGGCAGCCTTCTGCTGCTCTATTCCGGCGACGATGGCAGGTTTAAAGTGTTCATTTTTCAATAATTTGAAATTGGGTGCAAAATACGGCAAGGTACTTTCGGCCAACAACGGATTTTCGGTATCGTTCATAGAGGCTTCGCTATTGTTTTGTTCCTTATTTTCTTTTGAATTGTTACAAGACATTACCAAAAATGCCATTGCACACAAAGTTATTAGTTGTTTCATATTAAAGGCGAAATTTTTAAGATTGAGAGTAAAGATACATAATGGGCATCAATATGGCTAGGGCATAATAAGCAAAAACCCTTTGGCAGAGCCAAAGAGGTTTTTAAAATTTGATTGGTCAATGAATGGTTTATTCTTTGATCAAACGTTTTACGGTGCTTGCGTTGTCACCGGTTATTTGTACTACATAGACTCCGGAAGCCAAAGAAGAAACATCGATGCTCTTCTCACCCTGCATATTGCGCAGATCGGCGTTAATAACCAATTTTCCGTTGATATCGTACACTGTCAAAGTATTCAAAGCTATATTGGCCTTGTTTACCAAATTCACCACATCTTTTGCAGGGTTTGGATACAAGGTAACTCCTGCGTCCAGATTGTTTTCATCTATACCAATGATAGATTCTACGGTAAGAACAAAGGAACAAGTGGATACATTTCCGTATTCATCCTCTGCGGTGAGGGTGATGGTATGGGTACCATCGGGCAGTGCAGTACCTGCAACCGGATCTTGTGAGGTAATAGTCACAGGAGCAGTACAGTTATCTACAGCGCTAGCTTCACCGGTAGCAAAGTAATCCGGTAGAATATAGAACAGGTTGCCAGGCCCCGGATCTTGTGTTTGATCAACAGGACATGTAATTACCGGAGCAGTTTGATCCACCACGTTGATCATGGTAGTACATGATGCCAAGTTTCCACTTTCATCACTTACAAACACGGTTACATCTATAGTGGCTCCAATATCGGCATAGGTTACTTGCGCCACATCTACAGCCACTGAGCTTATGCCGCAGGCTTCTTCCATATCGCGAATCAACATATAAGGATCGACTATAGCCGTTCCGTCGTCGCCAAGGACAATATCAATAGCGGTAGGAGATGTCACTTCGTAGTTGAGTGTGAAGTTATCCACACCGGCACCCCATGACCATGCACCTTCGTCGTCATAGACAAAACGTACTTGGAATGCTGAGTTAATATAAGAAGCAACATCTATTGATCCGGTATTGGTTGGATCTGTATTCGAATTCACAGAGAATACCTCTTGCCATGCAGTTCCGTCGTAGACTTCCGCTGTTAAGATTCCGCCACCAAATTCTTGGAAAGCGTAATCAAAAGAAATGGAAGCCGTAGTAGAACCGACAATATTATAAGTAGGAGAATACAAGGTAGCCTTGTTCACGTTTCCACTTCCTGCAGCGTCATCATCAAAGATGGCGGCCTTGGTTGGGAAATCTCCTCCTGTGGGCATATCACCCGAACCAAAAGTCCAGTCGGTATTTCCTACGTTTATTTCAGAAGTCCACCCATTAGGAATAGTATTGCTCTCAAAATCCTCTACCACAGCAACAGGTCCGGGTGTACCGGCACAAGTAATTACCGGAGCAATGTTATCAATAACATTAACCACAGCCATACAAGTGGTGGCGTTTCCGCTGTCGTCTGTAACTGTAACTTCTATAATGTTTTCTCCAAGATCGGCACAAGTGAAATCAACACCAGAACCTGGACCACCAATATAGTGGATAGTTCCGTTGAACACACGAGGACTGAATATAGGAGTGCTAAATGGTGTATTTGAAGCACCACCCAAACTCATTGACAAGTCACTGTTAGAGAAGTTTTGGTTCGAACCATTGCCATTGGTATAATAATGGGAGTGTGTGCTGTCAAAGACCAAGGCCATTCCATAAGTGGTATTGGCGGTAAGGGTAATTGGATTGTCCAGTACGGCATTTGAAGGAGCATCTTGTCCTGCCCCGGTACCGGAACCTACGGCAGCGGGTGCACCCCAAGCAGCAGCATTGGTTTCATTACCCACATAGGTACCTACCAAAGTATAGACATCTACGGTAAAGGAACCTGGATCGGCTGTATTGAGGTCTATATCGGTAATTTCAATATCCGCTGGACCTACAGTAACATCAAAATACACAGCACCACCGGGACTTCCGTTGTTACCAGAAGCAAACAAAGTAGTCAAAGAACCTACGGTTCCACCGCCTGTACCGGCTGCAGAGATTGTGTATCCACAAGCTTCGATTACCCCGGATACCAAATCGTTTGGCGAGATACTTGCATTTCCGTCGGCGTCAAGATATACATCGAGACCACCTCCGGAAGCAGCTTGGTATTCCAAAAGGAAGTTGTCCACGCCAGCTCCCCAGCCCCAATCGCCTTCGTCATCAAAGGTAAACTTCACTTGGAAAGCGGCATTGGCATAGGCAAAAACATCTATGTCGCCAGAGTTTGTAGGAGGAATATCCTGATTATCGGCCAAGAACACTTCTTGCCAGGCTGCACCATCATAAACTTCCACTCGCAATAGTCCAGACCCTGCAAAATCCTGAAGGGAATAGTCAAAATTGAGAGTAGCTGTAGTGGCTCCTGTAAGATCATAAACGGGAGAAATCAACTCTGCCACGTTATCAGCACCACTACCGGCGGCATCGTCATCAAAAATAGCGGCGTTGGTAGGGAAATCAGGTCCGCCTGGCATAGCGCCCGAACCAAAAGTCCAGTCTTGGCCTCCAGAGATAACATTGGTCGTCCATCCCGAAGGAACGGTAGAGCCTTCAAAATCTTCAGATTCACTGAAAATTCCAAAACCACCCACACAGAACACTTCCGGGGCAGTGACATCCTGAACGGTAACTACCGCTGTACATGAGGCAGAATTACCTGCATTGTCTTATTCCTCAAAACGGCACAATACTTCGCATCGGCTTGCCATCCCACCGAGCACGACAACAGTAAGTAGTCTATATTCTTTTTTATAACATCGCCTAAATTTTCATGCACTATCTTAATCCTAAAGGCATTAAAGGCACAGGCAAAGCATCCATGGTATCTGTCAAACCTGGTGGCATTTATCATGCTCAGCCTCTTTTTACTAATGGACTAATAGCTTTCAAAAAATATTCCAAGGGCAAATCACGGTGGCCGATAACCTAAAAAAACGGGGAATACAGTTGTACCCTGAAATCGATGGCCGTTAACTGTGGATTTTCCATTTTCATTCTCTTATAAGATGACAACGCTCCCACCGCGCGATTGGCCGAGCCCGAAGGGGCAATGAGCGATACGGTCCTGACGATCCGGCCATCGTCCGGTAGGGGAAACGAATGGATTCGCGGAATTTCATTTGAAATAAGTTTCAACCGTCTGTCGTATTCCTTTAGGTTTTTTCGGAAGAAATATTCGGGGCCGTTTTTACTGTTCCCGCCGGTGAACAGAAGAGTATCTACTTTTGGATGCTTTTGCAACACCTCTACCAAATCGCGCAATTCCACATCTTGCATCCCAATATCGCTAGCATCTATTTTCTGTCTTTTGGCAGAAGCAACCATATCGCAGATCCCAATTCCCCGGGAATGAAGAAAATGCTCTCGTTGGGCAATGGCTTCGGCCGTATTTTCAAATTTCAGGTCCAAACCAAAAATTTTGTCCAAAATAATCCATAATTGACCGTCCCTACTTCCGTAACAGAAGTCTACATCGCCCTCTTTAAGCTCACCTGTGGTAAACCGGGGCGGGGGCAAAGTGCCCACAATGAGTTTAGTGGCCGTTGGAGGAATATAGGGTTGATATGGATGTATGTGATGAAACAAAATTGCGAAAATAAATTTACCGTTTAGCACAAAGTGCAATGGCCAAACAAGTGGAACCTTCGGTTATCGGATAAAAACGGGCTGCATTCGGTTTTTGGTATGCTGTTCGCTATAGCGGTAGCCCTCCAGGTCAAAGGCCATTACCTCTTCCAATGAGGAAATATTGTTGTCTATGGCAAAACGGGCCATGCTTCCTCGCGCCTTTTTGGCATAGAAGGAAACAATCTGAAGCTTTCCTTTGGTGTAGTCCTTAAAAACGGGGGCCACAACGGGCACTTTCAACTTCTTTTCATCCACCGCCTTAAAATATTCCACACTGGCCAAATTGAGAAACAATTCATCCTTTTCCAACTCCTGATTGAGGGTGTTGGTAATTTTCTCCTTCCAAAATAGGTACAGGTCCTTTTTCCGTGCCACGGAAAGTTTGGTGCCCATCTCCAAGCGATAGGGCTGTATTAAATCCAAGGGTCTGAGGATGCCATACATACCCGATAAAATACGGAGCGAATTTTGTAGCAGGTCCAACTTGGACTTTGCCAGTGAATAAGCATCAAAGCCAACAAAAACATCACCGGCAAAAGTATAGATGGCAGGACGGGCATTTTTAGGAGAAAAAGGTGTGGAAAATTCTTTATACCGTTGATAATTCAACTGGGCGAGTTTATCACTGATTCCCATCAATTCCGAAAGCTCTTTTTTAGTCATGCCTTCCAACTTGTGGTTTATTTTTTCGGCCTCTTCCAGAAATATGGGCTGTGTGGCACGGGAAGTAGGCAATTGGGAATTTAAGTCAAGCGATTTGGCCGGGGAAACAACTATTTTCATTTTTCGGTTTTGTACGGTAAAAATAACCAAAACATTTGAAGGAGAGAAATGGCATTTCTTCCTATAAAAAAGCAGCATTCAACCTATTGCATATTGTTTGACATCCAGGGCCTTATAAACGTTGTCCATCACTTCTTTGCTATTGGAAAGCACAATAAGCACATCGCCACCCTTTATCACCGTACTGCCATTGGGAGTAATGTATTTGTCGTCCCGCTTTATCATGGCAATTATAGCCCGCTGGGGAAATTCCAGATCAACAATCTTTTTACCTACTGTTTTGTTGGTATTGCCTATTCCTATTTCACGCATTTCCGTTTTAGGATGCTCTTCCAGAAATTCTTCCGAAGGGGTTAATATTTTGCCCTGGGCCGGTATGCTTACATTAAGCCATTTGGCAACCACCGAGAGAGTGGTGCCCTGAATAAGAATGGAGGTAAGGGAAATAAAGAAGACAATATTGAAAATCATATTTGCCTTGTCAATTCCTGCCAGAAGCGGGTAAGTAGCAAACACAATAGGCACCGCGCCCCGTAATCCCACCCAAGAGATGTAAAACCTGCGGCGCATCTTCATCCGAAAGGGAATAAGGCTCAACAGTACGCTTACCGGTCGGGCCACGAACATCAAAAACAAGGAAATGATCAATCCTATCCCTATTACCGGAATTATCTGGCTTGGAAGTACCAAAAGTCCTAAGGTAAGGAACAGCACAATTTGCATCAACCAGGCCAGGCCATCGTACATTTTTAAAATGGTCTTTTTGTGGATAATGTATTTGTTTCCCAAATAAAGGGCGCAGATATAAATGGCGAGAAAGCCGTTGCCCCCAAAAAAATCGGTTACCGAAAAGGTAATAAACATTAAGGCAATAACCAGCACGGGGTACAGCCCTTCAAAATCCAGTTTAATTCTATTGATGATTATTTTGCTGAGCCTTCCAAAGGCAAACCCCGCTACTCCCCCCACGATCATTTGCTGCAGAAACAGCGGAATCATGGAAGTCCAACCTTTGTCCTGATGCACTACCAAACCTAAAAAGGCAATGGTAAGCACATAAGCCATGGGATCGTTACTTCCGCTTTCCATTTCCAGTGTGGGCCTTAGATTGGTGCGCAGGGCAAGATTCTTGGAACGCAAAATAGAGAATACGGCAGCGGCATCGGTAGATGAAACAATGCTACCCAAGAGCAAGCTTTCATAAATGGTAAAGTCTGTAATAAAGTACACAAAGGTGCCAAGAATAAGGGCCGTGAGCAATACTCCCACAGTAGACAAGGCAATTCCCTCCTTGACGATGGGCCGCACCGATTTCCAATCGGTATCCAATCCTCCAGAAAAGAGAATAAAATTCAGCGAAATAACCCCGATGAGCTGGGCAATTTGGGGATCGTCAAAGGCGATTCCGCCAATTCCATCCTCGCCGGCGAGCATTCCAATGGCCAAGAAGAGAACCAAGGTAGGAACGCCAAGTCTATAAGAAGTCTTTCCCGCCACTATGCTTATCAAAAGCAAAATAGAGCCAACGAGAAGAATGTTTTCAATGGTTAGATGCAACAGCGGTCAGTTTAGGGTTCCCAATTTCCCAAAAATACAAATTAATAGGAAAGGAATTTGACCACGACAGGGAAAGCCCTCAATATATTTAACAAATAAGTCTAATTTTGCAGGAATTTAATCTCGCTAATGGCCGACAAAAAAATAGAGTTGCGCAGTGTCAATGTTACCCGATACATCAGCCCTTTGAGGGAGGGCGGTTCCTTGCCGGCTATTGCCGAGGCCGATGACGGCTTTAAGTACGTCCTCAAATTTAAAGGGGCCGGACATGGCACCAAGGCGTTGATAGCCGAATTGTTGGGCGGGGAAATCGCGCGCGCCTTGGGCCTAAGGGTTCCCGAAATAGTCTTTGCCCATTTGGATGCCGCCTTTGGACGCAGTGAAGGAGATGAAGAAATTCAGGATTTACTCAAGGGAAGCCAGGGCCTTAACTTAGGATTGCATTTCCTATCCAGCGCCCTTACCTTTGATCCGGTTGTGACACAAGTGGAGCCCTTGACCGCATCAAAGATTATCTGGCTCGATGCCTTTACCACCAACATTGACCGCACCGTAAAAAACACCAATATGCTCATTTGGCATAAGGAATTGTGGCTTATAGACCACGGTGCCACCTTTTACTTTCACCACGCCTGGAACAATTGGGAAAAAGCTGCCATAAGCCCCTTTCCATACATCAAGGACCACGTTTTACTGGCACAAGCATCTATGGTAGAGGAAGTAAACCCTCAAATGGTCGCGATACTGACAGACCAAAAACTGAAAGAAATAACCAATCTCATCCCGGTGAATTGGCTTGAGGGGGAAGGAAACGAATTGACACCCGAGGCCACCCGGGAAATTTATTATCGGTTCTTGACGCGCAGGAGAGACCATTCAACAAATTTTGTAAAGCAGATCCAAGATGCCCGGAAAACACTTATATGAATATGCCGTTATCCGGTTTGTGCCGCGCGTGGAGCGGGAGGAATTTCTCAACGTGGGGATAATCCTCTTCAGCAAGGCCGGCAAGTATTTAAAATGCAAATTCCATCTCGATGCCCGGAAGTTGGCATTGTTTGATTGCGATCTGGATATTGACGAAATAGAAAGCAACCTAAAAGCTTTTGAAAAAGTATGTTTGGGCGAGAAAAAGGGCGGTGCCATTGCAAAATGGGACATACCGGAACGCTTTCGCTGGCTCACCGCCCAGCGCAGCACCTCTCTTCAAACTTCCCGTCCGCATGCCGGCTTTAGCGATGATCTGGACGCTACCTTGGAAAAACTTTTCCATGAATTGGTAAAGTGACCCACTGCAAAAGCAAATTCTTGCCGAGGCATAAGATATGGAAGAACGGAAAATCGGGTTAATCCCTATTCAATTCTTTCGACCGTTTTTATAATTCTCAAAAAAGCCAAACTGAGAACCATCTTTAAAAAACCTTTATTCTGACGGTGCAACAATCTCTCCTTGATAGCTAATCGTGCTCCGGTTGTTGCTGCTTATGGAGAGGGAGGCATTTCCCAAGCTTTTTGCGGTGAGAGAGATTCTAAAAACATCGTCCCTTGTTTTTACCGTGGCACTAATTTCGTAACCCTCGTTCCTTCTTTCTATATGGAAATTTTCCGGTTGGCCGTGAAACCGCATCCCTTTGTCTTTCCCCAAAATCATTCCGCGATGGGCCGAACCGTAAAATGGCAATACGCTGGTTATTTTTTCCGAAGAAAAAGAAATGGAGTAATCCTCCCCTACGATGTTCTTTGGCGGTTGTCCCATGGGAAAGACGGTTTCGGCCAAAAATTCAAATTTTCCCGACTCCATTAGATTCTTCAGCATCTCCTCCTCCCTCTGAAATTCCTGGGAAGAACCGCGGTCCTTTTCCTGGGCGGAAACACCCACTACCAGCAACAATAGCATTCCGCAGAAAATAGCAAATTTTTTCATGATCTTTATTTTTTTAGTTTATCGCAAGGATTGTACCGAAAAGCAGATGGAAATGAGATACTCTATCTGTTTTCTTCCAAGCAAGGTGGCAGACATTTTTTAAGAAGGAGCTAATTACAGCACCATGTGATGGTTTTAAAAATGTGCGGTCAGGGCCATAACAAAATTTCGTCCAGCTCCTGAAATTCCCGAAGCGTACGGCCGATAGCGCTGGTCGGTTAGGTTTTCGATTCCCCCGCTGACATCCAAGTGATCGCTAATTTTATACAATCCCTTAAAATTTAAGGTGTACCAAGCAGGTGAGTAAATTTTGCCGTTTTCATCCAGGGCGTAAATCTCGGTTTTCTTTTTTTCGCCATCGGGCATACCGTCAAAATCGCGTTTGCCGTTAAACTGCAGATTCACTTCCAGTTTTGTTTTTCTCGATTTATAGCTAAAGCGCGAAATTCCAAAAAGTGGCGCGACATGACGTACCGGGCTGGTGCTCCCATCTTCCAATTCTTCTTTTCCCTTCTGGAAGTTGATGTCGGTGCTAAATCCAAATCCGTGAGGCAACTTAAATTCAATACCCGCTTGCACCCCGTAAACATTAGCTTGGGCAGAATTCTGAATGGCCTGTACCTTGCTCATCTCGCCCTGATAGAGGATGCTGTCCTGGCCATTCAATTTGAAATCACGACGCAACATGGAATTTTTAAGGTGTGTATAATAGCCTGTAACATCAACTTTAACCCATTCCCCAACAATTTTGGCCAGCCCTAGATCGGCATTATAGGCGTATTCGGGCTTTAAGTCGGGATTGGGCACAACCACTTGTCCGGGAGCAGAGTCAAACACCTTCCCCACATCATCCACATTGGGAGCCCGGAAGGCAGTGCCCACATTCGTGCGAATTACCAAGGATTCCGATGGCCGATACACTCCTCCCACACTTCCCGTAATGGCGCCATTGCTTAGATGGGCACTGGTAAAGGGAAAAGGATAAAAAGTAGTATCAAAATGGGAGTTTAGAATTATATGGTTATAACGCGCACCCGCACTTAAGGTAAGTTGGTCTGTCCATTTAAATTCATCGGTAACATAAGCGGCCAAGGATTGCCAGGTGCTGTTGGGATACCGCGAGGGTCCGGCTACTGTGGCTCCGGTGGAGATATCGGTGATTTTACCTAAAGATTTTACATCGTCAAATACATATTCGGCACCGTAGTAGAGGGTGTTTCTGCTATCAACTGATTTCAGGAAATCTACGTTCACCGAATAGGCATCGACAGATTCTTCATTAATGTTGCGAGCTGTCTTATTCAAAGCGCGGTCGATGCGGCTTTCCTCAAACCGTTGTTGGGCCAATCGAAGGTTCATCTGCTCAAAAAAAGTGGTCGATCCATTATATTCCATTCCCAGTTGGTTCATCATCCAGATTTGTGGACCGTAGTTCCATTCGGCATATCGCGCCGTGCCATTCTTAACTCTCTGGTGCCTGTCATAGCGACCGTAAGGCGAGGTTTCGGAATAATGGAAACCATAATTCACCAAAAAAGCTTCACTGGGTTGATAGCTGATTTTCTGCATCATGTTTATCTGCGAATAAGCAGACGGTTTCTGCACAAGCGGGTCGTCTTGGGTTATTACCACATCGGTACTGTCCTGCCGTTGCACATAATATCCCCGTATATAATCATCAGGACCGTGGCGCCCCTGCCTTAAATCATCAAAATCAAAAGAACTTATGCTGGTGACAAATGCCCATTTTCTAAAACCGAGATTCACATCAAAATGACCTGTCTTCTCATCGTTTGCGGAAGAATGCCTAGCGGTGGCACTCCCGGAAATTATAAGACTGCCATCGGAAGAGAATTTTGGGGTTAGCGTGTGGAAAGACATTACCCCACCAATTGCATCACTGCCGTAAATTACAGAACCCGGACCAAAAACCACTTCGGTATTTTCAATGGCGAAAGGATCCAGATTTATAACATTCTGCAAATTTCCGGCCCGGAAAATTGCCGTATTCATCCGTACCCCGTCTACCGAATACAAAAGACGATGGGTGGAAAAACCTCTTATCATGGGGCTACCCCCACCTTGTTGGCTTTTTTGGATAAACACTTCACCCGAAATCCCCAACAGGTCTGCAGCCGTTTGTGGATTTTGCAGTGCCACTTCTTGAGGACTGATGGAAATAACCTTTGCCGGAACTTCCTTACTGCTTTGCCGCCACTTGGTCGCCGAAAGAACCACCTCATCCAAATCCAATTTCTTCTCCTCCATGAAAATTTGAAAAGAAGCCGATTTCAATTCCGAAAAGGTAAGGATAAGGGTCTTATAGCCGAAACTTCTCACTTCTATTTCTTTGGAATCTTTAAAAGTTGAAACTTCCGTCTCTCCCTTTGAATTTGTGATTACATGGCGCACAGGGTTGTCACTGCGCAGGACAACACCTTCCAACGGTTGATGGGTCTGTGCATCGCTGACAGTAACTGTCTGGGAAAAAACTTTTCCCATGAAACCACAAAGCAAAACCAGAAGAGAGAAATTTTTCATAATAGACAGAGGATAAGAATATTTACGGCCGATGCATTTCCTTTTGATACAATTTCACCGGAGAAAGACAAAACAAACTCCATAGGGGCTGCAAATATCGGAAAATGAAAAACACTTGGAGAATCCATTCTCTCATTTAAAAAACGAATTTTACAAAGGGCAATTGAAGCTGTGATTTCGCTTCACTTTCATCCATAAGTAAAAAGGGTAACATTTGATCTATAGAATGAAAAAAAGCATGTTCGCACCTATTTTCCCCTTATAGCATGCCATAATTTCTTTGCCAGGTTAAACAATAACAGACTGGCAAAGCCCACGACCAATCCCACCAAGAATTCGAGAAGAAGTGAAGGGAAAGACGGCAAAAAATGATGAAAAAAGCCAATGTTGTGCACAAAGATGCCACCGGCAACCAAAATAAGGGCAATAGTGCCTATAACCGTAAGGCTTTTAATAACATAAGGCAGTGCCTTGACCAACACCTTTCCGATTCTGCTCTGAAGGCTTTTTTCGTTTTTACTGTTGGCGATGAGCTTATAGCCCATTTCGTCCATGCGCACGATTAGGGCCACTATTCCATATACACCTATGGTGGCTACCAGCGCAATAATACTCACCACAATAATCTGTGAAGTCAAGCTCTGCCCCACAACAGAGCCAAGGGCGATGATTACAATTTCAATGGAAAGGATAAAATCTGTTAAGATAGCCGATTTTACCCGCTCTTTTTCAATAGCTAGGATTTCATCTTCGGTTATGCCCTCTTGAAGTTTTGATTCCACCTCACTTTTATGGGGGAAGAAGAACTCGTAAATCTTTTCTGCTCCCTCATATCCCAAATACACCCCGCCCAGGATGAGGATGGCAATTATGGCCCAAGGCAAAAAGGCACTAAGGAGGAAGGCAATCGGAAGGATAATCACCTTGTTCAGCAATGAACCCTTTGATATTGCCCAAAGCACCGGCAGTTCACGGGAAGAGGCAAATCCCGAGGCTTTTTCCGCATTCACTGCCAGGTCGTCGCCCAAGATACCTGCCGTCTTTTTTGCCGCTACCTTGCTCATCATGGCCACGTCGTCCATAAGAGCGGCAATGTCGTCCAAAACTGCAAAAATACCTGAGGCCATAGATTTGTGTAATCTGCCAAAAATAAAAAAGCTGTTGTAAGTAGCTTCTAATTTACAGAAGGATTTAACAAATTAAAATAAGTATTCGCCGAGGAAAGAAACAAGATGCTTCGGCTTCGCCCAGCAACCGCGGCTGGGGCTACAAAACCAAGAATTATACGTAGAACCCTGAAAAATGTAGCCCTTATAATTTAAAAGGCAGAATGGAATTATGACATTTTGATTTTGACGACAATGGCATAGGTACATAAAACGCACCTAAAGAACAACCTTGAATATCCTTTCTTGCCGAAAAAAGTGCTTCTTCCACCCACCTGCCAGTTTCCCGAAAAATATGGCTTTCGGGTCTATCGGACATCGCCGTCTGCCAATTTAAGAAAAACATTGACATTCCTATTATTTTCTGAAACGCCCGCGAGAAGACCCACATCAAAAACACTAAAAAATTATAAAGAATGAATTTATATTACGGAATTTGACATAGAATTTTATCCGTCATTTTAAATTTTTTCATAGATTTAACACTAAATTATCCTTAATTATACGGCTGGCTACCATGGACTTATCTACTCATTTCCCGAAAAGGACAGTTATAATCACTGTTTTCTGCATTCTCTCCCTGGCCTTGAGGGCACAAGATGGAGAGGAAATATTCAAGATCAATTGTGCGGCCTGCCATACCGTGGGCGGTGGAAAACTGGTGGGGCCTGATCTACAGGGAATACCTTCCCAGCGAAACGAGGATTGGTTGGTAGAATGGATAAGGTCTTCCCGAGCCATGGTGGACAGCGGTGACTCCCTGGCAGTTCAGGTTTTCCACGACTACAACAAGATACCGATGCCCGACCAAAACCTGACCAATTCAGAAATCCAGGCGGTGATCCAATATATTAAGGACAAAAGTGCGGCGGGCGGAGTTGCCTCCACGGCTGATGCCTCTTCACAAAAACCAATCAAAAGCTCCGACAGCGCAACAGCCAAGGATATTCTACTGGGCCAACATCTTTTTGAGGGCGATACCCGATTGGCCAATGGCGGCGCATCGTGCATCTCCTGCCATAACGTTGCCTCAGATAGGATTATCCCCGGCGGCCTATTGGCAAAGGACCTTACCACCGTCTATAGTCGAATGGGTGGCGATGCCGGAATAACGGGTATTCTCAATGCCCCACCCTTTGCAGCAATGACCGAGGCTTACAAAAACAGACCCTTGACCGATAATGAAATATTTGCAATCACTTCCTTTCTACGCCATGTGGAATTGGAAAGCAGTACCCAAACTGCAATGTCGACAAGCCCATTGTTGAAATACGGGTTTATCAGTTTCGCCATCTGGATTGTGATAATTTTTCTGGTATGGCGGCACCGAAAAAAATACACCGTCAACAAAAGAATTTACGAACGGCAATTGGAAACCACATGAGCCAGATTGAGCCATTTTGATACCAAAAGCACAATTAAAATATAAATATTATGAGCTGGATAGAAGACATCATTTCACCCAAAACCCGAAAGTGGGAGGAGTTTTACCGCAATCGCTGGCAATATGACAAGGTTATCCGAAGCACGCACGGGGTGAATTGCACGGGCGGGTGCTCATGGAACATCCACGTAAAGGATGGGATCGTGGTGTGGGAGACCCAGGCCCTCGACTATCCCTTGCTGGAGGAAACACTCCCGCCTTATGAACCTCGTGGATGCCAGCGGGGAATTTCTTATTCGTGGTATCTCTACAGCCCCATCAGGGTGAAGTATCCGTTGATGCGCGGGGCCTTGATGGATTTGTTCAACGCAGAGAAAAAAGCCGTGGGAGGCGACCCGATAAAGGCATGGGAAAACCTTCAAAACGATCCCGAAAAAAGAGCCCGCTACCAACGGGCACGTGGAAAAGGTGGCTTCCGGAGAACCAATTGGCAGGAGGCCATAGAAATGATTGCCGCTGCCAATCTCTATACCGTAAAAAAATATGGTCCCGACCGCATTGTGGGCTTCTCTCCCATTCCGGCAATGTCCATGTTAAGTTTCGCTTCAGGCACCCGATATCTGCAATTGATGGGAGGTACGAGCTTGAGCTTTTACGACTGGTATTGCGATCTGCCGCCGGCATTTCCCGAGGTGTGGGGAGACCAGACCGATGTATGCGAAAGTGCGGACTGGTTCAACTCAAAGTTCTGTGTTTCCATGGGTGCCAATCTCGGGATGACCCGTACCCCCGATATCCATTTCTTTTCCGAAGCAAAGCACAACGGGACAAAGACGGTTGTAATGTCGCCCGACTTCAGTCAGGTGGCAAAACACGCAGACCAGTGGATTCCTTGCCATGCCGGTTCCGACGGTGCTTTTTGGATGGCCGTTACCCACGTTATTCTAAAGGAATATCACGTAGATAGACAAGTGCCCTATTTTATGGAGTACGTAAAGCGCTATACCGATTGCCCTTATCTTATCGAGCTCGTCAACGAAGGCGATCATTACGTGCCGGGCAAATTTTTTCGGGCAAACCGGATAGCCAAATACCAAAATGTGGAAAACGGAGATTGGAAATTCCTGAACCTCGACGTAGGTACGGGAAATCCCGTGATGCCCAAGGGAGCCATGGGGCAGCGCTGGGACAAGGAAGAAGACAACACCGCCAAGTGGAACCTCCTCTACGAAGATGGCGTGGACAACACCCCTTACAATCCCGAACTCACCCTCTTGAACAAAAGCGACGACGTATTGCAAGTGGAATTCACCGAATTTGGTTTGAAGAAGAAGGCCGAAAGAGGTATTCCCGTGCGATTTTTGGAAACTGTTAATGGCGAAAAAATTCCGGTAGCTACCAATTATGATATTATGATGGGTCATTACGGCGTGGACAGAGGCCTTCAAGGCGATTACCCAAAAGATTACAACGACGAAGGCGCCGCCTATACCCCTGCTTGGAATGAAATCTTCACGGGAATAGGCAGAAAGACCGTCATTAATTTTGCCCGGGAATGGGCAGGCACTGCCGAAGCGACCAAAGGAAAATGTATGGTCATCACCGGGGCGGGTATCAATCACTGGTTCCATGGAAACCTGATGTACCGTGCAGCGATCCAAGCGCAGCTTTTTACCGGTTGCAATGGTGTAAACGGCGGCGGAATGAACCACTATGTGGGTCAGGAAAAGCTCGCTCCCGTTGATTCCTGGAGCGTTATCATGGCTGCAAAGGATTGGGTGGGCGCCAACCGTATGCAACAGACACCTATCTGGCACTACATCAACACAGACCAGTGGCGATACGATGCCAACCAGGCACAATACAACTCGATTCCAGACAACAGCAAATACGGAAACATGCACACGGCCGATATGGCCGTGATGGCCGTACGCAACGGATGGCAGCCATTTTATCCCCAATATGACAAAAACAATTTTAACGTGGTCGCCGAGGCCGAAGAGAACGGTGCCGAAACCGATGAGCAGATAAGGGATTATATCGTTAACCAGTTACAGTCGAAAAAACTGAATTACGCAATTGCCGATTGCGACAATGAGATAAATTTCCCCCGCAATTGGTTTATCTGGAGAGGCAATGCCCTATTGGCTTCCATGAAAGGCCATGAATATATGCTCAACCATTACCTGGGCACCCACCATAATGATATTGCCGATGAAGTGGCCCGGGAGCACGTCTCCGAAATTATATGGAGGGAAGCACCTCGAGGCAAGATGGATTTAGTGGTAGACCTGAATTTTAGGATGGATACCTCGGCCCTTTATTCCGACATTGTTTTGCCCGCAGCTTCCTGGTACGAGAAGGCCGATTTGAACTCTACCGATATGCATTCGTTTATCCACCCCCTTTCCCCGGCCATTCCACCCGTGTGGGAATCTAAAAGCGATTGGCAGATATTCGAATTGATCGCTGAGAAAGTAAGCGAACTGGCACAGGGATATTTGCCCCATCCGTTAAAGGACACTGTAAATATTCCCCTTGGCCATGACTCAATAGACGAAATATCCCAGCCCTCCATCAAGGATTGGGGGAAAGGGGAATGTGAACCGGTTCCGGGACAAACCATGCACAAGATCGTCATGGAGGAGCGCGATTACACACAGATTTACAACAAGTATATTTCCCTCGGGCCCAATTTGGAAAAAAAACCTATAGGAGCACATGGGGTTTCCTTTATGGTGAATGATGTATATGAAGCCATGAAATTGGACAAACGCCATGTGCAGAAAATCAATGGAGTGGAATACCCTTCCTTAAAAGAAGACGTGGAAGCCGCAAACGCAGTGCTCCGGTTATCGGCCCTGACCAACGGAAAACTGAGTATCCGTTCCTATGAATGCGTCGAACGGAAAACCGGGCTGGTACTGGCAGACCTGGCAGAAGGCAGCAAAGATGTGCGTATTGATTTCAAAGACTTGCAGGCACAGCCCAGACGCTATAACAATGCCGCTTTCTGGAGCGGACTGATGAATGATGGCAGGGCTTATGCCGCCTTCACCTATAATATCGATCGCCTTGTTCCGTGGCGAACCCTTACCGGGAGACAGTCCATGTACCTGGACCACGAGGGGTACATTGCCTTTGGCGAGCACTTGCCCACGTATAAGCCTTCGCCGTTGCCCGCAGTTTACGGTGATATTCGCCAAACGATAAACGACGGTAAGGCTACAATGCTCAACTGCCTCACCCCACACGGCAAATGGCACATCCACTCCACTTATGGCGATACCTTGCGCATGCTCACCCTGTCCAGGGGCATGGAACCGTGCTGGATGAGCGAAAAGGACGCCGCCGCCATTGGGGTGAAAGACAATGATTGGGTGGAGGTGTATAACGATCACGGGGTGTATTGCACCCGGGCCTGTGTCAGTTCGCGAATACCACAAGGAGTCTGCATAGTGTACCACGCCCCTGAAAGAACGTATTCGGTACCCAAATCACAGGAAAGGGGAGGAAGAAGGGCCGGTGGACATAATAGTTTTACCCGGGTTCACATGAAGCCCAGCCAAATGGTGGGAGGTTATGCACAGTTTTCCTTCCACCTCAATTATTGGGGACCGGTAGCGCCCCAGCGCGATACCCACGTACTTGTAAGAAAAATGGGTAAAGTGGAATTTTAAACACAACAAACAACTCAATGCCATGGACATAAGATCACAAATTTCAATGGTTTTCCATCTCGATAAATGTATAGGGTGCCATACCTGTTCCATTGCCTGCAAAAACCTTTGGACCGACAGGAAAGGAGCCGAATACATGTGGTGGAATAACGTAGAGACCAAACCGGGCACCGGATATCCCACAAAGTGGGAAGACCAGGAAATATACAGAGGCGGATGGGAAGTGAATGGCAACTCCGTATCGCTGAAGGGAGCCGGAAAGCTGAGAGGGCTGAAAAACATTTTTCACAATCCGTATCTCCCTGTTTTGGACGATTACTACGAGCCCTGGACCTACAAATACGAGGATTTGTTTACCGCTCCGGAAGGCGATGACCAGCCCACCGCACGCCCCGTTTCCTTGGTCACCGGCGAGCCCATTGACGTGAAGGCTGGCCCCAACTGGGACGATGATCTGGGTGGCTCCATAGATTACGCACGGCAGGATGTGAACCTAAAAGGCCTGAGTGCGGCAGAGCAGGAAGTGATGTTCCAGTTGGAGCGAATGACATTCTTTTACCTGCCGCGAATTTGCAACCATTGCCTAAACCCCGCTTGCGTGGCATCCTGTCCATCGGGCGCCATCTACAAAAGAGGGGAGGACGGTATCGTGCTCGTAAACCAGAAAGTCTGTCGCGGATGGAGGATGTGCGTTACCGCTTGTCCTTATAAAAAAACCTATTACAACTGGCATACGGGAAAATCGGAGAAATGTATTTTGTGCTATCCTCGCCTGGAATCGGGACAGGCCCCTGCATGTATGCACCAATGCGTGGGAAGGATTCGATATCTGGGCGTTTTGCTCTATGATGCCGACCGAATTGAGGAAGTGGCCGCAACTCCCAACGATCTTGACTTGGTAGACCGCCAACTCGAGATTTATCTAGATCCGTTCGACCCCAAGATTATTAAAGCGGCAAGAAACAACGGCATAGCCGATTCCACCATTGAAGCCGCCCAAAAATCACCTGTCTACAAATTTGTAAAGGAATGGAAAATCGCATTGCCGCTTCATCCCGAATTCAGGACAATCCCGAATCTGTTTTATGTTCCGGCGTTAATGCCCGGAATGGCCTCCCTACAGGATGGAGTATATGAAGAATCAAATACGCAATTTCTTTGGGGAGGGATAGAAAACAACCGCATTCCGATAAAATACCTGGCCAATCTGTTCACAGCCGGAAATACCGAAATAATGTCGCAAGTGCTCAAACGGCTTATGGCGGTAAGATGGCACAGACGGCAAACCACCGTTGGCGATGTGGCCCAGGAAATTGTCGATAAAGCCATGGGCGAAATAAATCTCGATGGCCCCACCGCCGATGCCATTTACAGGCTTACCTCCTTGGCAACCTTTGACGAACGCTTTGTTATTCCGCCCGCCCACAGGGAAGAATCCATAGAAATGCTCGAAAGCACCGCAGACGTAAAAGGCAATGTTGGCTTCGGATTTAAGGAAAAACCCAAGCGCGGATGGTAAAAAGGATAGCTGTGGACGGTTTAAGAATAAAGACGTATGACAAGAGACGTGAGATTTTTTGGAATATATCATTTGCGAGCTCCTTCCCCTTACGAATGATTTAAATTTTCAAACCGGAGTTTCTTGAAGGGGAAGGTGCAGCGGGAAAGAAACTTGACTGATGGCAAATTATAAAACAGAGAAGAGAATAGAGAACAGAGAGAAAACGAGTCTCTTTTCTCTATTCTATTCTCTCTGTTCTAATCAAAAACTATTATTAAAAATTAGTTGTAATGAAAAACAGAGACCATTATTCCTTGCTCGCAAACCTCTTTAGATATCCGGATGGGGATTTTATGCTTTATCTGGGCAAGAGCCAGGATTTCCTCGACCAATTTTATCCAGTGGCGGGGAATGAACTGAGAACGTTTTCAGAATATATGGGCCGTTGCCGGCCGAATGACAGACGGGAACTGTTTACCAAAACCTTCGATGTGCAGCCCATTTGCTATCTGGATTTGGGCTATGTGATGTTTGGCGAAGACTACAAAAGAGGAGCTTTTCTTTTGAACATGAAAATGGAACAGGAGAAAATAAACAACGACTGCGGTACCGACCTTCCCGACAATATCTGCAACGTCATGGATTTGATGGCCATTTCAAAAGAAGAAGAATTCCTAAGACATTTGGCGCAATACATCTTTATCCCCTGTGTGAAAATGATGATAGGCGAATTTGAATCGGCGAGGATCGATCTGAAAATGAAAGTCCTTCGTAAGATGCACCGGGCGATTATTCAGGAGGAGCTCAACCATGGAAATGTTTACAAGAATTGCTTTACCGCCCTTCTTGAAGTATTGAAAGCAGATTTCGGCGAAAAGGAAATGGCCACCGAGGACCAAAACGTGCTCACCTCTTCGCACCACAGGGATTTTTTCAACAAAAATTCGCAATTACAGCCCTTAAACCAAAAGCTAAACAAAGAGGCGCAGGAATATGCTGCCCTTCAAAAACTTGATTGACCATGGACTATCTTCTATTCGTCGTATTTCCGTACACCTGCCTCACCGTATTTCTCATTGGCTCCATCTATCGATATAAGGTTAGGCCTTTTTCCGTTTCTTCACTCTCTTCAGAATTTCTTGAAGGGAAACAGCTATTTCTCGCCAGCCAGTTGTTTCACTGGGGCTTGTTTATCCTGTTTTTTGGCCATTTGATAGCTTTCCTTTTTCCAAATAGCGTTCTGTTGTGGAATGCGAAACCCGTTCGCCTGCTGATATTGGAGACCTCTGCCTTTGTTTTCGGCCTCTCGGCATTTTTTGGTCTTCTCCTGCTTATTTACCGAAGGTTAACGGTAAGGCGCGTGCAGATGGTGACCAACGGGATGGATTTTGTGGTATTTATAATATTGTTGGTGCAAATCATTTCCGGATTGCTGGTGGCCTATACCAACCGATGGGGCTCCTCTTGGTTCGCGGCATTTGTTACGCCGTACCTCCGCTCCATTTTTGTGTTCAACCCACAGATTGATGCCATTGCGAGCGTAAATTCCCTATCGCTCAAGATACACGTTGTCTCTGCCTTTGCACTTATCGGGATTATTCCCTTCTCGCGCTTTATGCACTTTTTGGTATACCCGCTCAATTATACGTGGCGTAGTTACCAGCTAGTGATCTGGAACTGGAACCGCAAGCAGATCCGTACTTCCAGGGCATTCCGAAAGGGTCCTAAATCAAACAACCACTGATGGCACACTAAAATCAATATCTATGAAAGCCTCCTTTCTATCCTTTTCAACTCAAAAAGCCTTTCTCTGCATCTGCATGGCTGTGGCCAACGGAGGAAGTGCGACAGGCCAGAATACTTCAAATACCAATTTTGAGACCAAATTATTCTATTACGGATTTGCCTTGGCGATAATCATTCTGGTAGTGGCCACTATACTTGTCATGCAAAAGGCCCGCAGCATTTTGGGCGAACAGGGACAGCCGTTGTTCCAACCGGAATATTCAATATTCAAAAGAATGACCAAGGCGAAAACTACCGTGGCTTTGGTCATGGTCTTATTGGTGTTATGGGGAATGTATCTGATCATCACCTATAGACCGGGCTAAGGCCTACTGTAACTGACTAAAAATGCTTCCTCCATCTGAACTGTTGTCGATGAATGGAATAATAAAAACAAGAATGGAAATCGTGGACCCTGGTACCAAGCACAATTATTTTTTTGGAAAGCGAGCCATCATAATGGACCTCTCTCCCTCTTATTTTGCTATGGTGATGGCTACGGGGATTGTTTCAATAGCCTGTTTCCTGCTGGGGATGGATCTTCTGGCTATGGCCTTGTTTTGGCTCAATATTTTTGCTTATAGCATTCTCTGCTGTTTGAGCATACTGCGCATTTTATTTTTCAGGAGAGAATTTCTGGACGATCTCTTCTCCCACACCAAGGGAGTTGGTTTTTTCACCGTTGTTGCCGGCACGTGCGTCCTCGGGTCACAATTTTATATTCTAAAGGAGGGATACGCCTTGGCCGTGGCCCTTTGGTTGATAGGCATAGTGCTATGGCTACTGATTACCTATACCATTTTTACCACTTCTACCATAAAGATTGACAAACCGCCCCTGGAAAAAGGCATCAATGGGGCCTGGTTGCTCGCAGTGGTGTCCACCCAAGCACTTGCAGTCTTGAGCGCACAACTGGCCTTACATTTCACATCGTATGAACTCATCATTAATTTTTTTGCCTTTTCCATGTGGCTCTGGGGAGGGATGCAATATATATGGATGATTGCACTTATCTTTTATCGCTATACGTTTTTTAAATTTTCGCCAGACGACCTCTCCCCTCCCTATTGGATAAGCATGGGAGCCATGGCCATTTCTACCCTGGCCGGTTCACTGCTCATCCTCAATGCTCCCCATTCGCCATTCCTCACCTCTACCGTAGGCTTTATTAAGGGATTTTACGTTTTCTTTTGGGCCACGGGTACGTGGTGGATTCCCATGCTGATAATCCTGGCCTGCTGGCGGCACTTCTACAAAAAATTCCCACTTACATACGACCCTTTATATTGGGGTGCCGTATTCCCGTTGGGCATGTACACCACTTGCACTTTTATGATGGCCAAGGCCATGAAACTGGAGTTTCTGTTTCCCATTCCCAAATATTTTGTCTATGTGGCCCTGATGGCTTGGACGCTTGCATTCATTGGGCTCGTGCGGAAACTGGCCAGAAATATTTTTTATAAGATGGAGGAAATTGACCGTTCCGCCAGCTAATATCCTCTGAAAATCAAGAAACCACCCGATTAACAACATCTTAAAAACGAGTAATTATGGAAACCGAAAAATCAAAATTGCCACCCGAAATCGTCAAAAGAAACCAGACAAGGGAAAAAATGGAATTAAACAATATTAAACCTGCTCCAAAATCCAATTTAATTTCAAAGAATGAAGGAAAGTGGTTGAACGACGTGGAAAATTCGCCAATGGATGCCCATGAAGAGCTGGGAAGGCTTGAAATGAAAAAAGAGGAGGCGTCGGAAGCCATCCAATTGCTTATGGCCGAACACCAGGCGGTATTGAAAGTAGTCGGGGAGTTTGAGAAGGGAATTGTTACCTATAAAATGAACGGCTATAAACTCACCGATGAAATAAACCGGTCCTTTTCCAAATTCTTTGAATGCCTGGACGAGGAACTCCTTCCCCATAACAGAAAGGAAGAAAAAACCCTCTTCCCCATACTGCACAAAAAACTGTTATCGGCAGGCGAACACAGTCAAGGAAAAAAACCGCTCACCGCCATCGATGTGATGGAGGACGACCACACAAAATTCATACAGCTCGGTGCCCTGGCCTTTAATTTTCTTGGCCTGTCCACTCGCTTGGCAGATGCCCGTTCCCGGTTTTTTGTGCTCGACACAGCTTATGATACTTCAAGGGAATTGATTGAACTCATTAAGCTCCATATTTTTCGCGAAGACGAAACCCTTTTCCCCCTTGCCCAGAAGTATCTTTCCAAAGAAGAGCTTTTGGCAGTTTATGGGGAAATGGAACGAAATTGAAATTTACATCGAAAACAAACCGACAACCGAAAACCGATCACTTGTCCCGAGTTTACCTCGGGAACAGACAACAGACAACCGACAACCGACAACCGACAACAGACAACAGAAAATGGACAAGTCAATCACCAACCGTTCGCAGATAAAAGATCAATTCAACCGTGTACATGATTACCTGCGTATTTCATTGACCGAGCGGTGTAACCTTAGGTGCAGCTATTGTATGCCGGCTGAAGGAATCCAACTGCGGCCTCGTGCTGAATTTATGTCGGCAAAAGAAGTAATTGAAATGGCCCAAATTTTTGTCTCCCTCGGGGTAAGGAAGATCCGTCTCACCGGCGGGGAGCCCTTGGTAAGGAAAGATGCTGAGCAAATTATTGCAGGACTATCCCCGCTCCCCGTAGAGCTGGCAATCAGCACGAATGGGATCTTGGTCGATAGATATATCGACGTATTTAAATCTTGCGGACTAACGTCCATCAACGTGAGCTTGGATTCGCTTGAAAGGGAAAAATTTAATTCCATCACCCGGAGAGACTATTTTGATAGAGTGATGGCAAACATCGATTTGTTGCTGAAGAACAATTTCCACGTGAAAATAAACACCGTACTGATGAAAGGGGTTAACGATAATGAAATCTGCGATTTGGTGGATTGGGTACAGGATAAAAATCTGCATGTTCGTTTTATTGAATTTATGCCCTTTGATGGCAATAGATGGGACTGGAGCAAAGGGATTTCGTTTAAGGACATCATGGCCAAAATAGAAAGACGATATGGTGAAAATGTTATAAAATTAAAAGATGGAAAGCACGACACGGCAAAAAGCTATTCCATAAAAAATTACCTGGGCACATTTGCTATTATCAGTTCGGTCACCAATCCCTTCTGCGACACGTGCAACCGAATTCGCCTTACTGCCGATGGCAAAATGAAAAACTGCCTCTTTTCCGGAACCGAAACCAACCTACTTTCAGCCTTGCGGAATGGGGAAGACATTGTTCCCTTAATTCTCAATTCAATATGGAACAAAAAGGCTGTTCGCGGCGGAATGACGTCGTTCGAAGATTTTTCAGACCCCTCCAAGAACCAAAAGAACCGAAGCATGATATCCATTGGGGGTTAATTCACCCTAAAAATAAAAGCAAAAATGAGCACAAACACAGAAACAACCTCTGAAAACGGTATGATTGAAGCGGCTTTTCAATTCTGGTTCAACGATCGCGGACATATTCGTTCGCCTTTTCCAGAGCCCATTAGAAAAACTTTGGAGGAGAAAGCAAAGACAAAGTTTTCAAATTGGACAGGTAAACTATCCGATAGTGCCAAAAATGAAATCGACGATGGGATTCTGGCAGAAAAATTTGAAGAAATTCTTTTTGAAACCGCTTCCGAAATGGTCTCCACAGAGGATGAAAAACTCACCATCCTCTATCCCTTTATGCCTAGGATTGGGGATATCATCACCTCAAAGGATACATCGACCAATGAAAGGAGCGAGATAATCGCTCGCCAGCACATCAAGCGCGGCGACGAAACTTTTCTAAAAGTGAAGCTTAAGTCCCTAGATTCGCAGAAGGAATGGGAAACGGAATTTGAACTGCCGGAATAATCAATTCAACAATAAATACAAACAAATCTAAACCTTTACCTGGGCCCGATATATTTCATTCAGTATTAATTACAAAAACAACGGGCCACCAATAGAAGGGAAGAAAACATGGAAGACCTTAAAACCATAGACATAACAACCCTAGTACATTCGTTTAAAAACATGATTATCCTCAATCGCCTGGATCATTTGGCGGAAGGGCAGTCATTGATTTTGCAGAACAACGCCGACCTCCTGCCCCTATACTATCGTCTGCTCGTTGAGAGAGGGGCCATTTTTGGGTGGGAATATCTTAAAAGAGGTCCCCAGGTATGGAAAGTAAAACTCTCTAAACTGAAACTGGGGGAGGAAGACCGCACCATCAGTGAAGTTGTTACCAGAGATTACCGCAAGAAGAAGGTCCTGGAAGATTTTGGAATAGCAGTTACCCCCCTGGGCAAAAAAACGCTGGAAAGGGTTTGCCAAGAGAAAAACATCAACCTTGCAAAAGTGGTACAGGCGCTAAAAGAGGTGGACCAAGAGCCCATTTCCCCTTCCGTAGATTACAACACTTGGAATTTGGATTTTCTCCTGGAATTTATTGTCAATATCCAGCATGGGTATGTGGCCAGGATGGACCCCGAGCTGCACGAATATTTACAAAAAATTTCAGAGGTGCACGCCACCAGGCATTTTGAGGTCATCGATGTTACCCGTGGATTTATCAAAATTTCCAGTGAATTGAAACAACATTTGCGAAAGGAGGAAACCGTTCTCTTTCCTCACATTCGGAAGATGATCATGGCCAAAAGAGAAAATTTGCCACGGCCACAGTCTTCCTTGGGATCGGTTTCCGAATTCGTAAAAATTCTCGAGCGGGAACACAACAACATCCTGTATGAAATAAAAGAAATAGAAATTTCAAGTAACCATTTTGCCGTACCAGAGGATGGCGATGCCCTTTTCCGAAGAACATATACTAAACTGAAGGCATTTCTGGACGAACTGGAATTGCACCTACATCTGGAAAACAATATTTTGTTCCCCAAAGCGATAATTTTGGAAAAGGAACTCAAGGAAAAGATGAACGATAAAAGGATAAACGGTGATCGGTGAAAAACCCCACACCTGTCCCGAATTGACGTCGGAAACCGTTAACCTTACAGTCGGTTTGTCCCTGGCACATTAAAAATTTTTTGTCTCCCTTACGCTACCATCCTCATTAAAATAGGTAACCCTGCCTTTGAGCCTATCTTCCTGATAAATCCCCTCACTTTTTTTCGCGCCGCTTGCATACTACCGCGTGAACTTTCCATTCAACTTATCATTTTTATAAAAACTTTCGCTTATTAAATTTCCATCACGGTCCCAGATTTTCCAGATGCCATTGCGTTTGCCCATGTGAAAAGTGCCCTGCATCTGTTTTTGGCCGTTGTCATAGTACCAAGTCCATATTCCCTCATCCCTTCCGTTAACCCGCTCGCCTTCAACCTTTGGTTTTCCGTCGCTGTAATTCCAGTTTCCTGAACTGAATTCGTATTGCACCCAAATATAGACAAGCACAATAACCACCACAATGATTTTGTGATAACGCAAATTGCTTTTCATTGTTGAGCGGTCTGCCATGGTAGTGAATTGAAAAAATTGGTCTAAAAGCGGTTTAGAAGGAAAGACAGATTCAATTTAATCAAGAAAAACCCGAAGGATATTTAGTCTAATTTCCAAAAACTCCCGTCACCGATCACCATTTACCGATAACCCTTTTATCGTTCACCGGCCACTATGTATCATAATGCTGCGGATTCCGGCTTTTGTCCATTTCCAATACGTATATCCTTTTCGGGTGCAGCACATAGATGTCCATACCAAAATTGATGGTTTTCTTGTCCTGCAATCCTTTGAGAACAGCGTGGTTTTCATCGTCAAGGGAAAAGACAAAAAACTGTTTGTCCCGAAAACTGTCCAATAATTTCTCAACTACCGCAAACCCGGCTCCCATAAAATCCATTCCCCTCGCCGTTTCCTCTGAATATGGAAATCCGTATTCGTTTTCAAAGATTTCCCGCATCATACTGTGGCTGTCAAAAAAATCGTCCATAGAACGGATTTCCCAAATAGCCATATTTTCATACATGAAATACTTTTCGTCAAAATCAGTTACTATCATAGTGTATTATCTGTTGTTGTTTCTATTCTTATTCTCTACTTCTTTTGTCTATTGTTATTCATTGTTGATCGATTAAAATCCTATGATCTAGTAAAGGCCGAGCCAATCGGGACATTCGGGAAGATCCTTAAATATGACCTTCGTTTTTAACAATTTTGACCTCCAAGTCAAAATATTATAATTTCATCTACATTTTTAAAGTTTAAAGTCTACATTTTCAGTGTTCTGTCTTTTAGTCGTGGTTTCTGTATCGCCAGCGGCGGTTGCTGACCGAAGCCGAAGCATCTTGTTTCTTTTCTCTTAAGGGTCAATGCCTTGCCCCTTCCAACACCCTAAAAATGTGGAGCACCGAAGGGAAAAGTGCATCCATTGTTTCCTTTGCGCCCTTTGTGGAGCCCGGTAATGCAAGCACCAAGCAACTTTCTTTCATGCCTGCAACACCCCGAGATAGCATGGCATAGGGGGTTCTGTCCTGCCCATAATTTCGGGCAGCCTCCATTATGCCGGGAATTTCCCTATCCAGCAAGGGTGTGATTGCCTCTGGGGTGGAATCCCTGGGGGATAGCCCCGTTCCTCCTGTAAAAATCACCAAATCGTTTTTGGCAAACAGGTTATTCAATTTTTCACGAATAGCGTCAATCTCATCCGGGATTATGGAATATTCTGAAATATCTACCTTACACGTTTCCAGTTTTGCGATTATTGTCTTTCCTGCCCTATCTTCCTTTTTTCCGGCCGAAACACTGTCTGAACAGACTATTACGGCGGCTTTTAAACCCTCTCTGAACTTGTCCACAAAATCGGATTTACCACCTTTCTTCTCTTGAAGTTTGATGGTGGTAATCTCGATTTCCTTGTCAATGGGCTTCAACATATCGTAAATTGTCAAGGCAACTACCGATGCCCCGTGCATGGCTTCCACTTCCACTCCGGTTTTATAGACGGTGTGTACTTCCACTGCAATTTTAATTTCCATTGCCGAAAGCTCGTATTCTACTTGCGCAAATTCCACCGGCATGGGGTGGCAGTCGGGAATCATATCGCTGGTTTTTTTCACGGCAAACAATCCGGCGGTACGCGCACATTCAAGTACATTGCCCTTGGGAACCGACTTGTTTTTTATCGCTTCCACCGTATCTTTACTACCCACTTTCACTATTGCGGTGGCGATGGCTTTGCGCAGGGTGGAGGTTTTATACGTTATATCTATCATAATCTATTTTTTATTTACCTTCCATGAATGGGTTTCATCCGCAAATAATTCTTTCCCGAATATGGGAACTGTTGCTTTTATTTCTTCCACTACATATCGACACGCGTTAAAGGCATCGGTTCGATGTTTGGAAGAGACAAACACAAAAAGTGAAATTTCTCCCGTCCTCACCTTCCCCAGACTGTGATAAATGTGCATACAGACCAGATTAAAGTTGATAAAGGCCTTTTCCCTTATCTCGTGAAATTTCTCTTCTGCCATTTCCTCATAAGCCGAATAATCAATTGCCTGAACTATTTTCCCATCGATAACATCATCCCTTACCTGCCCCAGGAAAATATCGTGGGCTCCAATACTCGTCTTCGCACTGTGTTTTTCAATGGATTCCGCAATAAATTGGGGACGTATGGCTCCGTCTATAAAAACCTTATGTCTTTTTCCTTTACTCATACTTTTTGTGATTTTTCCGCAATTCGTATCCACTCCATAACGCCTCCTTTTAGGTTGAACAGATTTTTAAAGTTAAAGCGCTTTTGCAATAAGATCGCGGCGCGATGGCTCCGCATTCCCACTTGGCAAACAAGGACTGTTATTTTTTCTTTTGAAATTTCACCTGCCCGTGCCTCGATTTCCTGAAGAGGAATTTTCAGACTGTGCCATTGGTCAATTTCGGGCCCTTCCCCTCGCTCCTGTACATCCACTATCTGTATTCCCGCACCTTCGGAAAGCAAGTCGCGTAATTCCATGGCGGAAATTTCCTTGATAGGTTTTTCTTCCGGTTTGTTTCCGCAGAAAAATTCGTAATCCATGGTCTTGAACTCCCCTTCCGTTTTGGGGATTGCCTGTACCGCCTGGGGATTTCTTTCAAATGCCACCGTTTGGAAATTTGTGTTGAGGGCATTCAACAACAAAACTTTCCCGGAAAGCGTTTCCCCAATCTTCGCGATAATTTTAATCGCCTCATTGGCCATCAACGTGCCAACTATGCCGGGCAACACCCCGATTACCCCAATCTCCGCACAGCTCAAGGCGTGTTCTGCAGCAGGTGGCGAGGGAAAAAGACAGCGATAGGTAGGGGTATCTTCCCTTGTGAAATCAAATACGGTTACCTGTCCCTCAAATTTATAAATGGACCCCGAAACCAAAATCTTTTTTAGAAGAAAACAGGCATCGCTCACCAAATAGCGAGTGGCAAAATTATCGGTGCCATCAAGAATTATTTCATATTCGGAAAAAATATCAATTGTGTTTTCGGTGGAAAGTTTTGTGTTGAAAACTTCAACGGTAACATAAGGGTTTTGCTTTTGAAGTTTTTCTTTTGCAGTTTTCGCCTTTGATTTTCCCACATCGGAAACATTGAACAACACTTGGCGTTGCAGATTTGTTTCTTCCACCACATCAAAATCTGCAATCCCTATATGGCCCACCCCAGCGGCACAGAGGTATTGCATAACAGGACAACCAAGTCCCCCCGCGCCAATTACGAGCACACGGGCGTTTTTCAACCGCTCCTGTCCTGCCACACCCATTTGTGGCAGAAGAAGTTGCCTGTTATAGCGTCGTATTTCCTCTTTGGTCAACATATTATCCTCCGGCAAAGGGAGGCAACAGTGCCACCTCATCGCCTTCGCGCAAAGTTTTGTTTTTATCGGTTATTTTTTTATCCACCGCCACTACAAACGGATAGTCGGCAAGCAGTGGAAAATTGGAAATAAGCTTTTTCTTGAGCGTTCCGGTATCCTTTATTTCTTCCCACTCCAATCGGTCACTCCCTATTATTTCGGCGAGCTGCCCAAAGATTTTAATTTGAATGCCCATTCTTCTTCAGTTTTAATGTTTCGTATTCGGTGGGGGTGTTGATGTTGCCAAAACAGTTTTTCCCAAAACCAATCTGCGGCACCGGAATTTTTTTCACCCTAAAATGCGGCAGTGCATCCAGCAGTTTTAACTCATTGTGCCGCAGCAATCTTTCAAAATTCCCTCTGCACGAGCGGTGGTAAAGGGCACAAAGAGGCTGGAGTTTTTCTCCGTATTTCGGAATTGCAATGTCGCATCCCACCGAATTTTTTATTATTAAAGCAAAAAGCTTAGGGTTGACAAGTGGCATATCGCAAGCCACCACCAAATTCCAATCGGTGACGCTGTAGGACAATGCGGTGAAAATTCCTCCCATAGGACCGCAATCTGCAATGAGATCACTATAGACCTTGTATCCTAGGTAATCATAATTGTTGCCGTTACTGATAATAAGAATGTCATCAACTTGATTCTTTAACGCCAGGACGATTCTCTCCACAATTGGTTTTCCATTGACCACAAGCAAGCCTTTGTCGGCTCCCATTCTCGAATTTTTACCGCCGGCCAAAATCACTCCTGTCACTTTTTTTCCTGTCATGTTATCAAGAGTTTGATGCAGGCCAGGGTCAAAACCACGGCGAGTATCCTTTTCAATACTAAGTTATTGAATTTTTCGCTTCCCAGATAGGCTCCGGCAAATCCACCTGCCAAGGCAACGGCCACCCACAGATAGACCGAGGGATCAATTCCAATGCCCGTGCTGAACATTCCTGAAAGTCCTGCGGCGGAATTTACCAGAATAAAAAGAGCCGATACGGCTGCAGTCTGTTTCATGTTTCCCCAGTGCAGGAGGAGAATAACTGGCGACAAAATAATTCCGCCACCTATTCCTATCAGCCCCGATAACAATCCAATAATTCCGCCCACAAGCAATGCCAATGGCAGGTTGACCCTTCTTTCGGAAGCCTCTGTCTTTCCGAAAATTCCAAAAAACCTGAGTATAGGGAATATGAGAACGACCCCGAGTATTCTTTTGTAGATGAGCGGATCCAGAATGACATAACCTCCCAGAAAGGCCATGGGAATGGATGCAATGGCAAAGGGAAAAAACAATCGCCACCTAAAATGCCCCGCTTTATAATAATGAAAAAAGGAGATGGAAGAAACGAAGATATTCATTATCAGTGCAGACGACTTCATCATTGCCGGGGCCATTACCCCAAACAAAGCCATCAGCGCCAGATAGCCGCTCGCTCCGCCGTGACCCACCGAGGCATACAAAAAGGCCACCCAAAAAAGAAGCAGGAGGAAGATAATGGGATATGCCGTTACAAGTTCCACCATAGGTGTGCTATTTCTTTTCTGTTCGCCTTAAAAATGGACCGTCCTTAAGAGTTGTAAATCAAATGTACCTCCACCATTTCTCCTTTTTCCACACTTTCTTTGTCTGCCGGAAGGTAAATAAGGCAGTTGGCCAGGGCAAAAGCACCGATGTTGCTCGATTCCTGTCCTTCGAGAACCTGTACTTTTCCTTCAATAATCTTTCCTTTTAAAAAAAGGGAAAGTCCGGCCTTCTTGTCATAATTGCAGGCAAGGGGCAGGCTTATCCGTTTTGGAAATTCGCCAGTAAATCCTTGTACTATCTTTAGGGCGGGCATAACATATTCATAAAAACAGCTCAAGGCACTCGCTGGATTGCCGGGCAAAGCAAAAACCAAACAGTTGTCTTTTTTTCCGAAAAACATGGGTTTTCCAGGTTTTTGGGCAATCTTATAGAAAATATTTTCCACTTCGAGTTCTTCAAGGCTTTTTCCCACAAAATCGTATTTCCCCACGGAAATCCCCCCCGAGACCAACACAACATCCGAGTTTTGCATGGCAAGGGCAAGTTCCTTTTTTGTCACCTCCTCATCGTCTCCAATGTTTGAAACCCGATGGGCTACAATTTCCATAGATTCAAGGGCCGCTTTCAGGGCAAAGGAGTTCGATTCATAAATCTGGCCGTCGGCGAGTTCCTTCCCCGGTTTTTGCAATTCATTTCCCGTTACGAGGATGGAGACTTTCGGTCGTGGAAAAACCGATATTGATGAAATGCCCAATCCCGCCAAAAAACCAACGGCTCCAGTATTAATAACGATACCCTCATGAAGGGCGACATCACCTTTTTTTATTTGGGAACCTTTTCGCCTTATGTTCGCGCCCTTTGCCAATGGCAAACCATCGGAAACAATTTTCTCTTTTTCTGAAGACACTCTTTCCTGTATGATAACGGTGTCTGCTCCCGGGGGAATTTTTGCCCCGGTGAATATCCGTACACACTGCCCTTCGGAAATCTTTCCGCGAAAAGGGATTCCGGCAGGAGCTTCCCCGATGATTTCGATTGTGTTTGCCCTGTGGATATCGGAATGAAGTACTGCGTACCCATCCATGGCCGATTGGTCAAAGGGCGGATAATCAATAGGTGAGAAAACGCGCTGGGCCAATACCTGCCCCCTAGCTTCCTGAATTCCCACATAAATGGGAGAAAGAGGCTTTACCGAATGAAAAATTAAATTTTTAGCTTCCTCTACCGAAATCATCTTGAATAAATTTAATCAAAATCCTGTGAATAGTATCCTATTCCCAATTTCGAACCTGATGGAACAGAAATGCCAACCTTCGGAATAACAGCCGTGCGGAGGGAAGAAAATCCAACTAGTCCGCCTTGGGTACCGCTTCCTCTATTCGCATTATTTTAACCGTTCGAATCTCGCTTGGAAAAAGCGGAGATATTTAGGCTCATAAACCATTTTTAATCCTTTTATCTTCTTGCGCTTATCATAGACAATTGCTGCCGATTCTGCTACCACATCCATGTGGGCTTGGGTATAGACCCGCCGTGGAATGGTAAAGCGAACGAGTTCCAGTTTGGGGTAATAGTTCTCGCCATTTGGTTTTCTTCCCGCGGAAACCATGCCTCTTTCCATCGTTCGCACGCCCGAATCTAAATAGATTTCGGCGGCCAGGGACTGGGCCGGAAATTGGTCTTGGTCCAAATGGGGCAAAAAGGCTTTGGCATCTATAAACACGCCGTGTCCGCCAATAGGTTTTACAATGGGAATACGGTATTCCTCCATTTTCTTGCCCAGGTATTCCACTTGGCCCACCCGTGCCTTTTGGTGAAAATCGTTTACGCTTTCCTCAATGCCTACCGCAATGGCTTCCATATCCCTACCCGCCAGGCCGCCATAGGTATGCAGGCCTTCATAGACCACCACTAAATTCCGGGCCTCCTCATACACATCCCAATCATTGGTGGCCAAGAATCCGCCGATATTTACCAACGCGTCTTTTTTCGCACTCATGGTGGCTCCATCGGTCAAGGAACATATCTCTCTTACAATGTCTTTTATCTTAGTCTTTTCATAGCCCTTTTCCCGTTGTTGGATGAAGTAGGCATTCTCCGCAACTCGGGTCATATCGTGGATTATCTGGATGCCATGCTTTTGGGTGTAGGCCCTCAAGGCTTTAAGATTTTCCATACTAATGGGTTGTCCACCCGCCATATTCACATTAGTGGCGATACACACATAGGGAATTTTTGATGCTCCGTGCTTCTTGACCAAATCTTCCAATTTATCTAAATCGACATTTCCCTTAAAGGGAAATTCATTGGCAGGATCGTGGGCTTCGTCGATGATGATATCGACAAACTTTCCGCCAGCCAATTCCTGATGCAGACGGGTAGTGGTGAAATACATATTCCCCGGAACAATGTCTCCCTTTTTAATCAATATCTGAGACAGGATATTCTCTGCCCCCCTTCCTTGGTGGGTTGGGATAATATATTTATAGCCATAATATTTCTTGATGGCCTTTTCCATGTTGTAAAAGCTCTTGCTTCCGGCATAAGCCTCATCTCCGGTCATAAATGCCGCCCATTGGATATCGCTCATCGCATTGGTTCCGCTATCGGTCAACAAATCGATATACACATCGTCTGAATGCAGTAAAAATGTATTGAAACCCGCTTCCTTGAGTGCTTGTGTCCGTTGTGCCATGGTTGTCATTTTCAGAAGTTCAACCATTTTCATCCTGTAGGGCTCTGCCCAGGATCTTTTGTCAATTTTTGCCATGTGATTATTTATTTATAGGTTCAAAATGTGCCGTAAAATGCCGCAGGAAGGGCGGCTCATAAGTTATTTTATACCCATGTCTTCTTTCTTTCAATTTGAAGATGTCGTCAAAAACATCGAGTACGTAATCAATATGGCTTTGGGTATAAACGCGTCTGGGAATGGCCAAGCGCACCAGTTCGTTCGCGGCGGGAATCAATTTTCCCCCCTCGTCGTATTTTCCAAACATCACACTTCCCACTTCCACGCTGCGGATACCGCCCTTCAAATAAAGGTCGAGCACCAGGGCTTGGCCGGGGTACTCTTCCACAGGAATATTACCGTATAATTTTTTTGCGTCTATATACACCGCATGCCCCCCAATAGGCCAAACCACGGGAATGCCCTTGCCCCGCAAATGTTCGCCCAAATAGGCAGTGCTTTTGATACGATAGTGGAGATAATCCTTATCAAAAACCTCCCCAAGGCCAATGGCCAAAGCTTCCATATCCCTGCCGGAAAGACCGCCATAAGTGGTGAAGCCTTCCGAAATAATCAATAGATTTCTGCATTTTATGGAAAGTGCCTCGTCCTTCACCGTCAGCAGGCCGCCCATATTTACCAGGCCGTCCTTTTTGGCACTCATTACAAAGGCATCGCCCAAATTCAACATTTCCCTGGCGATTTCCTCATAAGTTTTCCCTGCAAATCCCGCTTCCCTATGCTTGACGAAATAACTGTTTTCGGCAATCCTGCACCCATCAATCACCATCATCACACCGTGTTTATCGCAGATTTTTCTCACCGCTTTCATATTTTCCATGCTCACAGGCTGGCCGCCAGAAGAATTGTTGGTAACGGTCATAATCACCGCACCAATGGTTTCCCTATGGTTATCATTTAACAGTGTCTCGAGTTTGTCCAGGTCAATATTCCCCTTAAAAGGCAAATCAATCTCATTGTCCTTTCCCTCTGCACAAACAATGTCAATTGCCTTGGCACCAGTGTATTCAATGTTTGCACGGGTGGTATCAAAATGTGTGTTTGATATAAAGAGCTTGTGGTGGCCGCCGAGTAGGGTGTATAAAATGCGCTCTGCCGCACGGCCTTGGTGGGTGGGGAGAACATATTCCATCCCGGTGAGTTTTTTGACCACAGACTCCAGATGTTCCCAACTTCTCGCACCGGCATAGCTTTCATCGCCCATCATGATGCCGCTCCATTGTTTGTCGCTCATGGCTCCCGTGCCACTGTCGGTCAACAAGTCGATAAAAACATCGTCAGACCGAAGCAAGAATGTGTTGTATCCGGCCTTTTTCAAGGCTTGCGTGCGATAGGCTTCCGTGGTTACAGTTAAAGGTTCTACCATTTTTATCTTGAATGGCTCGGTCAAGGTTCTCATCTTTTCACTCATATTTATTTCATTAAAATGGATGATAAAGTTAATTAAATAAATATATTGGGATATTATTATCTGTAATTTATAAGAAAAAATAAGATTCCAACCATTTTTTGGATTTTCATTTAAGAAGCGAAATCGCAAAAAAGATGAGTTAAGCGAATAAAAAGGGTTGCCTAGAAGATGGAGTAATGGAGATGATGGGAAAGAACTCCGATTTCAAAAGTATTAAGAAATAGGAATTATTGTTTTTCCTTAAGAGTAGGAAATTTTGCGGGGGTGAAAAGCAATATTGTCAATGTGACCAAGCCCGCAACCACCATTCCAAGATAAACGTTGTGAGTGGCGGTAAAGAATGCCTCTCTAAGATACAGGCTCACTTCCGAAACCGATGCATGCGATTGAAGCACCTCCACCACCTTGTTCACCCCAGGAAGCTGTGCTTGTAATTCTGCGGGGGCATTATCCATTTTATTGGATATAACCGAGTTAAAAATTGCGGCAAAAACCGCAGCTCCAATGCTCTGGCCAAAATATCGGGAAAACATGTTGGTGCCGGTGACCACCCCGCGCTGCCCCCATTCCACCGTAGATTGGATCCCGACCATCAATGGCGTGGTTATCAATCCAAATCCTGCACCCAGGGTCATTTGGATGGCAACCAGGCTCCAGACAGGTCCGGGAAAGGGCACAAACAAGAAGCTTGCCGCACCGATAATAACGACTATAATTCCACAAAGAGCAGTATTTCTGAAGCCGATCCGCAGATATAAATTTCCCGACAACGAAGAGGAAAGTGGCCAAGTAATGCTCATGCTGGCCAAGATAAAACCAGCGGCCATCGCCCCTACCCCTGTTACCGACTGCGCAAAGACAGGTAGGTACATATTGGGGCCCATGGTGGCAATTCCCATGCCGATGGTGGCGAGATTGGCTCCTAAAATTACCCGTCGCTTCCAAACCCATCGTGGCAATATGGGCTCCTCTGCCCGCCGCTCTATGGCAACGGTGACCATAACAAGAACAACGGCAACAATTATCAGAAGAAGTGTATTGACAGAAAGCCAAGGCCACGATTGCCCCCCCTGCAGAAGCCCAAACATAATGACGCTTCCGGTAAAAAGCATAGCCAAGGCTCCTTTCCAGTCTATTTTATGACGTTTGGCCACAGTATTCTCCTTTAAAAAATAGACGATCAGGGCTATGGATCCGGCGCCGATAGGAATATTGATCAAAAATATCCACCGCCAGGAAGCGTAGTCGGCTAGGGCACCCCCAATGGCAGGACCCAAAATTGCCGAAACTCCCCACACACTGGAGAGCCATCCCTGTATTTTTGCCCTTTCCCGTATGGTATAGATGTCGCCGGCAATGGTATTTACCGTAGCCATTATCGCACCCGCGCCTACCGCCTGCACGCCCCTAAAGGCAATGAGAGAATACATGTTCCATGCAGCAGCACAAGTAGCAGACCCGATTAAGAAGATGGCTATACCAAATATGAGAATAGGTTTTCTTCCATAGATATCGGCAAATTTTCCGTACACCGGAATAGTAATGGTCTGGATGAGCAAATAAATGGAAAACAACCAACTGAACAGGGAAAACCCACCCAGATCGCCCACAATTTGCGGAATGGCCGTGGCGACAATGGTACTGTCCATAGCGGCCAAACTCATAGTCAACATTAGGGCAATCAGGATATAATCCCGTCGCATTTTTTTTCGCGGTGTTTCGGCCATTCGATATATCTTATCCGGAAATTTTTGCAAAGGTAGCGGTTTGGCACATGGCCAAAAATGGTTTAGGTGAAATAAAACCTGCAACCGGTCTATTCTTCGAAAAAATTGGAAAAGTCAATTGATGATATGGGCTCTTGAGAAGTTCGCTCATCTGCATAATCCAGGAAATCCAACATCTTTTTATTGATTAGCTCCGTTTGATCTATGGTTAGGAAATGTCCCGAATTTTCCACCACTTCTCCCTGGGCTCGAGGTATGTATTTTTTCGCCTTGCGGATACTTCGTTTGGTGTTGAACAGATCCCGATCGCCCACTAGCACCAGCACCGGCATATCAAGGCTACGCAATTTTTTATGGGAAAACGGTTTCATCTGCATCATAAATTTATTGAGCGTGTCGTTTTTAAGGGCCAATCGATATTGCTCCAGATAGTCTTTGTTGATTTTGGAGGGGTCATTGGATAAGGTTTCCATCGTTCGCCATGCCCGCTTTTCCTTTGGATAAAAAATATTCAACATGTTCTTTAACAGACCGGCACTTGGAGGCATCCAAATAAGGGTTTGTACAGGACTCAGCAGAATTACACTTTTTACCTTGGCGTTGTCCCGGGCCAGATCGACGGCAAGCCAACCCCCCCGCGAAGTTCCTACAAGATGGTAGGAATCTAGCCCCAATTTATCCAAGACTTCAATATACCAAGACTTTACTCCCTGTATGTTTTTAATATCCTCTGTTTTGAAGGATTTCCCGGGCTCGATAAGCAAGTCGATGGCAAAAACCCGATGTTCGCTCGCCAAGGCCCGGGCGTTGGGATACCACATGGTTGAGCTCGCCGCCATTCCGTTCATCAAAACCACGGAAGATCCGGAAGAGGGGCCACTAACGATAACATGCGCCACGCCTTTTGAGGTTTCTATATACAGTTCCTCATAGGGCGTCCCCCAATGTTCCATTGTTTTGTCATACGCCTCAAAATAATCTTGCCTTGCCTCGGAAGGATTGGAAATGTATTCCGGCACATCCTTAAACCGGGCATATCTATTATGGTACAACCCTCCCGGCTCCAAGTTTCCGTAAGTGGAAAGGAGTAACAAAAGAAAAACAGGAAGTGATTTCAGCTCTTCCATGGAGGTTACCGTCTTTAATTAATGCAAATTTCTTGAAAGAATTTTGAGCGCAGGCCCATTTAGTAGGTTTTTAACAAGAATAAGCTTTTTTGAATTGTCCTGTTGATACTTGGAAAGTATTCACAAACATTGTTTCCCATTAAAATGGTTTTCAGGGAGTTTCTTAAATACGATCTTCATTTTCCTTTATTTCAATACCAAAGCCGTATTATCTGAGGTTTACCGATTAATCGATTTGGATGATATCTCTTCAGTATATCCCGTTTAAGCCTTTGTTCTTATAACGTCAGCGGTCTTGCTTCTTTCCTCGGACAAATCTCATCCCAAAAAAAAATCCCACGTTGCTTCACCTGTCGCGAAACTGTGGGATTTTTTAAAAAATTGGTTTTTATTGGTTATTTGGCCAAGGTGAGCTCATCAATTATATGGCCAGCCCCGGCAAATTTGTCAATAAGGAAAAGTACATAGCGGATGTCCACATTGATGGTTCGCTGCAGCTCTTCGTCAAAAATAACATCGCCTGCCATGGCCTCAATATTTCCGTCAAAGGCTATTCCTATCAATTGGCCCTTGCCATTTAATACAGGAGAACCAGAGTTGCCACCGGTAATGTCGTTGTCGGTAAGAAAGTTTACCGGCAAATATCCTTCCTTATCGGCATATTGACCAAAATCTTTCTTCTCGTAAAGGTCGATCAATTTCTTGGGCATGTCAAACTCATCGTCGCCCGGTTGGTATTTAGCCACCGTCCCTTTTAGGGTAGTATAGTAATTTTCTTTGGCATCGTTGCGTTTATCGGCAGGTAGGGCAATAACTTTACCATAGGTTAAACGCAAGGTACTGTTGGCATCGGGATAGTATTTTTTGTCGGGATTTTGCAACCGCATTCCCTGAACCATCAGTCTATAGGCACGCTGGAATTTGTCATCCCACTGTTTTTCTTCTTCCGATTTGTAGCGGTAACGCGTAAGCAGGTCGGTTGACAACAAGTATAACGGATCTTTTTCCAACTGGCTTAAATCGGGATTTGCCAAGAATGCGTTGACTTTTTCCTTGGATGAGAAAATACTGTTGTCAAAGGCCGAATCAACATATTCCTTCCACAGACCGTCTTTGCTACCTTCAGCGGCAATGCGCGCAACCATGGGAGCAATGTTCTTTGCTTTTTCCGAATAAAGTTTCAGTTGGGCAGCTAAGAGGTCCTTTTCCAAAGGAAGGTAAAGTCCGTCGTAGAGATTATTGATCTCTTCCTCCAATTTTGGCTGCAATTCAGCCTTTTTGGCTTCATTCTGCTGAAGATAGTATTCCATGGTGGTGCCCAATCTGTAAGGAATGGTTGCCATTCGCGTGCGTAGCAAAAGACTTAAATAATTGTTGTGCCGGCTTATCTCATTGGTATTTTTATAATATTCATTGATGATGGGCATCACCTCGGCATATTTTTTATTTTTCTTTTTGGAAGCCCATTTTTGAAAACTTTTTTCATTTGCATATTTGGTCTGGGCGGTTTTGTGCTGTTTTAAGGCATCGATCATCCCTTGACGGTTTTTCCAATAGTTGGCGATACTGGCATAGCTGGAGGCATAGTCAAGGTTAACCTGCTCATCCTTTTCCATATATTTTTCCATCACATCCATGGCGGTGCGGGAAGCTTCCACCCAGGCTGGATAGGCATAATTTACGTTTTGCTCAATACCGGCACCGGGCATCCATCGATTGGTACGGCCGGGATAGCCCATGATCATGGCAAAGTCGCCTTGGTCATAACCCTTTAAGCTGGTGGTCAAATGGTATTTTGGTTTAAGGGGCACGTTGTCTTCCGAATATTCGGCAGGGTTGCCCTCCTTGTCGGCGTAGACGCGGAAGAGAGAAAAGTCTCCGGTATGGCGGGGCCACTCCCAGTTGTCGGTATCACCGCCAAATTTTCCAATGCTTTTTGGAGGTGTTCCCACAAGACGAACATCGTTATAATCTTGGTACACGAAGTAATAAAACTCGTTCCCGTTGTAAAACGATTTTACGGAAACAGTGTATTTTCCACCTTCGTTGTTTTCCTGCTCAATTTTGGCAATCTCACGGTTGATGGCCGCCTCCCTTTCATCTTCAGACATTTTTTCGTTCACTTGAGAAAGGATGCGTTTGGATACGTCGTCCATACGCACAAAAAATCGAACGGAAAGTTTCTTCGGCTTTAGTTCTTCTGCATGGTTTTTGGCCCAAAACCCATTTTTTAAGTAATCGTTTTCCGCAGTGGAAAGTTCGGCGATGGCCCCATATCCGCAGTGGTGGTTGGTAAGAACCAAACCGCTGTCTGAGATGATCTCTGCGGTGCAGCCTCCGCCAAATTGAACGATGGCATCCTTAAGGCTGGAATGGTTTACGCTGTATATCTCATCAGGAGTTAACTGCAGCCCCATTTTCTGCATATCGCGGTAGTTCAAACGTTCAATATGCATCAAGAACCACATGCCCTCATTGGCGTGTAAGGGTAGGGCAAATGCGGCAACAAGAAGGCAAATAATAAGTTTTTTCATTGTTGGAATCAAGGTTTAATTAATAAGAATTTATAGCGTCCTGGCGCCAAATTTTAGAAGGCGTAAAGATAGCCGATAGATATGTTTTGGGATGGAAAGGTTGCCAAAAAAGGAGGGTTTTATGGGAATTTAACTTATTATTAAGATTCCTGTCTCATAAATACTACCAGGCAAACAAAAGCACTGGAAGGGAGGGATGCCCGAACGGCGAGGGTGGGTACCGGTGGTAAACCAAAAAAGCCCTAAACCCCTTCCGGCCCCGAAAGGAAATGTTTCTTTTAAATGGAAATCGAGGCCGGAGCCACCTTCCTCTCAAGGAAGTTTCGAGGTTTCATTTGAGTATTCAAGAAGAGCAATGAGCGCTAACTATTGTCAATGATTAAATCTGAGTAATTGATTCTCACTTCCTTTATTTTTGATTTATAAAGTTTTATCAATAACTTTATATAAATTTCAAAAATCCCATCAAATGAAAAACCAGTACCTTCTTTCCATCCTAGGGCTTTTTATTTTTATTGTTGCCCACGCGCAGACCCAAGGCAAAAAAGCCAGTCTGAATCCAAACGGAACTATTTCGGTGGAGTCTATTTCACTGCCCGAAAATTACGATATGCAACCACAAGTTTTTGATAGGCTTTGGCGCTTTGGCCGGCCGGCCAATCCCACTTTTAAAAATACCCGTGGAGTGACCTTAGCCGATCTGGACAATGATGGGGTTGACGAAATTCTCTACGGTATCTATAACAAACTCTACGCATTAAAGGGTGATGGTTCAATTTTTTGGGAAAAAACAGTGAGCGGAACTATTATTTTACCTCCAACTGCAGTTGATATTGATGGAGACGGAAATGTGGAAATTGCCCTCAATACGGGGGGAATTCCCGACGCCGGGCGGGTATATCTTATGGACAGTACGGGTGCTGACCTTCCGGGCTGGCCATTGAATTTTAATGACCACTGGATGATCAACGCCCCCGCGGTTACCGACTTGGATGGTGATGGCCTTCTTGAGATCATTACCGGAGAGCGGGTAACGAGCAATCAGGGCTTCGTACATGCCCTAAAAATGGACGGCAGTTCCCTCAATGCAAACTGGCCCGTGACCATAGGAGCTACACCGGCCTTTACGCCTTCCATAGCCGATGTTGACAATGATGGCAGTCCCGATGTGGTAATTGCGGGATCGAGCGGGGGAATGTATATTTTTGACAATCAGGGACAGGTATTTCCCGGTTTCCCCGTAGTGGACCCTGATGTAAAATACAGCTACCAATCGCCAATCCTCGCAGATCTCGACGGTGACGGAGACTTGGAAATAATAGGAAGCAACCACGGCGATGCGGCCGGATTTTACGTGATGGAACACGATGGAAATTACCGCCCCGGCTGGCCCATTCCCTTGGGTGGATGGACGTACTCCCCGCCAACCGTTCTCGATGTGGATGGTGATGAAATTTTTGAAATCTTTATGTCAGACCGCAATACCAGCGGCACGCCGGGTGTTGAACTACCTGTTATTTACGGTTTGGATCCCGACGGCAACAACCTGCCCAATTTCCCCATTGAGAAATACGGCGGTACCGAGGGCGTCCTTTCCATTGCCGATATTAATAACGATGGCGTTTTGGAGATTATCTTTCCCAGTGTCATCACCGAGTCGGATAATGGCTTTATCCACGCCTATTCGCTGGACGGCAGTGGCGAGGTGGCCGGCTTTCCGTTACGGCCTCGTGGTTTTACTTTTATGAACGGTGCCGTTTTGGGCGATGTGGACAACGATGGGCTGCTGGACTTAACCGCCAACAGCTACACGCAGACTTTTGGCACAGGCGTAGATTCCACTTTTGTCAGTGTTTATAATCTTAACGTACCCTATAATCCGGACAACATCAAACGCAATGGTTACAAGGGAGACAATACCCGCGATGGTTTTGTGAAGTTGGAGCAGACGGTGGGGATCGTAGAAAACAATCTGCACAATGTCATAAACCTTGCCCCCAATCCTTCCTCGGGACTGCTTTCCTTTACTTTAGCCCGTCCCATCTCAAATGCTATCGTTACGGTCTACGGCGTAGATGGGAAAGTGGTTTTTTCTGAAGAAGGCAAGTTGAAAACTTCTAACAACTATAATCTAAACGTATCCACCCCACCAACTACATCTTTGGCAGCAAGATAATATTTCCTGATACTATTTTTCAGCTTGTAGCTTTTTAAAATTCTGCGGATAGAGATCGCGTAGATTTTTGTGATTTATGGTCAGGATATTTTCAAGCGTAT
>JACDJA010000332.1_pt1 | contig 57319 bp, 42 predicted proteins | sample 7449241 | NCBI WGS metagenome assembly JACDJA01 (sample SAMN14253289, study PRJNA609438) | sludge metagenome | isolation source: initial anaerobic sludge | collected 2018-12-20 | reverse complement strand
CGCGTCCAGTGCCGCTTCGGCCGCCGCGATATCTTCCGCGCGGCTGCCGGCCAGCAGCACGGCGAGCTGCGCCGCGGCGCGCTGGCGCGCGGCGGTGGCGGTGGCCGCCTGGGTTCGTGCCTGGTCGAGCAGTTCCTGGGCAATCAGCTTGCGTTCGGCCATGCGCTCGCGGCGCTTGAGATCCAGCGCCGCCTGGCTCTCCAGCGCCGCCGCTTCGTCGCGTGCGGCGCGCGCGGCGGCGATGTCCTCGCGGCGCGGGCCATTGCGCAGGCGTTCCAGTTCGGCGCGGCGCAACGTCACCTGCGCCCTGGCAGTTTCCAGCGCGGCGCGCTGCTCGGCATTCTCCAGCTCCGCCACCAGCTGGCCCGCCGTCACCGTATCGCCTTCCTCCACCAATACGCGATCGATGCGACCCGGCACCTGCGGGATCAGCAGGCGTTCCTCGCCCAGCGGTTCCACCAGTCCTCCGGCATGGATGGCGTGCCCGCCCTGGTAGGGTTGCGGTGGCGGCGGCGCGCTGGAACAGGCGGCGAACCCGGCCAGCACGAGGACGGCGAGCAGTGCGCGGCGCGGGAAACACTCCCGCCAGTCCCTTCGTTTCCAATATCTCAAGCGCATGGCGGTTCCCTGGCAGGCGGGCGGTCGCGGTCGAGGCGACCGTCTTCCAGGTGCAGCACGCGGTCGGCAAATTCCTCCACGCGCGGATCGTGGCTGACGATCAGCAGCGCGCAGCCCTGTTCATGGGCGAGGCGCTGCATGACGCGCACCACCTCGCGGCCGACCTTGCCATCGAGCGCGGCGGTGGGTTCATCGGCGAGCAGGATGCGCGGCTCGCCGGCCAGCGCGCGCGCGATGGCGACGCGCTGCTTCTGGCCGCCGGACAGTTCGCCCGGGAAACGTTCGGTGAGCTCGCCGATGCCCAGTTCGGCGAGCAGGCGGGTTGCCTCACCGCGCATCTTCGCGCGTGCCCAGTGGCGCAGGTCCAGCGCGATGGCGACGTTCTCCCACGCTTTCAGGGTCGGGAACAGGTTGTAGTGCTGGAAAACGAAGCCGAAATGCGCCAGGCGCAGGCGCGTGAGCTCCTCCAGCGACGCGCCAGCCAGCGAGCGGCCGTGCAGGAACACCTCCCCATGGGTCGGGCGCAGCATGCAGCCCATCACCTGCAACAGGCTGGTCTTGCCCGAACCGGAAGGGCCGAGCAGCAGGGTGACCTGCTGCGCGTGCAAGGCAAGGTCGATTCCGCGCAGGGCCTCGACCGCGGTGGCGCCGTGGCCGTAGGTGAGGCGCACGCCTTCCAGACGCAGCAGCGGCGCATCTTTCACTGGAACACCAGGGTGGGATCCAGCCGCGTGATGCGGCGGATCGAGATAAGTGCACCGGCCAGGCACATCAGCAATGTCAGCACGGCGAGCAGCAGGAGGCTCCAGGGCGGCAGGGCCATGGCGACGTTGCCGGTGCGGGTGTAGGCCACCATGGCCAGGGTCACGGCCAGTCCGATGGCGTAGCCGATGACCGCGCTCAGCGCCGCCTGCTTGACGATGACCCGGTTGAGATAGCTGCGGTCGGCGCCCATCGCGCGCAGCGTGGCGTATTCGGCGAGCCGGTCGAGGGTGCTGGCGTAGAGTGTCTGCCCGACGATCACGGTACCGACCAGCAGGCCGAGCGCGGCCGCCAGCAGCAGCGCGGCACCGGCGCCGGTGGTGATCAGCCAATAGCTTTGCGTGCGCCGGGCGAACTCGCCACTCGGCAGCACTTCGACCCATGGCAGGCGCGCCGCCAGGTCACGTCGTACGACGTCGATATCCGCCCCCTTGGCCAGCTTCACCAGCAGGTAGGTCGTTTCCTCCGGGCTGAAACGTGCCAGGCGCTGCGCGCGTGCATGGGTGGTGAAGATGTAGGGACTCTGCGTGAAGGTGCGGATGCCGTCGGTGAAGCCGACCACGCGCACGCGCTGGTTGTTGATCTCCACCACTTGGCCGAGCCCGTGCACGCCGAGCTTGTCCTGGTACAGCCGGTCGATGATGACGCCGTCGTCGATCTGCAGGTCGGCGCGCGTGCCTTCGACCATCGCCCACGGGCCGCCGCGCCCGCTGGCCAGCGAATACCCCGTCACGATCACCGATTCGCTGCCGCCATCGGGTTTGCGCCAGAAGGCGAACTGGACCATGTACTCGTCGACGCTGGCCACGCCCGGCACGGCCAGTGCTTCGTATCTGCGCCGGATCGGGATGCGTCCGGCGATGTCCGAATTGCTGGTGCCCAGCGGCAGCACCCACAGGTCCGCGTCGGCGTGTTCGACCAGGGTGCTGGCGGTCTGCGCGAAGCCGATCAGGAGCCCCAGCTGCGCGCCCATCAGCACCACCGAAAAGGCGATGCCGACCAGGGTGGCGATGAAGCGCGTGCGCTCGTGGCTGAGGTTGCGCCAGGCGAGCAGGGTGGTGCCGGGATGCAGCAGATCGCCGCTGCCGCGCCAAAGCCTCATGCCCATGCATCCGCAGGCACGGTGCGGCCGGACGCTGCGCAGCGGTGCGTCGGCATCGCCGTCTACAGGGCGTCGGCGTCCAGCTCGCCGGTGCGGATGCGCATGACGCGATCGAGCTGCCAGACGAAGATCTTGCCATCGCCGATCTTGCCGGTATTGGCGGCGTGGCTGATGGCCTCGACCACGCGTTCGAGCTGCTCATCGACCACCGCCACCTCGAGCTTGATCTTGGGCAGGAAATCGACCACGTACTCGGCGCCGCGGTAGAGCTCGGCATGGCCCTTCTGGCGCCCGAAGCCGCGCACCTCGGTAACCGTGATGCCCTGCACGCCGACTTCGGCGAGCGCTTCGCGCACCTCGTCGAGCTTGAACGGCTTGATGATCGCCATGACCATCTGCATCGGCATCCTCCGGCTGCGGCGCTGTCCGCGCCAGCGGTCAATGATAGCGGATGGCTGCGCCGGCCCGGTCCGTCGTGTAAGCGATTTCCTACACGCAGTTCCGAATTCTGCGGATGGCACGAGGCGCCGCGGAGGCTAGACTGTTTGCCAAGGGGAGGGATGCCAAGGGAACGGCGTCGCAAGGACGCTCCCGGGCCGGTGGCGGGATCGTGATCCCGCCACCGGCCGCCCCCCAGGACGCCTGCGCGGGCTGGGCATCTGCGCGCAGCGGCGCGAAAATGTGCTTCCACCGAACCTGCAGAGTCGCCATGAACGCCATCCAGTCCATCGACCAGCTCGCACAACGCCTCGCCGCCCTCGTGCCGCCGGGTGTCCGCGAGGCGCAGACGGATCTCACCGCCACGTTCCGCACGACCCTCCAGTCGGGCCTGCGTCAGCTCAACCTGGTCACCCGCGAGGAGTTCGACGTGCAGCGCTGCGTGCTGCTGCGCACGCGCGAGAAGATCGAGCAGCTCGAACGCGACCTCGCTGCCTTGGAACAGCGCCTGACCACCACCAGGCCCAACTGAGCAGCCGGCGCAGGGAGCCGGCCGGAGCGCAAGGATGCGCAAACCCATCAGTCATCCGAACGGTTTCCCGGGACGTCCGCTGCTCCCTGCAGCTCACCCCAAGGCTGGAGCAGCGGACAATTTTTCCGGGCACGGCGTGCCATGAGCCTGGCCGTGGTCTACAGCCGCGCGCAGGACGGCATCGCCGCACCACTGGTGTCCTGCGAAGTGCATCTTTCCGGCGGCTTGCCCGGCGCGTCCATCGTCGGCCTGCCGGAAACCGCGGTGAAGGAAGCACGCGACCGCGTGCGCGCGGCCATCCTCAACGCGCAGTTCGAGTATCCGCAGCGGCGCATCACGGTGAACCTGGCGCCGGCCGACCTGCCCAAGGACGGTGGCCGCTTCGACCTGCCCATCGCGCTCGGCATCCTCGCCGCCAACGGTGTCGTGCCACGCGCGGCCCTGGGCGATTGCGAGTTCATCGGCGAGCTTGCGCTTTCCGGCGAATTGCGCCGCGTCCACGGCGTGCTGCCTGCCGTGCTGCACGCGCGGCGCGCCGGTCGCCGCGTCATCGTGCCGCGTGCGAACGGCGCCGAAGCCGCCCTGGTGCGTGATGCCGACGTCTGCGTGGCGGATTCCCTGCTGGAGGTGTGCGGTCACCTGCGCGGCGGCGGCCAGTTGCAGCGCGCGCAGGCTGCCACGGCGGTCGTGCCGGCGGCGGGCGACGCGGACGGCCCGCCCGACCTGGCCGACGTGCGCGGCCAGCAGCAGGCCCGGCGCGCCCTGGAAATCGCCGCGGCCGGCGGTCACAACCTGTTGATGGTCGGTCCGCCCGGCACCGGCAAGACCATGCTGGCCAGCCGCCTGCCCGGCATCCTGCCGCCGCTCGACGAGGACGAGGCGCTGGAGTTGGCAGCGATCCGTTCGATCGCCGGCTTCCGCGAGGACGTCAGCTACTGGAAGCAGCGCGCCTTCAGGGCGCCGCACCACACCGCTTCCGCGGTGGCCCTGGTCGGCGGCGGCTCGATCCCGCGTCCGGGGGAAATCTCCCTGGCCCATCATGGCGTGCTGTTCCTCGACGAGCTGGTCGAGTTCGACCGGCACGTCCTGGAAGTGTTGCGCGAGCCGCTGGAATCGGGCCGCATCGCCATTTCGCGCGCCGCCCGCCAGGCGGAATTCCCGGCCCGCTTCCAGCTCGTGGCGACCATGAACCCGTGTCCCTGCGGTTACGCCGGCGATCCTTCCGGGCGCTGCCGCTGCAGCCCGGACGTGATCGCCCGCTACCGCTCGCGGGTCTCAGGGCCCCTGCTGGACCGCATCGACCTGAAGCTCGAGGTGCCGCGCCTCGCGCATGCGGAACTGCGCGCCAGTGCGCCGGGCGAGAGCAGTGCCAGCGTTCGCGAACGGGTGATCGCGGCGCGCGCCCGCCAGCAGGCGCGTGCCGGCAAGCCCAACGCCCGGCTCGGCAATCGCGAGGTGGAGCGCGACTGTGCGCTGGCGCCGGCGCTGCATGCCCTGCTCGACCGCGCGGTCGAGCGCCTGGGACTGTCCGCGCGCGCCTATCACCGCACCCTGCGCGTGGCGCGCAGCATCGCCGATCTGGCCGCCAGCCCGCGCATCGAGGCGGCGCACCTCAGCGAAGCCATCCAGTACCGGCGCTTCGATCCGGGCTGAGCCCTGGTCGCCGGCTTGCCCGCGGGCCAGCCTGCACGGTTGACGTGCAAATGCGAATCGTTATCATTCCACGACCGTAGTCCACCGGGATCTCCCGATGCTCGATTCGCCCGTCCCCGAATGCCACGCGACCTCCGGCCACGACGTCGCCCATCCCCTGCTTTCCTTGCGTGCCGCCAGCGTGCGTCGCATCGACAGCCGCCACCTGCTCGCCGGCCGCAATGAACTGGTGATCGAGCATGCCGGCCAGGAATACCACCTGCGCCTGACGCGCAACGACAAGTTGATCCTGACCAAGTAGCTCAGGCGCCGCGGTCGCTGCGCAGCGCCCGCGCAGCGCGCGCATCACCGGCTGCCCGTCGGCCGGCCAGGGCACCGAGCGCAAGGATGCCGGCGATCACCAGCGCGGCGCCGACCAGCGCCACGCCTCCGGGCACGTGTTCGCCGAGAAAGGCCACGCCCAGCGCCGTCGAAAACACCAGTTCCGCCGCCTGCATGGCCTCGACCGCGCCCAGCGCGGCGGGATCGTCCTGCACCATCTCGGTCGCACGGAAGAACAGGATGGTCGCGATGGTGCCGGCGAACAGCGCCACGCCGCCCGCAAGCACGACCTGTGACCACGGCGGGCTGCCCGCCACGCTGCCGGCCCAGGCGGCGATCAGCCACCATGAGGGCTGGCTGGCCAGGGTCATGCCGAACACGCGCTGCGTGGCGTTGAGGCGCTCGCCGGTCTGTTCCAGATGCAGCAGCAGGGCGCGGTTGCCCAGCGGATAGAGGAAGGCGGCAAATGCCACCGCTGCCAGGGCCAGCCAGGCCTCGCGATCCAGTGCCCCCTGGTAATGCCCGGCCTGCATCAGGCCGATGCCCAGCACCACCAGCACCCCCAGCGCCAGGGCACGGCCGGGCAGGCGCGCGCGCTCCCCACGGTAGAGCAGGGGTCCCAGCAACATGCCGGCGATCACGGTGAGCTGGAAGGTGCCGGCCACCAGCCAGGCAGGGGCATGATCAGCGGCCCAGGTCAGGCACACGCAAAACAGCGTGAAGCCGACGAAGCTCCAGCCCAGCCAGACCAGCGGGTGGCGGCGCAAGGCCTGCCAGACCGGTGCGGCTCCGCCCATCAGCGGCAACGCCGCGGCCAGCATCGGGAGTGTCAAGAGGTAGCGCAGCGCTGCCGACCACGCCCAGTGTCCGCCGGCTTCGGCCATGGCCCGGTTGAGGACATAGGTGCTGGTGAAGAACAGCGCCGAGGCCAGCGCCAGCAGGACGGCGACGAACGGATTGCGGCGCATGTGGGGTTCTCGAGGGGGTCGCGGGCCTTGCGGTTCACACCTGGCGCAGGCGCCAGGCCGGTACCTCGGCGGCAGCCAGCACCGCCTCGAAGGTCGCGGGCAGGACGCCCGCCCGGCGGCGCGAATCCAGCGCCGCCGCCAGTCGCGCCAGCCGCGTCTTGCCGGTCAGGGCGCGGTGGCGCCGGATATCGGCATTGGTGGCACCCAGCGCGCGCAGGTCGCGCATCAGCGCGAGCGCGTCGGGATAGGTGAGGGTGAAATCCTCACGCGCCACCACCGGGCGCCGGAATCCGCTGGCCAGCAGTGCATCGCCGATGTCGTGCATGTCCACGAAGCGGCTGACCCGTGGCAATCCATCGACCTCCTCGCTCGCCGCGCGCAGTTCCTTGAGCGTGTCCGGGCCGAAGGTCGAAAACAGCAGCATGCCACCGGTGGTCAGCACGCGGCGGAACTCGGCGATGGCCAGGCCGGGATCATCGCACCAGTGCAGGCACAGGTTGGCGTGCAGCAGGTCGATGCTGCCATCGATGAAGGGCAGCGCCTGCGCGTCCGCGCCGACGCACTGCGCTGCCGGTCCCAGGCGCGTGCGCGCAGCGTGCAGCATGGGCAGGGCAACATCCAGGGCGATGAATTCGGCCGCCGGGAAACGCGTCGCCAGCGCTGCACTGGTACGGCCCGGTCCGGCGCCGACATCGAGAATCCGCTGCGGCGCGAAATCCGGATACGCGTCCAGCCGCTCCAGCAGGCGCGCGCCGATCTCGGCCTGCAGCACCGCGTGGCCCTCGTAGGTGGCGGCCGCACGCGCAGCCGCACGGCGCACCTGCGCGGGATCGAGCCCGGCGCTCATCGTCGCACGCCCTTGCTTGAGGCCAGCGAGCGGCCGGCGAGCGGACCGTTGTGTCGTGCCGTGGACGTATGCAAACCAGAGTGCTCCGTGACAGGCCGGGTCGCGATGTCGCGCGCCGCACCCCGGCTCGACCGCGCAGCAGGTGCCGGGCGGCTGGCCTGGCGTGACCGGCGCGGGTGGCGACGGCGGGCATTATCGCCGCTGTGTGCATGCGCGTCGCGCCGGCAGCCTCGAATCAGCCGCGCCGCCCGGCTTGGGCTAAAGTGGCCATCCTGTTCCGTGGCCACGCCAGCCGCCTACGACGAGGGCAAGGTCCTGTACCCGCATTCGCCTGCCCGGCGCATCGCCCATGGGCTGCTTGCTGCCTTACTGCCGCTGCGCTGCCTGCTGTGCGGTGCGCCCGGTGCGGACGGGCGCGACCTCTGCGCGGGTTGCGCGGGCGACATGCTCGCCAACCAGCCGGCCTGTCCGCGTTGTGCACTGCCCCTGGAAACGCCGGCCGGCGCCTGTGGCGAATGCCTGCGCCGCGCGCCGCCCTTTGCCCTGGCCTGGGCGCCCTACCGCTACACGCACCCACTCGACCTGCTGGAAACCCGCTTCAAGTTCCACGCCGACCTGGCCGCCGGCCGGGTGCTGGCGGGCCTGCTGGTCGAGCGCGCGCGCAGCAGCGCCGTCGAACGCCCGGCACTGTTGCTGCCGGTGCCCTTGCACGCGCGGCGCTTGCGCACGCGCGGCTACAACCAGGCGCTGGAGCTGGCGCGACCCCTGGCGGACGCACTGGGCGTGCCGCTGGCCGCGGATACCCTGCGCCGCGTGCGCGCAACGCCGCCCCAGACCGGCCTTGGCGCGGCGGCGCGGCGGCGCAACCTGCGCGGCGCATTCGTGCTCGCCCCCGGCATCGATCTGCCGGCTCACGTCGCCCTGCTGGATGACGTGATGACCACCGGCGCCACCCTGCGCGAGTGCGCCCGCGTCCTGCGCCGGGCCGGCGTCGCCCGCGTCGACGCCTGGGCCCTGGCGCGCGCGCCGGCGCCACGCTGAACGCGGCCGCCTTGCAGTCGGGCGACGGCGCGGTGAGCCTTTTCCGCTCCATCTTGCGCATATATGGAAGGTTCGCTCCTGGAGGCTGCCATGAAAATCCTGCGCCCTTCGCTGTCGATCGCATTCCTGCTCGTTGCAACCTGCGCCCAGGCGCAGTGGACGGTCACCGGGCAGGTCGTGCCGGAACTCGCCGTCTTCGATACGCAGATGAAGCAGCTCATGATGACCCACAACGTGCCGGCCGGCGCGGTTGCGGTGGCCTGGCAGGGTCGCATGGTGCTGGCGCATGGCTACTCATGGAACCCCGGCGCGGAAGACTTCACCACCCAGCCCGACTCGCTGTTTCGCATCGCCAGCTGCAGCAAGCCGATCACCTCCACCCTGGTGAATCGGCTGATCCAGGAAGGACGACTGGCGCCTGGCGACACGGTGGCCCAGCACGTCGATCTCACGCCGCGCACGGGTGCCAGCGCCGACCCGCGCCTGGCCAGCGTGACCATCCGCAACCTGCTGGAAATGCTGGGGGGCTTCGGCGATCCGGCCACCCTAGGCTACGACCCGGTGTTCCGCGATTCGGTGGTGGCGCAGGGCCTGGGCATCCCGTTGCCGGTGTCCAAGGAAGACATCATCCGCTACCAGAGCGGTGAGCCGCTGGTCGCCAATCCCGGCACCACCTACCACTACAGCAACTACGGCTACCTGCTGCTCGGCCGGGTGATCGAAGCGGTCACCGGCCTGTCCTATGAGGACTACGCGCAAACCGTGTTCAAGCCGATCGGCGTCCACAAGCTGCGCCAGGCACGTGCACGCAAGTCCGAACGCGCGACCGGGGAGGTGGCCTACCATTCGGGGTATACCGCGCCGAGCGTGCTCGATCCAAGCGGCACCATCCTGCCCGTGGAATATGGTGGTTCGATCAACGAGGATCATCTCGATGCCTACGGCGGGTGGGTCGGCAGCGCGCCGGACCTGCTGCGCTGGGCGACGAACCTGGATGATCCTTCCGCACCCGATGCCATCCTCGACCAGGCCTCGCTGGCGCGCACCTTCGCCCTGCCGGAAAACTATCCGCTGCCCTACCAGGATGGCGAGTACTACTACGCCAGTGGTTGGGCCGTGCGCCACTACGCTGGCGCCGGCTACACCACCTGGCATGCGGGCAGCCTGCCGTCCACGTCCAGCTACGTCGTGCGCGTGTGGAACGGCTACGAAATCGTCATCCTTCTGAACCGTCGCGACGAAGGGAACGCCGACGCGATGACCTCGGCCATGGATGCGGTGGTGTGGAATTCGCTGAGCCAGGTCACCAGCTGGCCCAGCCACGATCTCTTCCCGCGCTACCTCGACACCATCTGGCACGGCGGATTCGAGTAGGGCGCGCCGCCACGATGTTCCTGCGGGCACGGCCGGAGGCGGGTCGCAATCGTTGCGAACCCGCCCCGGCTGCGGCCTTGCCGCGCCCTCAGCGCAGCGCCAGCGCCAGCACCAGGCCGACCCACAGGGAAAAGCCCACCCAGTGGTTGTTGCGAAAGGCGGCGAAGCAGGCGGCGCGCTCGCGCGTGCGGATCAGCCATTGCTGCCAGCCGAGCAGACCGGCAGCCGCGGCAACGCCTAGAAAATACGGCCAGGTGAGTTCCGCGCGCATGCCCGCCAGCAGCATCGTGGCGATGAAGGTGACCATCAGCACGGCGAGGATCGGCCGGTCCGCGTCGCCGAACAGGATCGCCGTGGATTTGGCGCCCACGGCAATGTCCTCGTCGCGATCGACCATGGCGTATTGCGTGTCGTAGATGACCGAGAACAGGATGTTGCCGACGAACAGCAGCCAGCACAGTGGCGGCAGGCTGTCGGTGACGGCGGCGAAGGCCATCGGGATCGCCCAGCCGAAGGCCGCGCCCAGCACCACCTGGGCAAGATGCGTGACGCGCTTGGTGAACGGATACACCAGCGCCAGCAGTGCACCGATGAAGGCGAGCTTGATGGTCAGCGCATTGGTCAGCAGCACCAGCAGGAAGGCAACGGCCAGCAAGGCGCCAAACAGGGTCAGCGCTTCGCGCCGCGACACCCGACCGGCCGCCATCGGCCGGCCGCGCGTGCGCTCGACGCGGGCGTCCAGCCAGCCGTGGTCGGCGTAGTCGTTGATGACGCAGCCGGCACTGCGCATCACGAACACGCCCAGCGTGAAGATGACCAGCACTCCCGGCGGCGGGAAGTCGCCGGCGGCGAACCACAGCGCCCACCAGGTCGGCCACAGCAGCAGCAGGGCGCCGATCGGCCGGTCCATGCGTGTGAGCACCAGATATTCGCGCGTGCGCTCACGCCAGGCCGGCGGCAGGCGCGCGATCAGCCAGTCGATGACGCGGGCCGAGCGCGCGGAGGTGTCGGCCGGACGCGCGCGGGCAGGGCGTGCAGCCGGCGCGGCACGCGGCTGGGCGAAGGACGGAACCGCGGGCGTGATGCGGCTCGCCTTGCCCGGCGGCGGCGCTGCCGGAGGCTTTGCGGGTGTCGCTGCGGCGCGCAGCGGCGCCTTCGCCCTGGCCGCGGGCCGGGCGGGGGTGGCACCCGGCCTGGCGCTGCGTGCCGCGGCTGCAGGCGTGTCAGCCGCCTTGGGCTGGCGCGGGCGCGGGCGCGCCTTTGCCTCGGCGAGGTCGCCCGGCCGGGCATCTGCGCGTGGCGTCACTGCGCCCGGCGTACGTCGCCGGCGCGGCTTGGGATCGTCCTTCTCTTCCATGCGCCAAGTGTAGCCGGCCCCCGGCGCGGCGGATCGTGGGCTATTCTCGGGGCCTGCCCACACGACCTTGCAAGGGGAAGCAGAGGATGGAGAAATGGCTGCCGACGCGCTACCTCGGTCTGGTGGTCTGCCTGGTCGCCGGCAGCGCCGCGATCGCGACCTGGGGCGCACTGCCGGGCACACGCTTCATTGCCGTGGTCTGCGGCCTGCTGGTGCTGGTCGGGATCGCCGACCTGCTGCAGACGCGCTCGACCCTGCGCCGCAACTATCCGATCCTGGCGCACATCCGCTTCTTCTTCGAATACGTGCGGCCGATGCTGCGCCAGTACGTGGTCGAATCGGACAACGAGGAAGTGCCGTTCTCGCAGGCCCAGCGTGCCGTGGTCTACCAGCGCGCCAAGGCGGTGTCCGACGTGCGCCCCTTCGGCACCGAGCTTGACGTGTATGCCGAACGCTACGAGTGGGTCAATCATTCGATCGCGCCGAGCGTGATCGACAATGCCGATTTCCGCATCATGATCGGCGGGCCCGACTGCAGCCAGCCCTACCCGGCCAGCGTCTTCAACATCTCGGCGATGAGCTTTGGCTCGCTTTCGCCCAACGCGATCCGTGCCCTCAACGAGGGTGCGCGGCGCGGCGGCTTCTACCACGATACCGGCGAGGGATCACTCTCGCCCTACCATCGCGAGAACGGCGGCGACATCTGCTGGGAACTCGGTTCGGGCTACTTCGGCGCCTGCCAGCGCGCCGGCGTGTTCAGCGAGGACAGGTTCGTCGAACGCGCCAGCCTGGTGCAGGTCAAGATGATCGAGCTCAAGCTGTCCCAGGGGGCCAAGCCGGGCCATGGCGGCATGCTGCCCGCGGCCAAGGTCAGCGCCGAGATCGCGCTCACGCGCGGCGTGCCGATGGGCGAGGACTGCATATCTCCGGCGAGCCATTCCACCTTCGACACCCCCGCAAGCCTGCTGCGGTTCATCGCGCGCCTGCGCGAGCTTTCCGGCGGCAAGCCCACCGGTTTCAAGCTGGCCGTGGGCCACCCATGGGAATGGTTCGGCATCGCCAAGGCCATGCACGCGACCGGCATCCTGCCCGATTTCATCGTCGTCGATGGTGGCGAAGGCGGCACCGGCGCGGCGCCCATGGAGTTCTCCGACCACGTCGGCACGCCGCTGCGCGAGGCCTTGATGCTGGTGCACAACACCCTGGTCGGGCTGAACCTGCGCGAGCGGATCCGTATCGGTGCCAGCGGCAAGATCATCAGTGCCATGGACCTGGCGCGCACCCTGGCGCTGGGGGCGGACTGGTGCAACGCCGCGCGCGGCTTCATGTTCGCGCTCGGCTGCATCCAGGCACGCAAGTGTCACACCGATCACTGCCCCACCGGCATCACCACCCAGGATCCGCGCCGCTGGAAGAAGCTCGACGTGGAGGACAAGGCGGCCCGCGTCGCCGCCTACCATCAGAATACGCTGGCCGCGCTGCGCGACCTGCTGCAATCCTCGGGCCTGGGCCACCCGAGCGAGCTCGGCCCCGAGCACATCATCCGCCGCGAATCGGCCAACCAGGTGCGCTCGCTCGCCGCGCTCTACCGGTTCCTTGCTCCCGGCGAACTGCTGGACGGCATCCCCGAGCACGCCGTGTTCCAGCGCTTCTGGGAAGCGGCCCGTCCGGACAGCTTCGCGCCGCCGCCGAAGCTCGTCGCCTTCCGCGCGAGCAAGCTGCACTGAGCCTGGCCCGTGGCAGCCCGCCGGTCGCGATCGGCAGCGCTCGCAGGACTGTTCCCGGACATCGCGCGCCGGCCACCGGTTTCGCGAGCGCGCCTTTCGCCTGCCGCACCCTGCAGCGCAGCGTGCGTCGGCTATCCGAGCACGAGCGCGGTGTCCGCCCGCAGCTGCAGGGCCAGGGCCGCGAAGAAGAGGGCGAAGCTGAAAATGAGCAGGCCGAAGGTGCGCGCACGCAGGCGAAATCGCGGGTCGTGGCCGAAGTGGATGTACAGGTCCAGCGCCGCGGCGCGCAGCGCCACGCTGAAGCACAGCGCCGCAGCCAGCGCGACGAAGCTTGCCGGTGCGTGGAGATGGCCGGCTGATGTGCCGTAGCGCCCCGCACCGATGACCAGATCGTCCACCACCACGCCATACAGCCCATAGCCCACGACTGCGGCGCTCACGAGGCCCCAGTAGATGCGTACACCGCGCGGTACCTGCGGGTGGTCGAGGGATGCGCGTCCACTGGCGTGGGGTTGCGGGCGCTTCATGGCGTGGTGTCCAGAGCGATCACTCCGGTCGCGGCCTGGTGCTGGTTGCATGCGACGTGATCTCCGGACGCGCGCCATGGCGCATGGCTCCGCCTGATCTACCTCAAGGAACGACAGTGATGCTGTGCGCGCAGCATCGCACACTTGCCGCCGGCGCCCATCCTGCGCCGGGGTCGGTAACCACGGATCTCCAGGTTAGATGGGCTGCAGATGGCTGCGCGAGGCGCCGGGTTCGGTATCGCCTCGTCCAGGGCCCGAACGCTTGCCCTGCCCCCGGCCGCTGCGCACGCCGCACGCGGACGTGTCATTCCCGCCCTGCGCTAGCGCTGCATATTCGCTAGCCCTGGAAGCCGTGGCAGAAGATCGTGTCGGTACGGTATTCAAAGGCGCCGATGTCGCTGCGGGCGAGTTGCGGGTCACGGCAGGGCACCAGGTCGACCCGGCGCGGGTAGCCGGCACCGCGCTGGTCGGTCGCCAGGTTGGCCGGGTTGCTGCCGGCGTCGATCGCCGGGCTGTCGAGCCCGATCGGGTGCAGCGGCACGAAGCCCGGGCCGGCGTCGATGGTCAGCGGGTGCAGCCGTGCATCGGTGTCGAACAGATTGGCCGTGTCGATTCCGTTGATCAGCCCGCCGGGGTTCGTGTGCAGCAGTGAGTGGGACACGTTGAGCACGCGAGCCGAGTACGAGGACGGCGCAATGTCGACGCGCGCGCCGGCGTTGCCGTGCGTATTGAACGCGAACACGCTGCTGTCGATGTGCAGAGTGGCCGCCCCGACCCAGACCGCACCGCCTTCGCTGGGCGCCGCGCTGGCGCCGGTGGCGGTGCGATTGAACGCCAGCGTGCTGTTGCGCAAATGCAGCGTGCCCGTCTTGACGGCGAGGATGCCGCGGCCATTGGAATGGGCGGTATGGTTGGCAGAAAGGGTGGTGTTCTCGATCACGCCCGGGCTGTCGCCGGGATTGTCCGAGCCAGCAAAGCCGATCGCGGCGGCAATGGCCTGGTTGCTGGAATTGCCGACCAACGCGCTGCGCGCGATATGGAACGAAGCCACCGTCGGACCGGCTTCGATGGCGCCGCCCTGGTAGGCAGCATCGTTGTCCATGAAAAGACTCTCCTCGACCTGCAGACGGGACGCTGAGCCCATGCGCAGGGCGCCACCATAGCCGGCCGTGTTTTCGCGCAGCACACAACGCAACAGGCGCAGGGTGCCGCTGTTGCTGAAGTCGATCGCACCGCCGCTCGATCCCGCCCCGGCATGATTGCCGAGCAGGACGACATCCTCGAGGGTGAGGTCGCCCCGGGCGTGGCGGATTGCGCCCCCGCGCGTCTCTGCCACGTTGCCGCTGAACAGGGCGTTGCGCACGATAAGGTTCTCATCCTCGACGAGGATGGCGCCGCCGCCATCGCTGGCCTGCCCGTTGGCGAAAGTCAGCCCAGCCAGCACGACGGTGGTGCGCGCACCGCCGGCGCGGGCCAGGCGGAACAGGCGGCTGGCGTTCGAACCGGCGACGGTCAGGCGGCTCGGGCCGGGGCCCTCGATCGACACCGATTCGGTGACCAGGATTTCGCGGGTGAGCGTAATCGTGCCCTGGAGGCCGGCCTGGAAGCGGATGCTGTCGTGGCCCGGCGCAGCGTTGGCATCCGACACCGCGGCGCGCAGGCTGCCGCTGCCGGCGTCGGCCAGGCTGGTGACTGTCAGGGTGGCAGCCTGGGCACACGCCAGTGGCAGCGTGGCAATGGCGGCGCAGGCAAGGCGGGTGAATGTCCGTTTCATCGGCGATCTCCGGTGAGTGAGGGCAGCCAGTCCCGCTGGTGGGTGGCCGGGCGCGCAGTGTGCCGCGCGCGGACGGCAGCGTCCGCCGACCGGTTCCGCAACGCCTGTGACGCCGGTCACGCCGCGATTGCCTGATGCGACGTGACCTGGGTTCGGGCGCGCCGCTTGCGCAGGATCGCGGACGCGCCGGCCACGTGGGTTGGCGCGTCCATCGGCCAACGTGCCCGGTCGAGGCTCATGGGTGTTCAGCGGCCCAGCTGCGGCCGCTGCGGATCCGTGTACGCGCGTCATCCTTCCGAGGCCGGCGCCACCCCGGCCGACGCGCGCATCTGCACGTGGTGGGGCGACACCAGCGACATGCCGGCGCCGCGCAGGCGCGCGAGGATGTCGAACAGCAGCTCGCTGCGCACCGCGACTGCCCGGCGTGGGCTCGGCACGTAGGCCGTGGCGAGCATCACCAGGTTCGCGCCTTCGATGCCGTCCAGCAGCACGCTCGGTGCGGGTGCGGCGAGGAGATTCGGGTGCGCGGCGATCGCCTCGAGCACGATGCGCCGCACCGCCTCGACATCGGCGTCCAGCGGCAGCGGCAGGCGCAGGCGCACGCGGCCCTGCGCGTTGGCCAGCGTCACGTTGCGCACGCTCTTGGTGATGAGCTCGGAATTGGGCACGATGACCGTCGAGCGGTCGAAGATCTGGATCTCCGTGGCGCGCACGCTGATCCGCTTGATGTCGCCCTCGGTGTCGCCGAGCACCACCCAGTCGCCCACCTTGACCGGACGCTCGATCAGCAGGATCAACCCGGAAACGAAGTTCTGCACGATCGCCTGCAGGCCGAAGCCGATGCCCACCGACAGCGCGCTGGCCACCCAGGTGACCCGTTCCAGGCCGACGCCCAGCGCCGACAGCGCCATGGCGAATACCACCACGCCGCCGGCGTAGCCCGACAGCGTGCTGATCGAGCCGGCCATCGCCGGCTCCAGCCGCGTGGTCGGCAGGAAGCGGCGCACCAGCCAGCGCTGCAGCAGGCGGATGGCGAGGATGCCGGCCACGAACACCGCCACCGCGCCCAGCAGCGTACCGGGCGTCAGCTTGAGCTCGCCGATGCGCAGTACCGCGCGCGCCTGGCCGAGCTGCGCGAACAGGGCGCCCGGATCGCCGCCGAAGGGCGCCAGCGCGGCGAGCAGGCCGAGCACGAACGCGACCAGGCGCAGGAGTCCAGAGGCGACCACCACGGCCTGGTCGATCGCGCGCTGCTCGAGACCGAGTGTCTGGCGCAGCCACGGCGCCCGCGAGCAGGCCATGGCGCCGAAGGCGTCCTCGGTGAACCGCACCAGCAGGTAGAAGCTCGCCGCGATGATGCCCAGGCCCAGCATCTGTCGTGCGATCTGCTGGGCCAGCGCCACGTAGCCGAGCAGGGCGGCAATGAAGGTCGCGATCGCCCCCAGCCACAGCAATCCCAGCAGCGCACCGACCCAGCCCGGCCGACGCGGCCGCGCCGCGTCGTCGTCCACCTGCGGAACTGCGGACGTGCGCGCCGCACGCACCAGCCCGAAGGCCACCAGGCCCGCGTACAGCACGGCCACCAGCAGGCTGCCGGCAATGGTGGCAGCCAGGCTCGCGCCGACCAGCGTCGCCACCCGCTGCTGCAGGATGCCGAACGCGACCGCCATTCCGAACAGGCCCGGCAAGGGGCGCAGCCGGCGTGCCACCGCGTCGCTCATCGGCACCAGCCGCCAGGAGGGTCGCGAGGCGGACAGCAACGCGCGCCCAAGTCCGGCGACGAAGGCGCCGTAGAACACCGCCGCGACGATCGACTGCACCAGTGACCGCTCGGCGCCGGTGAAGGCGCCGTGCCAGCCGAGTCCGGCAATGGTGGCACGGGCAGCCAGGGCCGCCGACAGCGTGGTGGTCGCGACGATGGCCAGCGCCAGCGCCGAGCGGCGCAACGGCCCCGGCGGCACGCGACGGGTGCCCAGCCGCAGCAGCAGGCGCTCGAACCACCAACGGCTGCCCCCAAGCAGCAGCAGGCCGACCAGGATCCCGCCGATCGCGAAGCGCCGGTTGTCCGGCTGGACCGCTTCGGCCAGCGCGCCGGCGATGCCGCGCGCCAGTCCAGCGACCCGTTCGCGGTCGCGCCCGAGCCCGTCGGCGAGCGCCTTCCAGAACGCCGGCAGGACCGGTGAGGCGGTGCGCTCGGAGAGCATGGCCTGGAAGCTCGCGCGGCGCGCCTCGACAATCTGCGCGGCCAGTTGCTGGCTGTCGAGCGCGATCAGCCTGGCGCGCTTGATTTCAGCGTCGAGGGCGCTGCGCTGCTTGTCGAGCTCGGCGCGCTGTGCGGCGATGTCGCGGACCTCGCCCCCGCTTTCAGGCGCCGGACCAAGTTCGGCCAGGCGCGCCTCGAGCGCCGCCAGCCTGGGCGCGCGATCGGCGATGACGGCTTCCGCCTGGGCGCCGATGCCGAGCGCCGTTTCGCGCAGGCGCAGCAGTGCGGCATCCTCCAGCGGGCCTTCCGCGGCCAGCTGCTTGCGGATGTCGGCGAGCCGCTGGCGGGCTTCTTCGTAGCTCTTTGGCGAGCTGCCGAGCACGGCCGCCCCCGTGGGCGCCGGAGCAGGTTGGGCCGCGACCAGACAAGGCAACCCCAGCGCGAGCAGGCAGGTCAGCAGCAGGCGGAAGGAGTGGGCGCGCATCAGCGCATCCTAGCGTGGGATGCGCGGTCGTTCGCGTGCCGTGCTCTCGCGCGACGGGCTCAGCGATCCGCACCCTGGCTGGCCAGCCAGGCGACGAGTTGGCGTGCCGCCGCATCTTCCGGATCGACCGCGAGCAGGCGCGCCGCGAGGACCCGCGCGGCGTCGACCCGGCCGGCCTGGGCGGTGTAGAGGGCGGCGGTCTGCAGCAGGTCGCGGTCGTAGGGATGGCGGAGCAGTGCGGCATCGAGTACCTCGCGTGCGGCCTGTGCATCGCCGCCGTCGGCCAGCGCTACCGCCAGCACGAAGGCGTGGCGGGCCGAGTCCGGGGCGAGTTCGGCCGCCTTGCGCAGTTCCTGCACGCCCTCGGCCACGCGGGCCTCGCGCACGCGTGCCAGGCCCAGGGCGTGATGCAGCGCGGCTTCGTCAGGCTGCGCGGCCAGCGCCCGTTCCAGGGTGGCGCGCGCCGCGGCCTCGTCGCCGGCCCGCCGCTGCAGCTCGGAAAGCCGCACTGCCGCGGGCGCAAAGCCCGCTTCAAGCTTCAGCGCGCGCCGGTAGGCAGCCTGCGCGCCGGCGTCGTCGCCGCGCGCCTGCGCAAGGTCGCCGGCCGCCACCACGACGTCGGGGCGATCGGCGTTGTAGTCGAGCGAGGCCTGGTACTCGCCCAACGCTCGAACGAACGGCGCGCGCGCCGCCTGGGCAAGATGCGCCTCGGGCGCACCGGCAAGCTGCGCCGCCGCTTCGATGCGCACCGCGCGCACCGGATCCTCGAGTCGCGCGGCGAGAAGCTGCGCGCGTCGCTGCGGGTCCAGCACCGAGCTTGCCTCGACGGCCGCCAGGCGCAGCAGCGGATCGGGGTCGTCCAGCGCGGCGATGGCGCTGGCGACGCCGGCAGGCGTGGGCCAGCCGACGACACCGCGCAATGCACTCGCGCGGATGATCGCCGGCTGCGTCGGCTCTGCAGCGAGTGCCGCCAGGCTGCGGCCGATGCCGGGTGCGCCGTCCGCGGCGGCGGCGAGGGTGGGGAAGGGGCTCGGCTCGCTCTGCCGACCGGCCGGGAACCATTGCGCCAGCGTGGCGGCCGCCCAGGCCGGCTGGCGGTCGGTGTGGCAGGCCGTGCAGGCATCATGGCCTGCTGCGTCGCCCGCGAGGTCAGGTCGCGGCACGCGGAATCCGTGGTCGTGGCGCGCATCCACCTGCATGAAGGTGGTGGTCGGCATGTGGCAGGCGACGCATTGGCTGCCGCTGCTGTCCTGGACATGATGGGAATGCGCCGGCTGGTCGAAACGCGCCGGTTCGTGACACTGCGCGCACAGCGCATTGCCCTGGGCGCGCAGCTTCAGGCTGTGCGGCTGGTGGCAGTCGCTGCAGGTGACGCCGGCCGCCTGCATGCGGCTGGCGAGAAACGGCGCCCAGTTGAAGACCTCGGCACGCATCTGGCCATCCGGCGCGTATTCGCCGGCATCCAGCAGCGCCGGCCGGTGACTGTCGAGCAGCGCCGCGCCATGCTGCGCGCCGCCCACCAGCTCGGTGGCGCGGGCATGGCAGCGACCGCAGGCGTCGATCTCGATACGCGTTTCCCGGGGCGCGCTGCGCCGGGCAATGCCGCGGGCGGGATCGGGCATCCAGGCAATGCCGTGTCGTTCGTGGAAGGCGACGTCGAGGCCCTTGCGGGGATCGGCGGCGCGCGCCGCGGCGTCGGGCTGCCCGGCCCAGCGCACGTGCTTCTGACCCGGGCCATGGCAGGCCTCGCAGGACACGTCGATCTCGGCCCAGGTCGTGGCATAGCTGTCGGTGGCGGCGTCGTAGTGCTTCTCCAGCCCCGTGGAATGGCAGCCGGCACACATGAAGTTCCAGTTCTGGTCGCGGCCGGTCCAGTGCAGGCGATCTCCGGCCTTGAGGCCCTGGCCCGGATAGAGGTGGAACCAGCGCTGCCCGCCAGATGGCGCGGGGCGGCTGTCCCAGGCGATGCCGAACGCCTGCAGGCGCCCGCCCGGCAGCTCGATCAGGTATTGCTGCAGGGGAGAATACCCGAAGGTGTAGCGGATCTGGAACTCGGCCAGCGAGCCGTCCGGCCCGTCGGTGGTTACGTAGTAGCGGCCGCCTCGCTGGCTGAAGGTGCTGGTGATGCCGGCATAGTCGAAGCGCGTGCCGTCGAAGTCGCCGAGCACGCTGTCCGCGCCCGCCTCCTGCATGGCAAGGTCGTGGTGCGAGCCCTGCCAGGCTGCCGATTCCATTGCATGGCAGCCGGCGCACGCCGCGCGGCCCACGTAGCCGGTGCTACCGGCCGGCGGCTCGAGGGCAGCGGTGGCCAGCGGCACAGGCGCCGCATGCGGCGCCGGATCGGGCGGTCCCGCGCAGGCGGCCAGCAGTGCAAGCACCGCTGGCCCCATGCGCGCAAGCCGTCGGATCAGGGCGATACGATCCAGCATGTGGTGCCGAGGCTACCCTCGATGATCGCGAGGTCGTCGGCATCGGTGACGCCGTCCAGGTTGACGTCGTACCAGCTCGATCCCGAGTAGCCGCCCGCGACGGTGGCGTGATAGTTGTCCACGTCCTGCTGGTCGATGCGGCCGTCGTCATTGCCGTCCCCCGGGCAGGAGGTGCGCGATGCCAGGATCGAATCGAAGCTGTCCATCAGCCGCACGTAGTTGATGGCTTCCAACGGCGTCAGCGAACCGGTGGCAAGCACGTCGGTGCCTTCCTCGTCGAGCTTCAGCAGCGGGGGCAGCAACTGGTTGACGTGATAGAGCTCCTCGGAATCCTTTTCCACGCCGTCGTCGGACGCGATGTCGTACTCCATCCACTCGTTGCGCACCAGCTTGAAATGGTCGTTGCGCACGGCGCGGTAGGTCGTCGCGCCCATCGCCTTCTTGTTGGTCTCGTAGTTGACGGGATCATCGTGGTAGATCGCCTGGTTGACCTGCCAGCAGTGCTCGAGATCGCCCACCAGGACTTCCCCGCCGACATCCGCGCCCACGCCCCACCAGGCGCCGCCGTTGTCGATGCAGATGCTCTTGCTCATCGGCGTGTGCGTGCATTGGCCGCCGATGACGCACGGACCGTTGCGCGCCCCGTTGGCCTGCAGGTTGAGGCCGCCCTCGGTGAAGTTGACGTCACGCAGCGAGGCCTGGTTCGAATTGCGCAGGTAGGGCAGCATCGATGCGCCATCGAGAACCCGCGGCACCGCGCCGTCGACGTCGATGCTGGCCGCTTCGCCGAACAGGCGGAAGAGATCGGCCACGTTCACCATGTGCTCGACCGGCCGGTCCGGGTCGGCGACCTGCGCACCGGCGACGATCAGCGGCACCCACACACCGGTCTGGTAGGCCGATCCCTTCGAGCGCCCGAGATCGAATGGGAACTTGACGGTGGGGGCGAAGGATCCGTTGTCGCCGACGATGACGATCAGCGTGTTGCTGGCCGCCGGATCATAGACGACGCCGCCGCCCGGGTTTGTCGTCGCCAGGCCGGTTTCCACCAGCAGCCGTCCGAACTCGGTGTCCATTGCCTCCACCATGGCGTCGAAGAGCCGACGCTGGCCGAGCGTATCGTCCGTTTCGCAGCTGTTCCCGCGCGTCGCCCACGCGCCCGAAGGCAGCAGCGCCCCGGGCGGATGCTGCATCGGCGTGTGGCCGTTGCTGAAGCTGACGGTGGCCATCCAGGGATGGTCGGCATTGGCACGCGCGTTGATCCACTCGATCGCGGTGTCCACTTCGATGGTTGCGCGATAGCCGCGCCCGGCCGGATCGAGCAGGTCGGGCTCGTCGATCACGCCGTCGTGGTTGCGCGTCATGGGCGAGACATAGTGGGCGTTTTCACGGTTCCACGCGAGGTTGGCCGGCGGGCTGACCTGGCAGGTTTCATTGGGAACCAGGATGCCGCCGCGCGTCAGGCACTGCAGGCCGGGCGAATCGCCGAAGGTGCTGGTGCCGGTGATCACGGCGCAGCCAAAGCCGCCACTGCCGTCCTGCGTGTAGCAGGCGCCGGTGTCGGCCCCGTAGACGACGTCGTGCGCGGTGTCCGGCACGAAGCCGCAGCCGTACGGGCCGTTCCCATCGCCGAAGTCGACGACTCCGCCGGCGGTCCTGTCGATCGATTCGGGCAGGCCGCCGATCCAGCCTTCGAACCAGTCGAAGCCCAGGGCGGCGGGCAGACCGTTCTCGTAGGGATTGTTTTCCGGCCCACCGAGGTGGAACTTGCCGAACATGGCGCTTTCATAGCCCGCCGGGCGCAGCAGCTTGGGCACGGTGACTTCGTAGGGACTCACGTGCGAGTTGGCGAGGTCGTTTTCACCGATCGCCTGGAACACGTTGTGGCGCAGCGGATAGCGCCCGGTGAACGCAACCGCCCGCCCCGGCGAGCATTCCGGCATCGACCAGGTGTTGCGGAAGCGCAGACCGCCGTTGGCGATCGCATCGATGCTCGGCATGGGGGGCGGGTTGACCCCGCCGTAGCCGAACGAGGCCATCTGGTCGATGCCGACATCGTCCATGATGACGAACAGGATGTTGGGCGCCTTCTCGAAGCCATGCGTGAAGACCACGTCGCCGGCCGCGCGCACCTCGGCGGGCGGTTCCGGCGCGGCCATCGCATGGGCCGCGCCCAGGCCAACCAGGATGATGAGGCAGTGAAGGAAGCTACGCATGCTGTTCCCCTGTAGTGGTCGATGGCGTCCGCGCCACGAATTTCCGTTCCGCGGGTGGACTGGGCGCGCCGGGACGATGCCCATCGGCGTGCGCGCGGATCTGGCCGCGGGTCCCGCTTGGTCGCTGCGGCGCGCGGCGCCGAATCGCGCCCGCGCTACCCCTTGAATGATTCCATCCGCAATGACGTGCGTCAGATGCGCCCTGCGGCATATTGCCACATGCGCGTCTGTCCGCACATGTTGCCCGGTCGGGGGATTGCAGACAAGGCGTCAACCAGAATTTGTGGAAAGCGTCATCGCGATTCGCGCGCCAGCCGTGCACTGCAGGACGCGCTGCGCCGTGCGGAGAGAACGGCGTGAGCGCCGCCCAGAACCGGGCGAGGCGCGTCGCGGGGCGCAGGTGCCAGACCGTCCCTACAGACCGGCACTGGCGATTGCGGGCCCACACCGACGAGATGCCCGGCGAGCTGGACCGCGGGTCGCGTTACCGCGCGACTTTGCTGGCAGACAGAAGCATGATCCGCCGGGCACCTGGCCAAGATAGCGGCACAGCCGGGCGTGTGGCTGGCCAACACCCTGTCAAGCCTGGGCCGCATCGCTTCGCCATCCAGGGCGCCGGCGAACCGGATCCCCCCAGGCGGAGAGACCCGAACCTACGCGCCTTCCCGGATCGGCGCGCCATCAGACCGTCATGGGATTGGGCTTGGCCGGGTCGAGCTTCCAGGTCTTGATGGCGCGGGCGACATCCTCGGGGTTCATGGCGCCATCGGCGACCAGGCCGACGATGGCGGCATGGGCGATCCAGCGCGCGTCCACCTCGAAGAACTCGCGCAGGTGATCGCGGGTATCGGAGCGCCCGTAGCCGTCGGCGCCCAGTGCAGTGAAGTGGCGATCCCGCGGGATGAAGGGACGCACCTGGTCGGCGACCGCGCGTACATATTCGCTGACTGCAACGACCGGGCCGGCGTGGCCTTCGAGGCACTGGGCGACGTAGGGCGCGCGCTGCTCGCCGGGCTTGGGATGCAGGCGGTTCCAGCGCTCGCAATCGAAGCCGTCGCGCGAGAGCTCGCTGAAGCTCGGGCAGGACCACACGTCGGCCTGGACGCCGAACTCGGCCTCCAGCAGGCCGGCTGCCTTGACCGCTTCGCCCACCGATCCGCCCGCCGCCATCAGCTGCACCCGGGGTGCACCATTGCGGCTCCTGGCCTTGCCCTTGCCCTTCGGTGCTTCGCGCTTCCCGCTTCCTGCTTCGCGGAACAGGTACATGCCCTTGACGATGCCCTCGTAGCAGCCTTCGGGCATGTCCGGGTGGTGGATGTTCTCGTTGGTGGTGGTGATGTAATAGAAGACATCCTTCTGCTGCGCGTACATTTCCTCGATGCCCTTGTGCAGCAGCACGGCCACCTCGTAGGAGAAGGTCGGGTCATAGGCGCGGCAGTTGGGGACGGTGCCGGCCATCAGCAGGGACGCGCAATCGGAATGCTGCAGGCCTTCGCCGGGGAAGCTGGCACCGGCGGTGGCGCCGATCAGGAAGCCGCGCGCATGCTGGTCGCCGGCCGCCCAGATGAGGTCGCCGACGCGGCGGAAGCCGAAGAACGAGTAGAAGATGAAGAACGGCAGCATCGGCTTGTTGGACACCGAATAACTGGTGCCGGCGGCGATCCAGGACGACAGGCCACCAGCCTCGGAAATGCCCTGCTGCAATACCTGGCCCTCCTGTGCCTCGCGATAGTAGAGCAGCTGGTCGGCATCCTGCGGGCGGTACTTCTGTCCGAACGGGGCGTAGATGGCGATCTGGCGGAACATGCCTTCCATGCCGAAGGTGCGCGCCTCGTCGGCGACGATCGGCACCAGGCGCGGACCGATTTCCTTGTCGCGCAGCAGCAGGTTCATGCCGCGCACCAGGGCCATGGTGTTGGAAATCTCGCGCTCGCCCGAGCCCTTGGTGATCTGCGCAAAGGCGCTGAAGTCGGGGGCGTGGCAGGCGACGTCGGTGCGCATGCGCCGCTGCGGCAGGAAACCGCCGAGCGCACGTCGGCGCTCCAGCATGTACTCCACTTCCGGCGAATCCATGCCCGGGTGGTAGTAGGGCACCTCGGCCAGCTTGTCGTCAGCGATCGGGATGTGGAAGCGGTCGCGGAACATGCGTACCGCATCGTGCTCCATCTTCTTCTGCTGGTGGGTGGGGTTCTCCGCCTCGCCCGAGCCGATGCCCATGCCATAGCCCTTGACCGTCTTGGCCAGGATCACCGTCGGCATGCCCTGGGTGTGCGTGGCGGCGTGATAGGCGGCGTAGATCTTGTGCGGATCGTGGCCGCCGCGATTCAGGCGCCAGATGTCCTCGTCGGACAGGCTGGCCACCAGCTCGCGCGTTTCCGGGGTCTTGCCAAAGAAATGCTCGCGGGTGTAGGCGCCGCCGAACGCCTTGCAGGCCTGGTATTCGCCATCCACCGTATCCATCATGATCTGGCGCAGCTTGCCGCTGCGATCCTTGGCCAGCAGCGGATCCCAGTAGCTGCCCCACACGACCTTGATGGCATTCCAGCCGGCACCGCGGAACACGCCTTCCAGCTCCTGGATGATCTTGCCATTGCCGCGCACCGGGCCGTCGAGGCGCTGCAGGTTGCAGTTGATGACGAAGATCAGGTTGTCCAGGCCCTCGCGGCCGGCCAGCGAGATCGCACCCAGCGATTCGGGTTCGTCCACCTCGCCGTCGCCGATGAAACACCATACCTTGCGGTCGGACTTGGGAATCAGCCCGCGGTTTTCCAGATAACGGAAGAACTGCGCCTGGTAGATCGCCTGGATGGGCCCCAGGCCCATCGACACCGTCGGCACCTGCCAGTACTCGGGCATCAGCCAGGGGTGGGGATAGGAGGTGAGCGAGCGGCCCGGCGCGATCACATCGGCGCGGAACAGGTCGAGCTGTTCGGCGCTGAAGCGTCCTTCCAGGTAGGAACGGGCATAGATGCCGGGGCTGGAATGGCCCTGGTAGCAGATGAGGTCGCCCGGATGCTCGGCGCTGGGGGCACGCCAGAAATGGTTGAAGCCGACGTCATACAGGGTCGCGCTGGAGGCGAAGCTGGCGATGTGCCCGCCCAGCGAGCCCGGCTTGCGGTTCGCGCGCACCACCATGGCCATGGCGTTCCAGCGCGTCAGCGAGCGGATCTTCCATTCCATCGCCGGATCGCCCGGCGAGCGGGCTTCCAGGTGCGGCGGGATGGTGTTGACATACTGCGTGGTCGGCGCGAACGGCAGGTGGCCGCCAGCGCGGCGCGTCTCATCGACCATGCGCTCGAGCAGGAAGTGCGCGCGCTCGGTGCCGTCGGCATTGATCACGCCGGTCAGCGAATCGATCCATTCGCGCGTTTCGGTCGGATCGAGGTCCTGGTCGAGGATGTCGTTGAGCTGGTTCATGGCAATTCTCATGCTGGCGCCGGGGCGCAGGGTGACGGCGCCCTGGGTGGCGCCGTCGCGTGAAAGGCCTAGTCTAATCGGCCCTCGCCCGTACTGCATGCGCTGCGCGGCTTCCGGATGTCCGCTGCGGCCGCGATCCGGCGTATTACGCCTTCAGGGTCGACGACGCACGCGGGCTGCCCGCATCCTGCGGCAGCGCTGGGCACGGCGCGGTGCACATTCCATCGGGAGGGGTTCCATGTTGCCTGGCAAGCTTGCGTGTGTGCTGTTCGCCGTTGCCGTGCTTGCCGTCGCATCGCACGCCCGCGCCGACCTGGTGATCTATGCCGATACGCTGCACAACGGTTTCGAGGACTGGTCCTGGGGCGGCGGCAGCGACTTCGCCAACCCGCTGCCGGTACATGCCGGCGAACGGTCGATCGCCTTCACCGGCAACGCCTGGAACGCGGTCTCCCTGGCCCGGCCGCAGGCGCCCATGGCGATCACCGACTGGGCCAGCCTGCGCCTGTGGGTGCACGGTGGCAGCGCCAATGGCCAGCAGCTCAGCGTGATGCTGGAGAACACCGGCACGGGCGCGTCCGCCAGCGTCCCGCTGGCCAGCCACCTGCCCGGCGGTCCGGTCGCCGGCACCTGGAAGGAGGTGGTGGTGCCGCTGGCCGCGGCCTTTCCGAACCTCGCCACCTTCGACCGCATCAATCTCCAGAGCGCATCGGCCGGAACCCAGCCCACGCTCTATCTCGACGACATCGCGTTGCTGGCCGCGCGCACCGATGCCCTCTTCGCCAACGGCTTCGACGGCAGTGGTCCGCCGCCCGGCAACGGGCTCGTCATCGACCACGATGTGGTCATCGATGGCCTGAGCGCCGATCGCTTCACCTGGCAGGACAGCGCCAGGCAGCCACGCGTGGCCCTGCTGGCGCACAACGACGGCGGCGTCGGGGCGGCAGGCAGTCGCGGCGGCGAGCTGCGCGAGTTGCGCTATCAGGTGGGCGCCGCCACGCGTCGCGTGACGGCCACCGCTGACGCCTTTGGCGGCTTCGGTTACGTCGTTTCGCATCCGTCGCACGAGGACGGCGCACATTGCACCGGCGCGGGTGATCCGTCCAGCCTCGGCCACTTCCATGCCGGCAACTTCCAGCGCCTGTTCACGGGGCGCCATCACGCGATCGTGCGCTTCACGCAGTCCTATCCGCGCTACTGCACGCCGGCCGGCCCGGCCAACCATGTACTGGCGGTCACCATCGACTGGCTGTTCTCGACCGGCCGCGACCATCCACTGTGGTCGGTGACCTGGGATCTCTCCGGCGTGCCGGTGGATCGGCTCGAAGATGACGCACGCGGTCCCTATGGCCAGCTGCGCATCGATGGCGCGCCCAACGTCGCCGCCCGCGCGCTGATCGGCGGCGTCGCCTGGGGCGACTACTACCGCTTCACCACCACCACCAGCCCGGTCACCTTCGCCAGCAGCTGGCGCTGGGACCAGCCCAACACCATTCCCTACGTCAAGCTGTGGAGCGCCGGGGTCGATGCCACCATGGGCATCGTCCAGACGCGGCCCATCGCCCAGCAGGATGCCGGCGGCTACTGGGGCCAGGATGCCTGGGGCCGGACCAGCGCCGAGGGCGATGCCTGCAGCGGCCAGTACCGCATGCCCTGCGACTACAACTGGCCGTTCCAGTCGATCAACTACGAGCTGTACGGCGGCCCGACGCAGAACGCGCGACTGGCCTGGGGGACCAACTTTGGCTTCCTCGGCCAGGCGCAATACCGCATTCGCGGCAACGCCGCCTATGGCGGTGGCGCGCTGGCGCTGCCGGGCGATCCGCACGCGGCCGGCTGGCCAAAGCAGAGCTACGCCACCTGGATCGTCCTCGGAACGCATTCGGGCGATCCGGTCGGCCGCCAGGTCGCCGCGATGGAAGCCGTCCAGACAGCGACGCTCTCGGCCACCCTCGGCAGCGTCGCCACGCAGGGGCGTCGCGGGGGCGCCGACCCCAGCACCATGAGTTACCAGCCGGCCGGTTACGACCCGGTGTACGCTGCGCTGACCTTCAACGCCGCCGGCAACCGGCTGACCGCCAACATCGCGCTCGCCGGTGGCGCAAGCGTGGAGCATCCGCTGGTGGTGCTGCGCGGCTACACCGGCGCGTTGCCGGCCACGGTCCGCCTGGGCGGCGTCGCGCTGGTGCGTGACGTGGATTACTTCCCCTCGCTGCGCGCGGACGCCGGCGAACTGTGGATCACCCTCGCGCGCAGCCTCGCGGGGGCGAGCAATAGCCTGGAAATCATGCCCTGAAGCGCTGCGCGCGCACCTGGCAGCGCGCCCGTTCGGCCAGGCCGACGGTGCGCGTCTGCCTGGCGCCGTGCCGGTTGCGGGCGGCGCGTGGCTGGGGCACAGTCGCCGTTGGCAGGAGCAGCGCCGATGAAACGATCTCGCCCCAACCCCGCGACCGCGCCCAGCGACCGCTTGCCAGCCGCCGCAGCGGCGGCGGTGCACGCGGCCATCGATGCCCAGCATGGCCAGCCGGGCGCCCTGCTGCCCATTCTGCATGCGGTCCAGGACGCGCTCGGTTGCGTGCCGCCCGACGCCGTGCCCGTGATCGCACACGCGCTCAACCGCAGCCGCGCCGAAGTGCATGGCGTGCTGAGCTTCTATACGGATTTTCGCAGCACCCCGCCCGGTCGGCATGTCGTGCGCATCTGTCGTGCCGAAGCGTGCCAGGCACGCGGCAGCCGCGCGCTCGAGGCGCACGCCAAGGCGCGCCTGGGCATCGATTATGGCCAGACCAGTGAGGATGGCGCGATTACGCTGGAGGCTGTCTACTGCCTGGGCAACTGCGGCTGCGGCCCGTCCGTGCTGGTCGATGCCGATGACCTGCGCGCCGGGATCACCCCCGCGGCCTTCGACGCACTCCTGCGCGAACTCGACGGGGCGTGCGCATGAGCGCGTCGGTGCGCGTGTTCGTGCCCGGCGATGCCAGCGCGCTCAGCCTCGGCGCCGAGCGCACCGCCAGCGCCATCGCGCGGCAGGCTGCCTCGCGCGGCGTGGACCTCGAGCTGGTGCGCACCGGGTCGCGCGGCATGTTCTGGCTGGAGCCGCTGGTGGAGGTGGAGATCGACGGCGGTGGCGCGCCGTGGCGCATCGCCTATGGCCCGGTGGCCGCGACCGAGGTGGAGGGGCTGTTCGCTGCCGGCTTCCTGCGGGGTGGCGCGCATCCGCGGCGCGTGGGCGCGCCCGAGGCGCTGGACTGGTTCAGGCGCCAGCAGCGCCTGTGTTTCGAACGCGTGGGCGTGGTGGATCCGCGCTCGCTCACCGATTATCTCGCTCACGGTGGCTTCCAGGGCCTGCGCAGGGCGCGTGAGCTGGCGCCGGCGCAGATCGTGCAGGAAGTCACCGATTCGGGCCTGCGTGGCCGCGGCGGCGCCGCCTTTCCCACCGGCATCAAGTGGCAGACGGTCCACGCTGCCGTGGCCGCAGGCGGCGCCGATCCCGCATCCGCGGCGGGCACCGCCGGTGCCTTCGTCGTTTGCAATGCCGACGAAGGCGATTCGGGCACCTACTCCGACCGCATGCTGATGGAGGGCGATCCGTTCTGCCTGATCGAGGGCATGGCGATTGCCGGCCTTGCGGTCGGCGCGCGCCAGGGCTACATCTACCTGCGCAGCGAATACCCGCATGCGCGACGCGCGCTGGAAGCGGCCCTCGCCGCGGCACGCGACAGCGGCTGGCTGGGCGGGCCGCCGGGCAGTGGCCGGCATTTCGACATCGCGCTGCGCATCGGTGCCGGCGCCTACATCTGCGGCGAGGAAACCGCGCTGCTGGACAGTCTCGAAGGCAAGCGCGGCCAGGTGCGCGTCAAGCCGCCGCTGCCGGCCATCCGCGGCTTGTTCGGCCGACCGACCCTGGTCAACAACGTGATCACCTTTGCCTCGGTGCCCGTGATCCTGGCGCATGGCGCGGCCTTCTATCGCGACTTCGGCATCGGTCGCTCGCGCGGTACGCTGCCGATCCAGCTGGCCGGGAACCTCAAGCGCACCGGGCTGGTGGAACTGGCGTTCGGCGTCACCTTGCGCGAGCTCCTGTACGACTACGGCGGCGGCTCGGCGTCCGGGCGACCGCTGCGCGCGGTGCAGGTCGGCGGCCCGCTGGGTGCGTACCTGCCGCAAGCGCAGTTCGACACGCCGCTCGACTACGAGGCGCTCGCCGCCGTGGGCGGCATGCTCGGCCATGGCGGCATCGTTGCTTTCGACGACAGCGTGGACATGTTCGAACAGGCGCGCTACGCGATGGAGTTCTGCGCGGCGGAATCCTGCGGCAAGTGCACGCCGTGCCGGATCGGCTCGGTGCGCGGGATCGAGGTGCTGGAGCGCATCCGCGCCGGCGTCGACCGCGAGGCGAACCTGGATCTGCTGCAGGATCTGTGCGACACCCTGCGCCACGGCTCGCTGTGTGCGCTCGGCGGGCTGACGCCCGACCCGGTACGCAGCGCGCTCGCGCATTTTCCGGAAGACTTTGTTGCGCCGCACGTCGATCACCCGGGAGGCGGGCATGCGCGGATTGGGTGAAGCCGATCGGGGTACGCCTGCGGCGCGCGGCGCGCCGGTGACGCTGCAGATCGACGCGTGCGAGGTGCGCGTGCCGGCCGGCACGTCGGTGCTGCGGGCGGCCGCCGAAGCCGGCATCGAGATCCCCAAGCTCTGCGCCAGCGAACTGCTCGAGGCGTTCGGATCGTGCCGCCTGTGCCTGGTCGAGATCGAGGGCATGAAGGGCTATCCCGCCGCGTGCACCACGCCGGTCGCGGCCGGCATGCGGGTGACCACGCACGGCGCCCGGCTCGAGCGGCTGCGGCGTGGCGTGATGGAGCTGTATCTGTCCGATCATCCGCTGGCGGCCATCGCTGCGCCAGCGGGCGGGCGCAGCGAGCTGGAAGCCATGGCCCGCGTCGTGGGCGTGCAGGACGTGCGCTACGGCTTCGCCGGCGCCAACCACGTCGCGCCGCTGCGCGCCGACGGCCAGGCCAATCCGCTGCACGCGCCCTGCGACGCATCCAATCCCTACTTCAGCTTCGACCCGGCCCAGTGCATCGTCTGCTCGCGCTGCGTGCGCGCCTGCGATGACGTCCAGGGCACCTTTGCGTTGACGATCCAGGGCCGTGGCTTCGCCTCGCGCCTGGTGCCCGGCCAGGACGAATCCTTCCTCGCATCCGAATGCGTTTCCTGCGGCGCCTGCGTGCAGGCCTGCCCGACCGGCGCCCTGCTGGAGAAATCGGTCGCCGCACTCGGGCCTGCCGAGCGCGGTATCGTCACGACCTGTGCGTACTGCGGCGTGGGCTGCTCGTTCCGCGCCGAGATGCGGGGCGAGACCCTGGTGCGCATGGTGCCGGACAAGGATGGCGGCGCCAACCACGGCCATGCCTGCGTGAAGGGGCGCTTTGCGACCGGCTACGCGACGCATCCCGACCGCATCCTGCGTCCCATGGTGCGCGCCAGGACGAGCGATCCCTGGCGCGAGGTGTCCTGGGAAGAAGCCATCGCGCATGCCGCGCAGCGCTTCAAGGACATCCAGCGACGCCACGGACGCGACGCGATCGGCGGCATCACCTCCTCGCGCTGCACCAACGAGGAAACCTACCTGGTGCAGAAGCTGGTGCGCGCCGCCTTCGGCAACAACAATGTCGACACCTGCGCGCGGGTGTGCCACTCGCCGACCGGCTACGGGCTCAAGAACACGCTCGGCGAAGCGGCCGGCACGCAGGCCTTCGATTCGGTCATGCAGGCCGACGTCATCCTGGTCATCGGCGCCAACCCGACCGATGCGCACCCGGTGTTCGCCTCGCAACTCAAGCGTCGCCTGCGCCAGGGCGCCCAGCTGATCGTTGCCGATCCGCGTCGCATCGACCTGGTGCGCAGCCCGCACGTCGCGGCACGCCACCACCTGGCCCTGCGACCGGGCACCAATGTGGCATTGCTGAACGCGCTGGCACACGTGGTGGTGGCCGAGGGCCTGGTGGACGAGGCCTTCGTTGCGGCGCGCTGCGAGGCAGCGGATTTCGCCCGCTGGCGCGCCTTCATCGCCGATCCGCGTCACGCCCCGGAAGCCAGCGCGCCAATCACCGGCGTGCCCGCCAGCGAGGTGCGCGCGGCCGCGCGCCTGTATGCGCGGGCCGACAACGCGGCCATCTACTATGGCCTGGGCGTGACCGAGCACGCGCAGGGCTCCACCGCGGTGATGGCCATCGCCAACCTTGCCATGGCCACCGGCAACATCGGTCGCCCGGGCGTGGGCGTCAATCCGCTGCGCGGCCAGAACAACGTGCAGGGCGCGGGCGACATGGGTTCGTTCCCGCACGAGTTCAGTGCCTACCGGCATGTCGCCGATGACGCGGTGCGCGCGAGCTTCGAGCAGGCCTGGGGCGTTGCGCTGTCGCCCGAGCCGGGCCTGCGCCTGCCGAACATGTTCGAAGCGGCGCTGGACGGCGAGTTCCTTGGCATCTACATCGAGGGCGAGGACCTGGCCCAGTCCGATCCCGACACCCAGCATGTCACGGCCGCGCTGGAAGCCATGCAATGCGTCGTGGTGCACGACCTGTTCCTCAACGAAACCGCGCGCTACGCGCACGTTTTCCTGCCTGGTTCGAGCTTCCTGGAAAAGGAAGGCACCTTCACCAATTCCGAGCGCCGCGTGTCGCGCGTGCGCCGCGTGATGACGCCCAGGAACGGCCATGAGGACTGGCAGGTGACCCAACTGCTCGCCAATGCCATGGGCTATCCCATGCACTATGCGAGCGCCGCCGAGATCATGGACGAGATCGCGCGCCTCACGCCGACCTTCCGCGGCATCGGCCACGCCCGTCTCGACGCGCTTGGCAGCCTCCAGTGGCCCTGCAACGAGGCCGCCCCCGAGGGCACGCCCACCATGCACGTGGACACGTTCGTGCGCGGCAAGGGGCGCTTCCTGGTCACCGAGTACGTGGCCACGCGCGAGAAGGTCACGCCGCGTTTCCCGCTCATCCTCACCACCGGGCGCATCCTCAGCCAGTACAACGTCGGCGCGCAGACGCGGCGCACCGCCAACGCTGCCTGGCACGCCGGCGACCTGCTGGAGATCCATCCGCAGGATGCCGAGGATCGCGGCATCGCCGACGGCGACTGCGTGGGGCTGGAGAGTCGCGTCGGGCGCACCACCCTGCCGGCGCGGGTGACCGATCGCGTGCCGCCCGGCGTGGTCTACACCACCTTCCATTTCCCCGATTCGGGCGCCAACGTGGTCACCACCGAGAACTCCGACTGGGCGACCAATTGTCCCGAGTACAAGGTGACGGCGGTGGAGGTGACCCGGGTCAGTCGGCCGTCCGCGTGGCAGGAGCGCACGCGGCGCCTGCGCGAGGACCAGGCGGCATTGCTGCCGGAGGCCGACCGTGGCAGCGCTGGTTGAGGCCTGCGTGGCGCCGCCGGGCGAGCCGCCAGCCGCGCCGGGGTATGCGCTGCGCCCGGTGCGGCGCTGGCGCGAGGGCAGGTTCGCGGGCGGCCAGGACTGCATTGTCGAGGAGGTGCCGGTGGCCTTGCTCTACAACGGCGAGCCCTATGCGGTGATGATGGCGACGCCACGCGACCTGGAAGACTTCGCCCGGGGGTTCAGCCTGAGCGAGGCGGTGATCGCGCACGCCGGCGAGCTTGCGGCCATCCAGGTGCAGCCACGCCTGGAGGGCATCGAACTGCAGCTGTCGATTCCGCCGGCGCGTGCGCAGGCCTTGGCCGCACGCCAGCGCGGCATCGCCGGGCGCAGTGGCTGTGGCATTTGCGGTGCGCGCCTGCTCGAGGACGTGGTGCGCCAACCAGCGCGGGTCGGTGCGGCGCCCGCGATCGCCGCGCCCGTGTTGCACGCGGCGCTGGCGCGCCTTGGCGAGGGCCAGGCGCTCAACGCCGCCACCGGTGCCGCGCATGCGGCGGCCTGGGTGCATGTCGATGGCCACATTGCCCTGCTGCGCGAGGATGTCGGTCGTCACAATGCACTGGACAAGCTGATCGGCGCCATGGCCACACGCGGTGAGAACCCGGGCGCGGGGTTCGTGCTGCTGACCAGCCGCGCCAGCTTCGAGATGGTGCAGAAGGCGGCGACCGCCGGCATCGCCTACGTTGCCGCGATCTCCGCGCCGACGGCACTGGCCATCCAGGTCGCCGACGCGGCCGGGGTGACCCTGGTCGGATTCGCCCGCGGCGACAGTCATATCGTTTATGCGCAGGCGCCGCACGGCCGGGTGGCGCCGGTGAAGGGCGCCTCGTGAGCCGCGTCGATCAGGCCGGGCGGGCCGAGCGTCGCCTGGTCGCCATGGCCAACGACATCGCCGACTACTTCGCCTCTGCGCCCGACCGCGCGACCGCCGTGGACGGCATTGTCACGCACATGCGTCGCTATTGGGTGCCGCGCATGCGCGAGCGGATCTGCGCCCACCTTGCTGCCGGTGGTGCGGGGCTCTCGGACCTCGCGCGCAGCGCCGTTGCGCGGCTCGGTGCCGCCGATGCGCCCGCCAGGCCGGGCGATCCATAGGCCGAACCCGGGTCGCGACCGCATTGGCACCCGGTTTGCGGCGGCGCACGATGGTCATGGCCGAAGACTTGAGGCATGATCGCTACGGATTTGTTATAAACCCGCAAAGAAGCCGTTTCGAATCTCGAGGAGCGTCGTATGCCGTCCAGTTTTCGCACCCAGCGGCTTTCGCCCGTCCTGGCCATCCTTCCCCTGGCCCTGGCCACCGCGCTGTGCATCCAGGATGCACAGGCGAGCGGGTTCCAGCTCAAGGAAAACAGCGTGCAGGGCCTCGGCCGCGCCTATGCGGGCGCCTCCGCGGCACCGGGCGACTGCGCCGTGGTGGTCAACAACCCGGCGGCCATGGTCGATCTCCCCGCCAACTGTGCCCAGGTGGATCTCAACATCATCAACTTCGAGACCCACTTTCACGGCAGCGGTACCGACGCGCTTGGCGCGCCGCTGACCGGCAACAATGGTGGCGATGGTGGCCTGACCAAGCCGGTTCCGGCGACCTATGGCACCTTCCGCCTGAATGACGATGTGACGCTCGGTCTCTCGATCAACGCGCCCTACGGCTTCCAGACCGAATACAAGGACGGCTGGATCGGGCGCTACGAAGCCCTGCTCTCCAAGCTGGAGTCGATCGACCTCACCGGCTCGATCGGCTGGCGGCTCAACGACCAGTTCTCGATCGGTGGCAGCGTGATCGTGCAGCGGACCGCGGCCGAGCTCACCCAGGCGATCGACTTCGGCACCATCCTCATGGCCCCGACCAACGGTGCCCTGCTGCCGCAGGAAGCGGACGGCTTCGGCGGTCTCAAGGGCAACGACTGGGGCTACGGCTTCATCCTCGGCGCCCTCTGGAAGCCGACGCCGAACGATCGTTTCGGCATCCGCTACCACTCCGAGATCGACCACGTGATCGATGGCAACGGCACCTTCCTGGTGCCGTCCAACCTCGTGCCATTGCTCAACGGCGCGTTCACCAACTCGTCCGGCAAGGCGGACTTCACCACGCCCTGGTTCGCCAGCGTGAGCTGGTGGCACGACTTCAACGACCGCTTCAGTCTTGGCGCCGACGTCAGCTTCACGCACTGGTCGAGCTTCAAGGAACTGCGCGTCAATTACGCCAATCCGGCGCAGCCCGATTCGGTTTCCGAGTTCGACTGGAAGAACACCTGGTTCTACTCGATCGGCGGCGACTATCGCCTCGATGAGCGCTGGACGCTCCGCGCCGGCATCGCCTTCGACGAGACGCCCACCCATGTCGGCACGCGCACTCCGCGCGTCCCGGACAACGACCGCAAGTGGCTGTCCCTGGGCGTGGGCTATCGCTACAGCGATGCACTGCGCTTCGACGCCGGCTATACCCGCATCTGGGTGGACAAGGCCGAGATCAACCACACCACGCCGACCTTCAGTACGCTGGTCGGCCATTCCGACGGCAAGGGCAACGTCCTGGGCATTGCCGCCCAGTACCAGTTCTGAGCGCTACCAGTTTGGGGAGGACCTCGACGGGCGCCTGCGGGCGCCCGTCGACTTTGCGTCCCTGCAGGGCATGGCGGCGGATCGACGAATGCGCTCTGGTGTCGGGCAATCGCCGCCGGGCCTGAAGGAAGGCGACGCGCACCTCGACCTGGCAGGGCCGAGGCAAACGCTGCCCTGCGCGCGGGCTCGCAGCGGTGTTGCCGGGCGTCACCGGCGCGCGCCGGCTGCAGATCAGCCGCACGCCGGACGCGCGCGTCGATCAGCGCGGCACGCGCGGCGTCACGCCATTGCGCGCCCGCGCGGGCGCGGCCCGGATTGCCGGGTCACTCGTCCAGCGTCAGCAGCGAAGCATTGCCGCCGGCCGCGGTGGTGTTGATCGTCAGGGTGCGCTCGGTGGCGAAGCGCAGCAGGTAGTGCGGGCCGCCGGCCTTGGGGCCGGTGCCGGACAGGTTCTCGCCGCCGAAGGGCTGCACACCGACCACCGCGCCGATCTGGTTGCGGTTGACGTAGCAGTTGCCGACGCGCGCGCGCCGGGCGATGTGCTCGACGGTGTCGTCGATGCGGCTGTGGATGCCGAGCGTGAGGCCGAAGCCGGTGCCATTGATGGCATCGATCACCTGGTCGAGTTCTTCGGCCTTCCAGCGCACCACGTGCAGCGCCGGGCCGAACACCTCGCGTTTGAGCACCGCAATCGAGGTGATTTCGTAGGCGCGCGGGGCAAAGAACGTGCCGTGCGCGGCCTCTTCCGGCAACCTGGCCTGGTTGATGAGGGTGGCGACGCCTTCCATTTCGGCCGCATGCGCGTCGAGGCTGGCACAGGAGGGCGGGTCGATGACCGGGCCGACGTCGGTGGACAGCCGTGCCGGATCGCCCACCACGAGTTCATCCATGGCGCCCTTGAGCATGGTGATGACCTTGTCGGCGATGTCATCCTGCACATACAGTACGCGGGCCGCCGAGCAGCGCTGGCCGGCCGAATCGAAGGCCGAGGTGACCACGTCCTTGACCAGCTGTTCGGGCAGCGCGGAAGAATCGGCGATGAGCGCATTCTGGCCGCCGGTCTCGGCGATCAGGCTGGCGATCGGGGCGTTGCGCGCGGCCAGCGTGCGGTTGATCGTCCAGGCGGTTTCCGTTGAACCGGTGAAACACACGCCGGCGATCTCGGGGCGCGTCAGCAGGGTCTTGCCGAGCATCGAGCCCTTGGCCGGCACGAACTGCAGCACGCGTTCCGGCACGCCGGCCTCGTGCAGCAGCTTCACCGCCGCGTAGCCGATCAGGGTGGTCTGGTCGGCCGGCTTGGCGAGCACCGCATTGCCTGCGGCAAGGCCCGCCGCCACCTGGCCCATGAAGATCGCCAGGGGGAAATTCCACGGGCTGATGCAGACGAAGACGCCGCGCCCGCGCAGGAACAGCTGGTTCGATTCGCCGGTCGGGCCGGGCAACTGTTCGGGCTGGCCAAACAGCTTGCGCGCCATGGCCGCGTAGTAGCGGCACATGTCGGCCGCCTCGCGCACTTCGGAAACGGCTGCCGGGATGGTCTTGCCGGCCTCGCGCACGCACAGGGCAATGAACTCACCACGCCGCGCTTCCAGCAGGTCGGCGGCGTGCTCGAGGATGGCGGCGCGGCTGGCGGCGGGCAGCGTATCCCAGCCTTCCTGCGCGGCCACCGCATTGGCCAGGGCCTTCTCGATGGTCGCCTGGTCGGCGTTGCGGCTCTTGCCGACCACCTTGCGCCGGTCGGCCGGATTGGTCACGTCGCGTTCCGCCTCGCTGCTGGTCGCACCCGGCACCAGCGGCGCGGCCGTCCACGGCGCATGCGCGGCGTTGACCGCGTCGGCCAGGGCCCGCAATTCGTCATCGTTGGCGAGATTGACGCCCATCGAGTTCTTCCTGGATACGAAGTGGGCGCCGTGCACCTGCGCGGGATGGTCGCCGTACAGGGCGACCGGCAGCGGGATGCGCGGATGCGGCCGGGAGGCAAGATCGCGCACGATCTCGCAGGGATCGGCGACCAGGTCGCGGATGGCCACGTCCTCGTCCACGATGCGGTTGACGAAGGACGTGTTGGCGCCGTTTTCCAGCAGGCGTCGCACCAGATAGGGCAGAAGGTCCTCGTGACTGCCCACCGGCGCATACACGCGGCAGGGCACGCCGAGGTGCTCCTTGCCGATGACCTCGTCGTAGAGATCCTGGCCCATGCCGTGCAGGCGCTGGAACTCGAACGGCCGGCCCTGCGCATAGTGGTGCACGGCCGCGATGGTGTGCGCGTTGTGGGTGGCGAACTGCGGATAGATCGCATCGCCGCCGGCGTCGAACAGGCGCCGCGCGCAGGCCAGGTAGGACACGTCCGTGTTCGGCTTGCGCGTAAAGACCGGGTAGCCGCCCAGGCCCGCCTCCTGGGCACGCTTGATTTCCGAATCCCAGTAGGCGCCCTTGACCAGGCGCACGCACCAGCGGCGACCGGCCTGGTGCGCGGTTTCGGCCAGCCAGTCGATGACAAACGGCGCGCGCTTCTGATAGGCCTGCACCGCAAGGCCGAAGCCGTTCCAGCCGGCCAGCGATTCGTCGGCGAACACCGCGCCGATGACATCCAGCGAAAGTTCGAGCCGGTCGGCTTCCTCGGCGTCCACGGTCATGCCGATGCCGTGCTGCCTGGCCAGTTGCGCCAGCTCCAGCACCCTGGGCGTCAGTTCCCGCTGCACGCGCGCGCGCTTGGCGAACTCGTAGCGCGGATGCAGGGCCGAGAGCTTGACCGAGATCGAAGGCGCGTCCAGCACGTCGCCGAACGGTCCGCGCGCGCCGAGCGCGGCGATGGCGTCCATGTAGGCCTGGTGATAGCGGTCGGCGTCCGGTTGCGTCAGCGCGGCTTCGCCGAGCATGTCGTAGGAATAGCGGTAGTCGCGGTTGCCCTTCTCGGCCGAGCGATCGAGCGCTTCGGCGATGTTGCGGCCCATGACGAACTGATGGCCCATGATGCGCATGGCCTGGCGCACTGCCAGGCGGATCACCGGCTCGCCGGCGCGCCCGGCCAGGCGCTTCACCGCACCGACGAAGTCGCGCCGCGTGTCCTCGGCCAGGTTGACCAGGCGTCCGGTCAGCATGAGGCCCCAGGTGGACGCGTTGACGAACACCGATTCGCTGCCGCCCAGGTGCTTCTTCCAGTCCGCCTCGCCGAGCTTGTCGCGGATCAGCTTGTCCGCGGTACTGCGGTCGGGGATGCGCAGCAGCGCCTCGGCCACGCACATCAGCAACACCCCTTCCTCGCTGGAGAGGTCGTACTGGCGCATGAAGGATTCCACCGCACTCTGCTCCGACGCCCGCGCGCGCACGCGCGCGACCAGCTCCGAGGCGCGGGCCAGCACCAGTTCGCGTTCGGCCGGGGGCAGGCTGGCCTGCGCCAGCAGCTCGTCCACCGCCTGGGTTTCATCGCGTGACCAGGCTGCGGTGATGCGCGCGCGCGCAGACGTCCCGGGCGGGGGGAGATCAGGAATCAGTGATGTGCTCAAGGCAACTCTCGTGCGCAAGGAAACGGCGTGCGCGCACCGCGCGCCCTGGCCGCGAAGACATCCGTGCCCGCCCCGCGGGCCGGCATCGGCGCTAGTGTAGTGAGGCACCTGCCGCCGGCCAAGCGATGCACGCCCCGTGGTCCGGGCGGGGCCGACTGCAGCGCAGCATGCATCCCCGCGCCGGGTGCGTCATATTGTCGCTGGCGCTCGCGATCTACTATGATCGCTGCCGATACCTACCCGATTTTCCGAATGGCTGCCGGCTGGGGACCCGTCGGCGACGCGCGTTGCAGCGTTGCCCGGGCGGCCGGAGTTCGAACAAGGTGAAGGCGATGATTGCATCCGGGGTAACGCGCACGCGGCGCGCATTCGCAGGGCTGGCCCTTCTGGCTGGTGGCGCGCTGGGGAGCACGGCGGCTTTCGCCAATCCGGTGCCATGGCAACTCAACATGCCGCAGGGCGTGTCGGACATCTCCAAGCGCGTCTACGACCTGCACATGCTGGGCCTGTACGTGTGCGCCGGCATCGGCATCGTCGTGTTCGCGGTGATGTTCGTGGCCATGTTCCGCTTCCGCAAGTCGCGCGGCGCAGTGGCCCAGACCTGGGCCCACAACACCAGGCTGGAAGTGGTGTGGACGATCATCCCCATCCTGCTGCTGATCATGCTGGCCTGGCCGGCGACCAGGCTGCTCATCGACATGAACGACGTCGGCGAGTCGGATCTGACGGTCAAGGTCACCGGATTCCAGTGGCGCTGGCGTTATGACTACGTCGAATACCAGAAACAGGATCCGGGCGTGCACTTCATCTCCAGCCTGGACACCGAATCCAACCGCGTGCGCCAGCTCGGCTCCGGGCTCGACCCCAACGCGGTCAAGGACGGGGACTATTCGAGCTACCTGCTGAACGTGGACAACCCGCTGGTGGTGCCGGTGGGCGTGAAGATCCGCTTCCTCATCACCGCCGACGACGTGATCCACTCGTGGTGGGTGCCCACCCTGGGCTGGAAGCAGGACGCGATTCCGGGCTTCATCAACGACAACTGGACCAAGATCAACACGCCGGGGCTCTACCGCGGCCAGTGCGCGGAGCTGTGCGGTCGTGACCATGCGTTCATGCCGATCGTGGTCAAGGCGGTGCCGCAGGCCGAGTTCGAGCAGTGGCTGGCGACGCACAAGAGCGCGGCAGCCGCCACCGCCGCCGTAGGTGCGGCGCCGGACGGCCAGGGTTGAGCGGGCGGCGCGCGCCAGTCGGCGCCGTCGAGTCGGGTCAAACAGCGGCCAGCGCGGGCCGCACCATTCAAAATCGAGGTTCGTAGGCCATGGCCGCAGTCAATCCCGCCATCCAACCAGATGTCCACGCAAGCCACGACCACAAGCCGCACGGCTTCCTGCATCGCTGGCTGTTCACCACGAACCACAAGGACATCGGCACGCTGTACCTGATCTTCTCGCTGACGATGTTCTTCATCGGCGGCAGCTTCGCGATGGTCATCCGTGCCGAGCTGTTCCAGCCGGGCATGCAGCTCGTGCAGCCGGAGTTCTTCAATGAAATGACTTCGATGCACGGCCTGATCATGATCTTCGGCGCGATCATGCCGGCCTTCGTCGGCCTCGCCAACTGGATGCTGCCGATGATGATCGGCGCACCGGACATGGCCCTGCCGCGTCTCAACAACTGGTCGTTCTGGATCCTGCCATTCGCCTTCCTGATGCTCATCTCCACGATGTTCATGCCGGGTGGCGGCCCGCAGGGCGGCTGGACGATGTATCCGCCCCTGGCGCTGGAAGGCGGCATGAACGTCGCCTTCGCGATCTTCTCCGTGCACATGATGGGCATCAGCTCCATCATGGGCGCGATCAACATCATCGCCACCATCCTCAACATGCGCGCGCCGGGCGTGGACCTGCTGCGCATGCCGGTGTTCGTGTGGAGCTGGCTGATCACCGCCTTCCTGCTGATCGCCGTGATGCCGGTGCTTGCCGGTGCGATCACCATGCTGCTCACCGACAAGTACTTCGGCACCAGCTTCTTCCACGCCGCCGGCGGCGGCGACCCGGTCATGTACCAGCACATCTTCTGGTTCTTCGGGCACCCCGAGGTCTACATCATGATCCTGCCGGCCTTCGGCATCGTCAGCGAGATCGTGCCGACCTTCTCGCGCAAGCCGCTGTTCGGCTACCAGGCGATGGTCTATGCGCTGGCCTGCATCGCCTTCCTGTCGTTCATCGTGTGGGCACACCACATGTTCACGGTAGGCATGCCGCTCGGCGGCAACCTGTTCTTCATGTACGGCACCATGCTGATCGCGATCCCGACCGGCGTGAAGATCTTCAACTGGGTCACCACCATGTGGGGCGGCTCGCTGACCTTCGAGACGCCGATGCTGTTCGCCTGCGCGTTCGTCATCCTGTTCTCGATCGGCGGCTTCTCCGGCGTCAGCCTGGCGCTGGTACCGGCGGACTTCCAGTATCAGGACACGTTCTTCGTGGTCGCCCACTTCCACTATGTGCTGGTCACCGGCGCCGCCTTCGCCATCATGGGCGCGGTCTACTACTGGCTGCCGAAGTGGTCGGGCCACATGTACTCGGAAAAGTGGGGCAAGATCCACTTCTGGTCCAGCGCCATCTCGGTCAACCTGCTGTTCTTCCCGCAGCACTTCCTCGGCCTGGCCGGCATGCCGCGGCGCATCCCCGACTACAACGTCGCCTTCGCCGACTTCAACATGCTGAGCTCGATCGGCGGGTTCTGGTTCGGAGCGACCCAGCTCATCTTCGTCGGCGTCATCATCCACTGCGTCTATTTCTCGAAACAGCGCGCCACCGAACGGGTCTGGGAAGGCGCCAAGGGTCTGGAATGGACGCTGCCCTCGCCGGCGCCGTATCACAGCTTCACCCATCCGCCGGTGGTCACGGCGGGGATGCTGGCCCACGGCGACGTGAGTCATTGACCCTGGCCAGCGCCCATGAGCGCCGCGCAGGGGCTGCCGCCCGGGCGCGACGCGGAAGCGCAGGCGGTCGGGCCCGGCAGCGGCGATCCATGGCCGCCGGTTCAAACACGCATGCGCTGCCCGCGAGGTGGCAGTGCAGCAGGCATGAAAGCTCTTGAAATGGTGCATCACGATGACAGGCCCGAGGACATCGAAGCGCGACGCGCCGCAGCGCGGCGTACGGCGTGGATCCTGGCCGGCGTGGTCGTGGCCATCTTCGTGCTGGCCATCCTGCAGGGCGTGCTGATGCGATGAACGATCCGGCGCGCAACCTCAATCGCAGTCTTGCCCGCACCGCCGTTGTGGTCATTGCCTGCTCGTTCCTGTTCGGCTTCGCCATGGTGCCGCTCTACCGCATCGTCTGCCAGCATGTGCTGGGCATCAAGTTGTCCGGCGAGGCGGCCACGGCCCAGGGCCTGGTCGAGGACACCAGCCGCAGCATCAGCGTGCAGTTCGTGGCCAACGTCAACAGCAAGCTGCCCTGGACGTTCGCGCCCGAGCAGCCGAGCATCGAGGTGCATCCGGGCAAGGTCATCGAGGTGTGGTTCGATGCCAGCAACGAGAGCGACCACGCCATCGTCGGCAACGCGGTGCCCAGTGTCGCGCCCAGTGCCGCCTCGCTCTACTTCAACAAGACCGAATGTTTCTGCTTCACCGAGCAGGTGCTGCAGGCGGGTGAATCACGCCGCATGCCGGTGCGCTTCTTCATCGATCCGCAGTTGCCGCACACCGTGCAGCAACTCACGCTGTCCTATACCTTCTTTCCCAACGAGACCGCCACCCGGCGGCTGGCCGATGCCGGCTCGCCGTCCACGGCGGTGAACTGAATGCGGCATTGACCGCGACTGCACGGGTTCCCACGCCATGGCGCAAACACAAGGTGCTTACTACGTTCCCCACGGCAGCCACTGGCCGATCTTCGGCTCGTTCGGGCTGCTCGGCACGCTGAGTGGTGCGGCGCTGTGGATGGACGACTTCGTCGTCGGCAAGTTCATCATGGCCGCAGGCATCGCCCTGCTGATCGTCATGCTGATCGGCTGGTTCCACTCGGTCATCACCGAATCGGTGGGCGGCAAGTACAACCAGCAGGTGGACGGCTCATTCCGCCTCGGCATGATCTGGTTCATCTTCTCCGAGGTGATGTTCTTCGGCGCCTTCTTCGGCGCCCTGTTCTACACGCGCATGTTCGCCATTCCGTGGCTGGGCGGCGCGGGCGATGGCGCATCGACCAACGAGTTCCTGTGGCCGGCGTTCACGGCGATGTGGCCCAGCAACGGGCCGGCCGACATCGGTGGCCAGTTCACCACCATGTCGCCGTGGGGCATCCCGCTCCTCAACACCCTGCTGCTGCTGTCCTCGGGTGTGACCATCACCATTGCCCACCACGCGCTGCGTACCGGCCATCGCGCGCGGCTGCTGACCTTCCTCGCCCTCACCATCCTGCTTGGCGCGACCTTCATCGGCTTCCAGGCCTACGAGTACTATGAGGCCTATCACCACTACAACCTGACCCTGGGCAGCGGCATCTACGGCAGCACCTTCTTCCTGCTGACCGGTTTCCATGGGGTCCACGTGACCCTGGGTGCGATCATGCTGTGCGTCATCTGGGCGCGCTGCGCCAAGGGCCACTTCTCGCGCGACCACCATTTCGGCTTCGAGGCGGTGGCCTGGTACTGGCACTTCGTCGACGTGGTGTGGCTGGGCCTGTTCGTGTTCGTGTACGTGCTCTAGGGCTGGGACGGGAGTTTCACGGTCCGGAATTCGCAAGGCAGGCCCGGCCGGGCGATGGCAGCGTCTCGACGCGCTGCGCCATCGGGAAGCGGTCCGCTGCGCTGCCCAGGTTCCAACGGCGAATTCCGGCTCTGCTCAGCCACCCACGCCGTGCGGCTTGATGACGCCGGTCCAGATACCGAGGATGATCAGCACGATCAGCAGCACCGACAGGCCGATGCGCCAGGTGAGCGAGCGCAACATGCGGTCACCGCCGCTCCTGTCGGTCATCATGAAGTACAGGCTTGCGCCCAGGTTGTAGACGATCGCGGCGAGGAACAGCAGGATCAGGATTTTGCTCAAGGACATGCGGGTGTCGGGTTGGCTCGGCCAGATGGCGGCAGCGGGAATTCTATAGTTTCGTGGGCAGGCATTGGCATCGACCCGGCGCGTTCGCGATCTTGCTGACCCTCGCGGGCCTGGCCTTCTTCATTGTGCTCGGCACCTGGCAGGTGCGTCGCGGGCATGAAAAGCAGCAACTGTTCGCCGCCTTCGATCGGGTCGCCGGCCAGCCGGCCATGCCGCTCGATCAGGCGCGACGCGTGGTGCGTGACGGCAGCTATGAGCATGTGCGCGTCAGCGGCCGCTTCGATCCGGCCCACAGCTGGCTGCTCGACAACCAGATGCGCGGGGGTCGCGTCGGCGTCATGGTGTTCGCACCCTTCGAGCCGCTCGATGGCAGCACGCCGTTACTGGTCAACCGCGGCTTCCTGGCGCGCGACCCGCGCGGCGCCCCGCTCGCTGTCCCGCCACCCTCGCCCGGCCAGCAGACCCTCGATGCGCTGTATGCGCCGGCGCCCGGCACGGGTCTGCGCCTGGGCGGCAACGCCCTGCCCGGGCAGCAGGGCTGGCCCAAGACCACGATCTATCTCGACATCGGCGAGATTGCCGCCGACCTTGGCCGTTCGCTGGACCCGCGCGTCCTGCTGCTCACGCCCGCTGCCGGCAGCCCCTTCGTGCGTGAATGGCGCCCGCCGGTGTTTCCGCCCGAGCGACATTTCGGTTATGCCTTCACCTGGTACAGCTTTGCCGCGCTGACTCTCGTATTGTTCGCCATCCTGCATCGGCGCCGGCAACGACCCTGACATGACGACCAAGACTTCCCGACCCCTGGGTGGCATCCTGCTGCTGGTGCTGTTCGCCGCGCCCCTGCTCATCGCCATGCTGCTGACGAGCATCGAATGGCGCCCGGAAGGCACGCGCAACTACGGCGAGCTCATCGAGCCACCGCAGGATCTCAATGGCGCGCGTTTCGTCCTCGAGGATGGCCGCACGCTCGCGTGGCGGGACGCGGCCTGGTCATGGACCCTCTTCGCCCTGCCCGGCCCGGATTGCGCCGCCGGCTGCATGGCGCGGCTGGACGAGCTGCGCCGCGTGCGCATCAGCATGGACCAGAACCAGCAGCGCGTGCGGGTCATCGTGCTCGATCCGGCGCTGGCCCCGCGGCTGGCCCCGCTCGCGCCGGTGCAGGCCGCCGATGACGCCGAGGCGACACTTGCCGCCCTGCGACCGGCCGGCGCCGACCAGGTGGCCGTCGCCATCGCCGATCCCCACGGGTTCCTGGTGCTGCGCTACCCGGTCGGCTACGACGCCAACCGGCTGCGCAAGGATCTTGCGCGGGTCATCAAGGGGTGAACATGCCACGCCTGCCGCTGGCCGTCCGCCTGGCCGCCTTCGCCACCGCGTTTGCCTTCGTCGTGATCGTGTTCGGTGCCTTCGTGCGCCTGTCCAACGCGGGTCTGTCCTGCCCCGACTGGCCGACCTGTTATGGCAAGGCGACCTGGCCGGAACACGCGCACGAAATCGCCAGCGCCAATGATGCCTTCCCCGAGCGCCCGGTCGAGCGCCACAAGGCCTGGCGCGAGCAGGTGCATCGCATGATCGCCGGCACCCTCGGCCTGCTGGTGTTTGGCCTGGCGCTCGCCGTCACCTGGCGGCGCCGCGCAGCGCGGACGATGGTGATGGGCGCTGCCGCGTGCGCCGCCGTTGGCGTGCTCCTCTACATGCAGGGCGCGGTGTTCCTCTCCAGTGTCCTGTCCGGCATTGCCATCGCCTTGCCGCTCGTCGCCGCCTGGCGACTGCAGGGGACGCCCGCGCAACGGGTCGCCGTGGCCGCCTTCGCGGTCCTGATCGTGCAGGCCATGCTGGGCATGTGGACGGTGACGCTGCTGCTCAAGCCGATCGTGGTCATGGGCCACCTGCTGGGCGGCCTGCTGCTCTTTGCCCTGCTCGGCTACGTGGCCTTCGGCCACGGCGACCCCGCGCGCGTCGCGGCCGAGCGACGGCGCCTGGTTCCGTTGGTCGTGGTCGCGATCGTCTTGCTGGTCGTGCAGATCGCCCTGGGCGGCTGGACCAGCGCCAACTACGCCGCGCTCGCCTGCGGCGCGGATTTCCCGCGCTGCGCCGGGCGTTGGTGGCCGGCCACGGATTTCCGCGAGGCCTTCGTGCTGTGGCGTGGCATCGGCGTGGACTATGAAGGCGGGGTGCTGGATGGCGCGGCGCGCGCGGCCATCCAGATCGCCCACCGCATCGGCGCGCTGGTCGTACTCATTGGGCTGGCCGGCCTGGTGGCCGTGGCCTGGCGGCGCGGCCTGCGTGCCTTCGCCATCGTCATCGGCGGCCTGCTCTGCGTGCAGGTGGCTTTGGGTATCGCCAACGTGCTGCTCCTGCTGCCGCTGCCGCTCGCCACGGCGCACAATGGCGTGGCCGCACTGCTCCTGCTCAGTCTCGTCGCCCTGCTCGCGCGCCTGCGCCCAAGTTCCCAGCCATGACCTCGCTCGTACACCAGTATCTTGAAGTCACCAAGCCGCGCATCGTCGCCCTGATCGCGTTCACCGCCCTGATCGGCATGTTCCTCGCGGTGCCGACGCTGCCGCCGTTGCGCCAGACGGTTGCCGGCTTCTTCGGCATCTGGCTGGCGGCGGCCTCGGCGGCGGCGCTCAATCACCTGATCGACCAGCGCATCGACAAGCTGATGGCGCGCACCGCGCGTCGCCCGCTCGCCACCGGCAGCCTGCGCCCGCGCCAGGTGCTGGTGTTCGCGCTCGTCCTCGGGGCCCTGTCGATGCTCATCCTGCTGGTGTTCACCAACACCCTCACCGCCCTGCTGACCTGCGCCTCGCTGATTGGCTACGCGGTCATCTACACCGCCTTCCTCAAGCGCGCGACGCCGCAGAACATCGTGATCGGCGGCCTGGCCGGCGCGGCGCCGCCGCTGTGCGGCTGGGCAGCGGTGACCGCCATGCAGGGTCCGCGCGACTGGGCGCATGCCTTGCTGCTGGTACTGATCATCTTCATCTGGACGCCGCCGCACTTCTGGGCGCTGGCCATCTTCCGTCGCGACGATTATTCGCGCGCCCACGTGCCGATGCTGCCCGTCACGCATGGCGTGACCTACACGCGCTGGCACGTGCTCGCCTACACCATCCTGTTGCTGGTGGCCACCGTGCTGCCTTACCTGGCCGGCATGAGCGGTGCCTTCTATCTCGGCGGCGCGCTGGTGCTCGGGATCGGCTTCCTCTATTACGCGATTCGCCTGCTGCGCCCGCCGGACGAGTTCTTCGCCATGCGCGTGTTCAACTATTCGATCGTCTACCTGATGGCCCTGTTCGCCTTCCTGCTGATCGATCACTACCTGCTGCCGCAGCCTTCATGGGCCACCGGCAGCGTGCCGTTCGAGCGCCTCGGCTGAGCGGGCATAGCGCTGCGCAAGCAGGGCACCGGCCATCAGCTGGAGCTGGTGGAACACCATCAGCGGCAACACGATGAGGCCCAGTGCCGGATTGCCGGCGAACAGGATCTTGGCCATCGGTACGCCCGTGGCAAGGCTCTTCTTGGAGCCGCAGAACACGATCACCACTTCATCGCCGCGGTCAAAGCCCAGGCGCCGCGCCAGCAACGTGGTGGCGCCGAGCACGAGCGCGAGCAGCACCAGGGAAAGCACCACCGTTGCCGCAAGTGCAGCGGAGGGAAGCCCTTGCCAAAGCCCATCCACCACCGACTCGCTGAAGGCGACGTACACCACCAGCAGGATGGTGCCGCGATCGGTGGCCGCGAGCAGGCGCTGCCAGCGCGCCACCGGCGCGCCGATCCACGGGCGCAGCAGGTGTCCGGCGAGGAAGGGCAGGAGGATCTGCAGCACGATGGCGCCGATGGCCGCCAGCGGCGAACCTGCCGCCCCCGTGTCCCTGGCCAGCAGGGCGATCAGCAACAGCGGGGTCACGAACACGCCCGCCAGGTTGGACAGGGAGGCACTGCAAACCGCGGCCGCGACGTTGCCGCGCGCCATGGAGGTGAAGGCGATCGACGACTGCACCGTGGAAGGCAGGGCGCTCAGGTACACGAACCCGAGCACCAGCGGCGCCGACAGCCAGGGTGATGCCAGCGGCTCCAGCACCAGGCCCAGCAGCGGAAACAGGCCAAACGTGCAGGCCAGCACCAGCAGCTGCAGCTTCCAGTGCAGCAGGCCGGCAAGGATGGCCGCGCGCGAGAGCCGCGCGCCATGCAGGAAGAAGAGCAGGGCGATACCCGCCACGCTGGCGACATCGAGCGCGCGCGCCGCGTCGCCGCGAGCCGGCAGCAGCGCCGCCAGCACGACCATCCCGATCAGCGCCAGCGAGAAGCCGTCGAACAGCGCGGCCAGCCCGCGCAAGCGCCGTCTACTGACGGAAGCCATGTTTCAAGCGACGCCCGCGCGTGCCGCCACCCGGCGGATGGGACGCGCGCTCCGCCTCACTCCTGCGCGGCCACGCCCAGGCCAAGCCGCTCGCGTACCACAGGTTCCAGCGACCTGAGGCCGGCACGGCGACCAAGTTCCAGCGCGGCCTGTGGATCCAGGCCCCGCACCTGGGCCGCTTCCAGCGCCAGCAGTGCGCCGACGCGGTTGCCCGACGCGCAGTGCAGCAGGATCGGGCCGCGTGCGTTCACCAGTGCCGCATACAGGGCTGCGGCGTTGCTTGCATTGATGCCTTCGGCGCCCTCGATGGGCAGATTGATGTAGTCCACGCCAAGCTCGTCGGCCAGCGCGCGTTCGTCGTAGCCGCGCGCTTCGTCGGGCGTGCGCAGGTCGATGATCCGCCAGCCGCCATCGTGCGCGAACTGGCGCAGCGTGGTTGCATCAGGCTGGCCGCCGGTGATCAGGCCGGGGCGCGGTTCGCTGAACCCGTCCGGTCGCGTGACCTGGGCAGTGCAACCGGCCAGCAGGCTGGCGAGCGCGACGAGGACGAGCGTGAGGGTCCAGCGCATGGCGGCGACTCCCGATGAGCTAAGAGCGCCATTATGGCATCGTCCGTCCTTCCCATCTGGCGTCGGCGCCGCGGTGATGTTGTATCGTCGCGCAACCCTCCCGGAGGCCATCGCGCATGCCCGCATCCGCTTTGCCGCTTTCCCGCCGCGACCTGCGCACCCTCATGCTGGCTGCGCTCGGCGGCGCGCTCGAATATTACGATTTCATCATCTTCGTCTTCTTCGCCACGCTCATCGGGCAGCTGTTCTTCCCGCCCGACACGCCCGAATGGCTGCGCCAGCTGCAGACGTTTGGCCTGTTTGCCGCCGGCTACCTCGCGCGGCCGCTGGGCGGCATCATCATGGCCCACTTTGGCGACCGCAGCGGGCGCAAGCGCATGTTCCTGCTGAGCGTGCTGCTGATGGCGATCCCGACGCTGGCCATCGGCCTGCTGCCCACCTACGCGGCCATCGGCCATGCCGCGCCCCTGGCGCTGCTGCTGATGCGCGTGTTGCAGGGCGCCGCGGTTGGCGGCGAGGTGCCGGGTGCATGGACCTTCGTCGCCGAGCACGTGCCCGAGCGTCACGTCGGCGTGGCCTGCGGCGTGCTCACCGCGGGCCTGACGGCCGGCATCGTGCTGGGGTCGCTGGTGGCCAGCGCCCTCACTGCCGGGCTGGGCCCCGAGCAGATGCTGGCGTGGGGCTGGCGCGTGCCGTTCCTGATCGGTGGCGTGTTCGGTCTGCTTGCCGTCCAGCTGCGCCGGCTGCTGGCCGAGACACCCGTGTTCGAGGAACTGCGCCGCCGCCGGGCGCTGGTCGCCGGCCTGCCACTCAAGGTGGTGCTGGCCGGCCACGCCCGCGCTGTCGTGCAGTCGATGCTGCTGACCTGGCTGCTGACCGGCGCCATCGTGGTCGTCATCCTGATGACCCCGACCCTGGTGCAGAGCCTGTTCGCGGTTCCGGCCGCCGCCGCGCTGTCGGCCAACACCCTGGCCACCCTGGCGCTGACCGTCGGCTGCGTGGTGTTCGGCTGGCTGGCCGACCGCCTCGGCGCGGCCCGCGTGCTGGGCCTCGGCAGTCTCGGTCTGCTGGTGGCCACCTATCTGCTGTATGCCGGCGTGCGCGCGGCACCGGCGCATCTGGATCTGCTCTACGCCACGGCGGGCTTTGCGTCGGGCCTGGTGGCGGTGGTCCCCGTGTTCATGGTGCGCGCGTTCCCTCCCGCGGTGCGCTTCTCCGGCGTATCCTTTGCCTACAACGTCGCCTATGCGGTCTTCGGCGGGCTGACGCCGCTGCTGGTCACGCTGCTGATCCAGCGCGACGCGCTGGCGCCGGCGCACTACGTAGCGGCATTGTGCGTGATGGGAATGGCGGTTTCGCTCATCGCGCGCTCGCGCGTGGCTGCGAGTGATTCCATCGCAGGCGGCGTGGCGGCATGAATCCTGCGCCGGGCGGATCCTCCCCCATGCATGCACGCCATGATGTCGTGCTGGTCGGCGGCGGACACAATGGCCTCACCTGCGCGGCCTATCTCGCGCGGGCCGGACTCAAGGTCTGCGTGCTGGAGCGGCGCGCTGTGGTGGGCGGCGCCGCGGTCACCGAGGAGTTCCATCCCGGCTTTCGCAATTCGGTGGCGGCCTACACGGTGTCGCTGCTGCAGCCCAAGGTGATCCGCGAGCTGGAACTCGAGCGCCACGGGTTGCGCATCGTCCTGCGTCGTGCCAGCAACTTCCTGCCGCAGCCGGACGGCAGCCACCTGCTCACCGGGCCCGGGCGCACGCAGGCGCAAGTGGCGAAGTTTTCCACGCGCGACGCGGCGGCCTTGCCCGACTACGAGCGGCGCCTGGAGGCCATTGCCGACGTGCTGCGCGCGCTGGCCCTGGAGCCGCCACCGAACATCACCGAGGGCGGCTGGCTGCGGGCACTGCCGGAGCTTGCTCGTGCGGGCAGGTTGGGTCGGCGCCTGGGGGCGCTCGATGCCGCCCTGCGCAGCGACCTGCTCGACCTGTTCACCATTTCGGCGGCCGAATACCTCGATCGCTTCTTCGAGTCCGCAGCGGTCAAGGCGCTGTTCGGCTTCGACGGCGTGGTCGGCAACTACGCGAGCCCGTACACACCGGGCAGCGCCTATGTGTTGCTGCATCACGTGTTTGGCGAGGTGAACGGCATCAAGGGTGCCTGGGGCCACGCGATCGGCGGCATGGGCGCGATCACCCAGGCGATGGCGACGTCGGCGAGCGCCGCCGGCGCGCAGATCCGCACCCGCTGCGGTGTGCGCGAAATCATCATCGAAGCCGGTCGCGCCGTCGGCGTCGTCACCGACCAGGGTGAAACCCTGCGTGCCCGCGCGGTGGTCGCCAACGTCAACCCGAAACTTCTCTATGAGCAACTGATCGACCCGACGGCCGTGCCGGCGGCAACCCGCGAGCGCATGGCGCATTGGCGCTGTGGCTCGGGCACGTTCCGCATGAACGTGGCGCTGGCGCAATTGCCGCGCTTCACGGCGCTGCCGGAACCGGGTGACCAGCTCACGGCCGGCATCATCCTCGCGCCCAGCCTTGCCTACATGGATCGCGCGTATCTGGATGCCCGCGCGTACGGCTGGTCGCGTGAACCCATCATCGAGCTGCTGATTCCCTCGACGCTGGATGACTCACTCGCGCCGCCGGGCCGGCACGTGGCCAGCCTGTTCTGCCAGCACGTGGCACCCGCCCTGCCGGGGGATACCACCTGGGACGCGCACCGTGACGAAGTCGCCGACCTGATGATCGAAACCGTCGATCGCTGGGCGCCCGGTTTCAAGGCGGCCGTGCTGGGCCGACAGATCAAGTCGCCGCTGGATCTGGAGCGTGACTTCGGCCTGGTCGGTGGTGACATCTTCCACGGCGCGCTCAGTCTCAACCAGCTCTTCAGCGCACGCCCGATGCTCGGCCAGGCGCACTACCGCGGCGCGCTGCCGGGCCTGTACCTGTGCGGCGCCGGCACCCATCCGGGCGGCGGCGTCAGCGGAGCGCCCGGGCACAATGCGGCGCGCGTGATCCGGCGGGATCTGCGCCGCGCTCGCCTAGTCGGCGGTGGTGGCGCCTGAGTTCTGGGTCGTCGCCGAGGGGGGATCCGCTGGATCGTTCTGCGCCAGCTTCTTCTGCCGCTTCTCGTCCTTCTTCTTCTTCTTCGCCAACTCGCGCTGGCGCTTTTCGTAGGAATAATTCGGCTTTGCCGGCATCGTTTGCCTCCTCGTTGTTGCGGCGGGATGCGCCTCGGCGGATCACGCCGCTGCGCGCCACCAATAAAAAACCCCGGGCCTTGCGGCCCGGGGTTGGTAGGGTCTTGCGAAGGCGACCGGCTTACGCCAGTTGCACTTCGTCAGCCTGCATGCCCTTCTGGCCCTGCACGGCGACGAAGCTCACGCGCTGGCCTTCCTGCAGGGACTTGAAGCCCGAACCCTGGATGGAACGGAAATGCACGAAAAGGTCGGCGCCGCTTTCCGGCGTGATGAAGCCGAAGCCCTTCGCATCGTTGAACCACTTGACGGTACCCATCTGGCGATCTGCCATGACAAACTCCTGAAACTCAAACAATGATTCGCGATCGGAGAACGCCCCCGATCGAGACTGAGTTGCAAGGAGAACGCGAGGTGAGGCGATGAAGCGGATCGCAAGATCGACCGCATCGGGCCACGATTCAGAGTGACCCAAGCAAACACAGTGCACGCAGCCTACAGCATTGCGTGGCGCGTGGCAATCGCGGGTGATCGGGCCGGCCGCGGTCGCCGGCGCGTGGTGAGTCTCCCAAGGATGCCCGGGGCGGCAGCGGCAGCGGCCAGGGCCGTGCCGTAACCCACCTGCAAGCGTGGCCTGGCGTGCATGAAGCGCGCCCTGGCAGGCCTTGGAACCTTTGTTTACAAGTCGTGCCGGGCGCGCCGATCCCGGCCGGGTGGGAGCGAACCACAGCGTCTGCGCGGCCGCAGGCAGGCCGGAGCCTGAAGACGAAAAACGCCTTGGCCCCGCGGTTTCCCGGTCCCGGTCCGTGCACGAAGGCGCGACCACCGACCTGCGGAGCCCGGGGCATGGGTGTTGCGTCCGGCGCCGCAAAGCGGTGCCGCCAGGGCCGAACGCGGCTTCCGCGACCTTGACGTGCGTCACGGTTTCGCCGTTACTTGTTGAAGCAACAGGGTCTTGGCGCAACTGCGCCTCGAGCATTTCAAGACGTTTCCATCGCAGGCCGTCAAGCGGCGGCAGGACTGCGCGCAGCGCGCTGCCTGCATGACGACGGCCTGCCGATGAACGTGCAGGGACAATTGGAGCCGATGATGAAGTCGTGGACTTTCGCCCCCTCGTGGCTGGAACGAGCAAACAGCCGCATGATCGCCTGCGCCGGTGCGGCGCTGCTGCTGCTGGCATCGGCCGGTGCCTTCGCCGAAGGCACCCGCACGCTGCACCCGGCGACCGGGCCGGGATCGACCGGCAACCGCGGCGTGATGGACCTCACCACCTCGGCGGCCTTCGCCGGGGTCGCGCGCCAGCGCCAGTTCCTGTACGTCTTCGCGCGCAGCGGGGAAGTGATCCTGCTCGGCTCGCGCAACCGCAGCAACGGCGGAGACATCTTCGTCTATGACCCGCAATCGTTCGGCAACAAGGGTGACGAGACCATTCCGGGCACGGCCAGCTTCACCTGCAGCACGCAGGCGGGCCGGGGCACCATCGCCAGCCGCGCGCAGGAACTGGCCGGGCCCAACAGCGCCGACGGCACCGCGACCGTCACCGACGGCTTCAATCCGTGCTGGTACGTCGCGCCCGTCACCGGTGTGTACGGGGTGCGCTTCACCGCCGCCACGTCCGGCAATCTGACCAATACCGCGTCGATCGCCGATCCGCGCGTGCACACCAGCCTGGTTTCCGCATGGGATGTCACCGTGCGCAGCGACACCTCTTCCTTGACGGATATCAATGGCCGCCTCTTCACGTACGCCTGGACCGTGTACCTGCAGGACAACGGTCGCGTGCTCAACAACGACCTTTATTACGTCTCGTCGGATGGCTACCGGTACCGTCAAAGCTTTCGTGAAATCGATCCCAACCGCGCCGGCTTCTACGCCAACTCCAAGGGCTTCATCGATGACGGACAGCCGCTCTACCGGGACCTGCGCGGCAGCAACCAGAACGTAAGCTCCGGCACGTCCTTCAACGCCGGCATCACCGCGCAGCGGCCCGAGTACCCGATCTTCTTCAGCGACGTGACGCCTGGCGGGCCGAACGCCAGCGAGGTCGACCGCGTATTGACGGCATTGTCGATCCCGCACCAGCCGCTGCCGCCGATCCTCACCAATCCGGCCTTCGTCGGCAACATCGGCGGCAACACTTCCACGGTAAACGCCGGGGGCCTGTTCACCTTCGACACGGTGAACACGCTCACCTACGAGATCGTCATCAGCCTCGATGGCGTGGATTTCGACCCGGCCAATCCGGTCAACCGCGTGCTCACCGGCACCGCGCTGACCGGCAGCCACTCGATCATCTGGGACGGCCTGGACAACAACGGCAATGCCTTCCCATCGGGCACCTACCCGTTCCGCATCGTCGGTCGCAACGGCGAGATCCACTTCCCGATGATCGACGTGGAGGGCAACGTCATCGGCGGGCCGACCCTCACCAAGCTCAACGGCGCAAGCCCGGGCGACAGCACCGTCTATTACGACGACCGGGGCTATCGCGCCGCCAACGGTACCTTGATCGGCGCACTCAACGGACATCTGTGCGGGGCGACCAGTCCGATCCAGCAGCCGGCGCCCACCCATTCGCTGATCGGCGTGGATTCCAGCGATCCGAACCTGGCGGCGCCGGGCAAGTACTACCGCTGGTGGACCGGCAGCAACGACAGCAATACCGATTGCCCCAACCGCGCCACGGAGTACTTCGGCACCGCCAAGGCACTGGATCTGTGGGCGCTGCAGAAGTCGGACTCCTATGAGCTGCCGATCATCATCGTGCCGCCCTCCGACCCGGTCGATGTCGGCACCCTCGCCAGCGTCACGCCGATCGTGCAGACCGGCGATTCGGCGTTCGGCACCTTCGTCTTCACCAACGCTGGTGGCAGCCCCGCCACCGGCGTGACCTACCAGGCCTCGCTCGGCAACCCGGCGGTGCCTGCCACCTGCCCGGCATCGGTCAATTTCACCCTGCTGCCGGCCGGGATAAGCGCCACCTACAACCCGGCGCCGGCCTGCAACATCAACTTCACCGGCATGCCAACCACGCTCGCATCCGGAGACACCCTGACCTTCAAGTTCAACTACGTGGTGTTGGCGTCGAATCCCGGCCCGATCCCGCTCACCACCGAGATCCAGGCCGCCAACGAGACGCCCGGCGCGCCCGCGCCGAACACCGCCAGCGCACAGACCATCGTCGCCAAGCCGATCGTCAGCGTCGGCAAGTCGGCTACCCCGGCGGCGGGCTCCCAGGTCGCGGTCGGCGACACCATCACCTACACGCTGAGCGTCAACATCGCCAACGCGCCGCTGACGAGCCTGCTCACCCTCGACGACACGCTGGGAACCGGCCTGACCTTCGGCAGCGTCACCAGTTCGAGCCCGGCCTTCACCTGCAGTGGTTCGCTCGTGTGCACGCTGCCGGTCGGAACCGATCCCGGCACCTACTCGGTCACCTATACCGCCACCGTCAATGCGTCCGCCGGCAGCAGCGTCGCCAACCAGGTGACCGCGACCGGCGGCGGCGGGGACAACCCGCCGACCTGCAATCCGTGCAGCGTTTCCCACCCGGTGGCCTCGCCCGACCTGGCCATCAGCAAGGATGGCCCGACGTCTGCCGCCGTGGGCGTGCCGTTTGATTACACGATCACGGTGAGCAACAACGGCAGCGGCGATGCCACCGCCGACGCCGCGGTTGTCGATACGGTGCCCGCCGGGCTCACCATCAACTCGGTGACGACACCCGGATGCACGGTGAGCGGGCAGGTCGTGACCTGCACGGCGCCCCAGGCGGCGCTGGTCGTCGGCGGCAGCGTCACCTTCACCATCAACGTCACCCCGACGGCTGCCGCGATCCCGGCCGTGATCAATACCGCAACCGTCGGCGGAGGAGGCGATCCTTCCTGCCCGGTGGCGACGCCCTGCCCGAGTCCGCCCGTCAACACCCCGATCACCTGGACGGCCGGCATCGACCTGGTCAAGACGGTCACCTCGAGTGGCCCGTACAGTTCGGGCAGCACCATCAGCTACAGCCTGGTGGCGACCAACACCGGCACGGCACCCCTCACCGGCGTCACGATCAGCGATCCGCTGCTCGGCGCGCTTTCCTGCACGCCCGCCGCTCCGGCGACCCTCGCGCCTGGCGCGAGCATGAGCTGCACCGGCAGCTACCTGGTGACCGGCGCCGACGCCAACGCCGGACAGGTGGACAACACCGCGACCGCCAGCGGCACCGATCCCGCCAGCACGCCGGTCTCCGCGACGGACAGCACCTCGACACCGATCGTGCAGAACCCGGCACTGACGCTGGACAAGTCGGTCACCTCGACCGGCCCGTATGGCGTCGGCGACACCATCACCTACAGCTTCACGGTGCAGAACACGGGCGATGTCACCCTGACCGGCGTCGCGGTGAACGACCCGCTGCTCGGCGGCACCATCGCCTGCACGCCGTCAACGCTCGCCCCTGGCGCCAGCGCCACCTGCGGCCCGGTGAACTACACCGTGACCGCGGCCGACGTCGATGCCGGTCACGTGGCCAACACCGCGACCGCGAGCGGCACGCCGCCGGCGACGCCCAGCAACCCGACCCCGTCGCCGATCGACTCGCCGCCGGACACGACCGATACGCCGATCGTGCAGAACCCGGCACTGACGCTGGACAAGCAGGTGACCTCAACCGGCCCGTATGGCGTCGGCGACACCATCACCTACAGCTTCACGGTGCAGAACACGGGCGATGTCACCCTGACCGGCGTCGCGGTCAACGACCCGCTGCTTGGCGGCACCATCGCCTGCACGCCGGCAACGCTCGCCCCT